>OLRR01000001.1_pt1 | contig 389896 bp, 352 predicted proteins | sample 1671941 | NCBI WGS metagenome assembly OLRR01 (sample SAMEA3136628, study PRJEB25190) | human gut metagenome
TGTCATAAATTTCCCACCTTTTCTCTTTTCATAAAATGAATTTATCGTCAAAGTGGAACATACTATACCCCAAGCTACTCTAATTTGTCAAGCATTTTAAATCAAAGAATTTTGGCATAAACCATCATAAATTCTCATATCTTTATCTGAATTGGGTTATAAATTGGGTCATAAATATAACCAAATTAAACTAAATAAATTTACATAATTATACAATTCTATTCAACTCATTTAGTAATAAATCATTGTTAGTATGTTCATAAACACTTATTGTAAGATTAATATCAGAATGTCCCATGATCTTTTGTAGCACGCGAACATCCATTCCCTTTTCTGCCATTCTTGTACAAAAAGTATGTCTTAAAATATGTGGTGAAAAATTATCTAATAGAATAGGCTCTCTGTTCTCTGCTTTAGATTTTTTTAATTCTGCATTATTATAACATATTTTTATTTTTTTAAACGTTCTAGTTGTTGTTTGTGGTATTAATAAATTACCTCTTTTACTGTAGAAAACAAAATTAGCATAACCGTCAACAACATAATTACCCTTTTCTCTCACTTCAGCAGTGTCCCTATAATATTTCTGTAAAAACATAAGTAAAGCATCTGACATCGGAACAAAACGTTCAATTGAACTTTTAGTAGCTGTTGCACAATATCTTTTAGCATTAATTCCTCTATTTAATTTATTATCTACTTTATTTCTCCCATACAATAACTGGTGATTTACAGAAATCATATGATTATCAAAATCAATATCATCCCAGGTTAAACCAATTGCTTCACCTAGTCGGATACCTGTATTTAGTAAGAAATAAATAAAAGAGTAATAAAAATGAAATGACGTGGATGCATCTTTTAAGAATTCCAAAAGATGCTCTTGTTGTTGCAATGTTAATGCATTTCTTGGTGTTTTCGGTTTTTTATAACTTTTCAAACAATTATGACATGGATTGTATCTAATTAAATTATCCATAACTGCTAACTGAAAAGCAGGATGTAAAATACTGTGAATATTATAAATAGTTGAATATGCAAGATTTTTATCAGTACGTAAATTCTTATAAAAATCAAGAACATCCAAACATTTTACATCCACTATTTTCCTTTTACCCAATGTTGATGGTTTAATATGACATCTAAAAGCAACACTATATGCTTTATCTGTATTTATCGATAGTTCAGTTCTGGTATCTAAATAACGTTTAACTAACTCGTTAACAGTAATTTGTGCACCGTATGTATTAATTCCATCTGCTAGATCCTTTTGTAGATCAGATTCTTTTTCTCGAAGAGATTTACATTGTCGTTTTCCTGCTGGAAGTCTATCTGTTGTTGTTAACTTCCAAGAATAGATTGCATGCCGTTTACCATTAGTATCCGTATATCTGTAACGGTAACGACCATCATTTAATTGATCTTCTCCTTCTTTTAATACTCTACCTTTTTTATCTTTTTTGTTTGCCAAATTTAACACTCCTCTCTAAAGAGGTGCGATAATACTATTAGTATAGCACACCCATTTACATAAGAAAAGACTGGGCTAAAGTTCTGCCCAGTCTTATTATTCTTAGCTAAAGCTCTTTAACTAACTGCGATTCTAAACATAGCTAGCATTCTTAATAAACTCGTCAAACAGCTCTCTTTTGATTAAACGTTTTGCTCCAACGTGTAAAACAAAGGTACAACTTGGATCGCTAACCAAAAGATTTAAGCGATGTATTCCGATATTAGAATACTCGGTCGCTTCTTGGATTGTTAAATTTTGTTTGTGATAGATTGGTATTTTGTCAACCTGTTTCTTTTTGTTTTTGATTTCTTCAGAATTAATTTTGTTCATAATCTGAACCTCCTTCATTATTTTTAGAATGCTTGGCTAAATAGCCACAAACACCTCTAATTAATAATGCAACGTTTAATTCTGAAAAACCTCTTGTTTTTTAAAATTACTTACTAAAGCTCAAAGAAATTATCTTGGCTAAAGCTCATAATAAAGAACATCCTAACGATTAAATTAGGGTGTTCTGAAATTTAGAATTTATTGTTCTACATCATCACCTTTATCAGAGTTTTCTCGGTTAAACTCTTTTTGTAATTCTGTAATGGTTTCTATTGGGAGTTTAAGATACTTATGAATTTTGTTTACTGATACACCGTCAGATAACATTTCTTTAGCCGCTTCTCTTTTCTCATTAAAAGCTAACTCCTTCTCTGCAGCTGCGCCTCTTTTCTCATTAAAAGCTAACTCCTTTTCTGCAGCTGCACCTCCTTCGTTTTAGAAAAATCACTAACTTCTTGATAAACCTCACCCATTCTAGTGTTGTACTGGGCTAAAGCCTTTACAGCACTTTCTAATTAGCACACGTTGAATACATCTCCCTCCACTATGCCATGTCTGTAAAACTCAGGGATTGCCTGGGCTAAAGCACTATCAAGTAACTCTTCATTATTAATAAAATTAAATGAATATGGATATATCAGCTTTGGTAATCTATATCCCCTAATACAGTCAAACTTCTCTATCAATGGTAAATTCTCTAATCTACATAGATAATCTATCATAGCTAAAAGATAACAAGCACATAAACGATTCTTATTATTCCAATAAATTTCAATGTACTCTTTGTTAACTATTTCATCAATGAATCCTTTGTTACCAAGTCTTTTGACTGTGTGACACGTATTACTCTTAAAGATTTCAAAATTTTTTGGATTAAAGTCATAATGTTCTGCCATGTCCCACAACTCTTGAACAGTTAATGTGTTTCGATTGTGAGACTCTTTGAGACTGTTGGGTCTCCTCTATCTCTTTTGTGATGTGTTGTCAAAGAGTACCAGGCGATGAAACCTTGGTACTCTGCTTTTAATTCTGCCAACCAAACTCTTCGTTACTACCACCACTATCGTTATCATCGCTGTCGTCTACATTGCTTTCTGTAGTACTTCCACTGCTGTTATCACCTTCGGTGGACTCTGTGGTTGTGTTGCTTGTAGTTTGGTCTGTTGGCGTTTGTGTACTAGAGCCTCCTAAACTGCTCTTGTACTGATTAATCTTTTTCTGTACTTCTCCTTTTGCCTGCTTGTACACCTTACGGTAAAAATTCTTATTATCTTTCGTCTTTAATTTAGTCAACAGGTCTTCGATTTCACTTTCAATAGAATCGATCTTGGCTAAATCGGAATCATTCTGAATCTCTACATCCTCATAGTCATAAATCAAATCATTTAGCCTTGAGACTATATCGTCCTCTTCCTCTTCGCTATTGTTTGATTCTGTTGTAGCTGTTGTGGCAGCTTTTTTCTCAGTTGTTGCAGTACTATTATTTGCAGACTTGCCACTCTTCTCTAAAAGGTCAGACTGGGTTAAAGTGGTATCGAAAGGAACAACGGTCTTTCCACTACACAAAGCATTCATGCTGTCCTTCCAGATATTTCCTGGGTATGTTCCGCCCCACAAGTCTTTGACTTCATCGTTGTTGTCCGTTCCAACCCAAACTGCAATAGAGTAGTACGGGCTAAAGCCGCAGAACCAACCAGACCTCTGATTGTTAGTAGTACCAGTTTTACCAGCAGATGGCATACCACGTTCAAGGCTCAACCCTCTACCTGTTCCCTTTTTGATTACATCTTGCATGATTTCAGTTATCTCTTTTGTAGCGTACTGTTTGTAAACTCTTGAAGGCATTTCGCCAGCCTTTACTTCATTTCCTTCGCTATCTTCGATAGAATCAATGCATGTGGATTTTCTGTAGATTCCACCATTTTTAATGGTAGCATAACCGCTTGCCATTTCCACTGTGTTGACACCATAGGTTAAACCACCAAGAGCTGCTGCGTCGTAGTAATCACTTGGTACAATGTGACTAAAGTTCATGTTTTGCACATACTTTAACCCAGTCTTTGGACTAATGTCATCCAAAATCTGCCAAGCAACGGTATTCCTTGATTCTATAACAGCCTGTGATACTTTAATTAGACCCTTGTAGAGACCATCGCTATTGGAAGGACCTCCATCGAACTTTTGGTCATTTACTATTGTGTCTGGATTGTAACCTTTCTCGAAAGCAGGTGTGTAAACCACCAAAGGCTTAATTGTACTACCAGGCTGGTTGTACGATTGGAATGCTCTATTTAAAGTTCTCCCATTTCCCTCTTCACTTTTTTGAGTTCTTCCACCAACAATGGCAACAACTTTACCAGTGATGTTATCGACTACTGTAGCTGCGCCTTGTACCAGAAACTCACCATCTTTTTGTTTTTTAGTGAACTGGGCTAAATTGGAATCAACCGCCTTTTGTAACTTCTCTTGAGCATTACAATCAATTGTGGTCTTTACTTTGTAACCGCCTGTGTAGAGTTCTTTCCTCATCAGGTCGTACTCTTCCAAGTACCGTTTCCTATAGTCCTTGTAGTCTTTCACTGAGCTAAAGCTGTAATGAAAATCAAATCCATCCTGCTTCATGAGAGCTTCAACAGCACAGTCAATAGCGTAGCTAACTTCGTAGTTGTAGAAATCTCTTTGATTCTGCACTACCGTTGTGTTAGACTTCTTAGCAGTCTTGTAAGCTTTCTTAGTAATGTAGCCTTGATCTCTCATTCTTCTAAGAACTAAATTACGACGTTCTTTGTTGTTACTGTAGTTACTAACTGGGTTGTAGTAGTACGGTGAATTTGGAATTGCACACAAGGTAGCCACCTCTGCTAAAGTCAACTGGTCTAAATCTTTGGAGAAGTAAGACTGTGCTGCGGAAGCAATACCATAGCAATTGTTGTAGAAGTAACAGTTGTTAATGTAGAACTCAAGAATTTCTTCTTTAGAGTATTTCTTTTCAACCTCTAAGGCTAGAAAGATCTCTTTGATTTTTCTGTCATAGCTTTTCTTATTTGTAAGAAAAACATTTTTAACCATCTGCTGTGTGATTGTACTTCCACCTCGTTCGACTTCTGTGCTTTCTCCAAGCTTACCTTTAACTAAAATCTCTACTGCTTTTGCGGTTGATTGTAAATCAACTCCATGGTGGTCATAGAATCGTTTATCCTCTGTCGCAATGAAAGCATTTATTACTTTTTCTGGGATTTCATCATACTTTACGTAATCTGTATCTCTGTTTTGTCTAAGCTTGGCTAAAGTATTGCCATCTTTGTCGTAGACAAAACTGTTGTCCTCTTTTTTAAAAGTGCTTTTATCACTGCTCTCAATCACAGCATGCGCCTTGTTGTAGCACTTGGCTAAAGCTGGCATAGTGCTGAAAGACAAAACAAAAGCATAGCACAAAACTCCTGTACAAGTAACAGTAATCAAACCAGCAAGAACTCCGAGAACTACTTTTAGAAACTTTTTGGAATTGTAGAAAATCTGTTTAGCAGTTTCCACAATTCCTTTCCAGTTGATTGAAATGTTTATTCGTTTTCTATGTGTTTCTTCCTTACTGCGCTCTTCGTTTTCTTTTACCACATAGTGATTTAAATCTTCAGAAAGTAAATTACTATAGACTTCATTCAAATCTTTCTGCCCTTTAATGTTCTGCATTCTTTTTGAAGCAGTGGGTACAGCATTTTCTGTAACTCTGCGTTTACTTTGTACTTCTGTTGTACCTACGTTACTTCTAACATTAGAAGATTTCATTGCAGATTTAATAGCTTTTGAACTCCCTCTTGAACTCTCTTTTGAACTTCTCTTTGCTAAATCGCCACCTGTTTTTGCGAAACTAGTATCAACCTTTCTATTGACTTTATCGTTTGCTTCTGTTAAAGATTTTGACTTTGCTAAAGCGGAACGAAGAGCATCCCTAGCTTCACTGTTATTATGCTCCAGTATTTTGTTGAGATCCTCTTGGGCTAGTGATGTAGTTTTAAGATTTTGTGTTTTCCTATCCACGTAACCACCACCTTACTTTTCAGCAGAAGTACCTACCTCTGTACTATTTACTTCTGTACTATTCACCTCTGTGCTATCAGCTCCTGTTGAGCTTTCTTCTGTTGTTGATGCATCTGAGGTCTCTGATGTAACTGTAGAATCCGAAGCATTCGTATTAATAGTCTGTTCTGTTGTTGCTTCTGTGTAATTAAAGTTTGTATTTTTGATTACAAATTTAGTTACCTCTCTGGCTGTAAGAACCTCTTTAATTCTATCGTCAGAGTAATTTCTTTCCATAGCAGTAAGAGTGTCATAGTCATACTCCTTGGCTAAAGCTGTAGCCTTTTCCTTGAAATCAGCATCACTAATTTCTAATCCTTCTTCTTTAGCAATAGCTTCGCACATCATGTAATACTTAATGGTGGATTTAGAATACTTTTCTAAATCCTCCTTGTATGCTTTCTCATCACTGTACCCCATCTGCTTGATAATTTCTTTGTAAGAAATACCCATTGATTTAGCATAGTTTTTGTAGTATTTGATGTTGTAATCAATCTCTTCCTGCAGACGTTTTTCTGGATACTTAGTTACTTCTGTATTCTTAAGCAAAGCATCGGTAATAGCACTTTCCTGCGCAGATTTAAAGGAATCTTTAGCATCCTTGGCTAAAGCTTTCTTAACATACTCCTTGTAATCTTTAACAGTTTTGTAAGTAGTGTACTTAGCGATAAAAGAATCAGTGAGCTTATCAGGAACACTAACCTCTTTCTTAATGTAATTAATTGTTGTTTCAAAAACAGCTTTCTTTCCGGCTAAAGTTTTTTCCTGATAGTCTTTTGGAAATGTTACATTAACACTAACTTTATCCCCGGCCTTGTGTCCAATTAACTGATCTTCAAAAGTGTCAATTAAAGACTTTGAACCGATCTCAACATCGTAGCTATCAGTAGTACCATTTTCAAAAGCTTTTCCGTCAATTCTACCAATGAAAGCAATGTTGACGGTATCACCTTTCTTGATTTCACTTGTTGTATCTTTTTCAAACAAATCGTTCTCGGCTAAATATTCTGGAACTGCATCCTCCACATCTTTGTCTGTAATAGTATTCTCTTTTTCACAATTAACTTTCATTCCAATGTACTGTTTAATCTTAAGATTATCAGTTTCAATTGTTTTCTTTTGATTTTGTGAAATGTACTGCTTAGTGCCTGATGTGTTTCCAGGATTTAAGCACCCTGTGGACATCATAGCTGAAAAACAAATCATAGCTGCAACAATTACTGGTTTTCTAAACTTTACCATTCTTTTTCTCCTTTTAGTTCTTAGTTAAATTTTCTATTCTTTAAGCAAAGGGATACCTTTTACTGAATTAGTCCAGTATTGAAGTAATCCGTAGCTAAAGTCATCCATGGCTAAAGCTACCTGTCAAAGTACCCCTTTGCTAAAGCATCTTTACTTAGAATGCTTAATCAGGTAATCTGCAATATAAAACTTTTTAATCATCAATCTAATTTCATTGCGTACCATTTTAGCGTTTAGCTCTTCTACTGTGCTAAAGCCAAATTCTTGAGCAAGCTTCTCCTGCTCTTCTTGATTATAATCTTCTGTGACTTCAAGATTATTTGCTTTTGCAATAGCGGCTACAGCTAATCTCTCTTTAAGTTGAGACTTGGCTAAAGTTTCTATGTGCTTTGCATACTCTTTGTCTGTTTTGTATCCCATGTTAGTTCTGTACTCTTTTTCACTAACATTTGAATAAAAAGCATTTGAGTTGTCTTTTTCGATTAAAGCATTTTCTATTTCTTCAAGTTCTTCTTTCGGATATTTTTTTACTTTTGTATGCTGCAGTAAAACTTCAATAGCTTTTTCTCTGTTAGTCTTTTCTGCTTTAAGTTTTGCCTGCTGCTTTAAATCTTCTTTAATGTATTGTTTGTACTTTGCTAAAGTGGAATAGCCTGTATGCTGTTTAATAAAATCATCTGTAACAACATTAGGTATCTCTACACTTTTAATAATGTAATCAACCTGTACGTTAAACGTGACTTCCTTGCCAGCAACAAAGCTATCCTCGTAATTGTCTGGCATTGTCATTTTTACACTAAAGATTTCTTCTGGTTTATGACCAATTAATTGTTTCTCAAAGTTGTTATCAATACTACCATTTCCTAAAGTCAAAATTAAACCTTTTACATCACTGTTTCTAAAGGAACTACCATTGTATCTGCCAGCGTAGTTTAAGCAGATAGTATCACCTTCTTTTATTGGACTTTGTGTGTCATGTTGCTTTAAGTTCTCATTTTGGAGGTACTGTACTAAAGAGAAATCAATCAAATCATCCGTGACCTTTTCAGGTTTTACTTTCGGAATTTCTAAATTGTCGTATTGTTTAATACTAATGTACTTTGTGTTGCAGGATTTATATTTCCATACTTTAACTATTTTGTGAATGCCACAAATAGCTAGTACCACAAGCATTACCGCAAGTACTGTAATAACTATAACTTTTTTCTTTTTAAAGTTCTGCATTTGTATCACCTCCTCCTGCAGAGTTGGTGTTTGCAGTAGCATTGCTTTCTGTAGTATTGGCTACAGCATTGTTTTCTGTAGTATTAGTTACAGCATTGTTTTCTGTAGTGTTAGCTTGAGATTCTTGGCTAAAGCGCTTAGCCCTTTCACCTATCTTATTACTTAAGGTGGAATCTTTTTTCAAGAAAACAACATCGATTACACCGGCAATGAAAATTAACCATAGTAACGCAGTTGTCCATGAAGTTTTTTTACCACTGCTCTTCTCTTTGACAGGTTTTACATCTCTTTCATCAAAGCCGTTTTCCTCAGCTAAGGCTGTAACGGTTATCTTGGCTAAAGCTGGACTTCTAATTTTGTTGTTAGGAATTAGTAGTGTTCCCAGTATCGCTATTGCAATTAGGGCTGCACCAATTGTACATCTTTTCCGCATAGTTTAATTATCACCTCCAAATTCATAAAAAGAAAGGGGGCTTACTGCCCCCCTGATTCTGTAAATTCAAGCTGTTAGTTGACTGTCACTGTAGTGTAGCGACCAAGAAATTCAACTTCTTCATACTGCAAATCATAATAAAATAACTCATCCGTGAAAAGATCATTTTCGCTTACGGCACTCCTATTAGTATCCCAAATCATTTGTTTCAAAATTTGCTCATCACAGCTACCATCACCAGCAAAAACAATTAACTCTTTGTTACTCGATGGCAAGATGTAAAATGAAGAATTTAAAGCTGTACCTATTCCAGTTAACAATTTCTTATTTAAGAGAATAGGTGTTGAATTGTTTATTTCTACAACTCTAATCATGTACAGTTCAATAAAGCCATTGCCCCCTTTTTTAATGTAGTCTTTTAACTTTTTCTGCATTTCTGCTGTTTGTAAATCACTTACACTAAACCTTATGAAACATTCATCACTGCGACTACTATCGTAATTTTCAATCTCTCCTTTAAAGTATAAATCTTCTTTTTCCTGTAACAAACCACTAATTCCAAGTAACTCACTAACAGATGAAAACTCATAGGAGTATTCTTCAATGTTTTTCTTTGCTAAATACCATAGATCTTCCAAAGTTGTATTTCCTAAATACTCCTTAAAATTATGTAAATTTTCTTCATTTAGAATTAGTCTTTCAAAAAAACATTCATTAGCTTGACGCACTAATACGAGTGATTGCAGTAAATCACCAAACGGTTTTGTAATTCCCTCGACTGCATCTGGTCGCATAGTGGTATCGAACAGATTAATACTTAAAGCATCGAAAAAATGTGTTTGAAAGTATTCAAATGTTTCTGAAGCTTTCTTATGCTCTTGCACTATAGTTTTAATACATGTACGAACTTCATTAATGTCATTATGTTTTTCATACAAATCATAACAACTATTTAATAAAAATATTGGCGAAGTATCCTCTCCAGTTTTATCTAGTCTAAAGCCTTCTTGTGCCTTTCCATTAACTGTAACAGAAATAAGATTAGAGTCCCTGTCTGGAAACATCTCAACTAACATCTCCTGCATCTCATTTTTAAATTCCTCTTTGTTATACATACGTATACCTCCTTAATAAATTATTACTCATTAAAGCTGAGTACACAGTATGCAAACCTTTGCTAAGATTACGAGAAATAATACCCTTGTATGTAAATCTTGGCTAAAGACAGCGACGAACAATAACGTTAATCACATACAAGATTAACAACGGGACTAAAGCAACTGCAATCACAACATCCAACTCAGGTATCTTCATACCGATCAATTCAATACACTTAGTATTGTAGAAGCCATATGTAGTATCCCTGACAATAATGTAAATGTAATTTGCCAGTATTACAATAATAGAAAAGTAACTCAAAAAATTACTTTTAAAAGCGTGGCTGAATAGTGATAGTATTAAAAGAAACACTAAAGAAATACCACAGAGAATTACTCCGGAGTTTTTCATTAATAATAGAATTACATCTAACATCTTGGCATACAACTTTGCATTGCTAAATAGCTTTGCTATAGAAACTGTGCTAAAGCTATGTCCGATTCCGCACTTAATCACTGCGAAATAAAAACACATCAAACAAAGAATCACAGTAATGTACACATTAATTATAGTAAGAAAAAGGTGCTTAAATTTCATAGCAACACCTCCTACTGACTGGTTTGTGTATTATTTAATTTCTTCTTTCTACACCCGTACCGATTTTGTGCTGCTTTCTTTCTCTTTGTTCCATTTTTTCTAACTTTACGTGTATTACGATCTTCAAAGCATAGATAATCAGCGTATGGATTTGTTTTTGTGATAGAACCTTTGACCATTGTTGAATTGCGTAAATAAGTATCAAAAGGTAAATCACTTTCAAAAGCGAAGTTAAGCAGTAAATTATCTGAAGCTGCATAGGTCTCTGGGAAAATTTCCCTAGCGTCACTTAAATGTGATGATGGATACTGCAAACTAGGATTAAAATGTGTGAGCATTAATTTACTTACATGTGCATGCTTAGCTAAAGTGGCCGCCTCAAGGAATGTCATGTGGTAATTTTTAATCTTATTAATGTTGTCTCGTTCCTCGGTTTCACCAGACCCAATGTACATTCCTTCACAAATGAATAAGTCACTGTATGCTGCATACTCTACAATACTCTCTGTTGGTCTTGTATCTGTAACATAAGTTACTTTAATACCTTTACGTTCAGGTCCAAGAATTTGATCATTTTTTACTTTAACCCCATTAAAATCCCTTGTAGCGAATCCTTTTGATAACTCTCCCCAGGATCTTTTAGGAACTGTTTTTGCCTTCTCAACATTAAATTTACCGAAATGTCTAAAGTAAAAACTGTAGCCATAGCAGCTGACACTGTGATTTAATTTGAAAGCATCAATTTCTAATGTATTGGCTAAAATAAAATCAGAATCACCTGTAAGTTCTATAAAATAAATTGGATACTTTAAAGTAGGTAATACCAAGTATAAAGAATTTACATACCGTTTAACTCCTTTAGGTCCAGCAATTATTATTCTATCAGTTCTGCCAGAATTGTGTATTTGCAAAAGTACCCCGGCTAAACCAAGAACATGGTCTGCATGTAAATGTGTTATTAAAATTGTGCTGATTGATTTTGCAGACCAACCAGATTTACTAATACCAAGTTGTGTTCCTTCTCCTGCATCAATTAAAGTAATATCTCCCTCAGCACGTAGCATTGCTGATGTTAATCTTCTATGTAATTGAGGAACTTTACCACTTGTTCCAATAAAATAAAAATCAAGCATTGTTTTTCCCTTCTGTTTTTAATAACGATCATTGCCCCTTAATTTACCAAGAATTAAAACTATTAATGTAATTACAACAAGCAATGATATCGGTGAGCCTCCAGTTAGTAAACCTACAACCCACTCTGCTAAAGACATTACTAAATTAGTAATCATCTCGGCTAAAGCTGAAATGAAATCAGTAGCAGATAAAACCATGCAATGGTTTACTAACTGAATCACAGCTAACACCATCCTTTCTTCTTATAAAGAAGCGATGAATGCAATTTCATCATCGCTCCAAATCTGGTAATGACACATTTTTAAGTTTTCGTTTGTTGCTTTTAAAATACTGTAAAAAGCTTTTAAAATTTCTTCAAGACTGGAAAATTCTTGCACGTTTGAGGTTCCATTTTCTTTCACTTGGAAAGAGTTTCCAACATCACACATGCTAAAGTCATACCATAATAAAATTTTCTTAACTAAACTAAATTTTGTCATGCATTTTACACCTCTACCTCTGTGCAAGGTATTTAACGATTATCTGTGCTGCATCTCTCAAAGCATCGCAATCGCCCTTAACTCTCTTAAGTTCCTGACTCAAAGAATCACACTGTTTTGCCATTGCTTCGTTCTCAATTCTGAGATTATGATTCTCAATTCTTAATTCCTGGTTCACATTGGCTAAACTGCTATTGCTATCTCTTAAGTTTGCGATGATCCGTTTGAGTTCTACTACATCAGCTCTTGTCATTTCGAGCTGATTTTTTACCTCAATTAACTCTTTTTCTTCAGCTGTGTTGTCGTCATCGTTCTTGTCCTTGTCCTGTTCATCTGAGCTAAAGAAATTATTAATACTACTCTGAAGTTCCTCCATGTTTGAAGGTATTGCATCTCTGATGAGCTTGTCTAAAAGTTCTGCATCATCTTCACCAATTCCGAAACGCAGTGTGGCTGTAAGAAACTCAGCATTACTTAATTTCTTACGTTCACTTGTCTCTTCTTTCTTAGGTGTCTCCTCTGCCTGATCCTCTTTCTTAGGCGTTTCGTCTGCCTGCTCTGTCTGCTCTTCGATTGCCTGATTCTCTAAAGCTACAATAACACTTCTTAAAAAATCATTTACTGTCATTTTATTATCTCCTTTTATTATTCTCTTTAATCATAATTCAATCATACTTGTACAAATTTTGCACTGACCGTTAATAGTACACAAACTGTTGTTTTCACTAAAAACAACTTTGTTTGGTGCAGTAAAGTATACTAAATTCTTTGTTTTAGCAGTAATAGAATCATTTGTCTGCTCTGTTTCTTGTAAGAAAGTTAAAGGGAATGGAAATGTCAAGATTACAAAACCACTTCCTTTTAAAACAATAAAATTCTTATGAAGTCTGTCTAATGTGCAAGAAGTGCAGTGCTGTAGGAAACTTCCCAGTCCTACAATAGTCTCTGCACCTCCTACCTTACCAACTTTTGACACAGGAACAATTGCTTTAACTCCCTTAGCTAAACTGCTAAAACTACTTATACTTACATTGCCAACATATCCAAGAAAAAATCTAGGACTAACAAAGATTTCTGAGTTATCGAGTTCCAACAAATAAATGTGCTGATTTGTACACAATGATTGAAAATTACCAATGCCTTCTATCTTTGTTAATGTGGAACCCTCCAACACACTCAATCTTCCGCTACTTTTGCCGAAATACTTTTTTACGATTGCTGCTTTGCAATTGTTTAATTGCATACTTACTTTACTGTAATGTGCTGGGCTAAAGCAGACTTCGTCACTGTTGTCTTGGCTAAAGCCTGTTAAACTACAATAGCTACCTTTTGCTTCAATCGTTTGTACCTCGACACTACACAAATTACGATAGCTTTTTATCACTTAATTCCTCCTATTTCAGTCCATCAAGGAATGTACTAATACAAACACACTTAGCACCTTCCATGTCTGTCAAACTTTTGTAGACTACAATGTCCTCTGAAACCGTTGCAACATTGTGATACATTTCACTAGAGTTGCTAAACAGAATTACAGATTCCTTTTTAATTTTATTGTCATTTGGTGTTATTGAAAGTGATTTAAACTTATTAGTACCAATGCACCCAATGTCTCTCATTTTAGAGAGCTGCTCAACCTTAGAGATACCAACAACTATGACATCATCCCCATTAAATTTGTAAATCTGTTTTAAATTAATTGTTACATCCATCATGTATCCTCCTATCGTTTTATTAAAATTTTATAACTCAATGTTAATCTATCTATGTTTTTAGACTAACGATCTCCTATTAATTATTGCAACCTTTTACAACGATTGACCTGCTATTAATTTTTATTTGTTAAAAATCTAGGTTAGTTGTGACACTAACCTAGACTACTATTCTTAAAATGAGAAGAGACATGACCATCAGTCTCTTCTCCTGCTCTGCTCCGTTTGGGATCTTGGCTAAAGCCTTTCAGGGTCTTGGCTAAAGCCTAACGCTCTTTACGTCTGAAAAGTACTGTAATGACAGCTGTTCCTGCACACACTACCATGATAGCTAACAGTAAACCTATTGGACTATTGTCACCTGTTTTAGTTCCATTGCTAGTCTTTCCTTTACCGTTTGCTCCATTCTTGGAGGAGTCAGTACCCTTACCGTTCTTTCCATTCTTACCATTCTTGTTCTTTTTCTTTTCATTACCTGATGGTTTGACAGTTTTATCAATGCTAATAGCATCTTTATCAGACATTAAATCAGTTGTTGTCATTGCGACTTCTTGTCCATTTACAACGTAATTGCCTGAGATACTAACAGAATTGTTAAGATTTACTGCATTAGTTGCATCCTTCTTTAACTTAACATCGAACTCCAATTCAAGACTGTCTTTTGATGCTAATTTGTCAATTACCGCTGTAACACCATCTACAGTGACTTTGGCTGTTTTGCCGTTTTTAGTCTTAACAGAACTTCCTTGGCTAAACTTGCCCCACTTACTGATTTCTTTAAGCTGTTCGCTTGGTTCCTCAGTTACTAAGAGATTTGTGGCTGTGTTGCTTCCTAAATTAGTTACTGTGATTTTGTATTTTACAGTAGAATCCGGACCGTACTTTGCTGTTACTTTAGTACCTTCGTAACGACCGTCTTTAAGTGTAACTCCTTTAGTCTTGTCTGCTAATTTTGCAATGCGTAAGGATGCAGAGCTTTCAACGGAGATCTTGTCTGAATCTTCCATTGTTTTATCACTCTTAAGTGCTTCAAGAGTTGTGTTTGCAGAGAGCTTAGAAGCTGTTACTTTTACTGTATTTTCTAGACCCTTTGCTGTTGTTGCTTTTGAATTTAATTTAACCTTGAAGTGTAACTGAACTGAGTCGTTTGCTGGTAACTGGGCTAAAGTGAGAACCTGTCCGGACTCTCCATTGTCAGTACCACTTGAGACTAATTGAACACTAAAAGGTTCATCTGTACTTGCTGTAGTGACTCCCTGGGCTAAAGTGGAATCGGTTCCTGTAGTTGTACCAGTGCTGCCATTACCACTAGTTGTACCATTACCGCCATTACCGCCAGTTGTGCCATTACTGCTTCCAGTGTTGTCAAGGCTCGTGGTTGTTCCATTACCGTTGAAGGCTTTATTTAACAAGTCTGAATCTGTTGTGAGTGTTGTACTACCACTAGACTGTGTGCTTGCTTCTGCTGCGTTTACTATTAACGCTCCACCAACTGTTGTTGACTCAGTAGTCTTTTCTAATTCGGTAGCCTCTGTGGACTTCGTGTTTTCAGTTGACTCAGTAGTCTTTTCTGATTCGGTCGTCTCTGTAGACTCCGTGTTCTCAGTATCCTGCGTAGACTTCTCTGTTGAAGTCTGTTCAGTAGTTGTTGATGTAGTAGCCTGAGTAGACTGCGTTGCGGTTGTACTTCCTGTAGAGTTTTCTTCCTGAGCTAAAATGGAATCATTCTCATACTTAGCTTTGTAGTTCTCGTTGTAGGAAACCTCTGCATTACCAATTGTCACTATTTTACCATTTTTAGTAGTGATTTCCCCTGTTTCTGGAATTACAAAACCAGCGTCCTCTTCTACCATCTCTTTGAGCTTATCGGAAAGAACGTCTTCAAGTCTAACATTGTAAAGATCAGACTTACCTGTGTTTGTTACTGTAACAGTATAGTCAATCTCATCGCCTGTCTGGTATGTACCTTCTGTGGCTGTGCCTTCGTAACGACCAGTCTTTTCATTAAGTTTTTTACCTTTAGTTTTATTGGCTAAAATTCCAACAGAGACTGAACCGTCTCCAACAACATTGATCTCTGTTTCTGCAAAACTAGAGTCTGTGCTTGCAAGTGCATTTCCACCAATGCTGTAGTAAGGTAACATTACAACTTTGTTTGCTAGTCTAAACTGATTTCCACAATCTTTCTTTAATGTTACAGAGAAAGGAATTGAAACGCTATCTCCCACACCGAGGGTGTCGATCTGGGCTAAAGAGGTTCCTTTCTTTTCAAACTTAATTGCCTTACCGTTTGTACTTGTGAGTGTTTTGGCTTGGCTAAAGGTATTGCTTCCGCTTACTTTAGCATAGCGATTATCAAGCGTTCCTTTGAGAAGAACATTCTTAAGATCACACGTACCGGTGTTCTTGATTGTGAGTGTGTATTTAACGGTATCGCCTGGTTTGTATGCGATTCCAACTACATCTGCTGTAGCGTCGTTACTTGTATTACCAACCTTGTCCGCTGTGAGCGAGATTGTTCCTGACGGATTGCCTGGGACATTAATCTTATCACTATCAGAGTCTGCTGTTAGTGCTACCAAGTTCTGTGAAGGGTACTTGGCTAAATCGTCATACTGTGCTTCTAGATTAACGCTACACTCTGCTCCAAAGAACATGGAGGCGTTTCTTTTAACAGTTCCTTTAATTGTTAAAGTAATGCTATCTCCTGCATTTAACTTATCAAGTGAGACGATGTTGTTAGCAACGCTAGTTACCTTGACTTCATTACCTGCTGTAGTTGTGGCAGTACCAACATTGGAGAAAGTAACATCGTTGTTCAATGCTTTCTGTAAGTCCACTGATGGTGTGCCTGTTAGTTTGAGATTGTACAATGTTGTACCACCTAAGTTGGAAACGGTTACCTTGTACTCAACACTATCACCAGCTACGTAGTTACCAGCAATTTTAGTACCTTCGTACTTACCGTTGTTAAAGGTCACACCAGTTGTTTTGTTAGCTAAAAGACCAACAGCCATCTTAGGTGTACCAACAACATTAATTACATCTTCTGCAGTGTGCTTGGCTAAATCGGATTCAACAACTTCGTACTGCGTTGTACCATTTTCAACGTTAGCCCATTTAGCTGTAAGTGATACTTTATTCACTAACTGTTTGGCTTCTTTAGCATCTGATTTAATCTTTGCTAAAAATGTAAGCTTTGCAGTCGCACCAGAATTTAGCTGACTTAGTACAGCTGTGTTTTGTCCACTTGTAGTAACATTGGCTGTACTTTCTTGTCCTGTTGAATCTGTAATGGTTGCTGTTTTGTCAAAGTAGTACCCATCTGTTCCTGTAAGCAAAACAGCTTTAAGAGCATCACTAACAGCGTCGGACAATGTGACATCATGTAAAGCTACGTTGCCTTCGTTCTTAACCGTTATGGTGAACTTGGCTAAATCTCCTGCTTTGTAGATTCCTGCAGTTTTGCCAATACCAATTACTCCATCCTTATTGGTTGTTCCTGTATTAGTTTTATCAGCTGTCATACTTACAGACATTTGTGGATAATGTACAGCATACTTACCAATACTAATAATTTCTGTATCATTGTGCATTGCTTCATCAACTGGAAGTGCAACGATCTTAGAGGTGTTATTAGCAGTGTTTCCTGCATTTGAGTTGCCACCTTTAGTAGTGTTGTCTTCGGCAGAAGTTGCCTGAGCTAAAGCACCTTTAGCAGTATCTGTTGCGTTGGAAGTGTTCTCAGTGGTGGCGTCACTCTTTTCCTCTGTGGTATCATTCTTTTTCTCTGTAGAGGTGTCGTCTTTACCTTCTGTTGTGCCATCATTAGCATTTCCACCGTCTCCACCATTAGCATTTCCACTATTGTCATTTGCAGTTTCAATCACACTTGCAGTGACATTTACACTATTTTTTAAATTTAAAGCTCTCTTAATATCTTTTCTTGCTGTCATTGTAAGTTTTAAATTAACGCTTTTGCCTGCCTGGATTTTATCAATCGTGAGAGACTTGGCTAAAGCTCCTGCACTGTAGGAAGTGTTAGAATCACTAGAAGTGTCTGAAGTGCTTGGAGTACTGTCGCTGCTGCTGCCACTATCGCCATCAACGGAAACAAATATTTGTTCACCGGTGTCAGTGGTTACATAGTACCCTTTTTGTAAGTCAAACTTAATTGTTCCGACATTAACTGAATTCTTTAATTCTTCACTAATTGTGTCGGTTACTTTAACATAGTGTAAATCTGTATCACCATAATTTTTAACAATAATGTTGTATGTGATAACATCTGGATACTTGTAAATACCAGGAGTTCTCTCACCTTCGTACTTCATTGTTTCGGAGTTGTAAGTTCCACCGGTTGTTTTGTCGGCTTTAATGCTAACAGATAAATGTGCACCTGAGCTAACACCCTGTTCACCAACTCGCATTAAGCTAACTCCTTTATCGGTAAGGATAGCAATGTCTGCTGGATCTACAGTAGTAACATCTGTGTAATCGTTTAAATTATCTGTGTCAAAGTCTAATGATTTCTTTGTAGTTGTTTTACTCGTTGTGCTGGTGTCTGCCTTACTTGTAGTGTTGGACTTGGCTAAAGATGAATCATCTTCCTCTTTAGGTTCTCCTACAGCAAAGCTTGCAGCTAATTTAACTTCCCAGTTTGGCATTGTGAATTCAATACTCTGTTCAGTTTTTGTAATTTTTAATTTACTTGTTACATCTTTACCAGTGTTGTCAGTGATTTGAAACTCTTCAAAATGATACCCTTCATTTGGAAGTGCTTTTACCATTACAGATTGTCCTTCTATAACATCGTATGTTATGTAATCTTTTCCCACACTTCGATTACTAACAGAATTACCAGTTACAGAAATACTACCATGATTAGCTATTTTAATCCCTAATTTAGCAGTAGTACTTGCGTAAACTTGAGATGCTTGGCTAAAGCTCAAAGCACTTATCACAGCTAATGCTGTAATGCACAAAAAACCAACAAATCTTTGTAAAGAAAATTTCATTCGCATACCTATCACTCTCCTTTTAATTTTTCAAATTTAACTAGTATAACTTTATTAGCACAAGGAAACCACCTCCAATTAAGCTTAATTTATTTTTATTTGTATACTATTTGAAATGTAAAAAGCCCCAGCGTAATGCTGAGGCTTGGAGAAAGTATTGTAAATGTGCGGGGATACAAATACCTTCAAGATAGTTGCTGTGGCAAGACAGCACTGCTAAGCCCAACCGGGGAATTGGGCTAAAGAGATGATAAGCTATGAAACTTATCATCTCTGAAAGCTAGTAAATACTAGCATAGTGACAGTAACGATGGTTACTCAGAGAAAAATACAGTGTACCCTAACTGGGCTAAAGTTCTGAATGACTTTTACATCTTACAAAACTATTGTAAAATCTTCTCCATTCTTTACGACTGTAAGATTTTGTTGTTCAACCACATCGTCTATCAAATCCTTTAACGAGTAGTTTAGTTCCCTTTGTTTTGTCAAGATTTTAGAAACATTGTACTTAGTACTTTTACCTCTCCATGCAAAAATTCTATCACTAGTGCTTAGCGTTCCTAAATCTACAAAACCAGAATCATTCATTAATCTCCACTCTATTAAACTTCCAATGCTTTCTCCACCAAGTTCTGTTAATTTTTCTACTTTAAGAGTGCACTCACTAACTTGTCTAAAGCTATTTCTACCAGAATACAAATGTGCATTGAAATTAAATTTACCGCTGACCTTGGCTAAATCTAAATCAACCCACTCAGCACACCTAACACCACAATTGTCTTTAGAACTAAGAAGCTCTTCTCTCTCCTCTCCATGTCCTAGAATTGTGAGATGACCATCTTCTTTTGTAGTGATTAGGTCAATACTATTTACTACTGTGTCTTTCCACTGCAGTTTTACTCTAATCCACCTTGTGTCATCTGGAATTGTATTTGCTACTACCTCGTTCCAGTAAGAAAATTCTGGACTGTAGTTTTCCCAGTTAAACTTAGTTCGCTTTCCTCTAATTCCAAGATTAAGCTTTGCTAAATGTTCTTTTAGAATTTCATGCAATACTCTATTGTCCTCTTTTGTTAAGATTGAAACTAAGTCTGCTGTGCTAAATCTATCGCATAGCTCTTTTCCAATTCTAAGTAACTCCTCATCACTAAGGCTCTTTTCTAACAGTTCTAAATTACTCCAAAACAATGATGGTAGCTTGTCTAAAACTTGTGCAACACCGGCCCCACCCTCATCGCTTAGCTTCTGTTTAATAATTTGTTTAACTGTTGTTAGACTGCCATTTCTTAAATCTTTAACAATCACACGATGTTCAATGCTTCTTGAAAATTTATTGTAATCTAAAAACTCTAATACTTTGATAGCTCTATTTGCAATTTTTCTTGACTCGGTTAAAGCTAGTCTAAAGCTTTCTGCATTACACTTTTCCAACGCTTTAACTAACCATTTCTTTTCGCTTGTGGTTAATTTGTATTTTCTTCTCACTAAGCAGTAATCAACGCAAGTAAGCAAGACATCAGCACTAATTTCACTTTCGATTTCGATGTGTTGGTCAAAAGCATTGTAAAAGTTAACTCTTGATTTTCTTGAAGAGTCCTCTAACAAATCACTTAAAAAAAATTCCATTCTCTTTTCCTTTCTTGTAAAGGGAGGTCTGAGACCTCCCCTGTCTAAGGCTAAACTATTTGTAACTTTCAATTTAACTGAGGACAAATTCCGACTATCTCTCACTGTTACGCAAATCAGTTAAATACGTTTAGCCAAAAACGTTAGTAATACTCCAATTCTGCTTTCCAATTTAAAGATTAGTAAAACTAGAATTTTTTCTCTTAACTTGTAATTTTTTATAATTAATGTTACTTATAGAATGGTTTTTTAATTCATTTGGAAAGAAGTAATTACAAATGCTAAAGAAGTGAAATTGTGTAGCTATAAAAACATTATTTTAGTTATTTTCAAAGATCTTTGCTAAAGTACAAGCTAAAGCTATTTGTGTTTCATTCATTTCATCAAAGTGATGTGAAACTTGGCTAAACCAGAGACTTTTATTTTCACTTAATCGTGAAGTTGTGCGTAAGAAATCATTTAGCAACTCCAAACACATTTTGTCAGATAGAAATAAAGCCAATTCTGGATTATCAAGATAGTTTGATAGCTTTTTAATCTTCTCCTGATTTTCTTTTAGCTTTTTATAACCTTTGAAAAAGTTTTCAACATTCGTACATTTCTTCAATTCCCTGTACAAGTTTCGATTTAGCGTATTAAGTATTAAAATCTCTTTTTCTGTCTTTTTGCATAACTGTCTTAAAGTGTACGATTGAGTGTTAACTTCTTTTTCAAAATTATTTAATTGCTTGGCTAAATCTCTGGATAATTCTAATTCATTTTTACTTTTAGTCTTGGCTAAAGCGGTATCTGAAACTTTGTCTGAAACTCTGTCTGAAACTCTGAAATTTATACATTGCAACAGATATTCTTGCCAGGCTTGTAATTCTTCTTCTGTGTAATTTAATGTAAAATTACGTTTCCCCATTGTACTTTCCTTTCGCCATTGTACTTCATTTTCATCATTGCACTTTCTTTTCTGTTAAATATTTACAATGTTTAATAAATATGTGTCCAAATACTTCTCTAGTAATTCATCATCATTAAATCCAGTCCCTTTGTAGAACTCTTCGGCTATACCTCCGCCTATTGCACCAATAGTATCTGTATCACAATCAAGTGAGAGTACATTTCTTAAAAAGCCTTCGTAGTTCTCGCTTTCAATAAAACAACGGATTGCAACAGGTACACTGTCTTGGCATAGGGAGTTCCATTTGTAATTATTTCGGTACTGAGCTAAAGCTAAATCTGTTCCGTATTGGTATTGACTACTAGGATATTGTGAGACTGCGTATTGTAATATCTCATTTTTCGAAGCACCAGTTCTTGCCATGTAAATACACTTTGAGGTAACGATTGCACCTTTTATTCCTTCAGGATGACTGTGAGTACATTCGGCTGATTTGATTGCGTATTTAATAACATCGCTTTCTTGGCTAAAGTGCTCTCCAATGAATGAGCATCTCATTGCAGAACCATTGCCAAAGCTATTGGTGGGTTCTTTAGAACCTCTCTTTAGCCAATCTTTAAAAAGACCACCGTAGCTCTCGTCTGGATATTTCTGTGCTAAAGTGGTATAGGCTTCCGAGAACGGAATATCTTTCAGAATAGCTAGTTTGCACGCTAAAGTTAAAACTGTATCGTCAGTGTAGAAATTCTGTTTAGTGAATAGTTCACAGTGTTTCCAATCTAAATCTTTTGGTCTGTAAAATTCATAGAGTGAGCCTGCAATGTCACCAAGAATAGCACCTATTACTGCCATTTTTAATTACCTCCTTTTTGTAATGATTTATTGTTAAGTAAAATAAAAACGCAGCAGACTTTTGAATCTAATGCGTTTTTAGAATTAGTTATTTATAAATTCTTTTTATAATGTGTAATCATTGTCTTCAAAAGCAATGACACTATCTGGTAATTTATTACCTTTATTTCTTGTTGATTTCTCTAGCTCATCAATTATTAACAATGCATGTTTCCTACACATTTCTAAGTTTTTAAAACAAAAATGCACTTCTTCCTTTGTAATTACAAATGTGTCTGTTGTTATCTCGGCTAAAGCGAAGTAATAACTTGTGAGTGAAGTAGCTTTAGATAGTAATTCAATAGGAATTGGAATCTCCATTTCATTTGAAATGTAGTGAAGTAACGTGGCTAAATTGCTGCTTCGCAAAACTTCTGTACGGTCTTCTGCACTCTCTTCGTTTACATCAAAAGTATCAATGATATATTTAAAATAGAATACAGCAGATAACGCTGTTTGTACAACTGTGTGATTTGACATACAGCTATGCAGAATAGCGTATTTCACATAATTGTAATTTTCCTCAGCCATTGTTAAATAAGTACGATGTTTTGGTTTAGCATAATATGTAGAACTGTTATCTAATTTCCCCACAGTGATAGTAATAACCTCCTTCTTACTTAGCTAAAGTTTATTATGACATTAGCAGTGATAGCTTTTTTATTTAGCTAAAGTTTATTAGGATACCCACAGTAATAATCCTTTTCGCATAATGTTTTGATGTATGGTACTATTGACATTCCAAAAGTAGTCAACTGTGCTAAAGTGAATATCAATGCTATCTGCCAAGAGAGCTTTAAACTTCCATAGATCACTTTGTTGCATTTTTTCTTTTACTAAAACAAAAACATCAACATCACTATCTTCTCTAGCTTTATTAACAGCGTAGCTGCCATGAAGAATTACTCCAACTACTTTATCACCGTGGTTATCATTAAGTGCTATGATTGCCTTGGCTAAATCATTTGCCTTTGATTTTGATATTGTCGTTATGATTCGATTATTTTTTACAATTGAAATGTCAGTGTTGTTATTCTCTTCAATAGCAGCTAAGAGTGAATTGTGTAAATGATTTCCTATTAAAAATTGAAACTCCTTTGAACGTTGCATAATAACCTCCAATAGAATAATTACATATCAAAATGTGACTTAGAATGAATTAATTAAAAGCTGTTAGATTTGATAATGATGTTGCAGTTGCAGCATTTGTGCTTTTATCATTTAGTTTTGATGCTTTGTTAATAAAAGTTAATAAGTCTTCTATATATTCATATGGTGCATATTCAGAATAAATATCCGGATCGTCTAATACTACTATTTGTACCCCCTCATGTACAAGACAATTTAATGTGTTGGGAACATAATTTGCTTCAGATAGATTTTTGCAACAATATGCTATACAACCTTGTTTATCAAAAATTTTTGCAACAATATAAACTTTTCTTTTCATAATTATACACCACCATTCAGTAAATTTAATCTCTGGTCTAAAACTCTTACGTGATTTGCAAATGCTGGGCTAAAGCCTTACTTCAACTCCAAGTATTTAGTTGGAACTTCTTTAGTTAACCATACACCATTAACGGATTGAAAGAAGTTATATCCGTCTTTTTGCATCTGTTCCGCATTAACTTGGAAAATAACAGGTGTGTCATGACGCTTCCCAACATTGGTGGCTGTTTCGACATCTGTAGATAAATGTACATAAAGTCGTTCCATTGGAAGAAGTCCCTGCTCTTGGATTGCTTTTACTGATTTAACACCTGTTCCATGGTAAAGAACTTTTGGTGGTTCTTTCTTTTCTAACTCAACGTCTACAGGAATTGAATGCCCCTGATTTGCTCTAATTAGAGTTTTATCTTGGCTAAAGCTGTAACGCTGTTTCTTATCAGTCTTTACAATTTTCTCAAGAGTTGCTTTGCTAAAGGCCTCGTTTTTATTAATACCTTCTACCAATTCATCTACGTTTGCCCATCCATGTTCGTCTAATGTAATTCCGATTACCTCTGGTTTGTGTCGTAAAATCATACTAATGAATTTACTAAGTCTTTCTAAACGTCTTTCTCCTGTCTCTGGTTTAAATTGTCTTTTTGTTTCTTGCATTTTATTTACCTCCGAGATTGTTACTTGGCTAAAGTATAAAAGAAAACCACAACAATTACTTACTGCTGTGGTATTAAGCATTACACTATTAAGTTTAAAATAAATTCATTTTTAGTAAATTTGTGTACTGAGTTAAAGCACTACTTCGCATAGTACTTGATTAAAGTGTAAAAGAAAACCACATTAAAATAAATTCATTGTTTTATACTCTTTACCTTCCTGTGCTAGTAATTGTATAGATTTTGGAAATATTTTTAAAACTTTATTAATATTTTCTTCTGTAATATAAAACTGAGTTATAGAATGTTTATCATATGCTGCTTGTCCGTTAGATTTTGTTTCCATTAGAAATGTATAAAATCTTTCCCAGCTAACGAATTTTATACAATCAACATAATTATATGTATCTTTCAATATTTTATCTAACTCAGGAAAATTAATAGTCTTTGCAGTCAATAGCAAGAACTCAAATGATTCTGGTGCCCAATAGGTAATATGTTTTGTTGGGTGCTGATTACAAGTTGAAATTAAATCTTTAATAAAACATCCAAAAGCTGCTCCGTCAACAATACATAAGATATCAGTATTTTCTATATTTCCTAAGAAAGAAATAACTTTAGTATTTCCGTATGTGCTTGTAATTTCTATATTATTGAATACTTTGCTAAAGAATTCTAATCCAGAATTGGAATCTTCTGTGGCTATTAAATTTACATTTCCATTCATATATGTGAGTGTTGGATAGCGTTGTTGTAATGTATAAACTTGCTTCTTTTCTTCTTCTGAGTATTCATTTTGTAATCTGTAAATTTCTGTTACACTATATGGTAACATTTTTAATGCTTTTCTGTTAATAAATACAAAATAATTACCAGATTCTTTTACAAATTTAGTAAAGTCAGAACGTTGTATAAATCTATTGTTTTCTTCAATAAAAATAATAGTATCAGTTAAATTTCCTAATTCCTGTTTCCATGTTGCCGTTAATGATTTTCTTAAATATATCATAAACTTAGCATTTGTTTCTACAGTGATTCCTGAACCTCTACCACTTAATAAATAATCATACATCATATTTAATAATGTTGTTTTTCCAGTTGCACTGTTTCCTTGTATAAAAGTAATATTTCTCTTGATATCGAATTCGAAAAGTAATTTTTTATTGTAAACTTTAAAATGATATTTTCCTTTCATTATAACCTCCATTGTGGTATTAGATTAATGCTGCTGGGTTAAAGCACTGCTTCGCAAAGAGTACTGGGCTAAAGTGAAATATGCTAAGGTGAAATACCAGTTAAATGAATTCAGCTTCTGGAACGATACCGTCTTCTACTAAATATTCTGCTTTAATGACTTCATCAACGTAGTCCACTGTGTTTTTTACAATCTTATTTGAATTCATTATTTTAAAGTCTATACCTAAAGGTTGGCAAGTTCCAAAATCCATTATGTGTTCTAGAAAAACTGTTAAATCACTGTTCTGCTCTTTTTCACATATCTTCGCTATTTCAATAATCCATTTTGCACAGTTATCTCCACAATTTGAAATGTTGTAAATGAATGAGGTGTCTTTTAATAATAGTATTAAAACTTTTACTCCTCCTGAGATATCTTTTGGACCTATTGGACCAAGTACCGGACTTTCTATTAAATGTGGGCTAATTACCTCTGAATTATCTACGTCTTTAATCATTTGTTTTACTAAAGGATCTTCTAACCATTCATCTTCCCATACATTATCAAAATAACGTGGGGCATCCGTTAGTACTTCTACGTTTCCTCCGCAATACCAAATATTTAACATATTATAATCTCCTCTCCATTTTTATATCTCATTTAAATCTTTTTGCTATTCTTTTATTCTAGTCTTCTTTTATTTTAATTTAGTAAAACCAAGGCAGGCTATGGCACCTTGCTTGGCTGTAAGTAATGTTGGAGTATTGGACGGCTTACGCCAGAAGTTCTTGGCTAAAGTGAACTTCCATACTCTCTTTTTACTTCTTTAATGAATTCTTCTTTTGTGCCCATGATTCTGTATGGGCTGTATTCACCGTATGCTTCTGGTCTGCTGATGGTGATTATCTCTATCTTACTCTTTTCAGTTATTTCTGAAACCTGGTGCTTTAACTGGGCTAATGCTTCCCCCAATACCGTTTTGAAAGCAATAGAACCAATTTCTTTATCATTCCTTACGATTAAATATACCACCGTTTAAGACCTCCTTAAAATCTGTTTCTGATTTTATTTTACCATTTTCATAATATCTTCGCAATAAAGCACCAATAATGTTAGGTATGCTTTTCTTATAGACATACTTATGTAGCCATTGATTAAACTGTAAATCCCATGCTGTGTTAAATTGTATTTCAATAGGATAATGGAATTCATCCATTTGATAATGAAGATGTACCCCTCGGTATCCATCATCAATAGTCTTTCCATGGGACATATCACTAATTCTAAATTGTTCTGGCAATTCCATAGCTAAAACGTCATCGTAATTAGTGTATACTGATCTAAAACCTAGGATATCATTAAAGACTCTATTGGCTTCTTTAGTGTAATAATAACGTTCGTAATTATGTAGCATTGAATTTAAATCTTTAATCCGGAATGGAATATCAATGGTTGTTAGTATAGCTTCGTTGTTATAATGATCTGTAACTGTTTGAAGTTCTTTGAAAAGTTCTTCTTTGCTAAAGCGTCCTAGATCTTCTACGAAACTAACACCTAGATTGGACTTAACGGAGAGCTTCTCTAACTTTTCTAGAGTAAGTCCGCACTGTGCTAAATTGGAAATGCAAGGATTGTTTTTGTCTAGCATGATTAAGTGTTCACCTCCTTTCAAATAATAAAAACGGAGAGCCTAATGCTCTCCTACAAATGTAAAAATGGAGGGATTAACTCCCTCCTATAAAAATAAAAACGGAGAGTCTAACAACTCTCCTACGAAAATAAAAGGGTAGCCGAAGCTACCCGTAAAAATAGTTATTAAATTAAAAAGTTATTGTACTGTGTTAAAGTTATTACTGATGCACATCTTCACCTTGTACTCTCCAAGGAGCTTCATCGCTAGAAGCCTTAAAATTGTAAACTGGTTTCATTATATTAATAGGAATAACAGTTTCTTTAATAACATCTATAATGTCATCTAAGGATTTGTATGCCATTGGTGCTTCGTCTAAGGTATGTTCATTTACAGAAGTCGTGTATACACCTTTCATAGCTTCTTTGTATTCTTCAAGACTTATAGTACTTTTAGCTTTTGACCTTGACATAATTCTGCCAGCTCCGTGTGGAGCGGAATAATTCCATTCTGAATTACCTAGTCCTATAGCTAAGATAGAACCATCTCTCATGTTAATTGGAATCAACACCATCTCATTTCTGTATGCTGCGATTGCACTTTTCCGTAAAATCATTTCTTTTGTATCGATATAATTATGTATTGTATGGAAAGAATCTAACTGGGTTAAACCACTTTTCTTCAGAATTATTTCTGCTATCTTCTCTCGATTTCTTTTTGCAAACTGCTGGCAAATTTCAACATCATGAAGATAGTCATTAAGATACTTTCCTTGTAACCAACACAAATCTTCTGGAACAGTTAAACCACGATTTTCAAATTCCTTGGCTAAAGCTTCCAGTGCCTTTTGTATTAACTGTTGTTTGCCATCAGCTCTATAAGAAGAAATTAGTTCCTTTCTTTTCGCATAGTACTCTTCTTTACCATGACATAAATCGATTGCAATGTTTTGATAAATCTCTGCAACCTGTTTCCCAAGATTACGACTTCCTGTATGAATTATTAAATAGAATGTGCCATCAGATGCTTGGTCTATTTCGATAAAATGATTTCCACCTCCCAATGTTCCCAATGAGCACAGTAGTCGTTCTTTATTTCGTAATGACTTATAACAACGTAAATCTGTGAAAGAAAACTCTTCCTGTGCCATTTCCCATACCTGCATGCCTGAAGGAATGTAATGACAGATTTCATCTATTTTCTCAAAATCTAATACTTTTTCTGCTAATTTTACTGTGTACATTCCACATCCAATATCTACACCAACAATGTTTGGACATACTTTATCTGTGACAGTCATCGTTGTTCCGATTGTACACCCTTTACCAACATGTACATCTGGCATAATACGAATGTGACTATTTTTTGTCAATTCATAATCGCACATCCTACGAATTTGTTCGACTGCTTCTTGCTCAAATACTTTTGCATAACAAATTGCTGTATTTACTTTTCCTTTTATTTCAAACATAAATCTCCTTTCTACTTTTTATCGCACTTTGGCTAAATTACCGTAGACTTCCATGAATGAATAATGATTTCCTGTTGCACCAATAATGATGTGGTCAGCAAAGGTTAAACCTAACAGGTCCGCTGCTTTATTTAACTTTTGTGTTATTTCAATATCTGGTTTGGATGGTATGATACTTCCACTTGGGTGATTGTGTACAACAACAAATGTTGAAGCGTTTGCTAATAGCAGAGAAATCATTAAACCACGAGTATCTAATAGTGATGTATTTACTGTACCACGATTTAACCTAAAGAAATGTAAAGGTTTGGAATCTGTGGTTAAAGCAATTACAAAAATCTCTTCACTAATCTTTTTATTAATTTCGAATACATCTGTCATTAATTTTACCACATTGTCTGGTGTATTTAAAATTTCCATTTCATCGTAGTTAATCACTTCGATCTCTTTTAAATAAAGACTATTATCCTCACGTTGCATTACTTCTGAAACTTTAATTTCCATTTTGCATACCTCCTGTTAAATGTAAATGTTGCGCTTGGCTAAAGCTGATTTGACTCAAGCACGTACTTGGCTAAAGCCTAAAGATAGCACTGAGCTAATACCAAGCATCAACTATTACAAATGAGGTGATGCACATTCCCTACCACACAAATGTCACCTACTGATTTAGTACCTGATAAATCTTAGGTTCATTCTTTTTCAGCTTTTCCCATGCTATTGTACATTGTTTACAATGAAAGTTTTTCATTTTATTAAGTATTACTTTCTCCTCATCATAAATGGAAGCAACTGGAGGACACAATGCTGATTCTCCTAATTTAATATCACCATTAGGAGCAATAGCTGGTGTACAGTTTTTGCCTTTTAGATATAACGTCATAGAAATTCCATTTAAATGAAAACCATGTTTAGCAAGTAATCTAACATTAGTACACTTTGGTCCAATAGTGTTCCAATTCTTTTCTGAGTAATTTTCTAAAGCTCGACCTTGTGGATAAAGACACCGCTCCTTATCATTAGGTAAGCCGGCTAAAGGATCTATGTCGGATGCGATTTTATTAAGCCAGTAAAGTTCTTTCTCTGTTAATTTATCCGGATAAAATCTTGGATCATTAGTGACCTGTATGTAAATAGATTTCTTTCCGTACTTTTTAACAAGAGCTTCAACGTGGCTAAAGATTTCTTTATTACGTACAAGTTCACGTCCGTTGGTAATAAAAAGCAATGCAGAGAACTTACCTGCTTTTAACCACTCTTCCTCAATAATATCTAACATTGCTAAAATGTTAGGATGTTCAAAAATCTCTCCACCAGAAAAACACCATGTTGGAATGTCATACTTTGTTAAAAAGTTAAGAACATCTTTTAAAGTACTGATTGACATATTTTCACCATCAGGTTTACAATCAGATAAACAATGATTACATCCCATTTTACATGCATAGGTTAAGTTAATTAACATAATAATTTCTCCTTTGACTCCTTTTATAATTTTTCTATAATTACTCTTTGATTACTCTTCATAACTCTTTGATTACGATTTTTCAATCTTCTTAAGTCTACAATTATTTACAAACATGTATCCCTTAGAGTGTGCACTACGTTGCACAATAAAACTACAAACATAATTTCCATCTTCTACGGCTTTATTGGTATTCCACAACAATGCATGTGGTCCATAGTAAATAGCATATAGATGTTTATAACTACCTTTAAAAAATCCTCTATGGTCTTTCGGTACATGTAATAGTTTTACTTTTGCATTCTTGTAAGTTTTACCAACTTCAAGCACGTTGTCTGTTTTACTTTTAATGCTTGTAATTTCTTGGCTATTGCTTGACTCCCTTCGGCGCTTCGCGCCTTCGGTCAAACAACTGGGTCGCTTCGCTCCCAGCTCGCCTGCGGCTCGCGATGGCTGCCGCTGCTCTTGGCTAAAGCCTGGCTGCGTAGTTATTTCAATTTTTTCCGATTGATCTAACTTGGCTAAAGCTAACTTAACCTCCTGCAATTCTTCTTGGCTAAAGTTCTTGGAAAGAACTTTGTAGCAGATTTCTTTGTCACTTACTTGTTTTAGCAACTTCATTAGGAAATAGTAATTGTATAAAAACAAAAGTCGTGCATTGTTAAATGTCACATTGAATGGTTTGTTTTTATCGATACTGTGCAAGCTATACCGATCTTGTGTGTCCAAGTAATAAAACACTTCTTCGTTTTCACTAACATTTCTAACTCTGTACCCATAGTAGCTATGTTCGGTATCCCAGCTGGAAAATATTTTATCAAGCATCTTAACGCGGTTATGCTTGGCTAAAAGTTTTGCAACGAATGAGATGTTAACGTCTGGGCTAAAGCTGAAATGTTTTCGCTGTAAACAATCAAAACAAATAGTTATTAAATCATCTTCTAATAGGTAAAGCATAGAACCTTGTACACTGTGTTTACAGCAAGTGCAAGTACACTTTTTATCTTTGTAAGATATTAGTGAATAATTTTTAGTTTGGTCGCTCATGTAATCGAATGAGAATAAATAATACCTATTTCCTTTGCTCTTAATAACCTTGAGAATACGTAGTATGTAATTAACATTTGCATTACTAAGGTAAGTCATTGTAAGATACTTTATGTCACTCTCTTGCACTAATGAAATCATACGCACTTTCCTTTCTTTTTAAGAGTTATAGTGCGTATTGTGTTGAAAGAAGTGTTTAGAAGAGTTGTTTGTGAATGTGTTTTGAAGAGTTATTGATAGTGTTTGAAGAGTTATTTGCTGAGATGTTTTAAGATCCTGCTAATGTGTGTTAGAGTTTGTAATTTATTTATGTTATTTTAATTTCTTGTTGATCTCTTTATGTATTTCTCTTCGTACTCTCTTTTTAATTACTTTATCTACATTACCTTTTGATAGGTTTTCTATGTCGTTTAGCATGGAGGCTGTTTTACCAAACTGTCGTGATAATTTGTAGATGTTACTAACTAATTTACTCATGTGTTGTCTCCTTTTCTAAATTTGTTATTATTGCTGCTATTGTATGAAGTTATCATAACTTTTCACTAATTATCATTTCTTTACAGTAGTTATCGGAATTTGTCGGAAGTTATCGGAATTTGTCGGAAGTTATCACTAATTTTCATTTCTTTACAATAGTTATCATTGATTATCATTAATTATCATTTCTTTACAATGGTTATCACAGATTAAGAGGTTAAGTTTCCAGTAATAACAATGTTTTGGTATCCTACGTTTTGGCTCTTAATAATACTTCTATGTGAAGAACTTGGCTAAAGCACTCTGCGTCCTAATCTATATTTAAAAGCTTGTGACCTAGTTCTCTAAGTTCTGACCCACTTAACTTTTCAAAAGGATTATCTATAGTTTCTTCATAGCAATCTTCATATGAATCTTTTGCATAATTAGGTAGATTAAGTACTGTAATTAAATTATCGTACTTTTCTTTGCCAATATCAAAAAGAATAGAACATAAACTTGTGTTAAAAAATAAAGGAGTGAAATGTTCTACCCCCTTGAAATCTAAAAGTACATGTTCATCAGATTCTATATAAGGCATTATTTTTTCCTTTAAAATTTCTGCGTCTTCCATATCAAAAGCTGTTTCTAAAAATTCATTCACTTTAATTATTGCCATAATTAAAACCTCCTTTGGTTGTTTAATTAAATTGTTATTAAAAATCTTCTACTAGGCTAAAGCCCTTGATTTCCCAATCTATATTCAAGAGCTGATGATAGGGATACTGGGCTAAAGCCCTTTATGATTTAAAATAGATTTAACTTAGATAAGCTTGTATTGCTCTGGGCTAAAGCTTTGAATTCATTTGTCGTCATGATTGAGAGATGTAACGGTGTTAACCCTTCTAACACTTTTATGGTGGCTTCTTCCTTCTCATTGTCTAATCCTGTTATGGCATCGGTAATGTAGTACACGTATTTGCCGGCGTCGATTAAACTTGACACTGTGGCTAAAACACAGCATTCTGCAACAACACCTGTGATAGCCACACTGGATGCGTTATTGACTGCTTCTTGAATTTCTTTAACACTGTAGGAGGAAAAGGTCGATTTGTCATAACATTTGTAGTCTTTACAACGCTGTTGTAGTTCCTGATCTAAATCGTTATACCACTGGTTTGCATTGATTTCTGCGTACTCTTTGTTGTAGTTCTTCCACACTCCTGTTGGATGTGCTGAAGCTATGTAACGTGTTAGTATTGTGTTGTCTTGGCTAAAGTGACCATCGTTTAGTAAGTCAAGAATGTTAGAGAGGGCATTGTCATAGTTTTTGCATTCCCAAGGTTGTCCTTCTTTGTAGACGTTTTGCATGTCAATAATAAGTAAAAGTGGATTGTTTAAATAATCATTCATTGTTGAGTCTCCTTTGCCGTTTTGTAGTGTATTGGGTATGCTGGGCTGAAGCCTTAGTACTTGTCTAAAGCTAGAATAACTGCATTCCCTGCACTGCTTTGGAATTGTTATTATTGTTGGAACCGTCTGTGTTTGCATTGTTCCCATCTGTATTGTCTGTAGTTAGGTCGTCTTTATTTAACTCCTCTTCTATCTGTGTTATTAATACATGTGCAGTGTCTCTAATTCTTTTTAATGAGTGTCTTAACAGACTTTCATCGTTCTCTTCCCAACCGACAATGTATGGGAATGAGTAATCACTTGTATCCAATCCTAAGAAAGTACTTACAACGAATGCGACGCTTTCAGCTTCGACTTCAGCTTGATTACGTGAATTATATTCATCTTCATGTAACATAGAATGTGCTATTTCGTGAATTAAGGTCGATAGATTTTCAGACTCACTCATACCTTCTCTAATTGTAATTGTATGTGTTGTGAAATTACATGTTCCTTTACAAGTGTCTTTGGCTAAAGCTGCAAACTCTATTTTGTAATCAGTTGTCTTGGCTAAAGCTGTGAAGAGTTTTTGATACCCATTCACATTTTTCACAACAGATACTGGGCTAAAGCTTGGAAGTTCTTCCCCTTCTGTCTGACTAATATCGAATACTGTGACTGGTCTATAAATAATAAAGCTTTCGCTTTCATCATCGTCTGGATCCTTTTTGTATTTCATTGGTGCGAGAATTGCAATGCCTTGTTCTCCTTGTTTTACGTGGCGTTTAAATTTTGTTTCCCATGCTTTGTATCCGGCGACTAATGTAGCGTTTGGATTTTGTAGATAAATTAGTATTGTGTTGTTAATACTGTATTTGGTGAACTTAGAAAATGTAGTTAGGTAATTCTTGTATTTTTCGCTATTGAATAGTTCTTTTGTTCCGAGTTCTAACTGTGTTAGAAGTTTATTTACCTTTTCGCTTCTTTTGATGCACTTCTCATTTCCCTTATCACTCGTTTCGCTTCTTTTGATGCACTTTTCGCTATTGGTTGAATTACTTTTCATGTTTGGCCTCCTTTGGGATGTACTTGGCTAAAGCTGTGACCAATGTGCTAGTCAACACAGCACTGTAGCATTATTTTTCTATGCTTAATATTTGGATATCATAGTCAGCACCATTAACATCATTTATCCAAGCTATTTCTCCGTTACTGTTTATGCCGTACCAATCTGTACACTTACCTTTCATTCTATTGAACTCTTCTTTGCTTAAAGTTTTATCTGTTTTAGCACTGTAGGAAAGTGCAAAATCTTTGTAAAGCTTTTCCTGGGCTAAAGCTAAATCGGTAAAATACTTTTTCTTAGAAATGTGATCTGTGAGAATTCTAGTACTACGTTCTCTAATAGAAATAACAATGTAAATCATGATAGACCTTCTTTCTGTTTCTGATTTGTTTTAATTAGAATATTAAATTTAAAAACCCAGAAGAGCTGCGAAACTCAACTGGGCTAAAGCTGTTAGGCTGTTAGGCATCTTCTCGTCTTCTTGTTAGATTGTTCTCTTGTTTATGTTCAGTTGTACTTTTGTTATCTTTTATTTTTAAATTCCTGCAGCATTACAATGCATGCAGCGGCCGATGGCAACATAATAAAATCTTTACCGTCATGTACAAACTTATTTGGAAATACATCACATTTTAAAAGATCTTCTAATGCTATCCAATAAATAAAGTTTCCATCTGTAATCATACTTTCTGTAGCAGCAAGTGGTTTTTCATTACAATTAATTTTAGTATTTTTACTATTAAATGCATAAGTTATTTGTTCTGAAGTCATTTCTGTTTTTGCATAGAATAATAGTTGTGGTTTTCCGCCCTCAAGCACATCTCGATAGGCTGCAATTAACTGTATTGGTTCGTTATTCTTGGTTATTAGTGTTTTAAATGGAATTCCGAGTTCATCATTGATTTCTTCAATAATGGCATTCATTAAACCATCTTTTGTAAATAGATAAGACTCGTCTAAGGCGTATTTAATTTTTAGGCTTGCTGTAACACTGTTCGAATAGGTCTCTTCACCAATTGACATTCCCTTTTTTCGAAATATCAATGCTATCTTTCCGTCAGCACTTTCCACAAAACCATTAAACCCTAAATGATTTGAGAGTGAAGAAGTTTTTAATGAATGAATAAAAGGACCACACTCTAACAGTTCTCTTACACTTATTCCCTCGGCTAAAGCGTAATCAATAACACGATTTGTTACTAAAGATTTGTAATAATTAGTTCTTCCCGTAGTAATTGTGAAAGTGTTGGAATCATCACTCATGTACCAATCATCAACACGTATATTTATACTGTTGTATATTTTGGCTGAGCTAAAGCTTTTGAATAATTCATTAAAGTTATTGACAACAATGCCTGGAAGTTTGTACTCACTTCCTGGGCAATCGACTATTTCAACGTTTTTATCAAATAACCACGCATCCTGTATAACAGGGAATGTAGTCACGCCTGTAGAATTTCTTTTCTGAATGAAATTCTTTTCCATTGAATAACGTTTTAAAAGCCCTTCGTAATCTGTTGTCAATCTTTGTAAATTTTTACCCATAAGACTACTCCTTTTTTTTTTAATAATTTATTTTTGGTAAAACAAAACCCAGAAGAGCGGTGAAACTCAACTGGGCTAAATATCTTACTTCGGTACTCTCGTACCTGCCAGTAAGAATTTAATGCTTGTATAGTCCTGTGCTAAAGCGGAACTAATGTGTGGTTGTTGTTCCACAACTTAAAATACTTTTAAATGTAGATTTCGGTGATTTGTGATTATTCCATAATCTTCTTTTGAGGTAATATCTCTTATCTATTGTTCTATTGTCCATCCATGTGACATCTATCCAATACCATTTTCCACTGACCTTAACTCTGTTCCAACCATGGAACCCATTTGCATAACCTGTGTAGTATTTACATGGAATATTACAAATCTTGCACATTGACCAGAATGCATCGGAATAGTCCCTACAGACTCCTGTTCCTTTTTTAAAGAGGGTGCCTGCTTCAGAGTTGTCGTAATTACCTTCTTTGTATTTTGTATGCTTACAAATCCACATTGCAATTTTATGAACTGCTACTTTGTCTGTATCGCCATTGTGTACACCCACCTTACGGACAGCTTTCTTGGCTAAAGCCCAGTATCTGCTGCGGCTTTTGACTGTGTCTCCTTTTGTACTGGAAAGGGTAAGATAGCAGAGTGTATTACCTATTCGTCGTTTTTGCATATCTTTACAGCTGTTATCTGGATTGCCTGGTATATTTAGGAATTGCTTATAGTAGCTTTGTGCGCGATTAATCTCGATGAATCTTATAGTTGTAAGTTTTGTTCCTGCCATTTGATTGATTTGATTTATCATTGGTTTTATTTCTTCGTATTTACCTACGTAACCGATTTTTCCTTGTAGTACTCGGTTGAGGACTGTATTGAGAGGTGTGCCATGGGTGTTGTAGGTGTTGCGATGTAATTTAGTGTTTAACTCTTTTTGGTAAATCTTTGTTTGTATTTTGACTCTGTTTTTGTATTTTTTATTCTTATGTTTGTTCTTTTTATTCTTATGTTTGTTCTTTTGTTTCTTATGTTTGTTCTTTTGTTTCTTATTATTGGAATGTGTGGTTGCTTTGGAAGATGTGGGGGTAATGTTAAGGCGAGTAGTTGTTTTGGCATATGTGGGTTGCATGATGAGAAATGCCATTGTGAGTAGTGCTATTGTGAATAATGCTATGGCTATTCTAAGATGTGTTGCTGCTTTTAGGTGTATTGCTGTTACTTTTAGATGTGCTGCTGCTTTTGATTTCATTGTGTTATTCCTTTGCTAAATTGGTTTTAGATTACTTGGCTAAAGCTGTTGAATTGTTTGGAGTACTGTGCTAAACTAGAGATTCGTCTCTGACGTGACTGCCATCTCTAGTAGTGCTGGGTTAATTATCTTAATTCCACATAATGCACATTGGCTATTAATGCATTCTTTTGACCTAATTCAGTTATTTTGTGATTTTTCCATAGTTTACGTTTTAAGTAATAATTTTTGTTGATTGATTTACCGCAGTCCATCCATGTTACATCAATCCAATACAATTTACCTTCAATCTTGACTCTGTTCCAACCATGTCTCCCTCCTCCGGTAACTGTACCAGCGTAGTATTCGCATTGTATTCCGCTTACTTTGCACATTGCACAGAAAGCGTCTGAGTAGTCCCTGCACACACCACTACCTTTGCTAAAGAGTGTTCCGGCTTCCGCATTGTCGTATTGGCCGTATGCGTATTTAGTGTGCTTGCAAATCCAATATGCAATTTTTCTAACAGCTTCTCTATCGGAATCGCTATTCTTCACTTTAGCCTTTCGGGTAGCTTGCTTGGCTAAAGCCCAGTAGTTCATTCTTTGTTTAGCGAGATTACCTTCTTTATCGTATAGTCGTAAGCAATAGATTAGGTCAGACGTTTTATAGTGTACAAATTTATTGTTGTATGTAGCATTGTATGTGATTTCATCGTCAGTCACAGTTTTATACTTTGCTTGTAGGAATGGTTTGTAATAATTTTCATCCTGTCCTGGTTTGACTTGTCTCCATACGACAAATGTGGTTCCGCTTTTTGAATTGATTTCGTCTTTGATTCTTTTTACATCTTTGAATTTACCTACATAGCCAATTTGTCCATTAGTGACTAATTTTACTATGGTGCGTAACTCTTTATCTTTAAATCTTTTGTTTAATTCGTTTTGGTAAATGTTGGATTGTATTCTTATTGTCTTGTGTGTTTGGAATGTGTTGGAATGCTTTGACCTCTTCTTGGACTTCTGCTTGGATCTCTTCTTGGATCTCTTCTTGGATTTCTTCTTGGACTTCTTTCGGATTGTAGTGGAGTTTTTTCTGGAGTGTTTTGACTTCTTCTTGGAATTCTGTTTTGACTTCTTCTTGGATTTCTTTTTAAGTTGTATTGTTGTTGCTGCTGTTTTATGTTCTTTACTAACTGTTTTAGCTTGCGTTGCTAAAGGTGTTAATAATATTAAGGTCATTAGTATTATTGTTGTTAAAATCAAATGCTTTTTTAAATGTGTTATCAAGTTTTGTTGCAATTCTTTCATAATCTCTTCTCCTAACTAAAAATAAAATCCCAGAGAATAATTAAATCCTCTGGGATTGTGTTGCTTAATGTTTGCTATTAATTTGCCACTTTGCTAAAGAGTTTGCTTTGTTAAATTGATTACTTTGCTAAAGCGTTAAGTGTAATTCTGTCTTTTAGAAAATTATAGATTTCTGTACCTTCTTTTTTACCAAAAGAATGTAATGAGTTTATGTAAAGTTCTTTTTTAGAGTGCGCTTCTGAAGCTGTTAAAAAGTCGATAATTTCACATGTTTTGTTTTCAAAATCTGTACCTGCTAATAGTAACTTTAATTCACTAAGAATTCTGTTTCGTTCTTCCAATTTTGCAGATTCTATGTCTAAATCATATGAATATTGTTTAGCATTAATAATAAGTTTACGAGCTTTATCACTTTCTCCGGAGAATTGTAAGAATAAACTCTCAAGACTTTTAGATTTAAATATTTTTATAGCATCCGTAGAAGGTTCTCTATCAAAGAAATCAATAGTTGCATTATAACCCTTATCTTGACTAAGAATACCTATCTCTTTAACTCCTCTTTCAGCAAGTAAACCACATTCTGCTGCAATGTAAAAATCAAGAGCGTTCCTTCCGGTCTTTTTTAATTTAACTGTTCTAAAGTTACATTGACTTTTGAGAATAGGTTCCAGATACTCTTTTTTAATTCTTTTACAGTTATTACTATAAAATATTACAAAAGTATCCTCTGAATTAAGTAAATCTACTCCTTTTAAATTTCGAACATTTTCATAATCAACTAAAATAACTGCCATTTTAAATCCCTCCTTGTTTTTATTATTTTATAAGGGATACTTGGCTAAAGCTGGATTTACATAACTCCGATCTGTAATTATTAGGAAATGATTAATTGATTAATGTCTGAGCTAAAGTGAAGGCTATTACCTGTGCATGATAGACATTTAAGAGTCTTGGCTAAAGTGTGTGAATTCTCACTTCTTTAGTAAAAATAAAAAAGTCCCAGAGAACGACGAAATTCTCTGGGACTATGTGATTGATTAATTTGTTTTATTAAATTTTAGAATTATTACTCAGTTAAAGCTGGCTCGACTTTGCTAAAGCTGTTAGGACTTTGCTAAAGCTGTAATGTTTGTGATGATCAGATAATGCTTTGGTGGCAGCTATGCTAAAGCTGTGGTCCGTAGTGGTCTTGGCTAGAGCATTGAATACTCCCAGTCGAGAAAACTACTAATGTGAAATGATCTGATACCTTCACGCTCCGCTTCAATTAGAAATGGAATTACATCATCCACAAAGATAACGTCTTTTAAATTAATGTTATGCTCGTTACAGTATTTTAAGATGGCAGTTGTTTTGGATTTGTCTCTAGAAAGAAATAAATGTTCAGAAATCATTGGATAATTCTTAGCAAGCCAGATTCCTTTATCCTGCATTTCTTTCTTTGCTAAACAATGCCCTACCACGATGTTCTGTTTTGATTCACAAGTTTTCAGAACTTTTTGCATGTGTTTAGATGGTTTTCTATGTAGAAATACACCATTTTTTATTTCTTTTAAACTTAGACTATTCATAGAACCATCTGGGTCTGATACATGATCGTTAAAGCGATACGGAGCTAGAGTTCCATCAATGTCCCAGAATACATATTTATCTTTTAAATCCATTTTGATTATACTTCCACTGGTTACGATTCCGTTAGTCATGCTAATCCTCCTGTTAATGTAATGAGTTTAGTTAGGGTTGTAATCTTGGTTAGAGCTGTGATCTTGATTAGAGCTTTTCTTGTAAAAAATAAAAATCCCAGAGAACGATGAAATTCCCTGGGATTGCGTTTGTTCTTGCATGCTGTTTGTCTAGGCTAAAACGTTTGCTAAGATTTAGTTGTGTTGTTTGACTTGGCTAAAGCGGAGCAATGCCTAGCTCTTAACTGATTAGAATAAGAGCTTGGCTAAAGTGGAATGCTATTTATTCCAACCATTGCTAAAGTAGCCTGGGTTACCATTCTCATCAATGTGCGCCATTCTTGAGTCAATCAAATCTCCATTGTAGGTAGTTCCATTTTCACCAATCAATGCAGAATCTTTGTAGAACATCTGTGAATCTAAGAATGGTCTTTGAATAAATCCACCAATCTTTCGCTGCCACTGTGCATACAACATTGCATTTGGAGTCTGGTTGTCATAGATATCACCATCTCTGTACGAAGCTTTATCTGGGTACTTTTCTAAGGACCAACCTCTAAAGACATAACCTTTTCGTGTGAAGGTATTTGTTGGTAATGTAAATGATTCAAAACCTTTATGCGTTATAGAGGCAATAGAGCCGGTACCACCATTAGAATTGAAACTTACAGTAAAATCATCAATGTTCCAAATAGCGTACAAAGTCACAGTACCGCCATTCTGTGTTGCTTGATAAATATTACCAGCTTTGTATACCTTACCAGTTCCATCTGGTTTTGTATTCCAATAGAAAAAAGTACTGTTGTCTTTCTCTGGGATTGTGGTGTTTACATAAATATTATGATTACCATATTGCATACGATTAGGATAGTCCTTCTGTTCTATAGAAATAAGTTTGAATTTTTGTGCATTTGTATTGCTATTATAATTATACTGCTGTAGGAATGTACCATCTCTGTCTTGACTCTGCCCACCTTTAACATCGAGAACCTGTCCCGATGACTTGTTATAAATGTTTACTTTACCATTTCCGGCATCTTTTAAATACCATAAATAGTCATCAGCAGGTTGAGTCTGCTCCCACAATTCTACACTTTTACTAGTGAGTTTGTTGCTACTACTTGGACTACCACTTAAGTCCAGAGCTAAACCATTTAGATAACTTGTAATATAATAGTATTGAGTATCTTTGTATCTTTCGAAAATCCATTTAGTTTGTGAGCCTCCACAACCATTCCATATTACAATAGGGTCAATGCTTTTTTCCATTTTTTTATTGTAAACATGAATATACCTACCACCAGTCAAACCAGATTGAATGTAGTAAGTACCGTTTGGTACTATAACACACCCATTTAAGGTCGTTTGTGATTTTTTGCTAGATGGGAAATGCCCGCCCTGTAGATTGTAAACAACATTATGCGTATAAGCTGTCCAACTGGCAGTAAAAGTTCTGTTTTTACTACACACTGTAAATTTAGTACCACCAGCATAAAGCTTATTATCATTTTCATCTGTCCAACCATTAAATTTGTAACCTGTCAATGTTGGTTTTGGTAAAGTCTCTACTGTACCACAGTTATCAGACCTTTTAACAGCATTACTGCTAATCAAATCATCTTTAAGTTCATAAGTGTACTTAATTATGCTGCTATTTGTTGTAAGTGTGGCATTATAGTAATTACCTGCACTAGTACTTAACATTCTAGCTTGCGATAAATTTAGTCTAACAAGCAAGGTTATCTTACGATCTGCTGTCTTATGTCCAGCATTTGTTGAGAAATCATATATGATTTCATATGGTGCTAACTTTTCACCATTTACTGTAACGGATTTTTTTCTACTTGTTCCAGAAACAAATCCAAAAAATCCTCCTGTAGCAGATCCACCTGTTTTAACACTCCCTGATAAAGAATAATGAGCCTTAAGTGTAAAAGATATGTTAAATAGTACAGTGTTATATCTATCGCCACTACTATCTGGTACTGTTCCACAATCAACGTAATTTGCCGCTTTACCTTTAGAATTTAAAACAGTCAAGTTACTGACAGCAGTACCTTGCGTTATTGATCCCTCTGATACACGTACTGTATGACTACTTTTGGTAAAAGCTCTTTTTTTGTCTATATCGCCGTTTGTTTTAAACTCGTTTTCTGTTCCACTAAAAGCAACAGAAATAGGTAAAGTCGCATCACCAACTTTGATAGTACAACTACCCGACTTTTTGTAAGGTCTATCTTTAGCAAAAGCTGTATAAAAGAAAGTACCTACTGATGCTAAAACTAAAGTGATAGCTAACAGAATTAAAGCTAACTTTTTCTTTTTTGAATATGACTTTTTCTTTTCTTCCAAGAATATCACCTCTCTTAATTTGTAATTATTTAGTTACAAATGTTTTTAAGGTGGTATTCCAAATCTCTTCATAAAACTTCACCCTTTCTTATTTCTTAATTTATTTTATTTTGGTACGTGGCTAAAGCTAGTCTGTTGGAGAGCTTTGCTTGTTAGGGAACTACTTGGCTAAAGCACTGCAGTTGAAGCCTTGGTTAAAGCTCTGTTATTGACTTTGCTAAAGCTGGGTAGCCTACTATGCTAAAGCTTTTGAATTGACTTTGTTAAAGCACTGTAGTTAAAGTCTTGGCTGTTGTCTTAGCTAAAGCATTGTACCAAAAATAAAACCCAGCTTACCGGTGAAAGCAAGCTGGGTTATGTTATCTATTAAGTTTTAATGAGGGTTATAGTAAGAGATTACTTTATAATCAATTTTCGTTATTATTTTTAATTTATTGTTTACTGAGCTAAAGCTCTGACACTTCTGTCTTTGCTAAAGCCAAGTTTAATAGTCTCAAGTGAATACTTTTTATACTGAGTTGTTTTTAACTACAATTAAAAAAGCTGTTAGTAGATACCAACAGCTTTAGCCCAGTTAACAAAGATTTACTAGAGTAACTTACCTAAGGCTAAACTAGTTACTTTGTATTAGTATTATAGTAAAAAGAAAAGAATTAGTCAATAGTTTTAGTCAGAATTCTGATTAGTATTTTTGAACATTTTGTGAATTAACTAAGAATGCAATTGACTATGTAATTTCTTATGTGATAAAGTGTATCATGTAGTAACTAAAAATGCCTTGTTCCAGACTTTACTGGAAGGAGGTAGCCCTATGAAAAATATTAATATTTGGATGTTGATCATTACCACTATTGGTGTTTTGTTTGCAGGTGCACAGTTCGCTTTGAGCGTATTGGCCTACATAAATTAGAATTAAGCCACAGTTAACCTAGATTTACGCGGAACATTACCATAAATTAGTTACTACAAAATACCTAAAATCCCGGAGAGCGATGAAACCCTCCGGGATTATTTTTTGTTTTGTTTTATCTTACTCTAAAGCCTTTAAAGATTTTAACGTATGCCCTTTTAACCTTTCTTGGCGATTTAATTACCATCCGCTTGTTCACTTTGCTAAAGCACTTCTTGCTTGCAGTTTTCTTAGTAAGCAGTGCTGTCTTAATTGTGACTGCTTTGAGTTTAGGGCAATTGTTGAAAGCTTTTGCTTTGATTACTTTTACGTTAGCTCCAATGGTAGCTTTGGTAAGTTTTTTACAGTTTTTGAAAGCGTTGGTTCCAATGCTGGTTACCTTGTAGGTAATACCTTTAGCTTTAATTGTACTTGGAACAGTGATGGCTCTTGCTTTAGCATTGGCTTTGCTAAAGCGTACCTCAGAACCGGCTTTTGTTACTGTGTACTGATTTCCACCAACGATTACTTTAGTTCCTGCCTTCGGCATTGGGAGCTTTGCTAAAGTGGTGGTCTTAGTTTTGCCACACTCACTGCAAGTCCAAGTCTTAACCCCAACCTTTGTGTAGCTAGGAGCTTGGGTTACTTTTCCATTGTCCCAGGAATGCTTTGCTAAAGGTAAGGACTCAATCTCCTCTTCTCCACACACAGCACACTTACGACTCTGTTCTCCCTTTTCAGTACAGGTGGATTCTCTTACTGTAGTCCATTTTCCCCACTCATGGGAATCTGTTTTAGGAATTGTAGTTCCTTTGTTAAGAGTTTCGTGGCAAACCTTGCACACTTCATCTCCAGTGTAACCATCTTCTTTACAGGTTGGAGCTTTTGCCCCTACTGTCTCAGATTTGTGTCCTGTAGCCTTAAGAGTTCTCTCTTCCTTTTTGGAACACTTAGAGCAGATTCTCTCTTCCTTACCATCTGTGGTGCAAGTCTGGGCTAAAGTGGTCTGCCATTCTCCCCACTCATGTCCGGTAGCCTTAAGAGTTCTTTCTTCCTTTTCGGAACACTTAGCACAGGTTCTTTCTTCTTTACCATCTGTAGTACAGGTCTGGGCTAAAGTGGTCTGCCATTCTCCCCATTGGTGTCCGGTAGCCTTTGTGATTTCTTTCTTAACGTAACCACACTCAGAGCAGGTGTAGTCGATCTCTTCATCCTGAGTACATGTTAACTCTTTAATGGTTGTGCCTTCACCAAAGGAATGCTTATGGCTTTCTCCGCATCGAGTACACTTACCGTTCTCGTTAGACCAGTCATGTCCAAGCTTTGGAATTACTTTTCCCTCTTTTAGGGTTTTTCTGCAGACTTCACAAACTGTGTTGCCTTCGTGCCCGTCTTTTGTACAGGTTGCTGCGACACCTTCCTCTTTCTTAAGGGTGTGTCCTGTTGCAGGAATTGTTCTCTCTTCTGTTTTGGAACACTTAGAGCACTCTCTCACCTCTTTACCATCTGTGGTGCAGGTCTTGGCTAAAGTGGTACGCAATGCTCCCCACTGGTGTCCAGTGGCTGGAATGATTGTGCGTTCCTTAATGGTTGTGTTACAAACAGAACAGTATTCTCTACCCTCGTAGCCATTTTCTGTACAGGTTGCAGCTTTGTCGGCTTCTTTTACTATAGTGTGTGGAATTGTTGGGATAGCTCTTTCTTCTGTTTTGGAGCATACTTTACAGGTACGGATTTCCTTGCCTTTTGTAGAACACGTTGGTTTTGTAATGGTTGTCCACTCACCCCACTGGTGGTTATCAGTCTTGGCTAAAGCTTCGACCTTAGTCCCTTTACAGACAGAACAGGTGTAGAGAATTTCTCCTTCTTCTTTACAGCTAGGTTCTTTTATAACTCTTCCTTTGTCCCACTTATGGCTATGATTTGGATCAACACGCCATTTAGCGTAGAGCGTCATATCACTTACGTTGTCAATAGTAATTTTAGTTAAGATTTTGCCTGTGCACTCTTCGTTATCATACCAAGCAACAAATTTGTAACCTGTTCTCATAACTTGACTAGTTGTTGGAAGTGAGTATGTAGTGCTGGCATTCTTAAATGTGCATGTCATTGTGTAGCTATTTGTATGGTTTACTCCGTTAATTTTTATTGTACCACCGGTGTAAACTAAATTAACTTTGTAGCTTGTTTTTGCCCACTGTGCGTACAATTTACTTGGAATGGTAGTAAGTGTAGCATTTGGTTTGTAGCTTTCTCCAGTTCCATCTGCTTTTGTATTCCATCCTTTAAAGATGTAATTAGTTTTTGAGAAACCACAGGAAGGCAAAGTTACCTTAGAACCTTCACTTACAAACATTGGTTCTGTGTCACCAATAGTTGCACCGTTTCCATAAAAATGTATTGTTTTCACATTTTCATCTGTGAACATTACTTTTCGATTTAACCAAGGAGATGTGGCTGCATCTTTGTAATTTACTTTATCTTTTAATGATGCTGGTAAAATTGTAGGCACAGCTCCATTACTCGTTGAAACAGAAAAAGCATGTGTTCCTATATTACTAATGCTATCTGGCAGTGAAAGTTTTGTTGTTTCTCTCATCTGGTAAAGAGCATAGTTTTCTAACGTGGTTAAAGCTGTGTTAGATAAATCAAGCTGCGGAATACCATAGCATGCATAGAAAGCGTATCCACCAATCGTTGTTAATGTGTTTGGCAAAGTAATCTTGGCTAAAGCTGAACAGCCATTGAATGCTTTGGATGGCACATTAGTAAAGGTTGATTGGCTAAAGTCTAAGTTTTCCAACGCCTTACAGTTAGAGAAAGCCGCAGAACCAATAGACTTTAAATTACACTTATCAAGTCCTTCGATGTTTGTTAATGACTGACAATTGTAGAAAGCCTCGTCGCCTATTGAGGTGATTGTGCTCGGTAACTTAATGGTCTTAAGATTTTTACAGTATGCAAAAGCTCCTTCAGGAATGCTAGTAAGTTTTGAGTTCGATAAATCCAGTTCCTCTATGTTAGAGCATCCTGAAAATGACCTCTCACCTAATTCATTAAGATTAGGTGCTCCTCCGTCTATTACTAAAGATTTTAGAGTATCCATAGAATTAAAAGCATCGTCTTTAATTTTAATCAAAGAGCTTGGAAGTTTAATGGATGTTAAGTCCGCAGTAAGTCCCCTAACATACGTAACTGGAATTCCATCAATGTCGTTCGGAACAACAATGTCAGAACCATTAGATAAATCAAATTTCTGTAAATTTAATCCCCAATTTTCTATTTCGTCCCAAGTGTTTTTATCTGTATCACTATTTGGATTATTCTTGTCATAGTCTAAGGTAAAATAACAATTATCTTTTTTGAGATAACTGTTATTATCAAATACCATATCAATTTGATTTGCCCAAGAGTGCACATCCCAATCCGCTACATAGTTTATTGGATCACTGAGAATCCATCTTTTATTTTCAGAGTCATAGGAGAAAACGCAAGCATGTTTAGTACTTGAAACATAACTAGAAGGAATTCCTTCAATTTGACATAATCTTTCTAGAACACTAGAATACTGTCCGCATGCACCAATTTTCTGTTTCCACGCCTTTTCGAGAGATAAACCATCATACTTAATATCTGTAGTCATTACACTATGCACATACTTATCCAGAGTAATTATCTTCTCATACTCAGTCTTGCAATCCTTGATGGCTTCGTCGGCACAGGATTTCATGTCTAAGTACAACTCTGATGTTTTATCCACATTCTCTGGCAGCATACTCTTACTTGGGTCTTTGTATTTCTGAATTAAGTCATTCACTTTTTTTGTTGCTGTAAGTGCTGGGAAGTAGGTTTCGGGATTAGCACGTACGTCAAATTTTTGTGTTGATTTATCTAAAGGGTCATATCCAGGATTTTGAATATCTGCATAATCAGTTTCCCAATTATAATACATGAATTGAAATTCTTCATTATTATAAAAGATTTTTCCATCGAGATTACTACTTCCATGTGGCTTTACGTCATAAAACTCCAATATCTTTCCATTCTTAAGGGTTCTTTTAGTCAAAAAATGCTCCCCATTTGGGAGCACATAATAATCGTTATTTTCCTCTTCAGCCTGAGTAGTCGGTGTAGCTGCGTTGACTAACTTTGGTGTGAAAAGTCCTCCGAAAGTTAGTGTCGTGGCTAAAGCTCCGACCAATAAAAATCTTTTTTTCATAATTATTACTCTCCTTTTGTTTTTAGAAGTTTATAGTGAAGACTTGGCTAAAGCGTGGTTTGCTATTACCATTTTAGCACACGAGTTATTCTGCGTAAAGAGTTATTAAGTCTTTGAGATTAGAATTTTGGATTAATTACTATCAATGGGATTTACATTCTTAGCATTCTCTTTTTTATTTTCTAAATCATTTTGCTGTATTGTTTCTACAATTTTTGTTATGTATTGCTCATCGTTTTCTGGGAAGAAGTATTTTGTTATAATGGTAAGTAACCCAATAACTAAAGAAATAAAAGACACACTTGCCGTTATTATCGTGGCTAAACCGGTATAAGAAACACTTGTGATTCTAAGGAATGCAGCAACGATTGCTGCGATGAAAATAATTGCAAATACGTCAATTATAGCAAGGCATGTGTAAAATAAAATGTCTTGCTTATGTGAATTCCTTTCAATCTTATTTTCATATGTTTTTACATAAGCTACTAACAGCTTTGTAACTTCGGTGTCACGATGTTTTTGCTCTTCGGTTGTGTATTTATCATTAAATGCTGAAACTGTATCACTGGGAATGTTACTAAATTCTTCAAAAGTATTCATATTTGTTCTATCACTCATCTATATCATTTAACTCCCCTAAACCCTTTAAATCTTGAATACGCTGAGAAACATTTTCTAAAGCAACTTGATATTCAGAAGATAATTGAATTACTAAACTATTACCAAACGCTCCATTTATTCTTAACTTATTATAATACTGTTTAAATGAATTTTTTGGCATTAACAATGCTAAAGCAAAATAAGATAAATTTTCTTCACAGACAGACGTTTCCTTTGTATGCTTAAAAAACCTTTCTCCACCATAATTTAAGATATAGCGAGCAAATTCATAAGCGATAAGAAAACGTTTTCTTTCGAAACTACGATTACTATTTACTGCAATAATTTTATCACCAAATGTATCTGTTCTTTCTAAATCACTTGCACGGATAATTATCATACTGTCTACTGATTCATCAAAGTTTGAGTTACCAGGATTAAATCCTAGATTTCGAACAAATGCGATAATTTTTAAACAAGTATTTTTTTCATTATTGTATCCGAAATTTGCTAATAAGTCTGCTACAACATCTTCTATCTCTAACTGTCTTTCTTTGGTTAGATTTTCCATCTTATTTACCTCTTTATTTCTTTTACTGAAATTATACCGCAAATACTTTAACAAATCAATCACCTCCCTGTTTAGAGTTCTAATGTTCTTGTCTAGGCTAAAGCAGCTGAACTCCTGAGTTAAAATGAATTCCAGGGCTAAAACCGGGTAAAGAAAAATCCCAAAAGACTTCGACATCTTATGGGATTGTTTTTCTTGGCTAAAGCTCTGACACTTTCGTCTTTGCTAAAGCCAAGAAAATTAATTAAGCTCTTTTCTTTGCTTTTTAGGTTTTCTCTTAAGCTCTCTTCTTTGGTTTCTTTCTACCAATGCACACCCAAATCTCTGTTCCAACTATCATAATCATAGCTGCGATTAATGGCAGGTATGTCTTTAGATTGTCTTTGAAACCTGTATGTGGTACTTCAAAACCGGCATCGTTGTCAACCTTGTAGGAAACACTATAGAAATAGTAAAGTTTCTTTTCACTGTCGTAGACTGCCTTACTTGTGTCTGCCTTTAACTCTTCTGCCCTTTCTTTGGTCATTGTTAAAGGTAATGTGACTTTGATAGGATCTTTCAGGAGAGTGTATCCCTTAAGTGTTTTCGTCTCGGTAATCTCGTAATCACCCGGGGCTAAATCGTCAAAGAGAATCTCACCCTCATCTCCAGTTGTAGCTGACTTGATTAGCTCTCTGCTGTCTCCTTTGATCTTTTCAATCTTGAAGGTTACGCCTTTGAGCTTCTTAATACCGCTCTTACCGTACTTCACAATCTTAACCGAAGCAGGAATTGTTCGGTTGTGGAATGTTCCTGTAAACTCGTGCAAATCTTTGTTTACTGTGAAGCTAATGTAAGAGTTACCTTTTGCATCTTTTCCTATTGTGGCATTCTTTAGACCATCAATCGAGTCGAACTGGTAACGGCTTTCAGAGCCGGATTCTGTTACTCTGTAGTCACCCCAATCGAGGTTATTGAAAGTAACGCTTAACTTCAAGTACTGCTTGCCATCAATGGTAACAACACTTCCCTTGTCGGAAAGAGTGTCTTGGCTAAAGGTCACAGACTTACTGTCTTTAGCCTGCGTTCCATGAATGGTTTCACCGGTTAAGTCGAACTTAAATGTAATGTCACCATGTCTAAAGTCTAAGGAAGAAACTGGGATTACTTTTGAAACCTTTACACTACCATACGCAGGTGTGTATTTGTTAGTAAGGTTTGTAATGAAAGTTTCATTTGCTTCGTCCTCGTTCTCAAGCGTTGTGGTGTTGGCAGCTAACTTGTAGCCATCTCCAACGTCTACCTCTTCCCAAGTGTACTGAATTTTGTCTTTGCCCTTGTACTTGTCTAAATTGATAGCCTTAGCACTCCATGCATTTTTCTCGTTCAGTGTAACTTCGCCATTAGTGACATCTTTGTTTGAAACAGTTCCATCTGCATTTGTGACTTCGAGAGTGAACTTATTAACCTGTTTGCCATCTGCAAGTAAATGCACTTTAATGTCTTTAGGTCTTTGTCCATACAAATTCTTCTCGTCGTCCCAGCTCTTTCTGACAGAAGCTGTTGTGTACTTCGAGTACGCATTTACTAACTCTGTTGTCATGTAAATATACTGTGTAGACTCTGTTGTAGTTGTTTCTTGAGAAACTAACTCGTAGTCTTCACCAAGTGAATCACTGTCCTCCTCCCACCTGTAGACATTCTTGACACCGAAGTCATCGTACTGTGGCAGTGCTTTATCTTCTGGCATTTCGTATGTCCAGTTGTTGGATTCATCAAGTGGTATACCAGTGTAATCTTTTAGGGCTACACCATTCTGATACAGTGTCACTTTAATCTCTCTTGGTCGTTTGCCGGAAGCATTGTCGTTGTCCTTCCACGTTTTGTGAATTGAGAGAACTACTTTTGGATCGTCTGGTTTATCCCAAATGTTGTAGAACTTCACTGCATTGTTCTCTTTGTTAACGTAGTAACCTTCTTCGTAGTCACTCTTGTCAATTTTAACATTCTCTGGGAAGTTAGAAGTGTCCTCCTCATAGTAGAACTTACTAAGGTCAACATCCTCATCAAAAGTGTATGACCAGTTCGGTGCTTTTAGAGTAATCTCTTTGTAGAGCTGTGTCTTAGCCCTGTCTTTGTACATCTTAATTGTTAAATGATCAGGACGTTTGCTCTCCTCTACGAACTCATTAGTATTTTCTCTACCCCAGTCCTTTGTAATGGTTGGAGCTTTCGTGTCGAAGAAAGTAAATGCAATTGCAAAAGATTTGTCCTCTGCACTGTACTTAACTTTTATCTTATCACCATTCGTTTTCTGGAGCTTGGCTAAAATGTCATCAGCACTGAGTCCCCGATAGTTGATGTTTGGTACGTATGCTTCTGCACCATCAATAGCATAACCATCAGGTGCTTTGGTCTCAATAATTTTGTAGAGATTTTCAGCATTCTTGTCAGCGGCATAGTAATCAAATGGTAGTAAGTCTGTACCTGCTCTACCACCATCGTCCTCGTCTTTAGCAATACTCTGAATAGTTTTAATCTTAGTTCCTGCTTTGATAACAGTAATTGGATTACCGTTTTCATCAGTATTGTAACTCTTCAAATCTGTTGCAGCATATACTGTAAATTCTGCTTTACCAAGACCGGTTTCCAGATCATTCATTACAGTTGGGTCTGCTGTTTCGCTGTCGTCTGCTTGCGTTACAGCTTCTCCAGAATCAGCCTTTAAAACTGACAGATACATTCCCCAGCTCTCATCTTCTGCTTCTACTGTTGCAGAAGGGTGCTCGTCAACATTAAATTTTAAATCGTTAGGGTCTAATACATTGACTGTGACAGTAAGAAGTCCTGTTGGATTACCATTACCATCCTTGTCAGTGTACTTATAATACTCAGAACTTTCTTTTAACTTAATTGCTACTTTAAGTTCTCCAGAGCGATTAGACTGGTCACCGAAATTCGGGTATTCTGGGCTAAAGCTCTCAATGTCCCCGTTGGAAATAGTAAAATTATTAAGGCTACCCACACCATCGGTAGTAGAGAGCTGCTGAGCATTACCATTGTCATACATTAATGAGTAGCTAAAGCTGTCGATAGAAAATCTGTTAGAAGTAAGTGTTGCTTCTACACTCTCTTTGTTATTTTCGAGCAAGGTTTTTTCTTCGTTAAGCTTTTCCTTCTCATCTTCACTAAGACTGGTATCTTTGAGTGCTTCTTCCTTGGCTGTGATTTCTGCTTCTAGGTCTTTCAGAGTTGTCTGGTCTGTCGCAGGATCATAGTAAAGATAGCCATTGTATTTTGGAGTTACATAGATAGAACTTATTGCTGCTTCTGCTTCGTCCTCATAGTGCATGTCTGTATTACCAACGTAAATCTTTTCAAGCACAGAACTGTTTGCAAACATCTGCACGGTAGAATTCAATCTGTGTGTGTCCCAGTTGGACAAATCAAGCTTGGTTAAAGAAGTACAGTATGCAAACATCTTATCTGCATTAACAATGTATGATGTGTCTACATTGAAGAAAATAACGCTTGTCAGATTTGCACACTTGTAAAACATTTCGGAAGAAAGCTTATTGAACTTAATCTCCTGCTCAGCCTTCTGACTAGAAATGTAAATTGTATTTGAATCTTCCGGGTCATGCCAGAGAACAACTGTACTACTATTGGTAGCGTCGTTAGGACTGTTAACATCATCACTGATACCATCAGCCGAAACGTCCCACACATCAACTCCCTCTGGTGCTTTCTCATAAGTGAAAACTACTTTCTTAGCATTAACAATGTAAGGATTTAGTTTTGAACCCTGCGCTAAAAAGTTCTTACCTTTACTTCCTTGTTCTGAGAACTCTGCATCATCGTCAGGTTCCCATGCACCGATTTCAGAATCTTTAGCGCCTGCCTGCCATGTTAAATTAACATCGTGCTTAGTTTCATCAATGTCGAAACCAGCTGGTGCTTCCAACTCCTTCACGTAATAACTTCCCATGTAGAAATTATCGCTAGGTGTTAATACATCGTTAGTAAACCAAACTGCATCAGTACCTGTAGTTGTCTTTTCGTCAATCAAAGTATCTTTTGCCCAGATTAGTTTACCACTATCGTTCATAATGTCTTCCTTAGCGTACAGTCCGTATTTAGCTCCGGCTAAATTCTGCTTCGCATAGTTAAAGCCACCATCGTTTTCTGAGAACCCAGTCATTACTGTACCACTCTTGTTTACAGCAATCTTACCAAAGATAGGTGAATCTTTAAAAGTGAAAGTGGTTGGCCCATCGTCCTTTTTGTTTGTGAAATAAAGTACACCACCATCGTCTACAACGTGGTTTTCGTCAATGGTAAATTCAACCTCCTGCCATGGGAAATCCTCGTCTCCGGTTTCTTTACCAGTGTCGGTTTCCGTAGCTAAATAGCCGTCAGGAGCTTTCGTTTCCCTAATCTTGTACTTACCAAATTGTAGATCCTGAATTGTGAGTTCTCCATTTTCATCGGTGTAGTATTGATCAACTTCATTGTATTCACCATCAATCTTTTTGTACAGCGTGAACTCTGCCTTGGCTAAAGGTACGCCAGTGTCTGAGGAAGTCTTAAGTAACTTAACGGAAACTGGTAACTCTTCATCAGTAATCTCCCCGTTGTTTTCGCTTGCAATCGTTACAACGTGGTTATTATCAATGCCTTCGTAGTTGTTCTTTGCTAAAGCTTCGATCTGATTGCCTGAATAAAATAAATCTTCCTGATTAACAGCGAATGTTCCTTCATCCATGTCAAAGGTAATTTTCTGATGTACACCAGAGCCAGAAATCTGTTCTAAACTGTACACTCCTCGTGACAGGTATGGTACATAAACCACACCGCTATTGTTGGCTGTACACTCAACGTCTTTGGAAACTCCATTGTCGTCTTGGTACTTTAAATAAGTACCATCAGCCTTTACAACTTTGAACTTTGCACCAACTTCTGGCTCTGTCGATGTTTGACCTTCGTCGTCAATAGTCGTTTTTAACTTTGTAAACTTAGCGATTGCCATTGGGTGTTTCTGCCTGTTAGTTAAATTTGCACTCCAAGTGAAATAGTACCCATTGGTAGATTCAGAAATACCGTTTTCAGAAGTCTTAGCTTCCCCTTCTCCTTCTAATGGTTTAGGGAGTTTTTCTGGGGAACGTAAAGGATTGCTTAACTCGTAACCGTCTGTTCCTTTTGTCTGTAACAAAACGTATCCTTTTTCACCAATCTTATAGACAGGTTCATTGTCACCGTTTAAGGTAGCTTCGAGGTCCACGTCTGCTTCACCATTCTCATTTGTGGTTAACGTGGCTAAAGCTGCATCACCTACGGAGTTTATAAACTCCTGACGTTTGTCAGAGTTCCAATTTTTACCATTGTCCATGAGCTGTTTTAAGGCTGCATCTCCCATTCTGGCAACATCAAGTACTGTGAAGACTGCACCTTCTTCTGGTGTCTTTTGGTCTTCTACGTAGCTAGAAATGCTATCATCGTAAGGTAATTTCTTTTTGCTGATGTGAATGTGATCGCCTACGTACTCATTAATTACGTTGAATTCAAAGACTTTGAAATCCTTTTTTATGTCAAGATTGTCTTCTGTTACGACAAACATCTGGTCTTCCATTAAGGCATGTTTTTTATCAGAGCCTCTTACCTGATGCAAATAATAAGTTCCTGCTTGTCCAATTGGACTGCTTCTTGCAAAACCATTTGTATCGGTTTTGAAATCACTAATTGGTGTACTATCTTCATCTAAAATTTGGAACCAAGCACCTTTTTCTGGGTGGTACTCTTTTGCACCGTCTTTGCTTATACTACTTTTAGATTTGTGAACTATAACTGTTCCTGCTGGAGTTTCTTCATCTACAGTTAAGCTGTCAGTTGGTTTTCCAGCAGCATCAACCCCGTAGCCAAGCTTAATGTCCTTACCATGGTACTTGTCAGTTGCATCGTCTTGAACGTAAACAGTGATTGGTCCAATGAATGTGATGTTCTTGGCTAACGTCTGATCTTTGTCCATTGTAATGGTGTATGTACCGTATGGCACTTTATCCCATTTAATTTCACCATTGGGGTCGGTCTTTTCAGTAACACCGGTTGTGTACACTGAGTCGCCATTGATGCCATTTACCGCTTTTAATGTAAACTTAATGTTAGGCTCACTTACAATAGTTTCCTTGCTGCCCTCACCATTGGCTAAAGTCTTTAACCACTTTTTAAGAGAAACAATTCCAGTCTTTGGTTTTTCTACAGACTTAATAGTTGAATCACCGATTTTACTGCTACTTAAAACTTTTGTAACAAGTGTGTCTCCACCGTTGTCTACTAGTTCAAAAGAATGTGTATCACCATCCACGTTAAAACCATTTGGGGCTTTAGTCTCTTTAACAAAGTATTTACCTATTGTTAAATTTCCTAATGAACCTGCATAAACAGTTTTACCATCTTTGGTAATTTTAGAAGTAGTAATTGTGCCTACTACTTCCCCTCTATCGTAGCTACTGCCCTTTTTAACTGTGTATACAGCGTTTTCTAGGCTAAAGGATTTTGAGTAAGGAAGTTCCTTACCATTCTCTTCAGCAACTACCTTTTGAAGTGCAATCTTACCATACTTTGGATGGTTATCAAAAGTAATGTTAATTTCTGTAGTCCCTTTATTTACAGTTTTGGTAATTGATTTTGGTTTGTTACCTACTTTGTAAAAGTACCCAGGGGCTTTGATCTCTGTAAAAGTCCACGTTTCTTTAAGCTTGTCTAATTTGGCTTTAGCTGCTTTTTTTGCATTGTCTTCAGCTTGCTTATCTGCATCAGACTTGGCTAAAACTTTACTAGACCAGTAACCTTTACTCTTGTAATCATTCTGCTGCTCTTTTGTAAGTTCATCCCAATTTTCAATATACTTAGCACTTCCCTTACCTTCACCGATAAACTGTCGATTTGTTGAAAACTTAATCTTACCTTGCTCATTTGTGGTATTAACATTTGTATTACCATCAGAGAGTCTACCACCATTTTGCCCAGTAACACCATAGTAATTTTTTCCTGCAAGAGTTGCCTTAACTTCTACACCATTTACAGGAGTTTTATTACTGGTACTACTATCAACTTTGTTGACAACAATTGGAATGTTTCGTTTAATGGTTTCTTGTTTACTGGAAGTAACACTGGCCTCTTCTGGACTCACGCTAAACCATCTGAAGTAAGGCTGGTGAACGTTTTTAGTATCACCGGCAACGCACGCACCAGTTTTTTCATAAATAGCAATCCATCCATCAATAGTCTGTGCTTCCACTTGGTCTTCCATTTTATGCAAATCAGAAAGCTTCCAATTCTTACTACGTGCAAGCTGTTCTAAAGCGGTGTCAGAATTTCTACCCATTGTTTTTGCCCAAACATAAGTCTGAATAAAATAAGCCTGTTTTGCAGAAGCATTTCCTGGACCTACATCGTGGAAAAACCATTTGAGGGCTTTTGCTACTTTTTTAGTATTATGTCCCCAAAGAGCATTATCATTTTTAGCGTTCTTCCAGTTCTTTGCTAAAACTATTGTCTTTTTGTATTTATCTCCGGGATGACCTCTACCCTCGGAGTAACCACAAATTACACGTTTGTTTGCATCTAAACCGTCGTCATGCATGTAGAACTTTCTGAATGGTGTTGAAGAACTATGTCCCAAAATTTCAACTGCTGTTTTTCCCATGTCAGTGTTTGAATGTAACTTGTGACCTGTTGCATGTTTCTCATCATCTTTGGAAGCTGCTTGTACCTCTGTTGCTGTGTTTCCAAAAAGATCTTTAATTAAACCTTCTGGTACTGAGCTAAAGAGGTTGGTGAACACCATTGTGAAAGCTAGTAAAATTGTAATAGAAATTTTTATTGGTTTTTTCATTCTAAACTCCTCTCATAGTTTTTCTTGGTTAAAGTTTTTTGTAAAACTATGGAGGAGGTTTTGATTCGCCTGGAGGCGGTTCCCAATAAAATAGTCTAGCAGAGAATCCATACTTAAATTTTCTGGTAGAAAATTCTCTGATTGGTGGTGAGTTATTACCCATCGCTTTATTTCTCCTTTCCTTCTTTCTAAAATAAAAAGCCTACATGGAAAATCCATGTAGGCTCTATTGTATTTCTTTTTGATTTAATTCTCTAAAGAGTTGTTAGAATGAATGCTGTGCTAAAGTACACAGAAATCCCAATTCACCGATGAAAGTGGAATTGGGATAAACTAAAATAAAGTGAGGTGTTCACCCACGTTTCTGGGCTAAAGTTGCCCAGAATTGTTTACTGTATTTTCACAAATTGTTGTTAAACTGTTTTTTGTTAAGGTCCTGCATGTGGAATAGCTTAACAATGAAAAAAAGTATTAATCTTTATTTTAATTACTGCAATCATTTGGTTCGCATTACCAATTATTGTAAGTTAAAGAAAAGTGTACCCTGATTAAAATGCACGTCAGGGTACACTTTTCTTTTTTGTGAAAATACAGTGGCTGGACTAAAGTTGCCCAGCAAAAATCCCAGAAAGCGATGAAACTTTTTGGGACTATTTCATTTCAATTCTGCAAAATCATACGTGACAAAATTCAATAGTGGTGCTATGATTTGCAGTGACACCTTCGTGTTAATTTATTACAAAGGAGGTGTTATTGTGTTCAGCATTATTACTAACATTGTAGAACAAGTTATTGCCGGACTATTAGTTTACATACTAATCAAACTATTCGACAATTTCAATAACTACAAAAAATAATTTTCTAAAAGAAAAAAGTCAGGAGAGGCGCAATCTCTCCTGACTTTTTTAGTGTTATTAAGTTACAATGATTTTTGTTATAACTTCTTTGTTCAACATTATCACTATCTTTAGTTTAACTTCACTATCCAATAAAGTCAAGTACTTACTTTGCTAAATTGAAAATAATCTGTGCTAAAGCTGCCCACCAAAAATCCAAGAGAGCGATGAAACCATACTGGATTTAAAGATACTCTCTGGGATTTTTTATCCACTGGGATTATGTCTTCCCAATGGTTGCTGGGCTAAAACGTTTGCTGCACTATTTTACTTTGTAGCCTTTGAAGATTTTAGCGTAAGTTTTCTTAACTTTCTTTGGTACTTTGATTACCATCTTTTTGTTTACTTTGTTAAAGGATTTCTTGCTGGCAGTTTTCTTTGTGAGCTTAGTGCTCTTGATTGTGACTGTTTTGAGTTTAGGGCAGTTGTTGAAAGCTTTTGCCGCTACGCTCTTAACGTTAGCTCCGATGGTAGCACTCTTAATCTTTTTATTGCCTTTAACTGCGTTAGCACTGATTGCTGTTACTTTGTATGTAACTCCTTTGTACTTAATTGTAGCTGGGATGGAGAGTGCCTTGATACCAGCTTTTACTTTGCTAAAGCGAACCTCAGAACTAACCTTTGTTACTGTGTACTGATTTCCACCAACTGTTACTTTAGTTCCTGCTTTTGGTTTTGAAGTGGCAGGTTTCTTTGGCTTTGCTGGAAGTTTTGCTACTGCTTCTGTTTTGGTTGCTTTACACACTGTACACGTAAAAGTCTTTACACCCTCTTTGGTAGTTGTCGGGGCTAAAGTAATCTTACCATTGTCCCATGTGTGCTGACCTGTAGCTGGAATAGTCTCCGTTGGTTTTCCTTCAAGAACAGTTCCACACTTAGAGCATACAGTTTCTTTAAGACCAGGCTCTGCACACGTTGGTTCTTTTGTTACTTTGAGAACTCCATTGTCATGTCCTGTTGCTGGAAGTGTTACTGTTTTTGTTCCTGTAGTACAAGATTTACGTGTACAGTAGTAGACTTTTTCTCCATCTTTTGTACACGTAGGTTCTTTCGTTATTTTGTAATGTTCTTCATCAAATCTGTGTCCAAGTTTTGGCGTGTCGCATTCATCTACTACTGTTCCACAATCCTCGCATACTTCTCTCACATGCCCTTTTTCAGTACATGTTGCAATTTTGTCATTAAAAAATTTCGTATTCTCATGTGGACACGTTGCAGGGTCAACTGCTCCTGTTTCAGCTGCGTGTACAGTTACTGGGGCTAAAGCTGAGCCAAAAGCTGGTACGAAAGAAAATGCCATGGTTGCTACCAATGCACCTGTTACGATTTTGTTAACTGTTTTGTTAAATCTTTTTCTCATTGTAATTTCTCCTTTTTATTTTGTTTTTGTTTCTTATTTTGTTTTGAATTTTTGTTAGGGTTTCCCCTCTTCTCCTTTCTTTTTCTTTAATAATTTATAATTCACTAAATTAAAAACACTGTTTTGTAAAAGTCCATTATTTAGTTGAAATCTAAAGAAATTTTACCAGACTTAATTTGTAAAAGCAATACTTTTACCAAACAATCCCTGCGATTTTAGGAAAATCAATCTGTACTGTTCTTTTAATGAACTTGTAGGCTTTTGGACAATTCTTGGCTAAAGTTCCCGGTGCTAAATAGTATTGTTGAAAACACTCTGCAAAGAACTCGTTTGCACTTGTAGCTGCGTATACATCTTCTACCTGTTCAAAGCCTGCTTCTGAAACGTACTTTCTTTTCTCACTTTTGTAGATCTTTTTCCATTCTTTTGTTTGTGTTAGATTTTTTCCATTAACCATCTGGAAACTACAGGAAACAAAATGACCTACTTCGTGAATGACAATCATTGCACTTGTGTCGCTAACTACGATTCTTCTATTGTCTAAATCGTGAATTCCTGTGACTGTGTGCTCAGCTCTGAGATCTTGGCTAAAGTAACCATTACTCCTTTCCGTATTAATTTAAAATTCATGCGTTCTTCTCCTTTTGCTTATTTAGCTAGAGCTTTTCTTATGTCTGTGAGCCTCTTGGCTAAAGTTGGCAATGCACCAAACTATTGCCAACTTGGAGAAGTGTTGAAATGCACAAACTGCTTGATTAATTCTTTAAATGTGTTATAATCAAATTAATTTTCGAGATGCTATCAGCAAGCCTAAACTACTTCCTTATTTACCCATTAACCATTTTCATTTAAATAAGGAGGTGACTGGTATGTTCCAAAAGTTTGATAAAGTTGTCGGCTTTCTTTACGGAGCATTCATAGTTGCATTTGCTATAGCTATGATTAAAGGCATTTAATTGTGCATTAATCTTTGCATTTGCTTGTGCATTCCAAAAACTCCAGTGGGCGTTTAAACCCTCTGGAGTTCCTTTGTTAATTCTTTAAACTTCTTTTACTAGAATTTTATTTAATTAATACCATCTTGCTGCTTAATACCATCCCCAGTATCCAACGTCTGGACAAGTCTGTTTCTGCACTTTCTTACACCGTTTGCAGCTTCTTCTGATGTTAACCATTTTGTTTTTCGCCTTTGAAGTAATTTTCCAATCACTCCATTTGTGACCTAGCTTTTTCACCTTAGAAGTCTGAAGTAGCTTACCACACTTTTTACACGTGTAGGTTACTTTACCATCTTCAGTACAAGTAGCTTTTTTCACTACTTTTACAACTTCTTTTGGATGTGTACACTTTTTAGTCTTTGCTAAAGTGGTTGTTGGCATCACTGTGCTAAAGAGCATTAATGCACACAATACTAATGTAGCTAACTTCTTCATAGTAATTTCCTCCTTTCCTTTTTAGTCCCCAATTAACTTCAACGTAGATACAGCTTGGCTAAAGTTCTTAGCCAAAGTTCTTTGTTAATAGCTTATCGGAGCTAAAGGAAAAAGATTTATTAGGATCTCTTTGCTAAAGAGCAAAGGGGCTGCGATACCCCAATGCCCTAATTTACTATTTAATGTAAACCGTTTCTTTTTTGTGACACCTACTGCACACTCTTGTTTTCTTAGGTTTCTTTTTTACCATACTTGTTGCACTTAGCTTCCACTTACTCCATTTGTGTCCTAAAGCCTTTCCTTGAACGAAAGAATCCTGTGCATGACACCTACTACAAATAGAGATTTCAACCTTTGGCGTTGTGCATGTAGCTGCATAAGTCTTAGATTTCCATTTATGATTTAATGGTCTGATTTGTTTAGTTTTGTAGTATTTTCTGTAACCGTAGATACAGTCTGGATTAGTACAATACCAAGCTACTTCGCCTGGGGAAGAGCAGGTTGGCTTTTTACGCACCTGTCTTCTAAGGTTGTGGGAAGTTTTTTTAACTTTCACAGTCTTTAAAGTTTTTCCACAATTAGTGCACATTTTAGCTCGTTTACCTTCTTGTGTACAATCAGCTTTAATTAAAGTTACCCATTTAGTCTTTTTGTGGGAACATTTAGACTTGGCTAAAGCTGTTGTAGGAGCAATAGATACTACTGAACTAAATACCATCAACGCACACAGCAACGCTGTTACTAACTTCTTCATAGTAATCTCTCCTTTACACTTTTACTTATACTTATAATCTTTCTTACCACACCGGGTACACGTTCTTATTAATCTCGCTTTGTGACCTCTTAACAATGATTTTGGATCAATTGTCCACTTACGCCACTTGTGTCCTAAAGCTTTCCCTTTAGTAAAACCCCACTTAGCACCGCAGCGAATACACGTCTTAATCTCAATTTTAGGATTTGTACACGTAGCAGGAGAAGTCTGAATTTTGCAATTATGACCTTTTGCTGGGTAAGATTTTGTTATAGTTCTTTTTCTACAACGTTTACAGTATTGCCCTCTAGCCCCTCCTTTTTTACAAGTAGGAGCTACATAGTAGTTTACAAAACTATGTCCATAACGATGCGTTTTCACTACTTTTAATGTTTTATTACAGTCTTTGCACACACACGCAGTTTTACCATCTTTAGTACAGGTAGTTTTAACTAAAGATACCCATTGAGTGTGCTTGTGAGCACACTTAGACTTGGCTAAGGCGGTAACGGGTGTGCCAAAGCCTACTACTGTGCTAAAGCACATCATTAAGCACAGTACCCATGTCATTAACTTTTTCATTTAAATCACCTACCATTTTTTGTAAGGACTTGAAGGTTTTTTCTTAGAAGTACCAACTTTTGCTAAAGTAACTTTATTTATTTCATCTTTTGTGTACTTCTTAGAACCCTTTACATAATGCCTTCTGTATTTACAGAGATGTGTTCTTTTGTACTTTGTGTAAGTTGTTTTAGAACCTTTTTTGCTTTTCTTGTAAAGGTATTCTGTGTGAATAGTCTCCCAAGCTGTTTCGTGAACGTATGTCTTTTTAGCTTTTTTAGAACTTGTAAGGTGCCCAATAAACGACGGTTCCCAATCGCCACAAGTTGGGTAAGAGCTTGGACTTCTTGGACACATTGATGCAACTAAATCAGAACACGCATGTACCTGAATAGGTACTACTGTGCTAAAGCACATCATTAAGCACATCATGGCTACTACTAATTTCTTCATGACTATTCCCTCCTATTGTTTCTTGTGAGTTACAGTTTTGTGTTGAACCTTTACACACCACTCTTTTTTGTATTTAGTTGTGCTTTCATCTAATACTTAAACTTTGCTAAAGCTGTGGTATGCATTGCTGTACTAAGAACCATCGGAGCACAGTACTACTATCGCTCTTTTCATTGTAATCTCCTCCCTTCCATTTAGTCCCTAATTAACTTCAACGTAGCTTGTCTTGGCTAAAGCTTTGACGATAGCCCGGCTCTTGGTTGTAAGCTTAGTTAGAGCTAAAGGGAAGAGAGTTGTTGTACTCACTTAGCTTGTGTTTTAATTGGATCCATGTTATTATTAAATTGCATGTTGAATTGACTTCACTAGCTTAGTCCCCTAAAACTAAGAAGGAGGTAATTGTCATGAACCCAATTAAAGACAAATTAATTGGCTTAGTTTACTTAACAGCAGTATTTGCATTAGTAAGTGCAATTATCTTTGGTTAATTCAACTATGCCAGAGGAGCTGATTAAATCAGCCAAAAGAAGAGGTAGGTGTTGAGCCTACCTCTTCTGTTTTTCTTTTTTCTGATGTTCTTTTTATTTAGAATTCCTTCGTCAAACCTTTTTAGAATTCCTTGGCTAAACCCTTCGCTAATAACGTCTCTTCTTCCTTCTTCTCTTTTGCCAGAAAGATTTAATACTCTGGGCTAAAGTGCTAAGGAAAAGAAAAGCTAATAACAAAGCTCCACCACGTCTGACATTATCTTCGTTGTTAATGTCTTGGGTTGAGGTCTTTAATAACTGATAACTTTCGTTTCCCTCTTTTGAAGGCTTTGTTCCTTTTCTTGTACAGTAAACAATGTATCTGTACTTACCTCCGCTACGGTAAGGGTGGCACGTGACTAAAGTGATCATGTCCCTCCCCTCTTGAATCATAACGGCATCGGTGTCGAATGGGCTTATTACATTAATTCCTGTTACTTCATACTCTAAGGTGTCCCATGGATTTACTATTGTTACTGTGTCGCCTTTGTTTAGCTTTTCAATCTCTCTAAAGAATGGGGCACCTTGATACCCCCTGTGACCCGCAATGACACTATTTGTATCTATCTCTCCGACTGGAATTGAGGTCTGCCCTAAAATGGCAGCTCCCTTTGCTAAATGTTCATTGCTTGCACCAACATACAACGGCAACTCAACTTTCATCTTTGGTATCTTAATGTAGCCGAATTTACCATCTTTAAAACCTTTGAGAGAGATTGGGGACGATTGGTAACTGCTGACATCTCTGAAATTCTTTTGGTGATTTTCGTAAATCTTTTCATTGTACTCTTCTATCTCTTGGTAACGAGAGTCATCCTCTTTGCTTACCTTGTTCTTTTTTTCTTTTTGTTTGAACTGTGTAATGTATTGTTTTGTTTCTTGCTTAATGTTTTCTGTTGCAATCATCGGAGATGAAAACAATGCAATTCCTCCAGCAATGCACAGCAGTCCAAAAAGTTTTACTATTATTTTCAATCAATCACTCCTTTGGTTTTGTGTTGGTGGTGTTAGGACTACTTAGCTAAATGTTCTCTTACTTTGCCAGATGCTCTTTCACTTTGCTAAGGCCTTTGAGTAAAACTATCATGGCTAAAGCAATAGCAAGACCAATGATTGCTGCTTTCTTGTACTCATTCATCCATTGCGAGTCTTTGCTTCTATCATCTTTTGCATTTTCTTTTTCTTCTGGAGTGTATTTAGTTCTTATTCCAGTTACAAACAAACGATGAGAGTTAACACCATACGGAGTACACGTGATTAACGTTACTAAATCTTTTCCTTTTCTGATTAACAAATCTTGCGTTTCTTCTGGTAAAACAACTTCTGTTCCAATTACCCTATAGGCTAAGTCCTTGCCTAAAGTGTGTAGGAAAAACAAATCTCCCTCTTTTACCTCGGTTAAATCTGTGAATAGCTTTGCGTTGTTAAGACCCGTGTGACCTGTTAAAACCGCATGGGTTGATTTGCCACCAACTGGTAGCGATGAACCTTCAAGGTGACCAATTCCCCTTTCAAGAGTACTGGCTGCTGTTCCGTGAAATACTGGTAAGTTAACATTAATGCATGGAATTTCCAAATAGCACATCATACCACTTTTATCAATGTTTAACAGATTGTTGTAAATTAAACCACTTTTGATAGCACTCTTAGATTCAACGAAAGGGTCAGTAAGTTCTACCTGATTCTTTGCTAAATCTGCATTGTACATCTGTGCTTTTTTCCACATCTCTTCTTTCTGTTCTTCCGAAAGAGATTTTTCTTTCTTTTTGTAGTTGTCCACAGTAATGTCAGCCTGATGTTGGTTTACGAAATTTGAAATCCAAGGATAGAACATCATAACAAGACTGGCACCAATGAATAGTGTTACTAGTATCTTTTTTACCATTTCTCACCTTTTCCTTTAAATGCAAAAAAGTCACACCTAAACTAATAGATGTGACTTTTTGTTCTACTAAAGCATACTTTGTAGCTTAATTAGCTAAAGCACTTTGTAGTTTGCAGTTTTAATGACTATCTTAATTCACTGCTTTACTTGCCGAATTAGTTTTGCTGTTGCTTAGTTAGCTTTAGCTTTTTTCTTTTTGTCTTCGGAAATGATGTAGAATCCGATTACAGCACCAATTACACCTACGATTGTTAAGAAGTAAACTCCTTTACCACCTGTCTTAGGTAAGCTGAATCCTCTATGGTTAGTGATGTCCATCCTAAGATCAGCGTTTGTAGAATTCACAGCTGTCTTATCTTTTAAATCTGATACAGCTTTTGTATCAAGATCTGCTGAACCATAGTTACTCATTTTTGCTGTTGCACCATCAATTGTAGCTGTTGTAGCAACAAGATCTCCAATTACAATACGCTGTTTGTCAGTTGTACCTTCGTTGAATGTATCTTCTGTTGTACCATTAGAAAGCTGAAGTTTAGTAACTTCATCTCTAATGTGTTCTTCATCATGATCATCAGCTACTGTCATTGTGTAAACAGCGGATGGTGTGATTGTTCTTGAAGCCTGATTAATTGTAATTCTTACCTGGTTCTGTCCAATTGTGTAGCCTTTTGCAGTGTGTACCTCAGTGAGCTTGTAGTCATCACCTTCGATACCGTTAATCAGTAACTTACCAGTTCCATCTGGGCTAAATTTTGTTGCATGCTCTTTATCTTTCTCTTTACCATTTACATAGTAAAGTCCATCAGTATTGTTACCTTTTTCTGCTGTTACATAGTAATCCTCTGTTGCATTGTAAAGAACAAACTGAACTGCTTTGAAGTCAGCTTCTCTTGTATTGTTGTCAGAGAAAAGTTTATGTAAATCAATACCATAGGAATATACAATACTTCTGTCTTCAAGTACATTGTAGTATTTCTCAGAAGATCTACCCCAAACTAAAGAAACATCATTAGGGTTACCATTGTCACCAAGTACAGTGTCAGCGTTGGATGCTAAAGTAGCTGTGTAGTATACTACTAAGTAATGCTGTCCATCATAGTATTTTTCTGCAATTTCTCTAAGACCTGCTTCCTGTACTGTAATGTCAAGCTGCTGAGCACCATTACCTTTTACTGTACCATCATCGCTTGGTTTTGCTGTAGCTTCTTTTGCTTCAAACATGTAGTTATTATCTTTACCTGATGTTGTCCAAACATCAATTGCCTGCGTTGTATCATTTTTATCTGCAGCAACCGGGTCTCTGTAGATAGCAATCTTAGCATCACCATTGTAAACAAGACCTTTGCTCAGAGTATCGATGTACTCAAATCTTTTAAGTCTTGTAGCTTTACTCGTGATGTTAGGAAGTTTGGATTTCAGCATGAAACCAAGTCTATCGCCTTCGCTGGCTGTTGTAGTTGTGTTCCACTGATAGTCTTTCGCTTTCTTACCTTCAGTTAACCATTCATCTAATTTGTCGCCTTTCTTTCCATCGTCGTTAGTAACGATACCAGGAGCACCACTTGCTAAAGAGTCCTGTTTGTTAATCTTTACATCTCCAGCTGTGTTGTTTGTTCCTGCGGAATCGTAGTTAAGACCTGCTGTACCATACTCATTACGAACTTTCTTGTCTAAAGTAGGATGACCTGTCTGATTCTTAGGATAGCAAGAAACATCATAGAACCACTGATCTCCTTCAATGTCAGTCATAGGTAACTGAACAAACCAAGGATTAACTGTTTCTGTTACGTTTTCAGGAACTTTAGTTTCAACAAGTAAGTAAAGACCTAAATCAAGATTACTCTTTGTTGTCATACCATCTTTGTCAGTGAGCGTCATTGGAGTACCTTTTGCATGAGCATCTCCAGCATTCTGAATGTAATCTTCAAGCTGATCGATTGCTGTAACACCTTTTTTACCATCAAGACGGTTTCCCTCATTTGCTGTTGATCCGCTTGTACCGGCAGTTCCTACACCTTCGCCTGTAGCGTAAGTAGCATCTGTACCCTTTTTACTAGCTCCATTGTAAGTATCAACGTTTAAAACGTTTTTAAGTGCTACTCTAATCTGTTCTGCTGTAAAGTAGTTAATTCCATCAACCTGTGTTACAGCAACACCATCAGTTCCTTTCTTTCCCTGGTCGTAAACTTTAAGACCAAGAATTGCCATTAAATCTGTGTCCACTCCGTAGATTAACTCAATGTCTCCATTAGTACCATTTTCGTTAACGTCACTAAGTGTTTTAACATCACCGACTTTAAGGTATGTGAACTCAACACCTTTGATAGCATACGGTGCTAAAGCTTTTTCTGCATCAGAATTCTGTTTACCATTACTTGTAATAGTAAAAGTTTTGCTATCAGGACCAGCCTCAGTCTGTCCATTCTGTGGCTTACTTGTGGTTAATGTTGAATCAGTTCCGTCACTGTCATGGTCTGTATCGGACCAATTGAAAGTAAGTTCATTCTGTGCAGATGTTAAATCATACTTGTGAATTGTAATACTACCATGATCAGCTTTGTTCTGAATGTCAAAATCATTAAGGTCACCGACTACAGATGTTGGATTATTAGCTTCATCGTTTGTACCATCTAATGCACCATTAGTGGTTGCTGCGAATGTCATTGCTGGGCTTACTGCCATAGAAGCTGCTAAAGCAGCTGCGAGAAATTTTCCCATTACTTCATTTTTTCTCATAACTTTTTCCTTTCTTATTTAAGCGTTGCGTTTCTTCTAATACCCCCGTTAATGGTGGTGATTTTAAATTACTGTAAGATACAAAAGTATCCCAACGCTGCTCTTTTCCTTTCATAGAGCGCCTCCTCTCTTTTTGTTTTTTAGCGTATTTCACGCAAAAGAATTATGAGCGACGAAACTTCACAATTCTGATTTTGAAAGCTATGAGTTATTTAGAAGCCATGAGTTATTTAAAAATGTTACTTGGCTAAAGCTTTAACTGAGGCTTGGCTAAAGCACAAGCAATTTGTTTGCGTGCCAGTGATTGACACTAAGACTAAGTGAACTTAATTGTTCACCAAATCTTATTGAAATGTTATAATGTGGTGACTTTGCTAAAGTGACCACGAAAGTCAAACGGTAATTTAGCAAATCACCTGTTTTAGAAATGTTGTAGGACAAGAACTGTGTTAAGTGATGTAAGAACTGTACTAAGTGAGTTCTCCACTGTTGTAGCTGTGTTTGTGTTGTGTTCCCTCTTTTGTAGTTGTGTTTGCATTGACTTTGCCAAAGCATGTAAGAATTGACTTTGCTAAAGCATAATTCTTTGCAAACAAAAAGACGTAATACCTTTGACAGTATTACGTCTAGCACTCCCCTGCTTGTAGTGTGCTTTTGTTAGAACAGTAATGTAGTTTTGCCGAATGAAAGGAAAGAAAACAAAAGTACATCGCTGGCAGAAGGTAAACTTCTTAACTACTAAGCTTCCCTTAGCTTTACCTTTTCCGCTCTCTCACTTAGTAATTTAATTTACAGTCTGCAATGAGCCAAGTGACGAGCTTGGCTAAAGCACTGTAGCCGATGAAAGCTAACAGTGCTTGACACAACTAAATTGTTATGTTAATTTGTAATTGGGTTAAACTAAATTATTTCCTTTCTCATGAGTAAAAGCTTAAAATAGAAAGGATGTGTTATCAATGAATTCTAATTTCGATAAATTAATTGGTTTGATTGGAATTATTATTTTCTTTCTAACACCGTTTGTTATCACAAGAATTCTTTAATACCATTTTTTCTCGTAGCTTAAGTTATTTAGCATACCCAGTTAAGAGACCACCCCATTCTGGTCTCTTTTTATTTAGCCGAATTACTTGGCTAAGGCACTGTAGCCGATGAAAGCTAACAGTGCTGAGATGTTTAAAATGCTAGCCAAGCATGATGCCACAACTTGGCTAAAGTGTACGGTACCTTTGATGGTAAAGTATACTATTTTTTCTTTTATTATTATACGGAAATTTATTATCGAAAATGTCGATTATTTAGATAGAATAACAGGTAAAGATTTAATAACTGTCAATTCATAGATTTGAATTAAAGTGCTGCCAATGAAAATCCCTCATTGCATTCGGTCAGATCTAAAGATAGAATAGCAGTACTTGGCACAACTAAACTGTCATGCTAAAATTAATTTACCTTACCATTTTTTAATCTCCTCTTACAAAGAGAGGAGTGATAACATGAAAGCACTTAACAAAATTTTTACTAAGTCAAAGCAAACAATTGTTAAGTTACCACAGTTATTTTCTTTAGTGAAAATTAACGTGAACATCATTGTTATTAACTTAAGAAAATAACTGTAAGAAAAAGGGACCGTTTCTCTCATTCTGGTCTCTTTTTTGGTTGGAGTATCTTCCCCAAGAGCACACCATACCTTTGGCAGTACAGTGTGCTTGACACAGCTAAGTTGTTGTGTTAACCTGTGTTTGGGTCGTGGTTAGTCATTCTTTATCTCCTTTCTTTAGAAGGGAGGTGTTCATAATGAACCCAATTAAAGATAAAATAATCGGGTTAATTGGTATAATGATATTTGCGATTATTCCATTATTCCATTTGTCATTATAGGAATTTTACGTTAGCACCTTATCTCTTCGAGAGAATAAGTTGACAACCAACCCAGTAAGAGACCACCTTGTTCTCCTTTGTGGTCTCTTTTTCTTTTGCTCAGAAGTTCTGGGCTAAAGCACTACCACCAATGAAGGATAGCAGTGCTGTGTTAAAGCGCTGTAACCAAAGAAAGCTATAGTACTTGGCTGAAGAGGTTTTATTTCTCTTGACAAAATGTCACAGCAATACTATCATTGTGATGGAGTTTCTTGAAATTGATACCCAGTAGTTTCCTTTCTTTTTTAGAGAAAGGAGGAAAACATGATGGGAAAATTTATGAAAATTAAACAAGTTTTAAGTAAATTATTTAAGCCATCACCCCTACTGGAAATCAACGTGACAATCAACAACACAACAGTTGAGCATGTCACAATTCACTATGAGAAATAGTGAATCAAAGTAAATTAAATTCTATCTTTACTTTTTTATTTATTTCTTCATAGGATTTTTTGATTCATTAAGAATTTAATTTACTTACTTAAAAGACTGTTCTCAGCAGTCTCTTTTTTCTTTTGCCCAGAATTAACCGGGCTAAAGCACTACCACCAATGAAGGACAGTAGTGCTTGGCTAAACTAGCCTTAGCAAATCACTCAGGATAGAACAACATAGCTTAGCTAATCTAGCTTAGCTAATTTAGCCTGAGTGCTTGGGTGATTAAACTTATTCTGGAACATTATCAAAATCTTGATCTAGATGTAATTTGCCACATCCGACCATTTCTGGTTCGCTCCATTTACTATGCATTCCGTATCCATAATTAGCACGAACTTTCACATATCTTCCATGCCAATGTGGTGTAATAAAATCATCATTAGCTGCTTTTACCCTAAGTGAATTCTTGTCTGTAGTGTATGTTTTTGTCACTTTGAAGTTATTATCTTTACTGACCATAACGTCATATGATTTAGCATAATTAACTTTCTTGAAAGTTACACATAATTCATTTATATCAATAGGAAAGCCGTGGTCGAAATAAGCATCTACATTTTCTGGAGCTTTAAAAAACTGATTCATATAATCCCCATATTTTTGTTTATAACCATCATACATTTGTTTATAATTTACATTATTATTATATTTATATGTCTGGTTTGTTGCAGCAAATACCGTTGCTGGGCTGATTGCCATGGAAGCCACTAAAGTAGCTGTGAGGAATTTCCCCATCAAATTATGTTTTTTCATATCAAATTTCCTTTCTTTTCTTTAATTGAAATTCATTTTTAAATTACAAACTAAAGCTATGTCTCCCTAGCCTGCGTGATTTGCTAAAGCGCTACCGCCGATGAAGGACAGTAGTGCTGGGCTAAATCAGCCCGAATTACTTGTATCAAAATTACTTTTATTAAAGTCTCCTTACCTGTTAGGGTTCAGAGTACTTTAGATCAGGGATTTCTTCCCCGAGAGCACTACCGTCGATGAAAATCCCTCATTACATTCGGTCAGATCTAAAGATAGACGGTAGTGCTTGACTAATTCAGCCTGAATGATTTACTAGTGACCGAAGTCACTCAATTTTGATTATTTGGATTTCTTACGTTTTACAGCAACGAATCCTAAGTAACCAATTCCAGCTACGAGAACTACCAGAACTGCTAAACCAAGAACATCTCCTGTCTTAACATCTTTAGTTCCTTTTGTTACTGTTTTGATTACGTTCTTAGGTGTAACGTTCTTTGGACTAACTCCAGTCTTAGTTACTTTAACTTTGTTGTTCGCTTTAACTGGGTCAGTGTTGTCAGACGTTGCTACCGCTGTGTTCTTGTAAGTTCCTTTCTTGGAGAACTTAGCTTTGTAGGTAATTACCATGTCAGCGTTCGGGGCTAAATCCTGTTTAGTCTTGATGACAAAAGAATTGTCCTTAGCTTCGATTTCTGCTCCCTTAACTACCTTACCGTCATTCTCGATCTTGATAGAACTCTTCTGAATTTTAACTCCATCTTTGTTAAAGTTGTCTTTAACAACTACGTTCTTAGCTGTAGCTGTTGTAGATTTGTTTGTAACTGTGATGGTGTATTCTCCAGTTTCTCCTGGTTTAAAGGTAACTCTGTTGGAAGATTTCTTAATAGCAAGTTTTGGCTTGTCTAAAGAAACTTCATTGTTATCTTCTACCCAGTCTTCTGGATTCTTCTGATTGCTTGCCTGTGCTTTAGCAGAGTTAAGTACTTTCTGGCCGCTTAAGTCTGAGGACTTGAAGAGTACATCGTACTTAATCTTCATGGTCTGTCCCTTGGCTAAAGCTACCTTAGACTGAATGTCATAGCTCTGTCCATCACACTTAATTGTGCAATCTCCTGTGACTAACTTTCCTTCACCATCGTAAACCTTGATGCTGTCTTTCTGGATCTCTGCACCAACTTTGTCCAGTTTATCAATAACATGGATGTTTTTAGCAACAGCGTCGTCTTTAGTCTGTACTACTTCTACGTTGTAATGACCTGTTTCGCCAACTGTGTATTCCTTCTTATCTGAAGTTTTATTGATAGCTAACTCAGGTGCAATTACCTGCACTCTGTATGGTACAAAGTGTACAACCTGGTTGGTAGCATAGAAATCATCACCAGAGAATTCTGGATCGTTTCCTGTGATTGTGTCCTTTGCTCCGTTAAGAGTGTCTTTGATTTTGTCAAGGATTGAACCATTGGAATCGCTCTTGTCTGTAGAAGTGGTGTCGTCCTTAGATGTTGTTGTAGCTTCGCTGGCTTCATCTTTAGCCGCTGTTGTAGCTTCACTGGCTTCATCTTTAGTTGTTGTTGTCGCTTCGCTGGAAGGAGCTTCGGTTGTCGCTTCAGTTGTGTCGAGTTCTACTCCTGTAGTTGCGTCTGCCCATCCATCATCTTTCTTCTCTGTAGTAGATTCTGAAGAGTCGGATGTGTTCTCGTCTTCGGATTCTGTTGTTGCTTCGCTAGAGCTGTTCTCGTCTTTGGATTCTGTTGTAGAGTCGTCCTTCTTCTCGGAGGAGTCAGACGGGGCTAAAGCACCACTAACAGTGTTAGCCTTAACGTATCCAACATTGACGATTTCACAAAGTCCTTCGTCAATTACCTTTACTTTGAAGGTAACGTCTGCCTTAGCACCAGCTTTGATTTCGTCTACCTTGAAGACAACAGTGTCTTTGTCGTCTGCCTTGGTTAAAGTGCCACCACTTACATACTGTGTGTGAGTAGGAATAGCATCCTTAATCTTAACATCCTTAAGATCTTTCTTGCCTGTGTTGTTAACTGTGATGGTGTACTCAATCTCGTCACCAACATTTACAACACTACCACTAGCTGGCTGGCAGGATTTCAGAATCTGGTACTCAGCACCGTCTTCTGTCTTGACTGTCTTAGGTGTGACTTCGTTCTCTGTCTGTGCGGAGGCGTTGTCAGCAGTTACTTTAACTACGTTAGGTACGTAGTTGTCAATGAGAGATCTGTCCTCGAATACTACATCGTAGTTAACCGTGAAGGTTTCTCCCTTGGTTAAATCTCTCTTAGTCTTAATTGTGTAACCAGTTCCCTTGCACTCGATCTCACACTTGTCTGTAAAATCTTTGCCGTCCTTATCACTAATCTTGATGGTCTCGGCTAAAACTTTAGCTCCGCTAACCTGTAACTGGTCATCGATTACAACGTTGTACGCTGTAGCGTTCTCTTTGACTTCTTCGGTCTTAACGGTGTAGTGTGCTGTGTCTTCATAGGAGTAAACCTTTTTGTCAGAAGTCTTTGTAACTTCCAGTTCTGGCTTCTCAATCTTAACGGTTACAGTTGTTGTCTTTTCTGGAACATTGTCGGCATGTGTCTTAGCCACGTTGGTTACTTCTTCACCACCGAGTGTCTGGTCAGTGAACAGAACATCGTAGGTTACTGTGAAGAATTCGTTCTGGGCTAAATTCTTACCAGTCTCAATCTTGTAGCCAGATGGAGTTCCAGCAATAGAGACTTCTTTAGTAATGTCTTTGCCTTTGCTGTCTGTAAGCTTAATTGTTTTGGTGTCAAGAATAGCTTTCTCATTGTCGAAGGCATCTTCGATTACTACGTTACGTGCAGTAGCGTTGTCGGCTGTCTGTGTAACTTTAACAGTGTAGTGACCTTTGTCTCCTACAGAGTAGTTTGTCTTGTCGGACTTCTTCTCGATCTTTAAGTCAGGTGTTGGGTCTACTGGGTTAAAAGGTGTTTCCGCATACTTCCACTCAGGATTGTTTGTGCAGTTAACTCCTGTTGTGTTAACTAAATCCTTTCCAGCTGCTGCGAGAAGTACTTCTGCCTTATAACTAACTACGATTGCCTGTGACTGGGCTAAATCTTTACCAGTCTCGATCTCGAATCCATCTTTACTGTCGTTGTAAGTAATCTTACACTCTTTTGTAATGTCCTTGTTGTCAAGAGTTACCTTAAGACTGTCTTCACGAATCTTAACCATGTTGGACTCGTTCATGAAGTCTTTGATCTTAACGTCTTTTGCAACTGTTCCTGCATTGTTGTTTGTGAAGCGAAGTGTGAAGGTCACATCTTCTCCTACTGCTGGATTAGTTCTGTCAACGGACTTTTCTGGGGTAGGTTCTGGACCTTTTGGTTTAACGGTCTCATCTGTAGTTACCTTGAGGGCTTCGTCAGAGACTGCAGTAGCCACGTTGAGAATATCTTTGCCTGCGAGAGCTTTGTCAGTAATCTTCATGTCGTACTTAATTGACATGAGAGTTTCTTTCTTTGTGTTGACATAAGACGGGTTCCAAGCATTCTGAGTCTCAGGGTTCTTTCCCTGGGCTAAATCATACTTATCGTAATTGCCATCTACTACTAAATGTTTACGAGTAGTAAGAGTAAAGCCATCTGTCTTTGCCTGTTTCTTGTAGTCAACTTCCCCGGCTAAAGTACCGCCTTCACGAAGCTCATAGCCTTCTGTGTCGTACAGTGCGATTGTACCTGTGAGGATCTGTACGCCTTTTGTCTTAAGTTCATCTGTGTAAACAAGGTTACGTGCGATTGTTCCCTTGTGTGTGTTTACTACATTAATTGTGTAGCTAACGTTGTCACCAACTTCGTAATCTCCAGAGTCTGCTTTCTTTTCGATCTTAAGACGTGGGGAGTTAATGTAGACAGTAGTGTCGGCCTTGATGGTTGGAACTTTGCCATCAACCTTGGCTAAATTGCTTGCGGTTGCTGTGGCTTCGTTTCTAATCTCAGAACCATTAATATCTACTTTGTCATTCTCAAGTGCGTTTGCATTGTAGCTAATCTTGAGGCTTGCTCCGCCTGCCATGAGACTATCTTTGACTACAAAACCATTACCCTTCTTTTCTACTGTGATTACAGGTGTTTTATCCTGTGTCTCGTTGTAGTGTTCTGGGTTGAGTTTGTTAGTAACATCTGCTGTGCCTGCTACATGGTACTTAATGGTGTTTCCATTTCCACCGCTGGCTTTGCTAAAAGTTTTAGTGCCGCTATCGCTCACTTCTGAGATTTCAATGGAATCGTAGTTGAGTGCGAGACCTTCTGGGAGTGTTACGTCACTGATTACTACGTCTTTAGCAACTGTTCCTGCTGGAGCAGTGTTCTTGGCTAAAACTTCGTACTGAACCTTTTCGTAACCAGTTTCCTTCTCAAAGACTCTGAACTCGTTATCACAACGATTGTCTTTCTTCTCGTCTTTGTATGGGTTAACATACTTCTTACTGAGTGAGAGCTTAGGTGTGTTCACATAGTACTCTGCGTCGTCTTCAGCTTTGCTAAAGTTATCGCCTGTGGCTGTAACTACGTTCTGCTGTTCCTTACCATTTCCTGCTTCTGCTGCTGTGGCAGAGAATGTAATGGTAGCGGTTGCATTGGCTGGCAAGTAATTAATCTTGTAAGCCCATCCGTTATCACCACTCTTGGATTTGGTAGCTGTGATAGTTTTGGTCTCTGATTTCTCAAAGAGAGTTTTGTTAAGCTGGTTGGTAACATCTTTAGGTACTACTGGCATTGAGACGTTAGCAGGTACTCCACTGATTTTAACAGAGTCGTAGTCTAACTTCATTCCCGAAGGAAGTGTGTCTGCCACTGTTACATTAGTAGCGATTCCTTTGGTGTTCTTTACCTTAACAGTAAAGTTAGCTTTGTCTCCTACTGCGTACTCATACTTGTCTACCACCTTGTCCACCTGGACATTAGCAGAGTTAATGTAGTTACCATCGTCATCATGCCATCCTCCATCAACACTTCCATTTTCAGCAACAACTTTAGCTGTGTTGTATGGTCGTGTACCATTGGAGGTTTCAAGAGCTGTAACGTTAACTTTTACCGTTGCGGTAGCGTCCTGGGCTAAATCTCCCACATTGACTGTAACGGCATTGCCTTTGTGGCTTGCTGTACCTTTTGAAGTTGTAACAGAATTAACTTTTAACCCAGATGGGATTGTATCTGTGACAACAACATTTTCTGCTGTTACAGCTTGAGATTCGTCAGTCACATTTTTGACTTTGATAGTATAATCCCAAGAGTCTCCTACTTTGTGAACGTACTTGTCTGAGACTTTATCAATGCTTAATTCAGCTTCATCTGGTATTGGTGGAAGTGTTAATCCTCCATCGAAGCTAAAGAAAGCTCCATTCTTCTGTGTTCCAATTCCGTCACCACCGCCAGAGAAGTATCTTACTCTGTAAGTAAAAGGAGAACTTGCAATTGGTGTAAAACCTAGAGACCAAGTGTGCCTACGTGCTTCTTTAAGATCCTTTTTCTGTTTAGCTGTTGGTTTATCTAATTGATCAAACTGAATAGCATTATCAGTGACATCCTCACTGCTTTTTTCATTTCCGTAACCACTAAATGTTACTGTGTTTCCCTGTTCAGCTCCAATTTCTTTACATCTTGGTTCTCCTGACCATCTAATATGAGCTCCTAACATAAACCAATCAGTACGGCCTGGGCACATACTTTCTACTGCTTGATTACAGTCGATATCGATAAATCTGAAATGAAGCTTATCGTCTGCACCAGAAATCAAAGTTTTTGTTCCATGTTTGTAAACATAGATTGTGCACCGAATGTGTTTGTAACCTCTGAATCTTACAGCACCCAGCTGACCTTGAAAGATAGCGATATCTTTACCATCTGCACCACTAATAGCACCTCTGGCATTATCGTAAGTAACTTTTACATCGTAGTTACCAACCTTATTACCTTTGTTATCCATCTTTGGCACATTCTTGTACCATACACTGAAGCTACTATCTTCTGTAAGTTTAGCTATGTAAGCATTACCAAGTCCAGTAATGCCACCTTTTTTCTCATCTTGTTCTTTCCAAATCCAATCTGAATTATCAGCTTTTTTAAGCTTATCGCTTTTAGAATCAACACTAAAATCAAACTTAGCTGAGTTTGAACTAAAATCAAAAGTTCCATAACCTGCTGTTGCAGTATCTTTTGTTGAAGTCACATGGTGCTTACTTTTCTGAATTGAATCTTTTGCTGCAGCGGCATAGGTAGTTACTGGAATAGCTGAGGCTAAAGTTGTAAAAGCCAACAGCGTAGTAGTTACGGCAGAAATTGCCTTGTTAATTATTTTCCTAACCATTTTCTTTTCTCTCCTCTCATTCGTATTTTGGATAGGATTTTTAGAAAATGGAGGAGGTCTCGTGTTGATAGGCAACACCCCTTTCTTAATTGCGTGTTTTAGTATTTTAGTTTTACTAAGCTAAATAGCTCTTTGGCTAAAGTTGCTTTTCTTGGCTAAAGTACTGAGCAATTAAAAAAGTCTAGAGCTTTGAAACTCTAGACTTTTGTTCTGTGATTACCTTAGCTAAATCAACTGACGTGAATTGACTTGGCTAAAGTGACCTAAATGTGAAAGCAATCTGCTAAAGCAAAAAGAACCCAGGGCTTTTACACTCTGGGTTCTTGTGATTATTTAATATATTGCCAGTTCGAAGTTCCATAATAATTTCTAACAACAATACCATTAGTGTTTCCAATAGAATACTCTATTCCAACACTATTTAAAACTTCCTTATCAATAATATAATTATTGTAAACTTTCTGACCAAAACTACCATTTGCGTAGTATGTGTAGAATTTTACACTTTGTTCACCATTAGCTGGAATCCAAACATCTTTCTTGTCTGCTGTTGAAAAATGAACAACTTTTGGTTGTGATGTACTTGTAGCAACTCCTATATCAGAATCAAGTTTAATTGATTTTGAAGAATTATTTCTAACGTTTAATGTAATTACATTAAATTTAGGAATTGTTGTATCATAGCTATCGTGCTTGTAGAAATCCCACACTTTGTAGTCTTCTCCACCAAATGGCGAATCTTCAAGTCCTAATGTGTATGAGAATTTAACACTTCCACCTTCGAAAACTTTAATAGTTTCGACACTTGATTTAATCCAAGTACCTGACTTGGTTAAATATTTGCAGTAAACGTTTGCTCTTCCAGCTTTCTTAAAAGTAGCAATTCCTCTACTGTTAAAGGAAATTACACTCTTATTTGAAGAATACCATCTCCAACATTTTGTTCTAACAGAATCTGATGTGCTACTAAAATCTTTAGCCCAATGATCTATTATTGTTGTAAAGAAATCTAATGATGTTCCTGCTGCATAGTTCTTTTCTGGCATGAAAGCAAGTTTGTAAGAAGGAAGCTGTCTCTTTGTACTCTTGTTGATTTTTACTTTCTTGTTGGATTTCTTCTTCCTTCTAACTTTTTTCTTAACGATTACTTTACAACGGTACTTTTTTCTACCTACTTTGGCTACGATGTAAGCTTTACCTTTTCTCTTAGCTTTTACAACACCTTTTTGGTTAACCGTAGCCACTGACTTTCTAGTAGAATACCATTTTACTTTTCTTCTTCTCCTTCTACTAAGATTTCTAACTTTAAGTCTCTTTTTCTTTCCCTGTACTAAAGTTACCTTACGGTAATTTAACCTAGGAGCAGCTTTCGCTTCCACGTTAGTTACTGGGCTAATGCCAATAGCTAAGATCAGAGCCAAGAGAATAGCTAAACTTCTAATACCTTTCTTTCTTGTTTTTTTCATTTTAAACACCTCTTTCTTTTTGATAGATGAAGGAGCATCTCTCCTCCTCCTTGATTTTAAATTTTATAATTACCTCTCTTTAAAAGTGGGTTTTACAATTTCCATTTTAACACACTTAATCAGTACGGTAAAGTGTGGATTACTTCCTATTAAAATAGGGTTCTGAGCTAAAGCCTAGATTCTCTACCAAATTAGAGTTCTGGACTAAAGTTCTCTAATGAGAACATCACTTCCATCTCGGTTCTATCACTTCGTAGATAGTGCTAAGCTAAAGCACTTTAATAGTGATTAGCCAAAGCTTAACCTGTCTTGACTGCCTTAACCAAATGTGCTACACTCTTTTTGGTACACTTCCATTTCTGCTGTACCTTTTTGGTTTTCATAAGGCACAGAAGATTAAAAGGAGGTGAGAAAATGCCAGACGCAGTTACAGTTTTTATTGCTACTGTGATTGCTAACATAGTATCTAGTCTAATCTTAGACTTGCTACATACAGCATTACAGAAATGGCATCAAGGTTAGATTTCCTTTTTAAAAAATCAAAAACCCAGGAGTTCCCAACATACTCCTGGGTTTTCTTTTGTGATGAGAAAAATGTCATCACAGTTACAGTTCTTTTAGTTTAAATGATCCACTTTAGCCAAGAAAACCTTTTAAACTATCCTTAGTGTAGCACACTTGGTTAAGGCAGTCAATACCTCTGGTAATCCGAACTTGGCTAAAGCCTTGATTCACCTCTGACGTGACTTCCATCTCGGTTCTAGCACTTTAATAGTACTAGGCTAAAGCACTTTAACAGTGATTAGCCAAAAAGAATTTTCCAATGTTTTCAGAATTTCCTGATTCGACTTTTGCCTTATTGTAGATCTGCTGTACATTAGAGTCATCGAATGCCGAAAAACTCTTATACTCTCGATTATAGTCTTAAAAGAAGGGAGCGAGTTTTATGTTTAAGTTGTTTAAAACGGTTGCAAACATTGTCACAAAACTGATTGCACCGAAAAAAGAATACATTGTTGTCGTTGTTGTAATACGATAATCTTAAGAAGACCATTTTTAGATAGTCTTCTTTTGTGGTTAAAACTATACTCGCTCCCTTAGTTTTAACCAAAAGATTCCACAAACTTTGACACTTAGAGACTCTAATCTTCTCGACACAATACGACAAATGTGCTATACTAAAATTGCGTGAAACCTTCCGCAGATGGGAGGTGAACCAAATGGCAGAAATGATTACTTTCGTAAAAACCATTCTGTCTGGAATAGCTGTACATTACATTTGTAGATGGCTAGATGGAAGAAAATAACGTAGTTTAAGCTTTTTCTTTAAAAAGCTAGAAAACCCGGAAGTGTGCTGACTTCCGGGTTTTCGTTTGCCAAATGGCTATGATTACTTTCAAGCTTAAATGATTCCACTTTAGCCAAGGTTTCGCTTAAGCTATCCTTAGTGTAGCACACTTATCGTTGTTAGTCAACATTAGGAAATTCTTTAACCGTACAAATCTTTCAACACAATCTGACAAATGTGTTACTCTCTTTTTGGTACGCTTCCATTTCTGACATACCTATTTGGTTTTCAAGAGGTCACAGAAGACTGAAGGATGTTGGAATTACGTATCTTTCACAGATAATTTTTTAGAGATTTGCATAGAAAAACCGGGAGACTACAACTCCCAGTTTTCTTTTAGTGCGTACTGTGCACTAACCACTCTATCCTCGTCAATCACTTTAAAACAGAATCCTCTTAACACTGAATTCATTTCGTAATTAACTATTTGTAGCGTAACACACTTGGCTAAAGCGGTCAAGATTTGTATTTTGAGATTTGTGCGGTTAAAGAATTTCCTAATGTCTCTTGGCTAAATCACAAGCTTCTCATTTCTTTCGTAATTTCGAACTTGTTCCAGGCTAAAGTGGATTAGCCAAAAGAATTCAGTAGCTTTGACACTACTGAATTCTAAAAATCTTTTAGTTTTACTAAAGAAGGTAGCCAATGAATTACAAGTTTTTGTTTACCTGTAATTCTAAATTTTTATAATTTACAACTCTATGAACTTGGTTTTACAATCGTCTAAGAATGAGCTTTTTTGTATAGCTAAAGATTTAAAATCTTGGCTAAAGCTTTAATGAATTGGGTACTTGGCTAAAGCTTTAATGTTACCACTTCTGTACCAAATCTTTAACATAACAAAACCTCCTATTGATTTTACTTCATTTTAGCATGCTTGGCTAAAGCGGACAAGTTATTGTTGGTTATTGAATTAATACTGGTGTTTTAGAATCGCTTTAATAGTATAGTTATTTCTAATTCTTATCTGCTTTAACCAAAAAGAATCCAAAAGCTCTGGTACTTCTGGATTCTGATTATTATTGATTATTGATTAATATTACTCATTCAAGTGAAATACCTTTTTCTTTAGCAATATCATCCCATTCGGTTTCATTTCTCCATTCGTCGTCTTTGGCAATAATAGCTTGTCCATTGATAAAATGAAAATCTGGATCATTTTGATATTCGTGGTATGCTTTTCTTATTTTTTGAAATTCCGGATCTAATGCATCCCACTCTTTTTTTAATTCTGGATCTTGTAAAAGTTTATTTTTGTATTCTTCGAAATTAAGCATTAGAATACCTCCTTTGTGATTAATTATTACTAATGCAGATGATGTTAGGAAAAGTGAGGAGGAGTGGAATTATTATGTCTCCCTCCGGCGCTTCGCGCCTTCAGTCGACGGCTTGCTCGCTGCGCTCGCTTTGGAGGGGTGGCTGGCGCCAACAAGTTCTTGGCTAAATCCCTGCTTCACAAAAGACCTTGATCTGAAGATAGTAATAATCTATGTTAAAGCAGTCACTTGGCTAAAGCAGAAACTCCTGGGCTAAAGCCAAATAGCAAAAGAACCTAGAGGCTTTGATACTTCTAGGTTCTGTAAGTTAAAATAAATTCATTTTTTCTTTTTTGTGTGATTTAATCCAAGAAATTAAATCATCAATAGTTAAAGAATTATTTGCAATTCCATAAATTAAATCTATTAAATCATCAGCACTATATAGTAATAAATACTTATTAAGTTCTAAAAATGACACTAATGAAAAAGCTCCTAACCTCTTATTACCATCTAGCATAGGATGATTTTTTACAATACTATAGCACAGGTGTGCTGCTTTTTCTTCTAAAGTTTCATATAAATCTTTTCCACCCCAAGTTTGAAATGGTGATTGCAAAGCAGAATTTAACATATTATTATCCCTGATGCCATCAATTCCACCATACATTTTAATTAAATTGGAATGTGCATTAATAATTTGTGAATATTGTAATCTTCTTATTTTGCTAATTGTTTATATACCTCCGCATCTTTTTTTAAAAGTTTATCAGCATATGCATAAAATTCTTCATCAGAAATATACTCACTTGTATCATCAACTGTAATGGAGTTAATAGTATAAATAGGTTTATCATCTTGAATTACAATAGCTTTTCCAAACTCTTTGATGATATTTGCTAATTTCGAAAAATTTCCAAGTTCTGTAACTGGAATAGTTGCTTGTGTATTTATGTTCATAATAACACCTCCTACTTAAAGTATACACATTACTGAACTAAAATACAATACTTTAGTCTGCTTAGCTAAATCACAAGATCCTCATCTCTTGTCGTGATTTCGGACTTGTTCCAATTAAAACAGGAATGCAAAAATCCGGAGACCTTAATTCCATTAATCTAAGATGCTTGGCTAAAGTCTCCGGATCTCTTGTAGTCTAATGTACTTTGTCATTAGTTTAATGTACTTCTGGACTCTGTGTTTATTTTACGTGGCTAAAGCTTACTTCGCTTCTACCATTAGCTTGCTGCTCTTCCACAACAGTTCTTGTATTTCTTACCACTACCGCAAGGGCACTTATCATTACGACCAATTTTAGGTGTAGCTCTCTTGTAAGGACCATGCTGAATCAGTCGTTCACTTGTTGGTGCCTGTGTTACCATCTGTGGTTTTGTTTCTTCTTTTCTTTCAATCTGTACATGCATCATGGCATTGATAGTTTTATGTCGAACATTCTTTGCCATCTCTTTGAACATGTCGTACCCAATGAACTTGTACTGAACTACTGGGTCTTTCTGTGCGTATGCCTGAAGTCCAATGCTTTCTCTAAGCTGTTCCATGTTGTCGATGTGATTCATCCATTTGCTGTCGATTACTTTAAGAAGAATAACTCTTTCAACTTCTCTGATTCCATCGTTGTAAAGAGCTGCGTCCTCCTCTCCAAGTTCTACATCATCTGGACGATTTACCTTTGTGAATTCATTGAACTCTTTCTCTTTCTTGTGATAGACTTCTAAGGCTTCTTTCTGAAGTCTTTCAATGAATGCTCTCTTGTCGTTCTTTTTCTTCTCCTCGTCGGAGAGAGTAATCTTGACTAAAGGAATCTCACTACGAAGTGTAAGATTAAGCTGGTTTAAGTCAAGCTGGGCTAAAGGTTTAATACCTGCAACCATTTCCACGTCATCCTTAACAACATCATTAATCATTTTGTAGATAACGTCTCGCATGCTTTCGCCATCAAGAACTCTTCGTCTTTCTTTGTAAATCTCTTCTCGCTGTTCATTGTTTACCTTGTCGTAATCAAGTAAGTTACGTCTGATTCCAAAGTTATTACTCTCAATTCTCTTCTGTGCCTTTTCAATCTGTTTTGATACAGACTTATCCTGAATTTCATGTCCTTCTGGAACTTTAAGTGCTTTGTAGACTTTCATCATCTTTTCGGAACCAAAGAGTCTCATTAAATCGTCTTCGAGAGACAGGTAAAACTTGGATTCACCTGGGTCACCCTGACGACCTGCACGACCACGTAACTGATTGTCGATACGTCTGCTTTCATGGCGTTCTGTACCAATAATCTTCAAACCACCTAATTCAGTAACTCCTTCTCCAAGCTTAATATCAGTACCACGACCAGCCATGTTGGTAGCAATAGTTACTGCTCCCTTTTCTCCAGCATGAGAAATAATCTCTGCTTCGAATTTGTGGAACTTAGCATTGAGTACACTGTGTTTGATTTCTTTCTGGGTTAAAAGAGAACTAAGCTCTTCTGAGACAGCAATGTTAACTGTACCTACCAGTACAGGCTGTTCAGTTTTGTGTGTCTTTTCGATCTCTTCTACTACAGCATTTAATTTTTCTTTCTTGGTTAAATAGACTGAATCCTCGTGGTCAATTCTTGCCACTGGTTTGTTGGTAGGAATTTCTACAACATCCATTCCATAAATATCAATGAACTCTTTCTCTTCGGTCTTTGCTGTACCTGTCATACCGGCTTTCTTGTCGTACTTGTTAAAGAAGTTCTGGAAGGTGATCGTGGCTAAAGTTCTTGACTCGTCTTTAATCTCAACGTGCTCCTTTGCTTCGATTGCCTGATGAAGTCCATCGGAGTAGCGACGTCCTGGCATAATACGACCAGTGAATTCATCAACGATCAAAACCTCACCGTCCTTTACAACGTAGTCTTTGTCTTTGAACATTAAATTGTGTGCACGTAATGCTAAGATTACATTGTGCTGAATTTCTAAGTTCTTCGGATTAGCAAGATTTTTAATGTGGAAGAACTCTTCTACCTTTTTAACACCTTCTGCTGTAAGCATTACCTGCTTATCCTTTTCATTAACAAGGAAATCACCGTCCTCTTCAATGTCAACTCCCATGATGGCATCAATCTTAGAAAGTTCGCCATCAGAAGTTCCTCTCTCCATGTTCTGGGCTAAAACGTCACAAGCCTTGTAGAGATCAGTCGATTTGGTTCCCTGTCCAGAAATAATAAGAGGTGTTCTGGCTTCATCGATTAATACGGAGTCTACCTCATCCACAATTGCATAGTGTAAACCTCTCTGGACTAAATCCTTCTTGTACATTACCATGTTATCTCTAAGGTAATCAAATCCTAATTCATTGTTAGTGATGTAAGTAATGTCGCAGTTGTATGCTGCTTTTCGGTCTGCGTTGTTGTATTCATTTAAAATGACACCAACACTGAGACCAAGGAAACGATGTACCTGTCCCATCCAGTTGGCATCTCGTTCTGCCAGGTAATCATTAACTGTAACAATGTGAACACCTTTTCCTTCAAGTGCATTTAAGTATGCAGGTAAGGTGGAAACTAAAGTTTTACCTTCACCTGTTTTCATTTCTGCAATGCGTCCCTGATGTAAAACAATACCGCCCATTAACTGTACACGATAAGGTTTCATGTGAAGAACTCTGTCGGCTGCTTCTCTAACTACAGCGAAAGCTTCTACTAAAAGATCATCGAGGGTTTCTCCTGCTATCAAGCGATCTTTGAATTCCCGTGTTTTGGCACGTAACTCATCGTCACTAAGCGCCTGCATTTTTTCATCAAGAGCTTCGATGGCATCCACCATTTTTGAAAGTTTTTTGATTTCTCTTTTACTTTTGTTGTTTAAATTTTTCATGTTTGCCTCCTAAATTTGTTTTTTATTTTATAGTTATATTTTTGAATGCTTTTGGTTTGCATTTGGATTGCGTTGAGGTGTGTTTGGCAGTGCTGGGCTAAATATCTTAATTCGCACTTATCAGTGCTGCCATTAAGAATACTGCTTTGTAAAAAAGAATACTGGGATAAAGTGCCACAAAATAAAAGGCAGTGATTTATCTACCACTGCCTTGTTTTCTCTATTTTATTTTCTTGGCTAAAGCTCTTTGCTAAAGCCTTCTTATTATTGTGTCTTAACCAAACATTTCTTTTTGAAGAATGAAATTCCATAGCAAATAATCTCTTCAAAATCATCTTCATACTCCACTGCATACTGTCCGTCTCGGATCTGTGCTAAAGCTTTATCACAGTCTTTTTCCATTTCTGTTATTTTAGCAGAATGTTTAACTTTGAAGATGGCAACTTTTAAACCACTGTAGTCTTGTACAACAATATCACTTCTACCTTCTCCATTTTCTTTATTAGAATCAGTATCATAACCGAGTCCTGTAAGAATTCCTAAAAGAAAAGCATGATAAAAATCTTTACCATGTTCCTGAAAACCAATGGTTGTCAATAAGATTTCCGATATGATATTAGAAAGTACTTCCGCATTACCACTCCACAAAGCAGTAGTTAATTCAATGTATGAATCATTAACTCTGTTATTAAAAAACTCTTTTAATGTATCCCCATAAATATGTTGTACTTCTTTATTTGGAATACGTAAATCAGTCTTGTCTAAAGTTTTCTTATCACTCGTTAAATATCCTGTTAGCAGCAGAATACTCCAAAAATTATCAACTGAAGAATATAATAAGTCATAAGTCAAATCTTCCTTGAATTTCTTTTGTATGGATTTACCTTTTAATAAAGTAGTAAAATCTTTTTGTAATTTATCACCATATTTATTAATAAAAGTTCTAACAATTCTATTACTACTTGAATTATTCCAATAACATTTAGGTAAATTCTTTTTACCATAAAGATAGTCACTTAAATAATTAATAACACCCCAAGGACAGTAAATTTCTGTATTACCGAAATTGTAGCCGCCATACCATTCTTTGATTTCTGGTAACTGGGCTAAAGCTCCGGCATCTTCCAACATTTGTTGTACTTCATTATGTGTAAAACCGAAGTATTCACTGTATTTCTTAGAAGTAATAGAACTGACATAAAAATTGTTAGTTCCTGTGAAAATACTTTCTTTGGAAATACGTAAACAACCTGTAAGGACTGCAATATTTAAATGATTACTGTTCTCAAGTACTTGCATAAATCCACGCATTACACTAAGCATTTCATTGTAATAATCATTATTCATTGCTTTGGCTAAAGGCACATCATACTCATCAATCAGAAGAATAACTAGTTTGTTATAATGTGAATACAACAGTCTTGTAAGTATACTTAAAGATTTAATGAATTCCATATCAATCGCAGCACCATGATGTAATCTATTAAATAATTCCTTATCTGATGTTTTTAATTTATCTGAGTATTCTAAAAATGAAAAACTATTGCACAGATTAATAATTTTTTCTTTAAATATATCGAAAGCTTCTTTGAAATCTCTGCCTTCAATCTCTCTCAATGTAATAAAGATTGTTGGATATTGATTCATATGATTACTGCACAATTCTTTATTTTTACTTATTTTCAATCCGTCAAAAAGTTCTTTACTACTCTTTGTGATATTAAAGAAATTCTCTAGCATATTTATTGTTAATGTTTTCCCGAATATTCTTGGTCGTGTAAACAAAGTTACTTTACAGTGACTATTTAATAAATCTTCTATTAAGCTAGTCTTATCTACATAATAAAAGTTTTCATTTCTAATTTCTTTAAAATTAGAAATACCTATTGGTAATTTTAACATTTTTTAATTCTCCTTTCTAAAGTATTGTGATGTATGAGAAGAGTCAGAGGTATGCTGGAAGAGTGTACTACAACTCTGAATTTCACTTGACTAAAGCATCATAAAATAAAGGCAGTGCTGCCATAACGCTCCTAATGTCGCTTGATCTAAAGATAAAGAATACTGCTTTGCAAAGCATTTCAAAATCTAAAGACACTACTATCTAAAGTGCTGCTTTGCTGAACAATCCTCCAGAAATGCAAAAAGCCCAATCCTCCGATGGGGAAGGACTGGGCTAAGGTTTTGTTGCTTTGGAGTAATGTTGAAAGGGTACATTACTCCCTTTGAGAACAAAACAGGTGTGACTCGAAAGTGAAATCCCCCTGTAGCTCTGAACCTAAAGTGTGAGATGTTGTGCACCACAACTGACACTTTAGATTGTAGCTTTTGAAGAACTCTTAGCTAAAGCCTTGCAATGATTTGTCACTAAGAGTTGTCGTTAGCATGCAATTACACAGTTACAAAGCATTAAGAAATTTAGTCTGGCTACTGGTAAATTTCTTAAATTTGCTAACGATTACAAAAGATACCTCAAACTTAATTGTCTAGGTAACTTTGAGTTTAAAAGTCGTGCCCTTTTAAACTCTTTCAAAGGTTTACTGATGATTAGAAGAATTCAACCTACTCTTCTTGCACTTTTATTTCCCTTATTAGGTTTTTCCTCAACGGACACCGACCTGCTCGATGTACTTCTCCGTCACCTAACTTTCCTGATTGGGATTTCTTAGCGGAATTTACTTTACTACCATTTTCGCCAAAGTAAAACTTTGACTTTCCCACGGTCTTACGTTTCCAAACACGCTTTCTATTGGTGTTTCTCTTCTGCCATTGTTCTGGTAGTTAAAGTACTTTCATCCGCTTTACTACGTGCCTATTACTACTAACCTTTCTAACCAAACCAAGCAATACGATTACTAATTTCCCAACTTCGCCGGCTATTGGGCAAACTGCACTTTCACCGTACCTTTAGTTCACTTGGCTAAAGAAATCCTAATAGAGAGTTTCTACTTTAATTTAGACACACAGATGGAAAACTCTCTACCTCACTTCTTTTCAGTATTTTATTATATTTTCAATTCTTTTATTATTGGGTTTTCAAAAATGATTTTAAATTGTATTCTAGTTGTCTAATTGAAAACAACTTACTAACTTAGCTGGAATGCTTTAATTATTACCTAGGATTTTCTAATTAAAACTTCGTTTAGTGGTAATTCCAGATTACCAATACTGCTGTAAGAATTAAATCATATTGTTCCATATTCCATTTCTTGACTAATTTAATTCAAACTACACAGCTACTTTTATTGGATTGTGCTACTGCTTGGGATCTTGGCTAAAGTTGAGACACCGTATTGTGATACTGTTTGTAGTCTTGGTTAAGTTGAGACGCCGCTAGAATGCATTGTTGTTTTCAGTGCTTTACACAACTTTTCATTTCTTATCAGTGTTTTACACAACTTATCATTTCTTTTCAATGCTTTACACAACTTATCATTTCTTTTCAATGCTTTACACAACTTTTCATTTCTTGACAGTGCTTTACACAACTTATCTCTTTATCTTAAATACTTTTACAGAGGTAAGCCCTTTAATTGAGAAAGTTTTCTTGATTCCATGTTCATCACAGTATTTCCTTAAAATGTTGTAAGCTCCTACGGCATCCGCGTTGTAAATGTTTCCTTCGGAAACATAAAGACCTCTTTGTACTCTGTTTAATTTATTAGCATACTTCCTTTCAACACTAGGTGTATTTGGTGCACACTGACTTGTGTAACACTCATTTTGTAAAACAAAATTAATACCTTTACATGCAAGCTTGTACTCTAGTAAAATCCTAATCTTTTCGTATGGAAGTTCATGCAGTTTTTGGTTATACTTTTTATCTCTATTTGTTATACGATTTTTAATACCAGTAAGGTCTCCAATTATTACAGTATTAATTTCATTTTTAACACAATAGTTTGTTATAAATTTGGTAAGTTTATGAAGATAATCTTGAATAGAATTATTTCTCTTTTTATAGAGATTCTTTAGACGTTTAGAAGTGTATTGAGGTTGCTTGGCTAAAACTCTTACGTGATCTGAAGATAATCTTGATTCGGCACTGACAGTCGCTGCGCTCCCTTGATCTAAAGATACGCCCCTGCCATCAAGAATGTAATCTTGCGAAATAGATTTCTTGGCTAAAGCAGATTGTGCCTTTGCTATCTCTTTGTGGAAATAATGATTGATGGCTAAGTACTCACGCCCAACAATAAATGTTTTAGAATTAGCAGAATCATAGCATGTAGCTAAATTGTGAATACCAAGATCGATAGCTAAGTATTTACCATTGTCTGGAAATAATTTAGGTTCTTCAATCTCGTAATTCAGCACGACATCACATCTGCCATTTTGTGGTGGGAAGATCATTAACTGTTTGATGTTACCGACTTGGCTAAAGACTTTGTGCTGCAGATAAATAAAATTCTTATCAATGTCATTGGACTCTTTAACCATTTGTTTAAGTGTAATTGGAAGACTTAACCTTACTGTATCACCATTGTGCTTCATGCCATTTTGCATGTATGTAATTGGCATTGGTGTTTTCTTATTGCTGGGAGGTTTACGATTTTTAATTCTCTTTTTCTTTGTTAAAGTATTATAGGACTTCCAAGACTTATCCAAAACTTTACAAACTTCTTGTGCGGTTTGTGATGGTAATAACTTGTACCAGAAATTATTTTTCCATTTCTTCTTTTGGTAATACCAATTAGGAAACTCTTCTAAACCAAGTTCTTTCCAGTTGTATTTTTCGTAATTGCAAAGGTTCCAGAGTTTACTGGCTGCATAGCTCATGTGGCTAAAATAGTAGCACTGTTCCTCTGTCACCTCTACTTGTAATTTCCTTGCTAAAAGCATTGTTTAATTTTAATTCTCCTTTGCTTAATGTTTGGGAATGATTGCTGCTGCCTTCGGCACTTCGCACCTCAGTTACAGGCTCGCGCAGTACGCCCTTCGGGTGCTGGCCAGCTCGCAATGGCTTACGCAGTCTCTGTGCTAAAGCACTTGTTGAAGACATCTGTGCTAAAGCCTTGCTGAAGTCATCTTGGCTAAAGCACAAATATCTTTGATGCGATTAGAATTTATTTTTAGAATAAATTCATTTTCTGTGTACAATCAAAAAGATCTTCTCGTCCCATTTCTTTAGCAAGACCACCACCAACGCATGTCATCATCATTTCACAGTAAACGTCTTCCACCATTACTCTTTTTACATCTTCTGCAGAAATTCCGAGTTCAATGAGATTACGATAATTTTCTCTTTCTGTGATTTCACCATTTTTTACCTGTTGGAAGCGTGTTGCGATTTCTTCGTTAAGGTCACACATTGATGCAGATTCTAACCAAACGTTTTTGTCGTCCTGGGCTAAAGCACAAGTAAACAAGACTTCTTCGCCTTTTGAACCACCAAGTCTAAGTACTGCTTCTGGGTTGTATTTCTCTAATCTTTTAATAACATCTTTTACTTTCATTGTTTTGATTTCCTTTCTTGTTTTTAATCTAAATCACTTAAAAATTCTGTAATACGCTTTTCTGCATTAGGTGAAAACTTTCTTGGATTTTTTAGAACATTATTGTAAAAATCATTATAATCTTCTTCTCCTATTTCATCTAAATTTATCAGGAAAAACGTATCATCATATTTTTGTTTACCTAATGATTTTGCGTAATGTAAAAAAGCATGATTAAAGAAGACAGCTGAGAAGAAATCAATTTCTTCAAAATCAATTATAATTTTTTCTTCCTGAGCTAAAGCCTTCTCAATTTCTACCTTTAATAAATCAGCATCTTCTACATCAAATGCTGTACTGGATAGTTCTCTCATTTTAATTAACATAGTAATTCTCCTTTCTTCTGGATTATAACTACTACCCTCTTGCTTTTCTTGGCTAAAGCCCAGTAAAATAAAAAGGGAACTGTAAGAGATTAAACTTACAATTCCCGTTTAGAATAGATGTTAGCATAATTTTGTGCTAACCTTTGACTTGTAGTTTTTTATTTCGAAAGGAGAAATTACGAATTTAAAATAAAACAACAATCTACCACAAGTCAAAGATTAACATAAAATTAAAGTCGATCTGCGATTACTGGCAGACCAACTTGCCTAAAGTGGGGAATGACTTTGACATCACTCCCCACTGGAAGAAAATGAAAACTTTATTTAACCCATTAACTGAGTTAAAGGGTAATGAGCTGTGACCCTCATTACCCTTACGTCACGAAAAGTCTAGAAGAATTCTAGACTAAAGTAGACTAGGCTGTGACACTCTAGTCTACTGTTTTATGTTTAAATTGTGTATACCCAGACTTTGGGATCTGGGCTAAAGAGAGCTAGGCTATGACACTCTAGCCCTCTGTTTTGAAAAGATAAAATAGTAGCCCAAACTGGTTGGGCTAAAGGGTTAGAAGCTTTTGCACTCACTAACCCTACGAGGAAAGTAATTACCTAGTTAAACTAGGTTGCAGTAGTTCTGCCACTGCGATTAATTATGAAAAACTCAATCCTAATTGGATTGAAAAAGGATAACGAGTCATGACTCTCGCTACCCTAGTGATTGATTGTTTTCTCAATCACTAACTTTTTATAATTGATAACTATTTGATACTGGTTTTACAGATTAGCTTTTATTTGATAATTTTATGTGAATAACAACTTGTCTTTGTTCTATCTTTGCTAATGCGGTAAAAGAAAATAAGAAATTATTTTACTTAATTATTGACTTTAGGAACATACTTTTCTATGCCCAATGCAAGATTAATACAACCACATCCCACACCATACAAATACCCAAGTGGTACTGCAATGATATAGAAAAGTATACAGACAGCAATAGAATTAGTGTATTTAGCAGTAAATATCACTGCAAAAAGCATAATCAGCACATAAATACAAACTAAAATTGCAGATATCATTTTTTCATTCTTATCAAAGAATTTTTTCTTCTTTGCATACAAATTATCAGTTCCTTTTCTAAGTAAAGACATTAATATAGCCGCCACAATAAATACAATCAGGAATGAAATAAAGTAAAATAATGTAGTATGCTTACAATATTCATCACGTATAACAAATTGCACCACAAGCATTCCCCAAATTGTTGGAATAACTATGCTAAAGATTACTCCTAAGAAAAACTGTAATTTTTTGTTTTCTATTTCATATAAAGCTTTCATAACAGTTTAAACCTTAAAACCTTTCTAATAATTTACCAGTAATCTAATAATAAAATCTTATTTTCTTTTACGTGAAAATATATAACTTACTTTTACTAATAAATTGTTCACTGGGTTAAAGTAATTAATGCTTTAAATCTCAAGAGGTCTAAATCTATCATTAATTATTTCAGAGATTTTATTACAAGGCATGTGGTCTAAACTACCATCCTGATTACAAATAAATAAAGGTAACTGCATTGAAATAGCTAGTGAAAACACTTCTGGCAGCACTTCATACAATTTATCTCTGAATACAAAAATACCATATGGTTTTGCTGTAGAACTAAGAACTATTTCATTATATGTAAATGTTTTACTTTTTAATTCATCCAAATCATAAATTGGTTTTAACCCTAAGCTACTCATTTGTATCACCTTTGCTAAAGCGTATACAGGTGCATCTTCTTGTGGTACACAAAAATTAGAACATAATGGTATTCCTTGAAATAATGCACTTAAAATTTCCAAGTAGCTATTTAAAGTTATATTATAAGAATATGTGTCTTCCATGTTCATTCCTAGAATAGTATCTTTGCTAAAGTTGTACATAAACCCAAACGATCTATCGTGGAAGGCTTTATCATCTTTATCAGCACTAACCAAATCTTTTGTATTAAACAGACTGGAAGAAATAATATCTTGTGAACTATTTTCATATTTAACTATATTATCGCAAAAACTTATGATGATATTTTGTGGTTGATTTATTCTGAATTTAGAGTGTGACATAGTATACTTATTTAAATTTTTATCACTTAATACATTGTTAACCCACTTACTACTGTATAATGTAAACATCGTATCTGAAATTAAATTAATTAAATCATAAAGTGAAATACCACAATTTAAAAATTGTATGTATAGTTCTTTTATTTGTCTTTGAGATAGTTCATTCTTTAAACTGATTTTCCATACTTCATTGCATATCGGATGTAAGTACTTGGCTAATGCTCTGAATAACTCTTCTGTGTCTACATTAAAATTATCATTAAAATACATATCCTCATACTTTTGTAAACTTACAACAATTTTATTGATTTCGTTGTCAGCAGTCACACCTTTTAAATTAGGGTTTTTCTTAGTTTCGTTTATATTAATGATTTCGTTTGAGCATTCAATCAAAGTTTTATAATATTGTAGCAAACATCGAAGAATTAATATAATGTCTTTATTATTCGGAATTAAAAAGTCAGTGTTGTTTCTAAGTTGGACATTGCTTTTAGAGTTGATTTTAGGATTAATTTTAGAGTTGATCTCGTTAAACCAGGAAAATATTGTTGGTAAAATAGTATCTACATTTATACCGACTATTTTAGTGTTTAACAACTTTTCTAAAGCGTTAACATCTGATGGTATCCATCTTGAATTTTGTATCATTCTTAATAATTTAACATTTACTGTATACAGCATAAAATAAAAAGGCCTCCTAGAAATAGTATGCTTTAATACTACCACTAAGAGGTCTCTGTTTAAAGTTTTATAGTAAATGTAATCTCCTTTCTTTAAATTTTAATTTATTAATGTTGGCTTGGTTGGGCGGCTCCCAGGTGTTTTGGTGAGACTTGGCTAAATCATCTCAATACATCGCTTCCTGAGCTAAAGTCTAGCTGTTCCCAGTAGGAATAATGTCCTGTGCTAAAGTCGTGCAAGAGTTTAACTAATCTAGGTTTTCTGTGATATAAAGCAATGAAAGAACTACGACCTTTTGTAGTAGCATAGCCCTTGTCTAAAGTGTATTGAATTGTTTTTGTTGTTCTTGGTGCAATCTCTGTAGTTGTTGAACTTTTAAATTCAAAGTAAGTCTTGCCATTGAATACTTCTAAGAGATTACTAAAAGTGACTGGTGTTTCTTTAGAAGTGTTTTTAACTGTAATTGCAACAATGTTGTATTTACCTACTTCCACTGTTTTTGCTCTTCTTCTGCCTTTGCTCTTCTTCAATTTGTAGGTAATCTTAACGTCTTTGTATTTTGTAGTTCTTTTAGGAACAACTGTAACAACGCACTTGTAGATTTTCTTTCCAGCTTTAGCCTTTACTACAGTTTTTCCAACAGATGAAGCAACGACAGATCCTGTTGCGGGATTAACTTGTATAAACTTACTACCTGAGCTAAATCTGACTTTACCTCTGTAGCCTTTGACTTTTAATCTCTTTTTCTGTCCGCATTGGAGAAAAAGTTTAGTGTAGTTAAGGTGTGGGGCTGTTTTGGCCTGTGCAGAGATAACTGGGCTAAAGCTAGATGCAACTGGATTGGAATTGGTTGCTGGGCTAAAGCTGGTTATCATTGTCAAGGCTGCTACTGTTAATGCTGCCGTCTTTATTAATTTCTTAATTTTCATGCTCATCTCTCCTTTTAATGTGAATTGTATCTATAGTCTACGATTGTAGTCTAGAATTTGTAATCTAGAATTGTAGTCATGATTAAAGTTTAATTATAGTATACGATTAAATTCGTATTCTGTAACTAATCTTAGTTTATTATGTTTTACCTCGTATGCAATCTCTTTTTTAAATTTTGACAAAGAAAATAGCCCAGTTGGAATTACTGGGCTAAAGTGGTAGCACCGAGCTAAAGCAGTAGCACTTGGCTAAAGCTACTTCAGATTAGCGTACTCTTCAGCTACGTGCTTTACACATTTCTTCTTCATGAATTCAATAATTTCTGTATCATTACCGCTTTTATAAAACTGTGCTAAGAGTGCTTTGAAATCTTCCTGATCTGCTATGTTAATCTGGAAAACACCAATGTCGTTCTCAATTAATATTTTATTTGCCATCAACTGTGCAACACATTTATTACCATCGAGAAATAAATGTGTTTTTGTGATAAAACAAAAATATTTTAAAGCTCTTAATTCTGGATCTTCGATTTCGTTTAATTCGTATAATTTACTTAAAAGGAAGTATAGCTGTGATTTTGGTGGCATGCCTAAAAACCGTATGATACCTCTTTTACGAAACAACATATTACCAACAATTCTATTAAACTCTTCCAAATAAGATAATGAATTGTAACGTCCTAAATTATTAAATAAGAATTGCCAAGCACACTTCATATTTACAACAAATAATACTTCGTTAGCAGTAGTTATTGTTGGTGCATTTCTGATAATAGCTTCTGTTTTTGGATAAGTAGTTCCTAATCCTTCCAGATTAGCACTTTTCCAAATACTGTCCATTATTAATCTTTTAGCCATTGCTAATGCTGTATCTTTCATTTCAGCATAGCACCTCCTAATTATTATTATTTGGTGTAAATTCTATTCTTTACGTCCTGCTTTGTTAAGATACTCTTCGTAGTCTGGTAGCTTGGCTAAATCGAAGCTAGCGATAGGATACTTGCAGTAACCACTCTCCATTGTGTAACAAGTGTCCTGGGCTAAACCGGATGAGAGCAAGATCTCAAAAATACCTGGCATGTTGTTTGTATCAATGCAAGCCCAGTGACTAGGCAGTTCTTCAAGATTTACTGTAACATCACCGTATCTCTCATGCGTGTCTGCTACTAATGCTATTACTGCCAGATTACCATTGTTATCGTAGCTTGCACGAACTAAATCTAAATCATAGGTCTTTCCCCAATTTGTGTATGTAATTCTGTTATCCATAATTATCTCCTTTTAAATAAAATAGCCCAGTTGTGATTAACTGGGCTAAAGCTGTTTACTCTTTGTTGTTATGTTTTATTAAAATAAATTCATCCCAGATAACTCACGCCCACTATCGTATCTTGCATACTCATTCAAAATAATAGTCCAAGTATTTAATAAAGAATACTCAGGCAACTCTTTTAATGGTTTCAGTGAATACGGCAGAACAGTAACATAATCCTTGCATCCTCTAATTAATTCTGTTTTAAGTAAATCATCATTAACTAATCTCTGGCGTTCCTTTAACATTTCCTGCAATACATCACTAGATAAATATTCAGCATAAATATCTAAATCAAAGATATCAATATTTTTACTATTACACTCGCTAATGAAAATATCTAACATCGAGTTAAGTATAAAAATTGGTCCTTTCACAGAACAAGTATTTTGTACTTCAGCTAATACTGTCCTGTTGACCTGTGATAATGGGTTAAACAAGATTAATGGTCCATTGACTTCAATACCATTGGTTTTGTTAGAATCTACCAATGTAAGAGAGTAACCGTTATAATCCTCATCTTGACTAAAGATTTCCATTAGTCTAGTATCACCTTTAATTAGCTCAACGATTCCCTTATTCATTGGAACGTGATAAGTTATATCTTTACATAAATTTTCAAGTGAAGCATATTTACCAAAATCACTATTAGAAGAATTTGTACCAAATAGTGAATTTATAAGAAAATTCGTATCAGAGTCTGAGTCGCTATCGAAATTAATACATGCATAATAATCACCATTTGTGCCCCAACATCCAAATATCTTAGAAAATTTGTTAAACAATATCTTCTTTAATTCTGAAATGGAATTAAAGATTTTAGAACAATCTGATTTCTCAATAAAGTCACTAAGCAACTCTTTTACACAAACTATTTTGTCTTTGTTTTTTGTTTCTTCAGCACAATATTTCTCTACTTTGCTAAATATATACGCTTCCCTATTTGTTTTTGTAAAGTTGATAATAAAATCCAGCATGCTTTGATAGAAAATACTTTGTTCATCATCTGTTAATAAATCGAATTGATTCGAGGTTCTTTCATCAAAGCATGTAATATGCTTCAAATAATCAAGCAGCTCAGCTTCAAATGTTTTCATGTAAAAATTAACTCCATAATGTACAAGAACACTTGCATACATTTTAATAATGAAAGTCATGAAATCATCTGTGTTAAACATGCCGTCATCGAATTTTACAAAAACGAATATTCCATCATTCAAAGTTGATGAATAAACAAATTTACGTTCTTGTACACTGCTTCTTAAAAATCCTTCACTGAGCAATTTGAGATATTTATAAGCTTTTGGCGATGCAAGTGTACAAGCAAAAGATGTTTTACCACTGCATTTTTCTCCTAAAATTGTTATAGTTGGTGTGTTTTGTTTTACTTTCATAATTATTCCTCCGCAAGTAAAACCCAGTACTTTAACTGGGCTAAAGCTATCCACTATTTAACTTTCTGATACCAATCTTCTGGTAAAATAAATTAATAGCCCAGTCTAAAATGACTGGGCTAGAGCTCTGTTGCTTTGTTATCCTAAAAGGTATTTGTATTTTTAATCTCAGTAGAAGCACTGGCTAAAGCAACCGCCTCTTTTGCCATGTTCATAGCTGCTTCTTCTGTTTCATGTGCTGCCATAAAGCCATTGGCATGGACAAATATTGTACCTTTCGGAAATTTAACTTCTTTTTTAACATACTTTTCTGGCATCGGTGCATGATTGGTAAAAGCACCTACATAAGTAGGAACACTCTGGGAATTCCACTGACCAGTTGGGGTTCTGAATACAACCACTTTAATCTTCTTGTCAGGATATGTTGCATTGAAATCGCACACAGGAGCCTGCCAATGCATCAATTTTCCCATATTAAAGATATGTGAACTGTACTGATTTTCATTTTCAGCGTACTTTGATAAAAATTCTTTCATTCTTTTTCTGTCTGCTATTTCTTCACGAATCATGAAAAGCTGTCGGTCAAAAACTGTTTCTGCCATCTCGACTGCCTGAGCAAATCTTTCATCGGAAAGCTTTGAAGACTCTGAAAGACTTATGTTGAAAAGTCTAATCCATGAGAAAAGATTTTCTCCTAAATCACTCCGTTTCTGCCCGTTATCTGAAGCCTGGACTGAATCAAGAACATAGTCATGTAACATTTTTAATTCTTCGCCCTCATACAATTCGTCAGCAACTTTACCACATGCTGCCATTAGTACTCCATTTTCTTGCATAGGATTGTCTGAGGAATGATGGTCATACTTACCACCACCAACATCCATGATAATGTCAGCTTGGGCTAAAGTTTCTGGGTTTCTGGAACGAATTATTTCAACCTCTCTGCTAAGTCCAAGTTCTTTTAACTTATTCTTAATCATGGCTACGCACAAAACATCATCTGCATGAAAAACGCCATTGTGTACAGCAAGCTTTAAAACACCATTGCTCTCCGTTAAAATTTCTTTAATTGTTTTCATTGTAAATTCTCCTTTGTTTATTGAATCATTGTAATTCTCTCTTTCCATTAAAATAGCCCAGTGAGTTGCCTGGGCTAAAGTGGTTATGCAAATTAAGCGATGGTGTTAGGCTAAGGCTGGCTTCGCCTTTCTCGCTGAGCTAATGCTACTTAGAGCTAGTACATCAAAGCTTATCCCATAGCTTTCCTTCTTTGTAATGTTTTCTACAAAGTGCTACATAGCTTTCATTAGCACCTAACATAATTTGTTCGCCTTCTCGTACAATCTTTCCATTTGAATGTCTGACATTACATTGTGCACGTTTTCCACACCAACAAACCGTTGGTACTTCTTCGATAACATCTGCAATCTCCAGCAGCCTTTTTGAACCAGTGAATAGGTGACTTTGGAAGTCTGTTCTTAAACCGTAGCAAAGAACTGGGATGTTACAGAAATCTACAATGTCAGACAATGCATCTACATCTTTTTCCGAAAGAAACTGTGCTTCATCGACAAGGATTGCATCCACCTTCTTTCCATGGTAAAGGTATTTCTTATCCACTTCATTCTTCTTTTCACAGTGGGTGTACTCTTTACGATCACCTTCTTTGATTCTCCATATCTTTGAGACTTCTTTTAGAAAATCTTCTACGTATTCTGCCGGAGCAGACAAACCTATTCGAGAGGCTATCTTATGTTCACCATCTCTATTGTCTATCCTTGGTTTTAGCAGTACAGCATACTGTCCTCGCTCTTTGTAGTTATGATGAACCATGAGAATGTTAGCAGACTTAGAACTTCCCATTGCTCCGTATCTAAAATATAACTTTGCCATAGAACTCCTTTCTTCTTGGCTAAGGAGATTGTTTATTCTCTCTTTGCTAAAGCGTCAACAAAAGCCCAGCTGAGATTAACTGGGCTAAAGTCATTACTATTGCTGCTGCTATAATTATCATCATCCCATATGATCGCAACCTAAAATGCAAGTAGGAATTAATTCTGCTACATCTTCGCAGTTAGTGTATATTCCAGAGCCTTCTGGTGTGTAGAACATATAGTCTGCATCCAGGCACTTCTCTAAAACAATACCGGCTTTTACACCTGTAAAAGGTAAAGCGTACTTATATAACTTTTCAGAGTAGTTCTTGGCTAAAGTCATTACGAACTCATCATTCCAATAGGTATCTTCATCCACTTCAGACACTGATAAAGTGTCAATAGAGTTCTTAATATCTTCGCTGTCAAGTACTTCATTTTTATGTATCCTAAACATTGCGTATAAAACAAAGAACGCTGTGATTCTTTCCCACTGCTCTTCACTACAATCTTTTGTAATCTTAAGAATACTTGGAACATCTGGCTTTGTGAATGGTTCGTCGTCGTCTTCAAATAAATAATACTTAATGACTGGTAAGTCATTGTAAATCATTTCTAAAATGTCTTCACTGTACCATCCGAAGACTTCTTCGATTGCATCTAAAGGTTGCTCTCGAATTGGTAAGATTGGTGAGAGATTCAATGCTCTTTCGTAGAAACTAACATTAAAATTTCCATTGTCTTTAAAAATGAAACTACTGCTTGAACTGTTTGTTACAAAATCTGATCTGATTTTCATTTGTTATTCCTCCATTAAAAATAGCACAACCTTGGCTAAAATGCTCTTGGCTGTGCTATCTAAAATTTATTCTACTTGTACTTAGAAGTAATTCATGTTGCCAATAGAAGTAGTTTTTTTACTATCATTGTTTTTGTTTAATAACATATTTACAGACTTTAGTAATGCTGATGGGTAACTAATACCATTATTATCCACTACACTTTTTAACTCCTCATTAATCATTAAGTCTAATGCAGCCAGATTCGCTTCAACAGAGAGTACTGTATTGTTATCTGGTAAATTATCTTTGAAATCATTTAATAAGGAATTAAGAAAATCATATGCGTCATTATAACAATTTTTCCAATGAACTTTGAACTTCTCTGAAAATTTGTGTTCGGAACAATATTTATCAGCAAATGATAGCATTAAGTTATCAACATTTGTAAATAAAATACGCAAATTGATTGGATTAGTAACATAAGAAATAATCTCAGACAATTTAGCTAACTGCTCCTTTGCACATGTTGAATCAATAACAAATAAAACTTTACCTGTTCTAAAGCTCTCATCAATGAAAGGTTTTAATATATAATTTATATAGTCTTCATAATCATTTGACTCTGTTGTAAACTCTGGAAAATCTTCTGTATTAATAAAATTAACACAGTGATAAGAATTTTCTTGGTTAAAGCCATAACCAGAAAAAAGAGAACCCGTACTTTCAGAATTAAGAAAACTTATACCTCTAAAAATAAGTGTAAGATCTGAAACAGGCGTTAATAGAGACATATCCTTGCCCTGAAGTAAAAGCTTGGTGTATCTATGACTGCAATCTTTGGTAGTCAAAGCAACTGTAATCACTACTTCATTAGCATCCTTAATAAGTTTACTGTATCCACCTCTCTCTTTAACAAACGCTAATACCTCATTAATACACTCATTGTATCGTTCTATCATTGCTTCATAAAACTCCACATAAATTCCTTTAAATGGAGAATCATTCTCTTTTATTTCAGAAAGAAGCTCATATTTATTTCTAACACAACTGTCAAGGGTTTTAAACCAAGAATCAAATAATAGCATAGAAATTTTATTCAGAATCTGACACAACTTCATAATAGTACTTTCGTTTGCAAACTTTGTTAAATAATAAAAGGAAGTTTTATCATTTGATGCAATGTACTTTTTAAGAGAATTCTTCATAGTTCCACTATAATCACCATTCTTCAAATAAACTTCATACATATCGTAAAGAATGTAAATTAATGTGTAATCGCTCCTAAAATTCTCTAAACTTTTATAACAAAGTTTAGCATGAACAAATAAATCAAATGCAGAAATATCATCACAATCTGTAACAATTATTTTAGCTTTATTTGCTGCTACATTTTCTCGTAGTCCGAGAAGTTTTGCTACCTCGTTAAACTTAGCCAAAGCCTCCACTGCAGTTGCTTTGCCAACGTTTTTAAAACCTGTTAATGAAATAGTTGGATGGTTTTCCTGAACCATTTCTGTAATTTTGTTGTATAATTTTGGACTAATTGTGCACATATATTATCTCCTTTCGGTTAATTGGGTTATGACTTTTGCTAAAGCCATTTAATAATAGAGTTTATTACTACCAATTATTTTCTGTTTTATTTTGAGCTTGGTCTATTAAAATATTCTTCTCTTTAATTTACATTGTAGCAAAAAGAAATTACTAAAACAAGTGGATTAATGTCCAATTGTTAATTACTGGGCTAGAGTGTCATGCTGGGCTAAAGCTGTCATGCTTTTGCTGATTTAACATCAGGATGTACACTCTCGTACCCCTTTATCATCTCTTTTGTTATTTTCCAGAAGACTGCCTGTACTTCTCGTCCTCTTGCTATCCATTCGTTCTGTGTTGGTGTTATGTTGAAAATATCATTCCAACTCTCCTCTTTCACTATCTGTCGTTTTTCCGGGGCTAAAGCATCATACCATTCGTGCTGTAAATCCCACTCCTTCTCATCATGTGAGCTGTCAAGGAAAGAATCATTAAGCACGTAATGCCAAGCATAGAAGTCCGTCAGTAAAACGTCTTTATCGTTAATCTCTAATTCAATGCAGACTAAATTCTTTCTATTGCTGCTAAAGTCTTCCTGCTTGAGGTCTGGCTTCTTGTTCTCCCAGTCTGTTTTATACCATGCCCAAATTGGCAGTTCTAAACCGTAAGGATGTTCTATCCCACGATTATCCATCTGTTTCACCAACCAGTGGTATGCACGTTTAAAATCCGGATCTGAATAATTTGGATTACAAACGAATTCTCCTTCTTGTTTGATTATCTCTAAAACTTCCAGTGGTTGTATTGTCCATAAACGCAATATACCACTCCTTTCTTTTTTGTTTATCTACTTAATTTATTATCTGTTTTGTTAATTAGAGATTTGTTAAAATATCATGTACAACATTTGATCTAAAGATTGAACGAATTGTAACAATACTTATCATTTCCATAAATACTATTACTACAGAAGCAGCTACTAATTTTAAGATTGATAAATTAATAAATGCTGCAATCACTGTAAAGACAACTAAAGTTCCTGCTATTAATAGCCAATAGGAAGTCTTCCAACAAGGCTTTGTTACTTTTCTGTACTCCGAAAGAGTTTCTTGGCTAAAGCCGAAACTACTTACTAATTTTGTTAATACTACAATCTCTGTATTTGGTGTATACTCACCATCTGTAAGTTTTCTATTGTACTCTTCGATTGTACACAGATCTTTTTTCAGTGGTTTTATCAATTCTAAAATTGTGATTAATTTATTCGTTGCCGGTTTGCTTGATTCTAAAAGAATCTCTATTTTACTCTTGAAGACTTGACTAAACTCTTCCTTAGAAATACTGTAAAGCACCATCCCACAATCGTAGCTAACCTCTATTGTATTTAAGATATCTAAGATTTCCTCTTTAAGTTCTTTGTTTGTTTTCATTAGGTTATCACCTCCAAGACCCTTGCTTTAAAAGTTCTTTTGCCTGATTCTTTTCAATTATTGCAATGTCTTTCCCACAAGAGTTGCAGACAGTAAACACTTCACTTCCATCATACTCAAGATGGTAAAGGTTACATCCACATCCGCAAGGATTGTTACTATTAAACTTCACACGACTTTTAATGAATGTACCATTAGCACTGTACTGCTTTTTTCTTTCTTTAATCATTATTTAAAGTTCTCCTTTTTACTCATTCATTCTTTACTTAATTATTCTTTAAATTACTATTTAAAGTCCTCCTCACGGTATTCACAAAGTTCAGAAATTGCATTAATTTTTTCATCTAAATCTTTCTTTTGAACTAATAACTTATCGTACTCTTTGATACTATCAGTATTTCTAAGTCTCTCTAGTGTGTCACGTTCTTTCTTTGCTAAAGCGTTAAAGCATTCAGAAAAATCAATTGTTTCTGTTACTTCTATTTCAATTGGTTTACCACAATGTGGACAAAAACTAATTGGGTAATTGTCGTAAAATGTAAAATCAGTATCATCAGTATCATCCACTTCAATGTCCTGCATACAAAATCGTGGTTCATCATTTGGACTACCATCGACAATATCATCGCACGTGAATACAATGCAAGGATTATTTTCAAAACTTTCACAGCACGTTTTATAAGGTTTATATTTGTAACTAAACTCTTTTCCAAATTTAATTTTTACTAATTCAACTTTCATAATGTGTACTCCTTTGCTAAAGTAAAAGAGCTTGGCTAAAGCGACCAAGCTCTCTATTTCTATCTTTATCTTATCTAAAATACATCCATAGAAATCATTTCTTCATACTCAGGATTATTATGTTTCTTTCCAGCGTAAAAAAGACCTAACTCATTTTTGTGAGAACCCCAATAATCCAACACAGTGTTGACTATCGTTGCATTGTAACCAATCTTATGGTTTGATGCGAATCTTTTATAGATATCAGTTATAGCATACACAGGTGTCATACCATAATGCTTAGCCCAATCAACAAATTCTGTATTTTCAATTTTTACTTCTTCGCCGTTGTGCTTAAAATCAGTCAGGAGCTCACCTAAAGACTCTTCTACTGGTAATAAATCTCCCTTATTATAATCATAGAATACTCCGCCAACATCATAAGCAACTTCATTGTAGTCTTTCCAAACAATGTAACTATAGTTACGATGCCAGCACACAGTTCCTCGGTTAAATGCTGCTTGCAGCATAACAGCAAAGTAATAACAATATCCTGACTCAAACTGCTTGTAAATTGCTTCAGCAGATTCTGGTGTTCCTTGTAAATTAACAAAATCAAAAATAAATTTTAAAACCTGTTCATCTGCGTTTGCTTCAATGTTTTTAGTTTTCTCTAAGTATTTTTTAAATTCATCTTCTTTATTTTTCATCTTACTCATTTTTTTATTCTCCTTTTCACTTAATTCTCTTGCTTAATTTTCTCACTTAATCTTTTGCTTTCACTAATCGAGTTTAAAATTATACTCAAGTTTCTCTTCTTCATAAAGAGAAAGAGTTTGAATGTAATTTATTTTCTTATTGACTCTTAGCAATTCATCATATAATTCTTCTAGAGATTTCTCTGGATGTTTATTATCATTTGAAGTATTACCAGATTTACTAGAATTTCTAAATGCTCGTATTCTTTCTAACAACTCTTCTCTTTTCTTGACTAAAGCAGAGAACTTTTCACTACAGTCAATAACTTTAACCGTTTTGATTTCAATATGTTTACCACAATGAGGACAGAATTTAATTGGATAATTGTCTTCCCAATCTACATCATCGTAAGAATTAATACTTGTTAAACAATATCTTGGTTCATTATCTGGTGTTTCCTCAGTTAAATTGTAATTTGTAAAATCAATACAAGGATTATCTAAAATTTCATCACAACAAGGTTCATACCTATTAAACTTGTATTTGTAGGAATCTCCGATATTAATCTTTACTAAATCTATTTTCATAATGTGTACTCCTTTGCTAAAAATAAAGAGCTTGGCTAAAGTGACCAAGCTCTGTTACTGTTATATGTGGTTATTACTTCTTATTAAAGATTACTATTGTATGCTGCTAATACTTGGCTAAAGTAATAGTAATTATTATTGCGGTTATTATTAGGCACTGCAAAAATTACTTGGTTAAAGCTTCGTCCAACTGCCTCATTAATTAAAAGTTCTGCTACTATGTAAGCGTCCTGACGGAACACACCACAGCCCCATGCACCAAGAATTAATGTGTCAACGGAATTATCCTCCGCAACGTCATACATAAATTTAACTCTAGAAGTGAGCGCTTTAATGTTCTCTTCGTAGCTAATACCCTGACGACCAGCACCGTAGTAGTTAGGAGCAGCGCAAGTAATAACATTAGTCACTACTTCCTTGTTATCTCTTTTGAAAATAATTTCAGGACTATAGAGTGCCCTGTTGATGTATAGTGCATGATTTAAGTGCTCTCTGTTCCAGCTATAGTATGAATCAGTGAACTTTGCTAAAACTGGATAGAGTGTAGACTCTGAGCACAATGCTTCTTCCTGTGCGAATGAACCTTTTAAATAACCACCTCCTGGGTTTTTGTAGGAAGCAAAATTAAGTATTGCAACCTTACCAGGATTCTCTTTAGACACATTTAAAAGTGCTGTTACAGTGTCACAACCTTCCAATTTAATTTTCATTTCAGTATTACACTTTTTTAAAGTATTTACTGGATTTCCATTTGGTCCACCATAAAACAAAGTATACACCTGACTCATGTGAATATCCCATGCTGCAGATTTTTCTAATTCTTCAACATGTTTCTTTGCTAAAGCTGCTCTTTCTTGTTTGCTCATGAATAATATCTCCTTCCATTGTCTACAATATTATCATATCTAAGATTTAAATAAAGCCCAAAACTCCGTTGAAAGAGGCCTAGGCTAAAGTGTTCTAAATTTCGTGGTACTGTGCTAAAGCTCTGTAGTCAGCAGGTCTTCCACCTGCTCGTACAGTGACCAGTACTCCATCCCATAGAGCCTTGCACTATTGTCATCCATCTTTCGTTCTTCTTCCTCCTCAGTATCAGCACAAGGTATTGTTATTTCGAGCTTGTCTAAAAGCTCTTCAAAGCAATCTAAGATTCCGCTAACTACTTCTCTTCTTTCGTCTTCAGCCGTTGCCATCAACATCACTTTTCCTCCTTTTTAATGTTCTCTCTAAATCAAATAATAAAAAGTAAAAACGTACAGTCAAGATTGGTGACACAATACTACCAACAAGTACTGTCAGAAACATTGATTTGCTAAAGTGGCAAGTCAAAGCAACTAAAATAAAAACAATAGCTAATGCCATCATTTTACTAACTATTTTTGTGATACTTTTCATTTCCGTTACCTCTTTCATTTGTATTACCTCTCTCGTCCACATTACCTCTTTCATTTGTATTACTTCTTTCATAAAAATCTTGAATCAAATCTCTCTTTAGTCCATCCACTTTACTTAAAGTTTGTAACGTGGTTAAAGAGGTATTAGATTCTGTGATAGCATTTTCTAATTCCGCATTATACATATCTCTTAACAGCAATTCCAATAACTCTTTGTAACCAACGATTGTTTCATCTGGCAACCCGGTGATTGTACAATTTTTAATTATCTCGGCTAAATAGGTTCTTTTGTATCTTTCTACCGTGATACTTCTAAATTCGTAACCACTATTTAACTTCTTTTCTATCTGGTCTAAAATGTTTTGTAATTCAGGATATTGAATCACAGTATTGCCATTTTTACTGATTTTAGCTTGAGCAACATCATCTGTATGGTTAGTACCATTTGAAATAGTTTCACAGTTATTAATTTTATTTGTAGATCCAAGCTCCATGCAAATTACGACTAATGCTAAACCTAATGTTAATACTGCTAAAGAAACTAACTTGAAGTCAAAGTCATGATAATAAAAACAAGCAAATAAAATCGCCAAACCAATTCCCATAAAACCAAATATGAGATATGCTGCAGCTATTTTAGAACCCTCATCGCTTAAAGTTGGTTCGTTTGTACTTTCATTCTCATTTTCCATAGTGTTATCCTTGCTGCTCTCATCCACATTTGTAGCTGGTGTAGTAGCTGGTGTAGTATCTGATGTAATATTTGATAAATATTCAATAACACGCTTCTCTTTACTATAATCACAATTTTCCATAATTTCTCTCCTCGGTCTCTCCTCATTAAATTTCACTAGGCTAAAGCCTTGTTACTTTGTTTACACATGATTTTTATTAAATCTGTTTTGGCGCAAAGCACTTGTCAGATTAGCAATATCACGTGGCATGCTGACTTAATTTCTTGTCATGCTAACTTAATTTCTTATCACAACAAAACTCCTTTCTCTTCAACTTATTTTAAAATTTTATAAATGTATATCATTCATACTTAGTTTTGAATAGACCTGTAAATTAGTTGACATTTTAAATTGCTATGTTAAACTGGAGTAGGATAATAAAATAAATGAAGGAGAAAATACAATGCCAAGAGGAAAAGCGAAATTAACAAATAGTGAACGTGAAATATTAGAAACTATGTGGGAGTATGGAGAATCCATAACTGCCACTAACTTAGCTAAAGTTTCAACTAGTAAAACCTGGAAAACATCATCTGTTCATTTATTAATCAATTCTTTGCTAAACAAGGACTATATAGAAGTTGTTGGGTTTGAAAAAACTACAAAGAACTATGCCAGAAAATTTCAACCAGTGTTGCCAAAAACTGAATTTATATTAACAGAAATTTTAGACTCTTTTAATAATAGTACTGGAGAACTTTTTGATTCTTTGATTGCAATGTCTTCTAAAGAAGAATTAATCTCTGCTAAAGCTAAGATTGAAGAAAGATTAAAATAAAGCACAAAAACTTGTGCAAAGAGAAAGAACTGGGCTAAAGCGATTAATGCCAGTCCAGTTCTTTTTATCATAACATATTTTATTTTTATATTACTAATATTTTAAATCCCCCACTGCTCTTTTAGTTTGTTTATAAACTGCATTTCTCCTGTAGTTTTATTATTATTAGTATCTGGATGGTACTTGGTTGCCAAAGTTTTGTAGAATTTCTTCAAGTATTGCAATTCTATTTTGGAATAATTAGCATCTCTGTAAACAATTTTTTCTGTGCTGCTACCTGAGCTATAACCTGAGCTAAAGTCTGATTCAGAATGTCTACTCTGAATTCTTGAAAGATATTCTGAATTTGTTAGATTACCATAAACATCGTAGCAAACATCATATTCATCTGGGTAGCAATCGTATTCTTCTATGAACTTTTCCTTAGCATCTTTGTAATTTTGTAAGATTTGACGGTGTTTCTCGTGAACTCGATACTCTTTAGTTTTCTTAAATTTATCAATAATATTACTCCAATAACGACATTTTTCTGCTAAATCATCATAAATCTCTATAACGTAATCTTCACGTTCTTCCTCTGATAAACCGTCTAAACAACCATCTTCTTTTAAAATAGAATCTATCTTATCAAGTAGTTTAAACCATAAAGTTTCATCGCCTTCAGGTTTAAACAAATTGACAAAATCATCTTCATAAGATTCTGCTATATCCCAATAGGAGATGGTTGCAATCTTATACTGTTTTGTCTTACTCTTACCATTCTCTCTGTATGATTTACATAGAAAAATACTATATACTGATTTAGGATTTCTAATAAAACAGTCATCCGAATACCAATGTGTATTAATAGTAAAACCATTTTCTAATTTGCTTGTACCTGCAAATAATTCCTTAGCATATCCTTTTGTTTTTAACTTACTTACACTCTCTTTCACATAAATGTACATTACATTACCTCTGTAGTTGTTAAATTTACCTCGTTGATAAACTACAGTATACGGTAAAAGTATTTTAAAGTCAACACCAAGTTTGCTGTGCTAAAGTAATTTTATTGATACTTAATACTCACTTGCATACTTTTTAAATCTATCTATGCAAAGTTTATCTGTGGCTGCATTTGGGCATTGTCCAAATAACTGTTTACATTCTTGACACCTAAATATTTCTGAAAAATCAACTATCTTATCTTCAATATATTGTCCCTGTAATACATTGATAAAATCCAAAAATGTTTCAGCATCCATTGATGTAATTTGGGAAATGATATTTTGTTTCATCTTATCTAAATTTGTCATGATTGAAACCTCCTTTACCTAATTGTACATCACTACAAAGATAAAGGAAAGTTTTTATTTTACATATTTATTTTATATAACTTCTCGTTTTCCCTGAAGATATTCTAATAAATCAACTCTGCCACCGTAACGACAATGAATTTTATCTAGCTTTTCTTGCTTGTATAAATAATAAGCAGCAGCAAATCTATGCCATCCATCAACTATAATTGGAATAGCAAATATGGTACTACCACTATATTCATTATCAATCTCTATATCTTTAATTTCAGCCTTGTGTTTAATAAAATATAAAATTCTACCAATATGCCATCCTCTTGTTCGCTGTTTTACCACAGGATACAGAAATTCGTCTCCATAAAAATCATTAATTTCAGGCAATGATTTTTGTAGTGCATTATTTATATCATTTAAATAGATTTTACCAGAATTATCCCATTCCCAATAATCAGGAAAGAATTCTACTAATCTTTTCATTAAAATGATATCTCCATCATAATTTTCTATACTTTTATTCAAATTACAATAACCTCACATTATAACTAAGAAATAACTGGGCTAAAGCTGATACTCATATCCCAGTTTTATATCTTCAATTACAAGTTTTCTATCTCTCGTCTAATATAATTACGAACCCCAGTCAAGGCATCTTTGAATCCACAATTATAACTCGTATCACCATCTGTTTCATTAATATTTGTATGTAAATAATCATTAGTTAATTGATAGACTAAATCAATTACCTCTGCTTTACTGATATAACCAGCATAGTCGTTATGAAAATTATTAATACACTTCATAAATTCTTCAGTACTAACATCCCATGCATTACCATCATAACAAAAAACACATTCAGTAAAATCATGCTTACACTGTAAAATGACGGTATTAACATCTGTAAAACTATCGGTATCAATATCGACCTGTGCACCAAAAAGTTTACAAAGTTCTTTTATTTTGCCATCATATAATGTAATTGTTTCGCCGTTATGTGATGTAGTGACTTCTTTTGAGATTTCCAGTTCCTAAAAAACTCCTTCATCATATACATTTAAATTGAATCCTTTTAATAATAATAAATTTTTATAATCCACTTTGCTAAGCCTCCGAATCGTTTGCTTTATTATAGCATATATTACATTCTTAGTTAAACGACTTTAATGTTTCCAATGCTGCTTCGAGTTCAGAGTCCTTTTCTAAATATTTTTCACATTCGATTCCAAATGTTGGTTCTTTAGGGTAATCTCGTGGCTCTGTAATTATTCGTTGAATTTTTCCTTGGCTAAAGTAGCCACAAAAGAAATGAAGAAACTGTTGGAAATGATTGTCCAAATGCGGAGGTAACCAGTTATCACTTCTACAGAGAAAAACAGCATCGTAATCATTCTGCTTTAAAATAGATAAGTCTGTTGTGATTTTATCAATACCAGAGTAATCTTGCTCTTCGTATAACTCTACATAGTTCTCCGGAGCAATCCAAGTTATCTTAGTATTGGGAATTTCTTGTTTAATAAAATAACACCAGTTACCACAATCTTGTGTATCATTCTTTACATTATCATTGTAGTAATCCGCATGGAAATCTACATTAACTATTTCTAACTTTTCTGCTCCAGAAGTACTAAATTGCTCCTGTATAAATCCATAGATGTATTCGTGGCTAAAGCAAGCCAACACGGGAATGCCCTGATTACAGTTGTTCATGAATACATTTTCTACAAAGTACATTTCATTTGTTTTACATGTTACTGTCTTTATTAAATCTGCAGATGGCTTAAAGTCATACTTATCTTTCCAGACCTGTTGAGAAAGGCTTGGTTGTAAATCAATACCATCTGGATATTCCATTAAAGCTTTTTCATTAGCATTTTGAAAATAATCAAAATCAATGCTTAGTACTCTAAAAGTTTTATTGTTCATGCTGTTACTCCCTATTGTTATTATTTCTTTACTCTATTATATTGGCTTCTCTAAATTGTATCACACTCCAGACTCTCCATTCAACTAAATCATCGAAACTAATACACCATCTATCTTTGTACTCACTAATTTCGTAATCTATTGCATCTTCACAATTCTCGTAATCTTCTTGGGAGGTTTTCTGGGCTAAAGCGATACAGTCCTCCTCTGTTCCAATGTTTAGAATACCAATATCAATTCCCTGATAAGCGTGATGCCATATGCATAGAAAATCACCATTATTTACTTCTACCTCTAAAATACGGTTACTGTAGAAGCTTAGTACTCCAACCTTTGGTACAGGATTTTCCCAATCACAGCTATGACATCTAGTACCATTGATACGTTTGTAATTATTATCCATCTCTTTGTATAGATCCATACGAGTGTTTTGCATAATCTCATCTTCCGACAATTCTGCGTTGCCTGATGCTATTACGTTGTCTTTAATATTTTGTAATGCCTGTTTCTTTGCTAAATGGAGATTCCTGTGAAAGCTGAATTCGACATTTTCATAACTCTCATGGTCTATACCGCATACTAAATAAATCTTCATTCTTATTCTCCTTTTACGCTGACTATTGCAATTCCATAGTAATAAAAAGAGCCATTAGCTTTTACACTAATGGCTCTTGGCTAAAGATCACTTCGCTCTCGGGATCTAAAGATAATCACAAGGCCCTCATCTCTATACCCTCCGGGATCTAAAGATATCCTAGATTCGAGTCTGTCGTCTCTTCCATCTAGGATTTAGGTTCCATTTTTGAGATGTTCCATTTAAAGATCCTTTGGCTTCCATCGGTTCTTTAGATTGTTTGGTATTTCTAAGACAGTTACTAGGATTTTATTACAGAAGATGTATGCGAAATTACCATACAGTCTAATGTTGTTAGCATTTTTATTGTTAAAGTACAGAGATGTAATCCAACGATTAATCTGTCCTTTTGTATCGCTGTGTTTCATTCCTATGTAGAAAGCTTTCTCAGCCATGCGTGTTGCTGCTTTACGACTGAGGCCACATCTCTCATGTAATCTCTCGTAGGCATGTCTTGATACTTCTATTTTATCTTCTGTTTGATCCCCCAGCTGATTTTCCAACTGCTCAACTAATTGCTCTTCCAATTGATTTCCCAACTGCTCCATTAACTGCTCTTCTGATGTTCCCTCTTCTGGAATGTATGTAGTGGTTGTTTGGTCTTCTTGGCTAAAGTCTTGATTAAAGTCTTCTTTGTTAATATCTTCTTTGTTAAAGTCTTCTTTACTAGAATTGGAAAATAAATCTAATTTTAATAATTCACTCATTAGCACCCCTTCCTTTCATTTTATTGTTTCTTAATTGTATCTTATTATTGTATCTTAATTGTCTGATGCTGAATCATTAGTAAACTCTGAATCATCGGTAGACTCTGAATCATTAATGGACTCTACTGCTTCTTGCGATCTGTTTACACAAAAATCTTATATGCTATCTTTTTGGATACCATCTATTTGTGTTAATGATTGTAACGTTGCTAAAGCTGCATTGGATTCCAAGATGTTACTTTCCAGTTCTGCATCGTACATATCATCCAGTAAAGAATTTAACACTTTAGCGTAACCATCAATAGTGGTTTTTGGTAAATTATCAGTCTTACAGTTATTAACGATTTCTTTAAAATAAATATTTCTATATCGAGCAATATCAATATTTCGGAATTTGTAACCTTTTTGGATATTTCTTTCTATCTTATCTAAAAGTAATTGTATGTTTACATAGCTTACTGCGTTATAGCTAGCTTCTGCATCTGTAGAAGAAACCTGGGCTAAATTTGAATCTGCATTCAAATTGTTCTGTGTTGAAGTGGAGTTCTCGGTTAAAGTGGATCTGACATCCGAATCATCATTGGTTAATTCTTTAATAATTCCGGTCGCGGAAAATATACCACAAACTGCTAATCCTAAAAATGGTATAAATTGCAGAGATATAGCATAACCAAAAGCAACAAACACGCAAAGTAATAGAAATAATATGATAATAAACAATGTCTTAAATATTCTATGTCGAATTTTGTAGAACACATTAGATTCATGTTTATCAGTAGAATAGTCCTTGGCTAAATCGGAACCTACATCCAGATTGTTCTGTGTTGAAGTGGAGTTCTTGGCTAAATATCTTGATTCAGTGCTATCGCCCCTGCCATCAAGAATCTTAGTAGATAAAGCATTGGAACTTTTGGAGTTCTTGGTTAAAGTGGATCTGGCTTCTGAATCACCATTGATTAAATCTTCATTGGGTTCTACCATTGCAGTAATAGCAAAAGCTGCTGATGATAGAATCAGTGAAAGTTGTGGGATGTATGGAGGTATAGCACAGCTTAAAATAGTGAGTGCACAAAGTAACAATGATAGATAAATAGCAAATGGTACCTTTGAATTTCTACGTCGAATTTTGCGGAACACACTAGATTCATGTTTATCAGTAGAATTTACATTGAGACTTAGCATATCTCTCTGTTCCTCTGTTTTCTCACCATTAATAATCTTTAGCACATCTTTTGGATGTTTAACATCACACTTCTTTAAGAAGTCTAATTTAATATCTTTGACTGTCATGTTGTTTAAATTGTCATACAGAACTATGAGACTATAATAATCCTCTGACGTTTGGCAACTAATACCATTCTCTTTGATAAATTCAAAAATGGTGAACAATGTAGTACTCTCACTGTGTATTACATTGTATTTTAAATCGTCATTCTCTAAATATCTTAAATATTTTGTTAAAATGAATAAGATAGTGTACGCATTTGTAAGAGTATCTATATAATCCGTAGTAAAGTATTCTATCCTATCTTTAAAGATTTTATGGATTGGAATATCAACCTTTTTCCTAAAAGAGTTTTTAAATGCACTGTTTATATCACTCCTTTTTAAGATTTTATAAATCTTTTTGATAGACTTTTCAATAACATCTTCACAATTATTAGAACTGTATAGATCTCTTATTTCGGCTAAAAGTATTTTTTCTGACATGTTTACTACCTCCTTTGACGTACCGTCACTTTCTTTCAATGTAATGTCATTTTCTATCTTATAATTCGTTCTTCTGGTAATTTAGATTTGTAGTGGTCGTTTTCAGATCTATGTTAGAGATGTGAAGGTACTTTAGAATCTTGACTAAAGCTAGGAGAGTTCCATTGCTGTGCTAAAGCTGTGAAGGAATTCTAATTTTTTAAAATTATTGCGTATAATAAAAAGAACCATTAGCTTTTATACTAATGGTTCTTAAGACTCTTAAGATTGTTGACGGTCGCTACGCTCCCTTGATTTAGACATTGCGTTGGCTTATGATTGTCTCCTTCCGGCGCTTCGCGCCTCCAGTCGACGGTAAGACTCGCGCTACGCGCTCGAACAAATTAACGCAGTACGAGTGGTCGCCACCGCATTTAAAACACGTTGTCCTGGGCTAAAGCAATTTCTTGGCTAAAGCCTAGAATTTTAAAAATTATAACTGTTCGATTATATTATTAAAGTAATCTAAACGTCCTTTCACGTTAGCAGCATTGGCAGTTCCCTGCTTACAGAATTGCATGAACTCTTCGTCTTCTTTGTAAGTAGCAATGAAGTTATCTAACCATTCGAAGTACTTGGTTAAGTCTTTCCCTTCGATTTGAGCTTTGCAAACTCCATAGATTGCCAAACTAAGAATTGTTTTAGACATCTTAACCTTTTTAGTATAATGTTCGTTAAGCTTGTCTAAAGCGTCTGAAACAGCTATCACATTTTCTACATTAAGTGTACTATTACACTTTGTAACAAATTTAATTTTATCTGTATTACGTAAACTTTCAAAACCACAATCTTCTCCAAACTCCATCAGCATAAGTGCTTCCAGAACTATAGAGATTTCTGTAGTGTTGATAAATTGTGTCTTGGTTAAAGCTTTTTCAAAGAACTCACTTTCACCAAGTTCTTTAATATCATTTAACATTTTGTTTGACATTAAAGGTAAAAGCTTTTGAGTTGGATTGAGTGCTTTACCACTATTAATTCTTATGTAGAAATCATTAAGCTCTTCTCTTGTGTAATTACTGATTTCACAAATAGTTAAAGCTGCGTCGCTTAAAGCACTTTTAACTTCTTCATCTAAAGCATCGTATTTCTTGCCTGCAATCTCATATGTAACACCGTCAATGATTAACGGGTCTAAAGTTGCTGAAAGTTTATAGTTTTTAATGCCATCCATTTTAAGAATAAAGTTTCTAAGATTTCCAATGCGCTGGTTTCCATCGACAATATATTTTACCTTTTTACCTTCTTCATTCTCTTCTACTACAATATAGATAATTCCAAGTGGATAACTTCTTAGTAAACTATCAATCACCATAGATTTTCCAAATGTACTGTAAGCACCAACTGGTCTCTGTATGTCTAGCTGTAATGAGATTTTACCTTTCTGTACATCTTTCATTACTGATTCGACTGATCTACTTACTGTTTTGAATTCCATGCTATACCTCCGAACTATTGAATATTTCATTATTTTCTTTTACAATAGCACATTTGAAATTTTTTGTAAATAAAATCAATTCGTCGTAATTCGATTTATTAGAAGGACTTGACTAAATATCTTATCTTACGTTGTAAAGCTCCTTAATTTGTTCTCCTTGGCTAAAGTCCTTTAAGCTACATAACATCATAATCCGTATACCTAGAATTCCTTTTCTACTAAGCGTAAATCGAAGTCTCTTAAAATATGACTGCTAAAGAGTCTCTGTAAAGGTTGTATTCTTTTGGAGACACCGTAGGCACCTTCTGTTCTACTTACATATTGTAATTCTTCGTTTACACTTGTTAGCTCCTTTTTTGATTCTTCTAAGCTAAAGCTGCTATTGCTATTCTTGCCTAGATTAGTTTCATTAGGAAGTTCCATTGTTAAAAATGATTGATTACAGAATTCTTTATTTGTGATTTTTTTCAAATAACATAACTCTTTATTCGTCTTTTTGGAGAGTTTGGTAAATTGTAGTTGCAGCTGCTCACACTTGGCTAAAGACAATTTAGAATTCTCATGTAGAGATTCAATCACTTTGCTAAAGCTTCTTAGATATTTAACTATTCCAAATCCTGGAGAGTAGTAAAATCGTATTGAACCATCTGTAGGATTTACCATAATGTGATGGTAATAATCAATGTCTACAATACATCCATGAATATTACCACTCAATCCTAACTGTCGTAGTTCTTTTGACAGATGTGTTTGTACATTTCTAAGTGGTGCAAGCAATCTAAGGTATTTAGAGATTACTAGGCTAAAGTTCTTTACAATCCAATTAATATCAGTCTCTTTGGTAAGTTTTTTAGTCTTGCCACCATTAGCGATTGAAATACCTTTTGAAGGTCCTGAATCACATACAATGAAAAATCCATAGTAGTCATCTTGCTTGATTACATAGAATTTTCTATTACCCTTACTAATAAGATTACTTATGTATTTACCACTTTTGATAAACTCTCCAGTATACCGGTAAAACTGTAAGTATGTTTCCACTGTTGTTTCATGAATACCATCTTCTAGCGATTCGTATGGATTTCGACTAACACCAGTTGTTGCTTTCTTAAAGGTTATCTCTTGATTGTAATAACCAATTTGATTGTCAGCGTACACTACACGATCTTTTTTCTTCTCATAGTAATTCCTGTGGTCATGTCCAGTGAAGTAAATTGTTTCTTGGTTAAAGTGGTCAAGGCATGAAAGCGTTGGATAATGAGAGGCGCAGATAAAACATTTATTCTCTTGTTTTGCCTGGGCTAAAGCTTTGTAATATCCATCTTCAAACTTAGTTCCCTCTTCTATCTCTTCTTCACGAGTAAAACCATCGTAACAAAATGTATTGTTAGCATTGAAGTGTTCGTCATACTTTGCGAAGCCTGTTCCACCATAGAGAATTAAATCAACCCATTTTGGATCATCGTCCAAGTATGAGAAGCGGTTTAATTCCAGCATTTCGTTTTGTAGAACGTGAATGCCGTACTTGGCTAAAGAGGTTTTATAGAAATCTACAGCCGATGCGATAGAATCGAAATCGTAGTATTCATGGTTACCAAGAATAAAATAGATATCCTTTAATTTATCTAATTTAAAGTCATTCAAAGTAATTTCTTCAAGTGGTTTATTACACTCCTTTTCTAATTCTGCTTTGTCTATATTTAACCATCCTATTTTTTGTCCAAGAGAAGCTATCTCTTCACCGCATTCATTTAATTTTTGATTTAATTCAATGAATTCTATAATGTTCTCAATTTCTCTATCTGTGAGATTAAGTTTTTGAAATGATTTTAATTTTCTAAAATATTCAAAAGCACTCATTAAATCTTCTCCGTATCTGTAACGATTTCTATAGTTTACTAACTTTTGTAAATTGAAACTAATGATAGATTTTTTTATCTCTATTGCTTGTAGTAAGACTTCTTTGTATTTTCTTTGATTCTGTAATTGCTTCTCTAAGGTTCCTGAGTTAAATTGTTCTCTGCAATTAATTAATTTATGTTTAAAATAAGTGAAAGAACTTTTACTGCAATAGATGCGTAGGAATTTAAAGAACTCAATTACCATATTGTGATCCGTGGCTAAATCACCATTAATGATTTTAATACTATTAAAAGTGATCGACTCGGCTAAAGCTTCTGTAATCTGTCTGAGCATCTGTTTGGCATTGTTGTTATAAAACTTTAAACGATGTTGCAAATGTATGTCTGAAATGTAATCTATAGTTATGTCATTTCCTTTACCATAGTATGTTAATGGTGTGGTTAATTCTTCTATCTTTTTCATTAACTCCTGTTGGGACGTGTGTTGAGTGTTTTGAATTGTTGTTGTATTATTCATCGTTATTATTCACCTCCGTTGCAGATTATGCAAGTGGTTAAATCACAAGTCCTTACGTCTAGTTGTGATTTTTGACTTGTTTTGTATTAAAGCTCTTTGTCATTACAGTCTTCTCTCTATAAATCATTAATATACTTTTCTATTATCTTCTCTCTGTAAATCACTAATACACTTTTCTATGTAAACTCTTTGAATTGCGATGAATGCACAGAAGACTAAATTGATAGCTAAGAAAATAAACAACGCTGCTACTGCATTTGTGTGTTCGTGAACATTTCTAAAGGTTTGCATACATCCAACAATTCCGAATGTACTGATGCAAACTACTATGCTAAAGAAACCCTTGAACAGTAAAAACATTTTACTGTAGTTTTCCTTGGCTAAAGCTTTTAGAGTAGCTTTACGTAAAAGTATACTAAGACTGAATGTGACAGTCAATGTTATTGTCCAAAGTAATGGTGTTGGCCAGAGTTCTTGCAACAATTTGTTTTTGAATAAGAGAATGTAATAAACTAAGTATGGTAAGCTTACTACTGCTATGGTTGTGTTTAAGCGTTGTTTAATTTTATTTTTAACTTTATTTTTGATTGTGATTGAATCTTTCGTCATGATTAATACCTCCTTGGTTTTTAAACTTGACTAAACTGAATTCTCTTTTGTTGTGATTCAGATTGCTCCGTTTTCAGGTTTGCTCTGTTTAAAGAATAGAAATGAGAAAAGCCAAGAGCTCCTGTTACAGAGATCTTGGCTAAAGTTGTTATTGTGCTAAAGCTCTTGCTGAGCTAAAGCCTTTGTAAAGTAATTACTGTGCTAAAGCTCTTGCTGAGCTAAAGCTTGTTATCATTATCGGATTACACTATGCTCCTCGTTCCACTTGTCTTTGTCGAAGTTGTTTGGATCTATTTCACCATTTTCGATTGCTTCTTGGAGCATTAGAACACTTCGGACTGTCATGAGAACATGTCCTAAAAGGTTTTGCCCAACCCCATTTACAGTACCCCATGTTCTGTCTCCCCAAGTGTTTCCTTCTTCCAACCATTCTCGTCCTGTTGCAATTAATTTCTGCTTAAGGAATTCATTCTGAGAGAATTTGGCTAAAACGACTTCATACATTACATGTAATTTAATATCTTCCCAATCATCCCGAAGTGTTACCTTATAGCCTTCTCGCTTTGCTTCAGCTGGTGTAATTGTTTGGAATCGTTTACGATCTTCCTGATCTAGAGTCTTGGCTGCTTGGAACGCAGCTTCTGAGCTAGGATAAATTAAACCTTCCCACTCTACACTTGTTTCATAGAAATTACTAAGAAATCTGTTAGCACCTCTAAATTTGTTAATCATTACTTCACCATTTTAACCTTTCTTTTTAATAGAATTGTATAGCTTGGCTAAAGTAATTAAGAGGTTCGCACACTACCATTCTTTCTCATGGTTTTGTTTTAACATTTAAGTTAGCAGCTATCTTATGAAGTGTTGCTAATCTGTGATTATCATTTTCACAATCAACGTTAACCTGTATCATAGTTACTTGGCTAAAGTCAATCCTATCTTTGATAGGTTGACTTAATTTACTGTATGTAATTTCTGTTGTCTTAACTTCTCGACTACCATTTCCATTATCATTTTCTTTCTCTGACCAAAAACGTGTGTAGTACCTTTTATCTTTTAGATTACACAGCTCAATGCAATCTCTAAAGGATTTTCCATTTTTCTGCATCGCTTTTTGATTAATAAACTGCGTTGTGTTTTCCATAAACTTATCTATGTAGTACAGATAGAGACTAATAACTCGTTGTTGGCCATCTAGGATTACTTACTGCCCCGCCTTGTTTGTATAACAATAAATTGGTGGTATTGGAAAGCCCCTGAGTAACGAAATTACTAGCTGTTCTGCCTGTTGCTCTGTCCAATGATAAACTTTGCTAAAGTCTGGAATTACGAAATCCCAATTCTCTAATTTAGTAACTAATGTTTTAAAAGAGATGTTATGTACTGAATTTTGTATTCTAATCCCCTCATAGATTTCAATATCTTTAGCTGTGTTAAATGACTCTTTGTAAATATTACCCATACGTACACCTCCTGCCCCTAATCATAACACATAAGAGCATTTAAATAAAACCAAGAACTTTTTTGACAAAGGTCTTGGCTAAAGCTTTGGTAAAATAAAACCAATAATTATCCTCTAGACAAATAAAATCTTTATACATATTGTAACCATCAATAGCAATAGATAAATCACTATAATTTCTAACGGTATTGATGTTAGCTGCAATGTTAGCTGCGGCAACGCCACACTGAAAATAAAACTCTGTATTATGCCTACAATCTTTGATTGCTTTACAAATTTCTTCAATAGTAATATATTTTTCTTCTTTATTCTCTTTTTTAATCAACCCCTCTTCCTTTAATAAACGATAAGTCTCTCTACATGCATCATCAAAAAATAATACTGAATTTTCCATTTTTAATACCTCCATTATAATGATTATTATAATTATTTACTTTTCTAATAGTTAATGCTCTTATCTTAATACAATATATACATGTTTAAATAAAACCCAGAACTCCGTTGAAAGAGAACTGGGCTAAAGCTTGGATTAAGTTTCTAATTTAACCATCATCTTCTATTCCAATAAAATCTAAATACATACTGTAACCATCAATTGCAGCATTTAATTCGTCACACCCTTTGTTTTCATAAAAGTCTGATGCGATGCTAGATGCAGCAATACCGCATTGAAAATAGAATTCTGAACTGTGTTTACAATCTTTGATTGCTTCACGAATTTCTTCAATAGGAATTTCATTAATCTGAATCTTTTTCTTCTTGATTAATCCTTCTTCCATTAATAAACGATAGGTTTCTCTACATACGTCATCAAAAAACCACATTGGATTTCCCATTGCTAACACCTCCTTATTCTTTATTTTTACTATTTTCTATTAATTTCTGTTCCATCAGCGATGACATTCTTCTTTCAGTTTTGAATCTCTGTATGTGAGAGAAGACAGTCATAATTGTAATTGTTATTACTGTGAATACTATTGCTTTGAATTCAGTTATATTGTGAAAATAATTTTTTGTGCACGCGGCTAAATCTGCAGCAAAGATGAGATTGGCTAAAGTGTACATCTTTTTAATAGAATCTGCCAGAACTTCTTCTTTTATCAGTTTTGTTTTAGATAATAAGTTCTCAAAATCAATCCAATCTTCAAACGTTTTCTCACCGTTTCCCAAAATACTCCAATAGTAAAAGTAATTAAAAGCAAATACTACCAAAAGAACACCTGTTACAACACTGTAGAAAATAAGTGAGGATTTGGCTTCAGTTTTATAACCTCCTGCATAAAGGTAAAATAAATATACCCAAAAAGGTAAAGTGGCAATGACTAACGTCATTGCTATACGTCGTGTTGTTTCCTTTAAAATTGCATTCTGATTTGTTTCCTTTAAAATTTCATTCTGATTTGTTTTCTCTAATTCCATTTTAAACTCCTTTTTAAACTCCTTTTCTTATTTCTCATCTCTCATCTATCAAATCACACCCCTTATTAATAAATGTGAAAAGCCCAAACCTTCGGTTCTTGAAGATCTGGGCTAAAGTGAAACGCACAAACCTTCGGTTCTTGAAGATCTGGGCTAAAGTGAAACTAAATGAACAGCGAAGTCACAGTTTTGCTCATCAATTCTAAATACAATTATACAGACATTTATAAGTGTTTATTAGTTCTCAAAAATATTATACAAAGTTTTGCTAGTTATGTTTCGTTGTGCTCTGATAAAGATAAGTGCTACTATTATCATGGCTAAAGCTGTTACTAATGCACCTGTAATCCCGAAGCTTTTAAGAAAAATGTCTAAGTTAGCTGAAAGTCCTAATGCAAACATTAAAAACATATAAAAGTAAACTAAATTGATTACTTCTGTCAATTCAAGCAATACTGTTACTACTTTGAAATTATTACTACTATCAGGTGTATCTATGTCTTTAATAATAGTAACAATTTCATCATCTAATCCATCTATATCTAACCCATCAACACCTGAAAATTTGTCAACTTCTGCTACTTTTTTATCTAAGTCATTCAAAGTCTCACTAACCTTGTTTAAAGCTTTTTCATACTGATTTAAGGTTTCAATTAAATTAAAATCAGTAGGATTACTGTAGGTTGAGAGAAATCCTGTGCTAAAGTTCTTATAGATTTTACTATAGCTAAATAGTAACATTGCTAAATCCAGAAAAAGAATTCCACTAACGATAAGCACAGAATATTTCGGTGTGGTTGCATAACCTCCTCTGAGTAAATAGATAAAATACCAAATAAATGGTAACAATGAAACTATCAATGCTATTGTAATTTGTTCTGTTATCTTTTCTAATGCTGTGTTGTTCATGTTAAACCTCCTGTAAAATGAAAACCAAATTCTCTGATTAAATTAGAGCTTGGCTAAAGCAGCTACATTTAATTAGGACTTGGCTAAAGCAATCATTAAATCGCATGCTTTGGTCTTTTAAGAATACTTGGAGCAAGTATTTTATAGCCAACTGAACGGAATTCATTCCAATCACTGCTCTTATCTTTTTTGTAAATAACATAAGGTATCCCTACATACTTCCCAATGAAATCCTCCAATTCATTTTGTGTGCTAAAGTAAATACTATAGTTATTAAAATCTGTAAGATTAAGTTTCCATTCGTATGGACATTCTTTAGTTCGAATACAATGTCCAATCTGTAAACTACAGAAACAATCGATAAACATCTCGATTACTTTTGAATTTTCTGCTTTTACTTTAGTATTTAAAGTTTTAGAAATTATTTCATCAAGAAGATTTTCTACTTCTAATGAATTGTTTGCTTTTTCTGCAATCCTTCCTTTCACACTTACTGTGAATGAAATCAATAGATTTGTTAACTGCCCGGTAGAGTAAACATTTGTGAAACCAATTTCTAGCTCACGATGTTGTTCTGGGCTAAAGCTATTAATACCTTCGCCTTCTATGTTTTCAAGTATCATACAATACTGTTTAGCATAAAATAAATAATCAAAGAAGTTTACCACTTCTGGTTTATCTTTCATTATGTTTATTAAAATCTCTGCAAATGTCATAATTAATTCTCCTTTAAAGTATTTTTAAGAAAAGCCAAATCCTCCGATTAGAGAAGACTTGGCTAAAGTTTTGTTACATTGTATTTTTATTTCGATTCTATACCAAGTTTAGCTAATTGGTCTTTAATTGGTGTACTTTTAAAAAAATCCAAGCAAATGAATCATCATAAGAATTCCAATAGCAAGTTCACATTCTAAACCAGCTTTTGCATGTAATCCAAAGATACTTACATTAACAAAACTGACTACAAGAATATTTGAAATACCTAAGTAGAACATAGTGTATAGTCCGTCAAGGTTGTTATTTAATTCGTACTTTATAGATTGATTAAGCATAACCAAGAAAGTTATTGTTGCAATAAAAAACGTGGCTAAAGCTATTTGCAATACAATAAAAGCAATCCAATTAAATGTTTGATTTTTACAAGCTACACTTTCACTAAAAATAACTACCATAGTTATCGCTAAGTACTTGGCTAAAGTGAGAATCTTACAGGCTGCAATCTTCACTTTTTGTTTGGTTGCATTTTTAAGTTCTTCTTGTGCAATCTTTCGCATACTACTATTCATTTCTATTTTTTGTACAAGCTTTTCTTCTGATAATTTAAATCCTAAATTTCTTAATCTTTCTTTACCGCTCTTAAACTGAAAAAATCTAAAAATAAGTAAATTAAAAATTATCATATATGCCAAATCATAAAAACTAGAACGATTACTTACAATACTCCCTGAACTAAGAAATACTAATACACCACTCAGACTAAATGCAAAAATCGTAAACATCGCAGTTGCAAATAAAGTACAAAATTTATTAAGATTATCAAAGCATTGGTGCTTCATAGCCTGTAAAATACAAACAAAGCAAGAAACAATCATAGCAATGGCTATTACCATTATCACTTGTAATAAAATGTAATTTAGATTGATTGTCATTTTGCGTGTCAAGATTAAATACTCAAATGAAATAAATAATATTAAAGTCACTACAGCTTTCACCACAAAGAAAAATCTATGTAACTTTATTCTAAGATTTTCTTTGATTTCATTCTTAATTTCTTTTGCTACAAGTTCTTTATGCAATTCATTCATAGTAAATTCTCCTTTATTAAAAGCCAAATCCTCCGATTAGAGAAGACTTGGCTAAAGCGATTACTCCTCCTCATCTCCACTTTAGTCTGGTTTCTTTCTTAAGCGCTTCCTACACAATTTTTGTGCTACTACTTATTTCCGCTTATCGCATTATTTTCTTTGCCAACATTTACAGATTGTTCTTCAGGAATAGTGAAACCTAAATATCTTAATCTCTCCTTATTAGTTTTAAACTGAAGAAATCTGAAGATAAATAACCAAAAAGTTAACTGACAAGCTAATTCAAAATAATTAGACTCAGCTATAGTAACGTTCTCAATATCGGGAAAAATTAATATGTAAATAAAACTAAATGAAAAAATTGTAATAGCTGCGACCGCAAATAAAGTACAAAACTTATCAAGATTATCAAAGCATTGATGCTTTATAGACTGCATAATACAAGCAGAGCAAGAAACAATCATAGCAACAGCTATTAACATTACTACTTGTAAAGAGTTGTAATAGTCAGTTGACATTTTGTATGTCAAGATTAAGTATTCGAAGAAAATAAATAGTGACAATGTCACTAATGCCTTTATTACAAAGAAAAATCTATAAAACTTTCTTTTGAAATTTTCTTTGAGATTTTCTTTGACTTCATTCTTAAGTTCTTTGTCTACAAGTTTTTTCTGTAATTCATTCATAATAAATTCTCCTTTATTAAAAGCCAAATCCTCCGATTAGAGAAGACTTGGCTAAAGCTGACACACTTCTTTACAGAGCGTTATTACTTATTAAGCTTTTTAATCTCATCTGTAGTTTTCTTGTAATTATGATTTAACAAGATTGCACAGATAACTATTAATCCCATTGTAGCGTAAACTAATTTATCGTATTTCAGTATTGTGAAAATCTCTGTACCCAAACAACTACTAATACATACTGCTGCAAATCTAAGCAACATTATTATGCGAGCATAAAGGCACACACTCACTGGAAATACTTTATTTTCATCAAACATTTCATAGAAGTTTGTAAACAACTTAGAAACTATTATTAGTAAAATTCCAACTGCCACCAGTTCTATCGCTACGAGTGATAAAAGTTTTGTATTATGTAGATTTGTGAAGAGAAATGGAAGCTGCAGCATAAACGGCAAAAGAAAGATCACATTTGCCCTTCTGTTTAAAGATTCTACTGAAGACATGTCCGGCCTATTGTCTTGGCTAAAGGTCTTACCCTGGCTAAAGTTATCATCTGGGCTAAAGCCATCTGACTCTTTCTCCGACTTTACTGGAGACTTTTCAACTATTGTTACCCCACATAAAGAATTTAGCATTGTGCCAATTACATCATTTAATGTCACGCCTGTTTCCTCGCTTCCTTTATCTTTTGCACCCTCTTCACTTTCTCTATATTTTCCTGTATCTATTTCATTATCACTAACATCTTTTGGTAATTTATTATTTTCATTTAACATTATGTTATCCTCCATTTCATCCACATCTTCTTTATAAGATTCTTTTATCGTTTCTATTTCAATATTTAAAAAGTTTAGTATTTTGTTTTTAAATGCTTCTTCGAAATCTTCAATATAATGAAAATGTACAAGTATGATTATAAATACACTTAATGCAAGAAATGAAGCAACTAAATTTCCTACATCCATAGCCGTAAAAAGCATAGGAAGATAGCATGCTACAATATGTAATACTAAAGCACTCTCTAAAAATATATAATATAAATCAATAATATCAGAAAGACTATCTACATCTTTCGCAGTAACATCTCCAGCTAAATGATACATTGTTGTGACTTTTCTTTTAACTAATTTGTAGCAAAGTGTAATAAGTACCAACGATATTAAAGAAATAATTAAAAGGTTTCTAATAACTTCTTTACTTCTATATGACACTACTCCTTTTGTAACTAAAAATAAACAAACAATAAGTAATAAATATCTGAGTAAAATGTTCCTTAAAAAATGTTTTAAAAGATAAAAATGTATTTTCTTTATATCCATGCCAATTCTCATCTTAACTCTCCTTTGTAAAAAGCCAAGTCATCCGATTAGAGAAGGACTTGGCTAAAGTGGTTGCTAGCTGGCTGTGCTAAATCAAGTCAGACATAAAGATATCTAAATCCCACTGTGTAATGATGCGAGGCTCACCAGACTTTTCTCTAGGCTCCTGAGCTAAAGCCTTCTTGATCCCCTCTTCATCTGCCGTGAAGATTACATCTGCATCTTCCACTCTTTCTATAACCTTTCCACGAGCTAAAGCATTTAGAACAGCGACCTGAAACATAGTAGTTCTTTTAAGATTAACCATTGCATACGCTGCTAAGGTCGTTCCGACTAGATTGTTTTCAAGATTATTGGACCTTTCTGTTCCTATCTGTTTTGAAAGGTCTGTCCAAATTACTTTACGCTCTTTGCAGTCGATTACTAATGGTATAGAAATCCTACTTGTTGAAGTTAATGAAATCTGATTTTCTACAGTTGTAGGTTCATAGATTTCACCAGAATTCAAATCTTCTCGTTCCATCCAACCAAATGTACAAGGTACTTGGTTAAAGTTTTCGCCAGAATACGAGTACACCTGCGGTACTACGTAGTGAACTCCTTCATTTAACATGGCATCCAAATCCACATCAATAAACTCTGAAGCTCCTTTACCGCCAAAATCATCACCATTAGTAATATCACCTGAGTGATAACACCTCAGTGAAGAATTTTCTAATTCAGTGTATGAGACATGTCCAACATAACCCCAATTTTCATTGTAGAAGGCTACAGACAAATCTAAGTCAACGGGATGACACCAAAATTCTGTATTTGTCCACCAAATGAAGAAACGAACGTTTGACTTGGCTAAGGTAAATCTACTTCCTCTTGTCATTGATTTGTATGTACTGTTAGCACTTCGTTGTGAGAAAGGAATAATGAAGTTCTTTAGCCCATCATCAATCCACACGTTTCCAAGTGGGGAGCGTTTAGAGTATTGTTTATCCAAAGCGTTTATGATTACGACACGTAATTTTGTGGTGTCACCAATTTCTTGGCTAAAGCTGTCAAGAAGTTGTATTTTAGCTACGTTTCCTTTTGGCATTACTGTGCGTAGATCTTCACAATTTCTGTACTGAAAGTGTGCTAATGTCTGCAGAAGTACAGGTGTGCTGACTTTGTCTGCCACTGTGCTAAAGCTTTCAACAATTTCGTCTGAGTAGTCAGGGTAGTCCCGTAACAACTTGTCTAATCGTCTTGCGAATTCTCCAGGGCGTTGTGTAAGTAATCCTAATAGTGTTTCTATTTCGTCTTTGTTGTGTTTCGAAGACTTAATGAGACCTTCTACTTTGCCTGTCCAAAAGAGAGGTTTTTTCTCTTCTCTAATTGATTTGAAAGCTAATTGTACTTTTTTGAATGCTTGTCCTTTGAATTCTCCAGGGTGAAGTCTTTCTCCAAGTCTAATCCATTGTTCTCTGTATCGCCACATATCTTCCTCAAGGTTAGAACACTTGGCTAAAAGGCTCATGATAATTCTACGTTCCTTACGAGAGAAGCTTTTGAATTTAGTATTCTCAGCTAAAGAGATATCGCCATCAGATAGTGAGACTGCAAGTCTAAGTACATCTGTAACTGTCTTGTAGTGTTTAGCTAAGACTTCAGTTTTTCCTTCTTTTACCAGCTTTGCACTAATCCATGCTAGAATTTCTTTAAAAGTGATTTCTTCCGGAATCCAATTCCAACTCTCTTTTACATTCTCTAAACACCACTCCAAGTCTTTGTAGTCTTGCTGGGCTAAAGAAGTTTTACTGCTAAGGAGATTAGTGAAGATCTCTTTTAAATCTTCTAAATCTCCTAGAGTTAATTCCTGTCGTTTAGATAACTCTGCTAAAGGTGCTCTTTCAACCTTCTCGTATTCAGGAAGCCAAGTACCGAAACTAATGTAATGTAAGATAGCGTTAATCCAAAGTTCTGCATCGTCGGCTTCTGCTACCTGCTTTGGAAAATTAGGATACATTACTATGTATTCTTTATCAGCTCCGATCAAAGCCTTAAGTGCTGGAATTAATTCTTTATACAAATCATCAATTACTGCTACTGGCTGCTTGGCTAAAACTAAAGCAAAATTTTGTTCTAGGCTAAAGCCAAGACTACTGAGATTAAGTTCAAATGTGAAAAGATGTGTTAAAGACTCCACAACGATTTTGTTTAATGGTGTTTTTAAATCAACAGTAACTTTGTGTTTTCTTCTTAATAAAATTTCATTTAGCATAACATACCTCCAAATGTAAAAGTGCCTAGACTCGTTGAAGAATCTAGGCACTGTGCGGAAAACAGAAAAACTAAGACATACCCAATTTTTTAATAGAAGGAAGTTTTTCTATAGCCGCTATTTTTAGTTGTTTGTGGAAAACGGAAAAACTACATTGACACCTTTCTTAATAGAAGGAAGCTTTTCCATAGCCACCATAAATGGAAAGCAAGAAAACTAAAATCATTTTTTTGTTTTTTGTAAAGTAGAAGGAAGTTTTCTCATAGCCATTTAATAATTTATTATATTTTTACTCAAATAGTAACATGGTTTTAAAACATCAAGTTCTCTCCTAAAATGGCTACAAAAAGAGATCCAATTGATACCAAAACTCTTTGAATTTTATTCTTTAAATCTCTTATCCATTTCTTCTTCAAGCTCTTGTTGTGCTTTTCGTTTCTCGATCTCGTGTTTAAATGGATTTGGGTGCTTGGCTAAATAGGTTTCGAGAAATACCATCATAGCTGCAAAAAGTAAAGCCGTTACTAAAGCTATTCCTATTATCTTGGATAAAATTCTGTAGATTACTTCCATTCCATAAAACATTGCAACGAAACCACCGGCAACTGAAAAAAGTAAAACAACTAGCCAAACTATAACTTTCTTTTTCATTAATAACCTCCTGTAAAATCTAGCAATCAAGCAAAGAAAAACCAAAGATGATTCCAATAATTATTGACACAAATCCTGGTAAACCGAAAGTTGCTTTGCTAAAGTCTAAACCAATTCCACACAGCAAAGAACCAAACATTGGGAAAATTATTGCACAAACTATCCTATTACACCTTTTCATTTTGTGTTACTCCTCGCCTAACATGTCTGAGATTCTTTTAGAAGTTGACTTGGTTAAAGACTCTCTAGCAACAATTTGTAGTTCACTTTCTTTGATACCATCCATTGTAAGCATTGTATCTAAAGTATCAATTGAAGCTTTTGTTTCTAACTTATTAGCGAAACTCTCACCAGGTTTTCTTAAATCACCTAAAAGTGATTCTAAAACTTTTTTGATTGAGTCTTCAGCCTCACCTTTTAATTTTGAAGTTTTGTATAAATTCAAAATTTCCTCTTTGTAAATTTTTTCATAGTGATTTCTAGAAATATTTGCAAATGTGTACCCTTTTTCTAACTTTTTATCAATCTTATTAATTAACTGTAAAATCTCGGAATTATTCTTCTTTCTCTTTTTATCTTTCTTTTTCTTTTTCTTATTTTTAGTTTTAACTGGGTCGGACTTGGTTAAAGCTTTTTGTCCGCAGTTAGCACCAATTTCTATTCTAAGTGCATCCATTTCTACTAAATCCTCCAGGAAATCAATTACTTTATCGACATCTGACCGTTTACCCATTCTATCGATAGTAAAGTAAAAAATAGTTAGTGCCATAGCAGCAATGATTACAAAAAATCCAAACATTTTAATACCTCCTAAATCATAGTTATATATGCTAAGATTACAGCAAGAAAGCAAGCAATCATTAAACCAATGTAACTAATCTTTTCTTGTAAATCTCGTAAAGGTTCTTTTTTCTTTTTACTACTATTACGTAACTCTTCCAGAAGTTTTTTAAGTTCAATTGTATCTACAGCATCTACAGCATCTGCAATATCTTTAACATTCTTTTGCTTACCACTCATTCGGAATCTCCTTTTTAATCTCCCCTTTAGTTTCCTTTTTAATTTCCCTTTTTAGCATAATAAAGCTAAACCCGGTCACTAAGCTAAAGCCGACAATTAATGTGGCTATTAAGATAACTACCAAAACATTTAAAAACTCGTTTGATTCCACAAAAGTGTATTGCTTTGCTAAAACGATTACAAGTGTCATTACCACTAATGCAAAGGCAAGCAACAACTTATCAAAAACATTCTTGAGAAGTGCTTCGTCACTACTGTGTCTGCCTTTGTTCTTTTTAAGTACAAATAATAAAATACAAGTAATGATGGTGCATGCTAAAGCAAAATATAAATAAGCCATAGCTGCAGATTCTATAGATAACAGCAATGGAATTTCATTCATTAAATTTGCAAATACAAATAAACCAAATGGTATTACGACTAATGCAACTAAGCTTAAAATTATTTTAATGGTCTTTTTCAAATAAAATACCTCCTTTAAATTAATGCAACATTAATTTTGTTTTGACCTCTATTGGATAACATTTTTAAAATAAAAAGACCTGGGCTAAAGTTGCTCAGGCCTCTTGAATGTTATTAAGTTGTGTTTGTTTGAATTCTACTTTCGTAAAGCTTTTGTAACAACAAATACAATTCCTTCAATTACGAAGAAAACAAATGTAGTTACTGCCCCTCTTACTGCTGCACTGACAAAAAGGTTTACCAAACCTTCTGTAGTTCCAACATCTTTTGACTTCAATAATTCAGTTAAATTTTTCATTGTATTATCTCCTTCATTAAGATTATTGTGCTCAGCTACTTTGCTAAAGTTATTGTGTTCAGCTCCTTTGCTAAAGCTCCTTTCTGTAGAATTCTGCCTGGTACATTACTTTAAGATTATTTCTATATAACTAAATCCCTGTAAGATTGCAAAAGCCAAAAGACTTATTAAATCTTCTGGTAAGTACCTTTTCTGTTCTTTAAGCTTTTCCATTGTGAGGTCTTTTGTCATCTTTAGCATAACAGAATTGTCTTGGCTAAAGTAAGAAATGATTCCAGGAATTGAAACAACAGGAGGTAATTCAATAGTGCCTTCACCAGAAACAACAGGATTGATGTACTTAGCTATTGTAGTTTCACTAAGATAATCGGCATTAATTCTAATAGTTCGTGTCATTATTGGTTCCAATGATTTTCCCAAAATAATCCCTCCTACAATAAATCCATCTTTTCTAATCCAGCAGCCTCATTGTCTACTACTGCTTTACTATTTGCTGCAGCTTTACTGTTTGCTATAATACCATTATTTTCCGTATCGACTACATGTGCGGATAATTCTTTAATCTCTTTTCCATTTACACTGATTTCAAAATTAATAGCAGGGAAACATTGTCGAAATACTTTAAACCATGCTAAAGGTGGCGTGGCTAAAGTGGTTAATGTAATGAACACACCGCTCTTCTCCAGTAGTGTTCCTCCAGGAGAAAAGACATCTTTTTTGACATCAACTCCGTAACCTAATACATCAAAAGGTGTTCCCCAATGAAGGTTACGGAAATCTCTTTGACAGAAGTAACCATGGATTTGTTTATTGTGACAGTACAGTTTTGCTTTTCTGTGCAGTCTTTCAAGTCTATCTGAACCAATTCCTTTAGTAATTCCATAATACCATTCTTTTGGATTTTCTGGTACATCTATTCCTAATTCTTTTAGAACATCTATCTGAAAATCACTAAGTGGTTCGCTTGAAAGACCGTAATCAGTGAAGTACGTGGCTAAAGCTTTTTCAACTAAATTCCCTGGCATAGTGTACAAATAGTTTGGTACTGGGATTAATTTATTAAAGCTAAAGTCTTTGTCTAAGAAATATCGTTTGCAGTCTTCGTTACCATGCTGCGGAAAATAAATCTGTGTTGTTGCTGTCGGTAATGCATTGAAGTCTTCATTTGTCATCATTACATAATGTTTCATAATCTCCTCCTACGAAATCTCCATTAAAAAATCCCCATAGTATTTAACTTAGGTTCATTATCAGTAGTCCCCGATGCTAATTCTTCGTGAATCTTTTCTAAAGAACCCCAATGTAATTTGTATGTGACAATTACATTACTGTCTTCGATAGTTATTACAAAATTTAATGCAGGATACATTTCGCTAAGCACAACTAACCATGGTAATGGTGGCTTGGCTAAAGTGGTTAAGACAACACCTACAGTACTTTTAGTTGTGTGTGAAATAACTTCTATCACATCAGAAGGTGTTCCCCAAAATCTACCACAGAAACCAACTGCTGTGAATGTTTTAGTGCGTTTGTAGTTTTCATAGTACTGCTGTCCTAACTGATAAAAACGTTTCCAAGTCTCTACATCACAATTTACAGTACACTCTCGAAACCATACGTTGAAATCTTCTGGTATAGTAATACCTGCGTATTGAAGTATTTCTACAATGATAGGATAATTTTCTGGTATCATTTGTGGGTTATTTCTGCCAAAGTTAGTTAAGTACGTGGCTAAAGCTTTTTCAATTACTGGACCGTGTACTATCTGGTAATTCTCAGGAATAGGTATTACTTTATTAAAGCTGAAGTCTTTTGTGAATAAATCTAAGCAATTTGTAATCTGTTCAGTACTAAACTGGACTGTTGTGTAAACTTTAGATAAATCATTAATTTCGTTTGGTGTCATTAATTCATAGTTTTGCATTGCTGTGTTCTCCTTTCTTAAAATTAAATTGCGTTGGTGTAGCGTTGTCATTGTTTTGACTCCCTCCGGCGCTACGCGCCTCCGGTCAAACAACTGGGTCGCTTCGCTCCCAGCTCTCCAGTCAGTCGCTTCGCTTCTTTGATCTAAAGATAGGGCTGAAGCCTATCTTGGCTAAAGCTCTGACTGGGCTAAAACGACTGACAATGGTAGGTGCCGATCCTTGGCTAAATCTCCAACTGAGCTAAAGCCTATCGCATCATTATTACACTTAAAAAAGCCTGTACTGTCGCTTAGACTAGTACAGACCACTTTACATTTTCCCATCCTCTAAGGTGTATTTTACTTCACCGTTACGGCTAAGAAGTTCGCAATCAAACGTTCTATCTGGGTAGCGAACACTTAAAGCCGTAAGCACTTTGTTTGGCATTCCATTTACTGTGCTAAAGCTAACTTCGTTCTTACCTCTCAATACATTTAAAGCATTGAGAGGTGTTCCCCAATAGCGTTGACACCAACTATGATGTGCAATACAGTTGTGCTTAATACAATTTCCAAAGTATCGCTCTCCTAAATTGGTGAGTCGTGTCGCATTGCCATTGTACTTTGCTAAATGTTTTTTATACCGCTGGTCTAAATCCCTAAAGTCTTTTACTAGTAAATTATCAAAGAAAACTAATTCATTTTCTGTAAGATACTCTGCTAAAGAACCTTTTGGAATGTTAAGACCAGCACGGTCAACTTTTGGAATGTCATTTACCTTTGCAGGTTTGTGCTTGGCTAAAAGGTTTGGATCTCCTTCCGCCTTGTACTTCTCGTTTTCAACAAAGTAAGCATACAATGCCAGTTCAACTATTGGTCCGCATGTCATCAGTAATTCCTGCGGAATTGGAATTAGTGAATTAAAACTAAAAGTACCATTTTTGAACTCGGTTAAACTTCCGATTCCTGGAGATTTTATTTTAACCACAAATCTTTCTGTATTTTTCTTTAAATCATCGTCAGTAAGTCTATCTAATAAATTACTCATTATCATCACCACCCACATTCTCGTTCTTCTTTTTGATTGGTTCTTCCAGAAAATCACAAATTACCTGACAAGCATAATTGCTACACATATCATGCAAGATATCATGTCTCATTTCCTGTATTTTAACAACTCTGACAGCTGCACCTAAACTTCGGTATCTCCATTCAACAACATCGACACCTTCACTTACTGGGTCTTCTTCTCCGTAAAGAAAAAGAACATCAGGTAATGAGGTTTTCTTTGCTAAAGCACTATACTCATTTTTATTTAAATCAGACATTCCGTTTAGAAATTCTAAGAAAAATTTAGGAGTCATTTTAGTTTGCACATTAGCATCCTGACGATACTTTTCTAAAGCAATCTGACTTTTAAATAGCCAATCAAACTCTGTCAAGGTGTTTGGTATTTTCTTATTATAAGAATTAAATACTAATGATCTTACAAAGTCTGATGGTGCCTCTTGCTTACGTTTACTACATCTTAAATTTACTAATGTACGTGCAATTGAAAGCTGTAAACTCGATGGCATGCCGGTTCCTACGAGAATAATTTTATCTACAGTATTTGGATATTTCATTTGATGGCTTCTGACCAAAAAAGAGCCTAATGAAAATCCAAGCATGTAATAAGGTAATTCTCCATACTCTTTTGTTAACTGTTCTTTAAATGTAATTCTATAGCTTTCTAAATTTGCTACTGCACTATTCCATGAAACCATGTGTAATGCAGGAATTCCAGCATACGCAGAAGTACCATGACCTTCTAAATCATGACCGCAGACTACATACCCAAGCTCATTTAGATACTTGGCTAAAGCATCGTACCTTCCTATGTATTCAGTCATTCCATGCACAATTTGAAGTATCCCAACTGGCTTACAATTTGGTTTCCAAATCTTATAATGTATCATTACTAAACCCTCCTATTATCTGTATTTTGTTTCTTCAGATTAATAATTTTTTAACTCCTTTCGAAGTTCTTCTTTTCTTTTTGCTCTATTTGGTTTCTTTTTTGATTTATGTTTTCCATACCCACAGGCATAAGCATTGTAGCGTGGCATCTGGGCTAAAGTGTTTTCAATACTACTACGGTGATAATAAGGTTTCCGATTCACTTTCATAGTCCCTCCTATTTAAATGAAAATAGGGGCATTGCAATGCCCCTTCACTTATTTTCTTCACTGCTTTTTACGAGATTTTAATAAATTTACAATGCTCGTCAGCAGTCCATTAATTGTCATAAAAAGAAGTATAACTTCTACTGAATGTACACGTTCTTCAAGTTTTTCTAATCTAGCTTCCGTAAGTGCATTAAAATTATCTTTCATTTCTGCTACCTCCAACTTATTTAGATATTTTATTAAATGATGTTTGTCCTGTTACTGTATCCCAGTAAACAGCAATTGGTGTACCATTGATTTCAAAAGTGTATGAAATCTTCTCTAAATCACTACCATCAAGTAAAGTACTATCTGTGCTAAAGCTGAGAGTTACTGTTTCTTTAGGATTGATTGTAGTTGTATCACCAAGTGGTGCATGCCAAAGAATTCTCCAATCATCCAGCTTAACATTTAGATTATGCCAGACTTCAATTGGCTCATCACTTTTGTTTGTAATTGTACAAGTTATTTCATTGAACAACCACTTATTACTAACACTTCCAGGTCTTTTACACTGCAAAAATGCTCTACATGTGCATCCACACTCAAATTTAACTTCTGGTAACTGTACGTCAACTATTTTTACAAGAATTGTCCCAAGATTATACCAACTACCATTCTTTTTATACAACAATTTTACCTTTACGTTACCATCGTAAAAACCAGTTAATTTGCCTGAAACAGAAAGCTTGGCTAAATCACTTCCACTCTCAATCTTCCATAGAAAATTAATTCTATTTCGAAAAGGTATATGCACAGCTTTACCATTTAAATCAGTAATGTAATCAAAAAGATTAATATTTTTACCTTTTGAAAGGTAAACACTTTTCTTTACCACTAGATTAACTGGTAACTCTTTGTTGCTATCGCTAATCTCAAATTCTAAGATTTCATGAACACTTAAAGCATTATCTGTTCCTTTCACTAATTCTTTCATCGTAATTACCTCTTTCGTTTTGAGATTGTATAATCTATTCAAAACAATTTAATGTTTTGAAATCTACTAATGACTTTCTGAAATTTACTAACAACTTTCTAAATTTTATTAATGACTTTCTAAAATTTATTAACGGCTTTTCAAAATAGAATAATGTGAAAATACACTTCTAAATCTTTCCAGGTTATCATCTCCACAATTTGGAATTGCAAAGATGACTTGGCTAAAGCTGCGATGATTACAGAGCACGTCTGCAAAAGTTTTAGCAACAGTAGTTGCGTTTTGTCCAAAACTACCACAACCCCAAGCACCAAGAATTAATCTTTTTATTCCATTTTCTTCGGCAATTTTTAATACAAAAGAAATTCTTTCTTTCAATTCTCTAACGTTCTCTGTATTTGTAATACCGTATGTTCTAGCGACTGCCCAATTCTGAATAGAACAGCTAATAACATCAATACGTCGATGTTCTCCATCTTTTTCAAAAATTACATAAGGTGTGTATAGTGCGTGCTTTCTGCCCATACCACGATTTACATTTACACAATTCCACTGATAGTAATCCGGGCACTGTCTTAAAACATTGTACAAAAATGAATGTTTACACAAATCTGATTCCTGATCTAAACCGCCAAGAAGAAAAGTACTTCCAGGTCTGCTGTACGAAGCAAAATTTAATACGGCCGCACTTGCTCCACCAAACTTCATTACAGCATCCGAAGCATCTAAATCCTCAATCAAAATTTCCATATCACAGTTCAACCCTTTAACTCCTTCTGGTTCAACACCCTTATAAATACCATTAATCCCTGCTGGTTTAATACCATTATAAATTCCATAAACTTTTGTGCCTGCAATACTAACATCAATCTGTGTCCTATACTTTTCTTCTGTTCTTTCAACGTAATCACTAATAGTCTTGTCAAATAACATTTTTGATTTCTCCTTTTATTACTATATTAAAAATTAAATCTAAAAGTTAGGTTTGCTAAATCCCTTTGCTAAAGCTTTTATCATTGTAGTTCATTAAATTAGTGCCACAACTTAAATTTTTAAAACTCAACCTAGAAATGACAAAACCCCCAGCTTACGCTGAGGGCATTACAAAATACAGACAATCTAAAGGATTGTCAAACCACAACAATTTTAGAATTGTTGGAGGATTAAAGAGTACGTTAGCTTTTAAACTAACGTACCCTATTTTTGAGACACTACCATTCCTAAAGTTACTTCTTTGGAAGGTTTTGGAGCAAAATGCTCCAAAGATTTGTAGCAACATTACTTACTACAAATCACTAATTTATCGTAACGTAAAAACGTAATTTCCAGGGGATGGACTCTACCAACTTTTGAGACAGAATCCGAAAACTTCCTTACTGTGAATCAACTTCACTAACCATTTCCCCTAAAGCTAAATGAAGCTATTACACTTCACCTAGCTACAGATTACCTAAAAGAGTTTCTTTTCTCTTTTTCTTAAATTGTTATATGTAAAACTACATAGATCTTGGTTAAACCGTAACAAACAAAATCAAATGTCATCGTAGAATATTTTGATTCTTTGTCCTGTTAATTCGATCTATAGCTATTACACTGTAATCTATAATAGCAATTAATGCTATTAATAAAACAATTCCTCCCACTACTAAAGTCTTCAAATGCCCACCTTCTTCCTACTTTTTGCTTCACGTTTAGCAGCAATGCTGTCAATTGCAAGGCATTCTCCTACAACAATACCTAAACCGAATGTTAAAATCATCATTACAAAAACTGCAATGCAAACTGAATCAGTCATACTATCCCTCTTTTCTTTTTAGTAAAATATATTAAATATAATTTAAATTTAAGTTTTATAAATTCACTTTGCTAAAGCTGATTAACCCATTCAGTTTTACTTTGCTAAAGCTATTGATACCAATTAACCCAATTTAGTTTTACTTTGCTAAAGCTATTGGCACCATTCAGTTTTACTCAGCCCCTTTATTAATTAATGAGCCTTGAACAACTAATCTCTGCCGGCCAAAATTAGTACAAGTAGATAATGTGCAAATTGTTTTATCTTTATCTAATGAATTACCAAACAATCCGTGATACCGATTAATATAATCTTCTTGCGTAAAGTTATCCCCAAACTGTATTGTATAAATCTTAGAACCAAGATTCACTACGCAAACATTTTTGATTTCATATTTCAACACTTCATCAGTATTACCATTTATGCCTTTTACATGAACAAAGAAGTATTTATGCTTCTGCATGTAGCTCTTTGATTTATATTTCTTTAAGCTACCAAACATTCTTCCACTAGTCATATTATGTCCATAAATAATAGTATTATCATCAGTGAAATCACTGTTATTATGATAATCTATAAACAATGTACCGCTGTATTTATACTTCTTGTCTAAACCACGATGTAAATAAAAACTATTATCATCAGATTGTACAACAGGGTACTCTAACATGTCTGGAATTTCCAGTATAGCTTTAGTATCTTGGCTAAAGTCCTTCCAATTAATCTTTTTTATTTTAGATTTATCGTTTGAAGTGTTTTTATTTGCTTTCTTGTGTTTTGAATTATCATCTTTAGCCTTATTGTCTGAATCCCCAGTTATCTTTTCAATACCAGAAGAAATTTTCTTATCATCTTTTAATTCATCAAGAAAATACATCTTTAAAATTAGTAACGCTGCAATCACAACAATTACACCAACTATGATAATTCTTTTGTTTACCTTTGTCATATTTTTAGTATTACTTTTCCTACTATCATCTACATTTAGTGTATATTTTGTTTTCTTTTTATTCTGCATTCTTCAATACTTCACCTTGCCTTGTTTTCAATGTTTTACAAAGATTTACATTTCTTTTCAATGTTTTGCACTTATTATCATTTCTTTTCGGAACTTTACACTTCTTATCAGTACTTATCAGTTCTTTACAAAGATTTACATTTCTTTTCAGAACTTTACACTTATTATCATTTCTTTTCAGAACTTTACACTTATTATCATTTCTTTACAAATCAATTTAAAGATTAAATGTTAAAAGCTAAAGCACTGAAAAGAAATAATAGCTTAAGCACTTGGCTAAAGCGGAGAGCACTATTTCTTCTTTTTAGCAAAAGAAGGTAATTCCATTCCGTTGTATGAACTATTTTCATCCTCGTTTTTTTGGTTCTCACTATTGTATCTAGCATGCAATGCTTTTACGATCTGTCTTAATGTTAATGTGATAACTCCAAGTCCTTTCGCTTCTGTAAAGATAAAATCTTTTTTCTCTGCATTCTCGATTGTAAAGGCTGGTGGTAAAGAAAAGCCAGACTTGAAAATACACTGACAAAACATCTCTGAAATTATTACAGCTTTTTCTGTGCTAAAGCTTTCTGGTAATTTGAATCCTTTAGGAAATTTACAACCATAAAAAAGTCTTAACATGTTGACTGCATTAGCTGTGCTAAAGCTTTCTGGTAATTTAAAGTTATCTGGTAATACTGCATGCAGAAACATAGAACTAAAATCAGTTCCATTACCAGTTTTAAAGTTTTCAATAATATTAGTCACATTTGGTAATACAGAATCGCAGAACATAGCACTAAAGTTTGTAACACTTTCTGTACTAAAGTACTTTGGTAATTTAAAGTCTGCAGGGAATTTGAATCCACTGAACATACGTGACATTGTTTTCGCCTTAACTGTGCTAAAGCTTCTTGGTAGTTTGAAATCACCATCTACAATGCAACTGCTAAACATAGAGTCGAAAGACTCTGCCATTTCTGGGCTAAAGCTTTCTGGTAATTCAAAGTCACATTTAAACTTTGTTCTGCAAAACATTTGTTCAAGGTTAATAGCTTTCTTTGCATTGAAAGCATCGGTAAATCTAAAAGGTACTTCTATGGTTGCTCCTGCAAACATAAAACTCATATCGACTACATTTTCTGTGTTAAAGCTTGTTGGAAAGTAAACAGCACTTGTGAATTTTGCATTTTCAAACATGTTAGCCATTGTTACAATATCTGTTGTATCAAAAGCTTTTGTAAAAGAAAATTTATCATTAATTTCTGTATCAGAAAACATCTTGTAACAAGAGCTGGCATTAACTGGTAATTCTAAGGTTCCTTCTGGAATCTTTTTTACATGTAAAAACAAACCTGTTTTCTTGTCAGGAGCATACTGTGCTAAATCGAAAAGAACCCAATTCTTATTTCCTGTTGATTCTTGAAACCATGCAAAAGAACGATATGTATTTTTTCTAAGTGTTTGTGCACACTCTTCTTTTGCTTCCTTTGATGTAAGATCAACAATGTAGCTATATTTCCCTTTGGTGAAAGTAAGTGTATTGTCGTCACCATTCTTGATACCTTCCGGGAAAGTAAGAATAATGGTATTGCTTAAATCCACCTGTTTCTTTGGAACAGTTCGGCTTTCTGGTTTAAACCCTGTTTCGTCTTTACTAAGATCAAAAGGCATTGCATCTAAACCACTTTTTGAATTATCTCTAGCAAAACCATTTCTTCTATCTTCTATTTTTCTTTTTCGCTCTTCATTTAATCGTCTTTGGTGTTCACACTGTTTATCGAACTCGCTACGAGTTCTTCCAGATGACTTGTGGTGTTCTACGATTGCATTTGAACTATCTTTGCTAAATCTGTTTCTGAATCTGTCATTGTCAACTTTACTATTAGATTTTTCCTTTTCCCTCTGACGCTGCGCTTTACACTGTGCTTCGAACTCTGCCATTGTACGACCCTTTGCAGTTGGAAATCTAATAACATCGCTATCACCATCTTCATCTTCTAAAGCTGTCATATCCATATTATCAGGTAATTCTAACTCTTCAGCTGCACTGTTTACAGTTCCAGTTTTAGAGAAATTTACTTCTTGTTGAAACAATTCCTGTGCTAAAGAATCTGTATGGCTATCTCCCTTTTCTCCATTATCCTCCTCTTCTTCTATTTTCTCACTAGTATTTGCTTCAGCACTAAAGTCAGGCACTCTTTTTTCTTTAGCATTTGTTGCTTTACTAAAGAGATCCATGGATTTCATTTCCTCATTGTTTTTCTCTTCTGGATTGAATAATTCTTTCATTTTAATATTTCCTCCTTTTACATTTTTTATGTGTTCTTCATAAGATTTCATAAAATCTTTGGCATCCATATAACCACTTCCTTTCCTGCACATATCTCTAACAAAAGAAAAAAGGGAACCCATTTAGGATTCCCTTCTTAATCTTGCTAGTAAGTATTTATAAAAAGTACTTACTGATAATTAGTTAAAATACATATTAAATTGTCATAGTCACTTGGCTAGAGCTGGTCAGCAGAACTATAACCTCTGTATTTATCTTTATGTACAACACAACTTTTGACATAAACTTTTTTACCACTCTTATATGTTCTCCAATATCCAGAACGGACATGAGGACATTTTTGTATACCGAAATTATTACCACTACTGCCATTTGAGTTACCGCCGGTACCTGAGTTTACATTGCCATAATTGTGTACTGTAATTGTGCCATCAATTCTAAGTTTTTCAGTTTTATCAGAAAATTTATCTACTTTGTTGAGTTCTGCTGGTGCTGCGTATGTACTGTCTTTATTGTCTTTATTATTATCTTTTACATTGACGCTATCGGAATCGAGCTTTGCTAAGGCTCTTTTAAGATTTACTTCTTCTTTTCTGACTAGGTATTCTTGAACACACATTAATACTGCATACGCCATTTGAATACGACCGTCGCTGCAATCACAAAATCGTTCTACACAACAGTTAGATTTTTTACAATCAAGAGATTTAGCACACCAGTTACCATCTTTCCTACACAAGCAATTAATTGCTGGTGCCAAGGTGTAGCTATTTTCAGAACCCTGATGGGACTTGGCTAAATCCTCCACGATAAATGTAAAAATACCAAAGCATCTATCCCAAATTGTTAATGTGATTTTATCATGCATGAGTTTTTTACTAACATGGAAGGCAAGACGAGATTCTCTTAACTTACCTTTAACAAAAATTTCAAATGAAACATCTTTAGGCATTAAGCGAACTAATTGTGAAAAGTCAGCAGTGTTCTTGGCTAAAGCTTTGTCACATTTAGCATTTAAATAGGCATTCTCAGAGATTAGAAGTAATTTACTTAAACCCACATTAAATGAACTCTTTATAGTATCTCCTCGTATAATTGTTCCATAAATTATAGTTTGTAGCATATTTAGACATTGGTCTACGAGCAGTATTTTATTATAAGTTGAAACATCATCACTAAGACTTCTTTTGAAAGTATTTTTTATGGCACTTCTCATTTTAGTTTGCCCAGGTCCGTCAGTAAAAAATAAAATAGGATACTTATTAATACATCTATCTATTGCGTGTCTAAGATCTTTGATAGAATCAAAAAGCTTATTAAAGCTAGCGTCATCTTTTTTATTTTTCTTATTACGCTCTTTCTCTGCTAAATCCATTAAATGACGTTTACAGCTAATTAAACAATCTAAATCCTTATCTAGTTGTGTTTTTAATTCTTCTGTTAACTCATTCGTAAATTTGAATACAGATAATTCCTCTTTCTTAATTTTCATTTTTAAACCCCATTTCTAAAGTGATTCCCTTCTTGACTAAAAAGTTTTAGGACTGTTCTGCTAAAATGTAAAAAGGGGATTAAAGAATAATCCTCAATCCCCTTTTTCTTAGTTTAACTAAGTACATTAATACTCTTAGCTAAATGAAAGATAGCCACCTTCATCTTCAAGCGTAGCCATGTCTAATTCAATTTCATCATCATCAAAATTTGGTAATGAAAAGCAATCCATAAACATATCGAATCCGGCTGCATCTTCACTTACATTCCAATCCTCTGAACTATAAATTCCGGACAACTCAGTGCATCCTGAAAACATATTAGTAAAATCAGCTACATTGCTAAAGTCCCAACCTAGCATTTCGACTCCTTCAAGAAGCTCACAGGACTCAAACATTGATTCTACACTTGTTAACTTTTCAGTTACAAAATGTGAAAGATCCAGATACTCAACGTCGCTTTCTGCGAACATGTAAGCCATTGTTGTAACTTTATCTGTGCTAAGGTGCTTTACTATCTCATCTGTAACACCTGTACTTCCTAAGAACATGTAGGACATAGTAACAACATCTGGAGTTACAAAGTTATCAAAAGATACATTATTTAAATCTACATCTTCAAACATTCCATTACATGAAGAGCCATTGACTGGCATTACTGGATCAATTTCGCAATCACTAATGTAATGTAAAATCTTTAATCCACACTTTTCTATTACTTCGAAAGCTCTACTGTCATACATTACCCAATGCTCTTTGCCAGTTGCTTCTTTAAACCATTTGTAAGGAACACCCTCAAAGTCAGATAAAAATACTCTAGCGTCTTCTCTGCCTTCTTCAGTGTTTGGGTTTACTACATAATGTACATTCGGTCCATCAATTACAAAAACTTTTTCTTTACTCATACTAATACATCCTTTCTTCTAAATGATTGTCAATATTTTGTAATAAGTTTTTATAATTGAGCTAAATTACAAAATGGGGTTTAAAAGTTCATTTTTTAGTTTATCGTGGCTAAAGCCAGCGTGATATTTCGCTTGGCTAAGGCCTTTGGTTCACACTTGTCTAACTCCTTTGCTGCACTCTCTTGGTTAAAGCCTCTTAACTCCTTTGCTGTGAAGAATTTTATACGGGCAAATTTCCATATCAAACGTCTTATACCACAGTTCCTTAAAATCCACCCAATTTTCTAATGACTTGCTTGGTATGCAATAACTGTGCTTACATGTATTCCTACTGTCAATGTACTCTTTTGTAGAAACATTACAGTATGTAATAGTTAATTTATCTTTAACCGTGATATATCCGGCGTCTGTTTCTATTAATGTACTACTATCGTCGTATTTAGTATCTATATCTAAATACACTATTGTTCCATTAGAATTAAAAGCAGCAGACGTAAATGTTGGATTAATGTAGCCATAACTTCTTAAAGTAGCCTTAAGTGCATTAGTATCTCCATAACATATACCAAAATTCTTTTCCAAATTATTGCATAAACGGTATTCAACTCTTTTTAATACCTGCGGCCAATCGCACACAAAAATTGGATAAAAATGAAAAAGTCCATCATGATCTTCAATTAAAATATATTCAGTTTCAATTGAATTCTCATTAAAAGGTAATTCTAAAGACTCGTATGCATCTTTAAAACACTTTTTAATGTATGAACTTAATTTCGTAAAATTAACATATACACTTCTTTTATTTTTCATTTTAATTCTCCATTCTATTCACTAAATAATTTATTTTTCATCTTGTCTTCTTATGACGTTCTCTTATTTTAATCACTAAATAATTAATTTTAATCACTAAGTAATTTTCTTTGCCTAGCTGTAATACTATTTGTAACATAAGTTAAATAGCCACCGTTTTTTACTGGTTTTACCATTAATACTTGTGCCATGATTCCTTTTCTATAATTAGGCAAACTACGGCAGTTAGAGAACATATTATAAGAATCTAAAACTTTAGAAGTATTAAATCTTTTGCTTACGACAATCTTTTCTAAAGATACACAACTAGCAAACATACCACGTGTTTTCTTTACGCCGAACATAGCTGCGTTTCTTAAATCAAGCTTGGCTAAAGATCTGCACCCTTTGAACATATCAATAGTATTTAAAGCACTATCTGTTTTAAGCATACTAGTGTCCAAGTATTTAAGATTAGGACAAAATGCAAACATAGCTTGCATGTCTACAATACCTTCGGTATTTAACTTTGCTAAATCTATTCTGGTTCTGTCTTTGCTGAATGCGAACATAAATGCACATGAGCTTGCATTGATTGGTATTTCTGGAGCTAAAGTGCATTCATCCTTATAACGTAAAAAGCGAGGTCCATTCTTAATCTTACGTACTTCAAACATTTCTGTATCATAGAGCACCCAATGTTTATTTCCTGTTTCTTCTCTAAACCAAGCAAAATTACGATCTCTGCTAGAACTTAATATAATTCTAAGACTTTCCATTTCTTTTGGGTCATGAAGATTATAATTATGATAACGATTTGAAAAAATATCACAATCAAATAAGCAAATATTAAGAAAATAATTTTCATTTTGCATTGGTCTTTTTAAAGCTATTTCTGGTGTGACACTTGTTTGATTGTATTTATTATAATCTGTTAAACTGATATTATTTCTCCAAGAAATTATTGTGCTGCGATGTACTCCTAAAACTTTAGACACTTCTAGAAAACTTTTTACTGCACTTAATGCTACTGCATTTACTTTTACAGCTTTTGAAAATACTTCATTATCAACTGCTTCCTGATTAAGTTCTGCTTTCATATTAATCTCCTTTTCTTTTTCTTTTAGAATTTATAGAAAGGATTGGTTTACTAAATGGTTTGTATAATAACTTTCTAAAATGCGAAAAGCCCAATATCCTTTTTACAGAATATTGGGCTAAGTTTTATTTAGTCTTTATGAAGTTTGCGATGCATTGGCATTGTGTTGGTATTGTGACATCACGTTGCTATTTTGTTGACTCCCTCCGGCGCTGCGCGCCTTCGGTCAAACAACTAGGTCGCTTCGCTCCCAGCTCGCCTACGGCTCGCAGTGGCTAAAGCCTACTATTGTGCTAAAGCTATTCTAGGCTAAAGCTATTCTATTCATAGTCGTCCTCTTCTCCAACGTAATGGAAATAACCACCTTCGTTAACACTACAAAACATTTCTGTTCCAAGACGACTATCTCTGTAATGTGGTAACCTATAACAGTCATTAAAAACTTCGTTATTTTCTGCATCTTCATTAAGAATCCATTTATATGATACATCAATGTGATAGAGGTTTTCACAACCTGCAAACGTTTTTGTAAAATGCATTGCAGACTTTGTGCTAAAGCTAGATAAATCTAATTTCCAAAGACTAACACAATTTTCAAACATAGAGTTAAGATATTTAACATTTTCTGTGCTAAAGCTGGATAAATTAAGCTGCGTAAGACTTTTACAATCACAAAACATAAAATTCATATCAGTGACGCTAGAAGTGTCAAATGAAGATAAGTCTAATGTATTCAGTTTTTCAGAATAGTTAAACATTAACTCCATAGTAATTACGTTGTTTGTACAGAAATGACTAAAATCTATTGTTGTTAAATTTTGAAGGCACGCAAACATTAAATAGCATGAAGTGCCATTCAAAGGTATTAATGGAATTAAAGTATTGCGCTCATCGTAGCTAAAGTATCCTGCTTTATCAACATAATACATTTTTGTATCGTACAGAATTCTGTGTTTTTTACCTTCATCTTCCCTACGCCAAGCAAAATTCAATCCTATATCTTCTTTAAGCTGTTTAACACAATTATCTCGTGATTCTAATGAATTAATGTCTACAGTATAGACTTTATCGTTATCTAACTGCATGTTGTATGATGGTGATACAACATCAACTTGTTTAAAGCGGATAATACCAGTTTCATCCTGTATTGGTGCTTTTGGTGTATTTGCTACTTCTGTCCCATTAGCTTCCATTAATACTGATTCTTTCTTTTCATTATCTTTTCCAAATAAATTCATTTTGTCCATTTTTAATTTCCTCATCTTTCTTTTTTATTTGATTAGTATTAAAAAAGAGAAGTCATATCACTAAGACTTCTCTTTCTAATTTCGTTATTAATTTTGTCAATTAAATTAAAAGCACATTCTCACCATCTTCATCTAATCTAAACGTGGCTAAATCTCCTCGTTCACCAAGATAACACTTTAGGTATTCAAACTTTCTTTTATCTCTAACTAAGTTGTAATAAGTTGGAATTTTCCACACTGTGCTAAAGCCCTGTAAAGAGCTGTATCTTCCTGGTAACCAAACGAAACAATTTAATTCCCCAGATTTAAGTTCATCTGCTATTTCTACGATTTTAACTTCATCGATTCTAATGCTATCTTCCCAGCGTCCAAGTGAAGGGTACACTGGTGGATAGTTAAAGACTTCAATTATTTTATTGAAATCTTCTTCATTTTCAGTCGTAACATGTAATGTGTAGTAACGATCAACCAAAAACTCTGTTGTGTAAATTCTAGTAGTGAAACCGATGTAATCATCAAATGCACCTTCTACAATTATTGGCCATCTAGCTTCCATTTCTTCTGTTATTTTGCTAAAGGTGGTTCCACCAATGTAACCTCTATAAAGTCCTTGCTGAGCTGCTCCTAGCTGTTGATTATTACAAACTATGGATAATTTAATTCTATGTGTTGTATTCCATTGACATAAAGTGTGAATCATGCCAATGACAGTTGAGTAAGGAGGTAAAGGATAGGTCGGTAAAATCGAACCATTCCACATAGGTAATTTAAAAGAAGCAGTTTCTTGGAAAAATTTAATTCGAATTGCTTTCATTCATGTATGCCTCCATTATCTTTATTGCATGTACTGGTCCTACTGTATAAATGAATCTATCTATTAACTTAAGAATTCCAGTCAAACCCTGTTGATTATAGATTTGCTGGGCTAAAGTGTTTAATCTTTCATCATCGGAGTCACTGATATCAAAATTATATACAGCATCTGAATTATCAAATTCTTCATAAAATAAATAGTCAATTGACACACCCAAAGCATTACAAAGATTTTTAATCATGTAAATATCGTGGGGCACTCTTTTTCCCTGTTCCCAGCTTTGCAGTGTGGCTAAAGAGACATCTGCTGCCTCTGCAAGTTCTTCTTGGCTAAAGCCACTCAGCTTTCTCAGCTCTTTCAATTTATTAGCAGAAATGTACATAATTACCCTCCAGTGTTATACGTATAAACTGTTCCAATAAGTTCTTATAAATTTATCATCTTCGGAGCACTCTCCTGTCTTTTCGTAAATAGTTACGAATGACACTCTATCTAATTCATCTTCATCACTATTGTATAGAGTATAGTATTGATCATAATGATAATAACCACCATCATCATACTCATCTCTATCTGAGTAACTACCGTCTTCCACATAACCTACAGAGAGTAATAGCTTTCTACCGTTTTCTAATGTTAAATCTTCAAGTTCTTCTTGATTAATTTTTCTATAATTCATCATGCTACCTCCTACTCATGTATGACTTTTTCTTTTATTATAAGTCGTACATGAGTACCAGTCAAGTGGGATTTTTCTGCTGTTCTAAAGCTTGCTGTCTGTTAATGTAAAAAGAGAAGTCCCTTTGACAGAACTTCCCTCTGAGTTTATTATCATTATTTATTATTCTATTGAAAGATTGAAGATTGTGATTTTGTATCTTCGTACCCGCAATCTTTACAAAATCTTATCATATGTTTATATCTACCAATACAAGCATTATACTCTCCAAAATGATGGAATTTCATTGGCAAATCAGAATCACATTTATCCGAAGATGTATGAACGTGTGTACGTTCATTATAATTTAATTCTATTTCATTAGAAACATATGCAGATACAGATACATTATTCTTATTTACCAGATCCCACTTATATTTTGAACCTTTTACTTTAACAGCATATCCCTCTTCAAATACTTTTCCACAATGTGGACAAACAAATTTATAACGTCCAGGCTTTACTTTGATATCTGATAATTTGTACTTATTATCTTGCGTAGTGATCCATGAAAAATCAGAATGTGAACATTTTTCTTGTTCAATAAAAGATCCTACTTTATCAGTGATAGGTGAATAATCAAAAATAGGTGCAGCTGCAGTCAGTGAGAATGCTGTATAGAAAATAAATATAAAACATGATGCTACAGCTATTGGAGTACAATCTATCTTACAATGAAGTATGTATTTCAAAAAAAATGTAATACTCAAACATACAAATATAATAGCAACTGCATTTAATGAAGCTCGGCTAAATCCCTCTGCAACAAAATCAGAATATGAATAATTAGGTTCTATACCAACAAGATCTGCATTATGTTTTTCAAAAAGATTGTTGGTTGCAATGATTGTAAAAATACCTGTTATTACAATAAAAAATAATAACCATCCAGATATTTTACAGATAGACATGAAAGTATCTTGTTTTCTTGTATGTGAATTCTTTTCTCTTCTTCCCATAATTAATCTCCTTTCCTATGGATGTTTTACAGAGCGGTTTGTACTGGGCTAAATATTTTAATTCGTAGCTGTCGCTACTACCATTAAGAATACTGCTTTGCTGAGTGTTATGTAATAGAAAGAGGGAAGCTCCTATTACAGAACTTCCCTCTGAGATGTTATTGTTTATTATTTAAATGTAAGATAACCACCACAACGATTATCGTATCCCTTATCTGCTCCTGTGGTAACATGGTTGTAATTTGGAAGTTTTTTTTGCACCATCGAAAGTGCGATCACCATCCTCAATTCCCCAGCACACAGACCACTTATCTGATACTAAGATTTCTTCAAGCTGTTCACAACCACTGAATGTGTTCAACATATATAGCACACTACCAGTATCAAAACTTGTTAAATCTAAATTAACAAGATTAACACAATTATCAAACATGGCATCCATATTTGTGAGTCGTTCTGTGCTAAAGCTGCTAACATCAAGATACTTCAAAGCATACATATTAGAAAACATAGCTTCCATGGTTTCTACTTTGCTCGTATCGAATCTACTTAAATCAAGCTTAATGGTATTGTCAGCATTATAGAACATATAACTCATATCAACTACATTATTTGTGTAGAAGTTAGAAAAGTCAATATTACCACATCCTCTAAACATTAAATGACATGTTGTTGCATTGACAGGAATGTGAGGAGCACACCAAAGCTTTTTAATATGCAAGTACTCATCAATTCCTCTTACCTCAAAAACATCCGTATCATAGAGAACCCAATGCTCTTTACCATAACTTTCTTTAAGCCAAGCAAACTTTTTCCCTGTGTCTGCTTCTAACTCCTTAAGACACTTTTCACGGGATTCCTCTGAAAGAACATTTACTACGTAGACTTTGTTAAAGAGTGCACTAAAGCGTGTTTCTGCTAATCTTCTCTTAGAGAAAATATCACTTAAAGTAAAAGTAAGATTTCCTTTTTCATCCTGAATCGGGGCTAAAGCAGACAACGATTCTAATGCAGGATTTAATAAATCACACATTTTGTATATGTCATTGTGTTTTGGAGCATTAATCCCAAACCGTTCTTTACCTGCGGTTTTAATCTCTAAAAGCTCTCTGCAACCCCAGAACATCTGAGAAGTGTTGCTTAAGTTTTCTGTGCTAAAGCTGCTTAGATCTAATTTGTAAAGTTTTCCACAATCTTTGAACATACCTTCCATGTCTTTGACATTTACTGTGCTAAAACTGCTTAAATCAACCGTACGAAGATTTCTACAATTCCAGAACATGTGGTGCATGTCCTGTACAAGTTCTGTGCTAAGGCTGCTAAGGTCAAGTTCAACAAGTGAACTACAATTCCAGAACATACAACTCATGTCTACAGCTTTTGCTGTGTTGAAGTTGAGAAGATTAAGTTTCTCCACCTTATTACAACAGAAAAACGTACCGCTAAAGCTTTCTACATTACCTGTATCTAACATACTAATATCAAGTTCAGTACCTCTATAGTAAGCGAACATGTCAGACATTGTTACAATGTTATGCGTGTTAAACCTGCTTAAATCAAGAATATCTTCACACTTTTCAAACATCGCTGTGCATGAAGTGGCATTGATAGGAATGGTCGGGTCTAAACCACAACCGGAATTGTATGTTAAAGCATTGAGGTCATCGCCTCCGTAAACTTTGCTATACATAGCCATATCATAGAGAACCCAATGGTTCTTTCCTTCTGTTTCTTTACACCATTCATAATGTCTTCTTGAAATGCGGTTAAGCTCTCTACTACACTCTTCTCTGCTTTCTTTAGAATTCACATCTACTACAAATTCGGTGTTTTTGTGGCTAAAGGTTAAAATACCCTCATCATTCTGAATTGGTGCTTCTGGTAAATTAAAGTTGTTTGCCATTTTTGATTTCCTTTCTTTTGCATTGATTTTTGCTTTGTTTTTTGTTTTTCTTTGTTATAATACTAATGCATTAATAAATCGATTATGACCTCCACTCTTAAAAGTGTGTTCTGGGCTAAAGCTCGCTTCGCTAAATCACTCACTTTGCTAAAGCCACTTCATCACTCATAATCATCTTCTTCTCCGACGTAATGGAAATAACCACCTTCGTTAACGCTACAGCACATTTCTAATCCAGTACGACCATCTCTATAATGTGGTAATCTATAGCAATCTTCGAATACATTATCAGCCGTTATTACTGCATTTATGTTCCAACCATTGGATACATCAATGTGGTAGAGATTTTCACATCCTGAAAACATATAACTAAAGTTCTTTATGTTTTCTGTGCTAAATCTAGATAAATCTAATGTCCAGAGATTCTCACAGTGTGCGAACATACTGTAACAGGAAGTAGCATTGATTGGTAATTCCGGGACTAAAGCACTTGACTCTTTGTAATGTAAGTAAGAATCTTTTACTTCATACATCTCTGTATTGTAAAGTACCCAATGTCTATCACCTGTTGTCTCTCTGAACCAATTATACTTGGCTAAAGAGACAGCATTGACATCTTCTTTAACTTTTTCTCTTTCTTCTTTTGAATTGATATTTAAACAGTAAGTCTGTCCGTTTAATTTAAAACGGAGAATATCGTTCTCATCTTGGATTGTGCTTGACGATGCTTCACGAGATTTAGCTCTTGCGTCACTAAATAAATTCATTTTGTCCATTTTGATTTCTCCTCTATTTTTGTGAATGTTATATTCTCATTTTAATTTATCTATCTATTATATTAATGCAGTATCCCAACACCTCCTGACCTCTTTAGGAAGTACTGGGCTAAAGAGGTCAGGAATACTAAAATGTAAAAGAGGGAAGCTCCTATTTTAGAACTTCCCTCTGTGTTGTTTATCACTGTTTTATTATTGCTGGACTAAATGGATCTAAATGGATACAAAATAACCGCCCTCTTCTGTTGATTTTGCATAAGTGCCATTAGTTCTTGTTTTATTAAAGTTTGGTAATCCATAGCATCCATTAAACATATTTGTTGCCTTAGCAGATTCATTTAAAACAGATGGATTGCTTTTGATAATACCTGTTAAATTCTTACAGTTAGCAAATGTAAGTCTAGCATCCCTTACATTTGAAATATCGAAATTATTAATGTCTAAAGCAAACAAAGACTTACAACTATTAAAAGCTGAAAACATAATTTTCAGTCTAGGTGTTTTGAAATTAGAGAGATCAAGCATTCGTAAAGATTTACAATTAACGAACATTGATTCAATAGAAAATACATTTTCTGTGTTAAAGGAGCTTAAATTAACTCGTTCCAATGATTCACAACCTGCAAACATTTTGTACATAGTTTCAACCCGTTGTGTATTGAACATAGATAAATCTAATTCCTTAAGACTACTACACCCATTAAGCATGCCGGTAACTATATAAAGCTGATCTGTTTTGAAATTTGTAAAATCGATCTTTGCTAAGGATTCACAACCAAAGAACATTTGAGACATATTCTCAACTTTACTGGCATCCCAGTTAGAAAGATTTAAATGTACTAAACCTTCAGATAACATAAACATAGCTCTCATATTCACAACATTAGAAACATTGAAACATGTTAAATCTAATTCTTTTGGCAATTCACATAAGAAAAACATCTTATCCATAGTTACAATATTTTCTGTGCTAAAGCTGCTGAAATCAATGTTATCTGCTAATTTACAGCTAGCGAACATATGTCTACATGAAGTGGCATTGAATGGCATGCATGGAGTTAAATCATTTTCATGGCGATATTGTAAATCTCTTATACCGTCGTGGAACATTTCTGTATCATAGAACACATAATGCTGCAAGCCAGCCCTTTCTTTAAACCATGCAAACTTTTTGCCATTTTCTTTGTTAAAGTCTTCAGCAAAAGAACTTCTATCTTCTTCTGAATTAACATTTACTGTGTATGTCTTACTATTGTAATTAAATGTTAAATTTCCATTCTCGTCTTGAATGGGTGCTGCTGATAAATTAAAGTTGTTTGCCATTTTTGATTTCCTTTCTTTTCTTTTTGTTTTTCTTTGTTATAATATTAATGCATTAATAAATCGGTTATGCCCTCTTTAGCGAGTAATAAAATTAAAGTATTACTCGGCTAAAGCTACTGAGTTTCTGCTTATTAAAGTCTCTAATTATTAAACTCTCTAATTGTTAAACCTTTTATTATGTTTGTGTACAATAACCTTGCCAATCACTGTACTCTGCATGAGCCAACTCAGTCACATAATCTGCTTTAGTCTTATCAGTAAAATACAATTTATTCCAAAGTGCTGACACAATTTTCTGATTTTCTTCATTTACTACAATCACTTCTGTACTGCTAAGAAAATCTCCTGCATGATAACAACTAGTCCCAATGGGAATTAAATTCATATTATCTCCTCCGAATTTATTCTGTAATATCTTTAACTGTTATCTCAAAAACTTTTTTGGACACTCTATCTTTTACAATAATAGAATTATTGTCTCCGTCTAAAACCTCATAATTTGTGGGTAGAACATTATCTATCATTTCAATTACTTCTTTTTCATTCATTTACAAGACTCCCTCTGATTGTTGATTATTTAATTAAAGTGTTTTAGCGATTCCTCATCTAAATCGCAAAATACCATTGCACAATCAAAGATCGGATCCAACTTGTGTTTTTTAATCCAATCATGTGCTTCGGTACTTGTTTTGAAACCTTCTTTTACTCTAAAATCTGCATGGTCATCAATCCACTCAACTCTGTACATCTCATTCACTCCTTTTTATTATTGTTTGTTCATTTTGCTAATAAAAGAAGGTAGTGCTTTGAAACACTACCTTCCTGTTGTTGTTTACTTTGCTAAAGTCTGAAATAGTTCACTTTGCTAAAGCCTTGTATATTGTACTTAGCTATTGATAGTTTACTTGGCTAAAGCCTAAGAGATTTTACTTGGTTAAAGCTATTGTACTAATGTCAGATAGCCACCTGCTTCTACTGGCTTAGCCATATCTCCGCCTAATCGTTCTGAATCGTAGTTCGTTAATTTCTCACATAAATCAAACATACAATCACCTTCACTTATTTCAGACATATCCCATTTATCTGATATAATAATTTTGGAGAGATTATAGCAATAGGCAAACATGTTACAAGCTTCTGCTGCAGATGCTGTGCTAAAGCTTCGTAAATCTAATTCTGTTACCCTGCTACATTCTTTAAAGATATTATTCATATAGATTACATTACTAGTATCTAATCCTGTTAGCAGTATCTTTGTCAATGAGTAACATCCTTCAAATAACTTTTCCATATCTGTCACTTTAGAGGTATTGAAGTTTCTTAGATCTATTTCTTTCAGGCTAATACAACCACGAAACATTTCTGCCATATCATCTAGATTAGGCGTAACTAAAGCTGAAACATTTAAGTTCTCTAAACAACAGCAAGCACTAAACATTCCAAACATAGTTACTACATTTGTTGTGTCAAATAGTTCCTTTTCTAATGTAAATAATTTGATTAAACTGCATTGATAAAACATACAATGACAACTGGTCGCATTGATAGGTAATTCCGGTTCTAATCCACTTTCTTCTTTATAATGCAGGTAATCAAATTTCTCTAATCCCAAAAGATTAGTGTCACATTTATTAGAGATTTCGTACATATCGCTATCATAGATTACCCAATGTCTATTTCCAGTAGTTTCTTTAAACCATCTGAAATTTCTTCCAGTATTTTCTCTAAGCTGCTTAATGCATTCTAAACGAGACTCATTTGAATTGACGTCTACCTTGTAAGAAATATTTCCTTTGCTAAATCTGAGAATTCCTTTCTCGTCTTGAATTGACATATGCGTTGTATTCATATTAAATTCCTTTCTTTGATTATAAAATAAAAGAAGGCAATGCTCTGAAACACTACCCTCCTGTTGTTGTTCACTTTGTTAAATCACCACAAATAATTAAAAAATTATCTTGCATCCACTCCAATCAACTGATATCTTCCTTCATTAAACCCTTCAATGGTGTATTCAATCATTTCAGAATTTCCAGAAAATACTGTTGCTTCTTCCTGTGAAGTACAATAATCAATTACGCTATATTTCTGTTTTTCAAGAGAATTTTCTTTTGAATTACTTATGTCTATACACTTAGCAATGACATAAGTATCATTAATTCTATCTTTTAAAACAAAATGGTATTTGCCGGCACGTGTAATTAATACCGGATCATTATTTGTCTTTACAACAATTTCTATAGGCTTTTCCGCTGCTGAATTGTCATTTATTGTAAGATTTTTTGATGTATTTGTAGTTCCATGATAAATTGTTGAATTTTCATTGGTCTTATTAGATATCATATTAATCTTTGATAACGTCATGAAATTAATGATTAAACTTACAGCAGCAAATAATATAATGCTTCCATAAAACATAATATTATATTTTCTCATAATAAATTTTCCTTTCTTTTGTAATATTATTTTACCAATGTGTTAATTTACATTTTAGGTAACCGCCCCCCACGCACCAACAGATTTTCTTTAGATTTTACTTAGCTAAAGCTATTGTACTAATGTCAAGTATCCACCCTCTTCCACTGGTTTCGCCATATCTCCACCTAATCGTTCTGAATCGTAGTTAGTTAATTCATTGCACATGTAAAAGGTATCTACTGATTCGTTGTAATCAAAGTAATCCCATTTATCACTAATGAGGATCTTGGCTAAATCTCTGCACTCGAAGAATATGAAATTAATAGAAATCAAATTCTCTGAGCTAAAGCTTGTTAGGTCAATCTCCCGTAAATGAGAGCATTTGGAAAACATACTATCAGAGGTTTCTGGACTAAAGTGGGAATGGCTCGGCATTTTAACAGTTCGTAATTCCCTACACCCATAAAACATGTAATGTGCATTTTGAACGTTAGACAAATCGAAACTACTAAGATTAATCTCCATAAGATTGTGGCATCTGCTAAACATGCCTGCCATTGAGATTACTTTAGAAGTGTTGAAGTTCTTTACATTAAGGTACTCCATTTCTGTACAATCACTAAACATACCGGTCATATCGACTACATTGGAGGTGTTAAGTTTGTTTAGGTCTATACTTCTACACTTGTAAAAACCATTGAACATGTATGCCATGTCAACTATGTTTTCTGTGTTAAAGTTGGAGAAGTCAAGAACCTCAGCCGCAAAATGACGACCATGAAGTGCAAACATACATCTGCAGCTACTTGCGTTAATTGGAATTTCTGGTCTAAAATCTTTGCCGATGTATTGCAGTACAACATTGTGATGCGTAATGAAACTACCGCATCGTACATTGTACATCTCAGAGTCATATAAAACCCAATTCTTTTTACCAGTACTCTCCTTAAACCATTTGAATTTTTTTCCAGTGTTATGATTAATCCTGGTCTGACAATCTTCACGTGATTTTTTAGAATTAAGGTCTACTATGTAAATGTGATCATTGTAGGTAAAAGTAAAAAATTTCTCTTCCATTGTTATCTCCTTTCCTTTTTGTAGGTTATATAGTAAAGACTTGGTTAAAGCGGTTTGTACTTAGCTAAAGTACGACTACCACGGAAAATAAAGAGGTAAGCTCCTATTACAGAACTTCCCTCTGAGTGTATTATTATCATTATTTATTATTTCATTTTTAAATTATGATATTTAATTCTTCAACGATTTCAACTAAGAATTTTGGTAAATATTTTTTCAAAGTTTCTAAAGATCTTTTCTTAAAATACATAATCTGTGTTCCAATAATACTATCATCTTCTTCGGAATATATAAGATAAATATTAGTATGAACTTCGTCAGAATAGGTTGACACAGATGTATTAAATGTAATCAGTAAATTATCATATTCTTTGTCGTAATAATAACTATAATCTCTTGCTTGTGACGATTGAGATACATTAGTGTTTTTACTAAATGATACTTCGCTGGATTTAATTTCTACGTCTCTAGATGTAATCATTTTTAAGTCTCCTTTCTTTTTGTAGGTTATATGTGGAGATCTTTACTAAAGCGGTTTGTGCTGGGCTAAATGGAGTGTACTTGGATAAAGCACTCAATGTCCAGAAAAGAAAAAAGGGAACCCCTAATTGGAATTCCCTGGACTAAATAGATTTGTACTTGACTAAAGTTCTGTTACTTGGCTAAAGCAATCAGACTCTACTACTTCAATAAAAACAGATAACCAGTTGGTTTCTTTTTACTATTAAGAATCTTGTATAAAGTGGTGTCTCCAGTTGGATTGATTGGTGATGCCATTTCAGCATCAACTTGTTCTGCGTTATATCTTGGTAATGAAGTACACCAATCAAATACACCCATACCATTTACTTTTTCCTGTAATTTCCATTTAGGTGATACGTAGATACGCTGAAGGCTATTGCAGTCATAAAACATACGATATAACGATTCTAAAGAAGCGGTATCAAATGAAGTTAAATCTAAGAACTCTAATGAATCACATTCAAAAAACATACATTCCATGTTTACAACATTTTCTGTGCTAAAGCTGCTCACATCCAATAAAAATAAATTAGAGCAATCCTCAAACATATACCTCATATTTTCTACTGATTCTGTATTAAAGTTAGATAAATCAAGTTTTACAAGATTACTGCAGGTTGAAAACATTCCTTCCATTGTGGTGATTCCTGTTGTATCAAAACGTGATAAATCAAGGTATCTGCCTTGGTAATTATAAAACATATGGAAACAACTACTGCAATTCAATGGAATGATTACCTTATTTCCTGCCGTATTATTCTCTTTATAGCGTAAACATTTTAAAATCCCAAGCTTTCCCGCGTAAAAATAATCTGTATCATAAAGCACCCACTGTTTATTTCCTGTTTCTTCTTTGAACCAATCAAAAGTATGTCCAAATCCTAAATTATTAAGAGTTTCTTTACAGTTTTCTCTTGATTCTTCGGATTCTGAATCTACAGTGTATTTGTGATCTTTGTAAAGAAAAACTAACTTAGTACCTTTCTTTTTGAGAAGTACTGGGCTAAAGTTGGATAGCCTAGTCTTCTCCTCAAGGTTATAGTAGTTAACTTTAACTGTGCCGTCTTCATTGTTACTAAACGCTGGTTTAATCAATTCGTTATCAGTATTGCCTTTAAATGAATTCATTTTGTTCATAACTAATCTCCTTTCTGAACTTTAGTACTGAGTTAAAGCACTTAGTCCCATAAAATAAAATGGAACTCCGTAATTAGAATTTCCTTGGTTAAAATGACTATGTTATTATTTACTAAATCTGATTTTTATATATAATACCAGTATTGTAACAATTATCAACATCTATATTTTCTTTGCTAAATTGGTTAGCTTACTTTGTTAAAGTTCATCTGCAGAAGCGTATTCACTGAATTTATCCTTATGAATGACGCAGCTTTTTACCCAGCTTACTTTTCCATTCTTTGAGGTTCTGTAATAACCTGACCTCACATGTGGGCATTTTTCAGTACTGGCATGTGGCTTGTGTGGTGCGTGGTAAACCATATCTGTGTTAAAGTCCTCGAAACTACGCACTGTAATTTTTCCCTCAACACGTTGTGATTTATACGGTGTCTGCTTGACTGCAATTTGGTTATTATCTGAATTGTTTCGAACTGGTTTGGATTGCTCCATTAATGTGTCAAGTTCTGGCAAGCTAACAGACTCAGCTAAAGAATTAAGCTTGGCTAAAGATTTGGTCTTTCTCTGCTCCTCTTTATTAATTAGATATTCCTGAAGACATCTTAAAACCGTGTATGCCATTTGTAAGTAACCACTAGGACAATCGTTAATATATTTTACGCAAGAATTACTTTTGCTATAAAGAGCTTTTTTGCACAAGAAATCAGCACCTTTTATTGTACAAACATCGCAGGGTGCTAATACTGGTTTATCATAAATATTATCAATTCTAAATTCATGTAAACCAACACATCTATCCCATATATAAATTATTAGAAAATCGCCGTTTTCGACACCATCTGAATCTTCTGGTACCATAGCTTCAACATGGAATCCTAATCGAGATGCTCTGCCTTTTCCCTCTACAAAGATTTCAAAAGTCGTATCTTTAGGATATAACTGTGCTAAAGCTTTCAAATCAACTGAACCACATCTTAATGAATCATCATATTGCACACTCTTGTATGCATCTTCGGAAATTAAAAACAACTTAGAAGTTACCTTATCTTTTGTATTAAAATATCCATGCAATACATTGCTATATTCTAAAGTACTAAGAAGAACATAGCATTGATAAAAGAGTTGGAAGTATGAGCCTAAATTTGTAGAAGTTTGCGCCTTCTGTTTTAACTCTATTATCCTGTTCTTCATGTTATTCTGTCCAATACCGTCAGTAAAACAAAGTTGTGGAAATTCGTTGATACATACATTTACAACTTGCATAGCAACATTAAATAATTCGCTTCCGTAATTTTCTTGATTAGAGCAAAAATCTGGATTTGTAACTGTAAGCATTATACTACTTGCACCCCAAACAGCCTCCATAGTATCTAATGGAATTTTCTTTGTAAATTTAAAGAATGGTATGTCATTAAGATTTATTTTTCTTGATTTTCTGCGTTTAGGTTGTGCTTGAGATACTTTAGTTTCTGCGTTGCTTGATTTGTCATTACTGTCGAACAGGTTCATTTTGTCCATTTTAACTCTCCTTTTCTTTTTATAGGATATAGTAAGAGATCCTAGCTAAAGCGGTTTATGCTGGGCTAATGCACTTAATACCTAGAAAAGTAAAAAAGGGAACTTCCAGAATTTAATCCGAGAGTTCCCTTGTCTAGAGCCACTACCTATTTTACTACTGTTAAGCAACCACCTTCTTCTACTGGCTTAAATAACTCAACTACTGTTTTATTTGTGCTAAAGTTCGGCAATGAGTGACATAAAGTAAACGTATTAGCATCATTGTAAGCGGTTATACTTTTTAAGAAACCTTTATTCACTTTAAGTTCGCTTAGTAAAGTACATGCATAAAATGTACCAAAAGCATCTATTTCATGAGTAGTATTCAGTTTCCAGTTTGATAAATCTAATTTCTTTAAAGAGATGCACATCTCAAACATATAGTAAAGTTTTTGAACTTTATTTAGACTCCAATTAGATATTACAAGATTTGATAAAGAGATACATCCTTTAAACATATATGCTAAAGCTTTCACATTTTCCATATTAAAGTTAGATAAATCTAAAGATACCAAGTACCTACTTTCTTCAAACATAGAGCACATATCTTCAATGTTACAAGTATTGAATTTGGAAAAATCAATTGAAGTTACAGCACCGTGAAATTTAGCAAACATTCTATAACAGCTGGTTGCATTGATTGGCGTAACAGGGACAACCTTAAGATCTCCATCATAGCGATAAGCAAGAAAATCATATTCATTTTCTTCTGGGTCGTATTCTTCATCATTTTCACAAAATTCATCCATTGCAGGATAATACATTAATGTATTGTATAAAACCCAATGATATTGTCCACCATTTTCTCTAATCCAATCATACTTGGCAAAAGAGTTAGCATTTACCTCTTCTTTAACTCTTTCCCTCTCTTCTTCTGAGTTGACATTTAAGGAGTATGTCTTGCCTTTCAATGTAAAGGTGAGATTACCTTCTTCGTCTTGGATTGGTGCCTCTGGTAATGTTGCAATTGTTTTTGATTCATTGAATAAATTCATTTTGTTCATTTTTAATTCTCCTTTCATTTTGATTTCTCCTTTCTTTGTAAGTTATAGTTGGAGATCTTAGCTAAATCGGTCTGTACTGGGCTAAAGCTCGCTTTACTCTCGTGATCTGAAGAAACTGATCGTGATTTCGGACTTGTTCTATTCAGAGTGGTCTGTACTGGGCTAAAGCCTTAGAAAATAAAAAGGGAACTCTCAAAGTCTATCTCTGAGAGTTCCCTGGGTTAAGGAGATACATCAGGTGCCAGTACATTATTTATAGCTAAACTATTTCTATCTCAACATCATAAGATAAATGCATTTTATATGATTTTTGGAAATGCTCATTAACTTTTAACAGCTTAAGAGAATTACATCCGTGAAACAAATTTTGTATTGAAACTTCATGAATTTCTGGAAAATACCCATATAAAGCATTAGGATCTCTCTCACTCTCAGCAGGTCTATAAGGTTTAACTAAATAACTTGTATAAAAACCACGAATATCGAGAACAGTGAGTCTTTTACAATTCATAAAAGCACTATTTAACATTCTGACTTTAGATGTGTTGAAGTTACTAAGGTCTAATACTTCTAAGGATTCGCAGCCACTAAACATATATTCCATAAGCTCAAGGTTATAAGTGTCGAAGTTACTTAAATCCAATGATTTGAGTCGTTTGCAATCTTGAAACATATAATACATCCATGTTACTTTAGATGTATCAAAACTACTTAAGTCTAAAGCTGTAAGATTTAAATTGTGCTCAAACATGAAACACATATGAGTAACATTTGAAGTGTCGAAATTACTAAGATTTAAATTAACCAATTTTGTACAAGCTTCAAACATGCTAGACATATCAGTAACTTTAGATGTAATTAGATTGTCAAGATCTAATGTTGTGATCTTCCTACAATTTTTAAACATACCTTTCATACTAACTATATTAACCGTGTTAAGTTTACTTAAATTCAATTCTGTTAATTTATCGCAATCACTAAACATATTTCTACAAGAAGTTGCATTAATTGGAATTATAGGTGTTTGATTACATCTTGGATTATAATGTAAATTGAGATTTCGATTATCTTCTTTAGGCCCATACATTGATGTATCATAAAATACCCAATGACCATCCTTCACATCTCTCTCAAATTCCTCAAACCAATCATACTGGGCTAAAGTGTTAGAGTTTACTGTTGCTTTAATTCTTTCTCTAGCTTCTTCAGAATTTACATTTAGAGTGTACTCTTTACCTTCTAATGTAAAGGTGAGATTACCTTCTTCATCTTGGATTGGAGCAGGTGGTAATTGATTTGTAGTTTCTTTTAGTTTTGTGTTTTCCTTTGATGTGTTGTTTCCAAATAACGCTTCGTTGGATTTGTCATTACCTCCAAATAGGTTCATAGATTTCATTTTGATTTCTCCTTTCTTGGTTAAACTCTGTAAATACAAAAATGGAACTCCATAATTAGAGTTCCCTGGGCTAAAGCGCTTGTCGTTTTAATGTTAAGTAACCGCCTTCTTCTATTGGTTTTGCCATTTCAATATTGGTTTTCTCTGGGCTAAAGACTGTAAGAGAACGACACCCATTAAACATATTACCTGAATATACTACCGAATTAGTCTTCCATTTATAAGAAATGTAAATAGTAGCAAGCTTTTTACAAGTTGCAAACATAGAACGTATATCAGTAACCTGACTTGTATCGAAATTACTGAGATCAAGTGATGCGATCTTTGAGCAACCTGAGAACATAGAATACATTTTAGTCACTTTACTTGTAACGAAATTACTAAGATCTAAGTTAGTTAATGCTGAGCATCCATAGAACATCTGACCCATATTAGTAACTCGTTTAGTGTCAAAATTACTAAGATCAAGTGAGGTGAGTTTTGAGCATTTACTGAACATAGAATACATATTAAAAACTTTTGAAGTATTGAAATTATTAAGGTCAAGCTGAATTAATAATTCACAACCCAGAAACATATAATTCATGCCAGTAACCCTGCTTGTATCGAAATTACTAATGTCAAGTGATGTAAGATTTTTACAATAATAAAACATAGCTTGCATATCAGTAACTTTACTTGTATCGAAATTATTTAAATCAAGCTGATTTAATGATTCGCAACAGGAGAACATGCCATTCATTCTAGTAACATTATGAGTATCAAAACTACTTAAATCTAATTGAGTAAGTCTGTAACACCTGCAGAACATATTGATCATTGTAGTAACCTGCCTAGTGTCGAAATTACTTAAGTCAAGCTGTGTAAGTGATTTACATTCGCTGAACATCATATAACAAGATGTTGTATTAATTGGCATTATCGGAGTTAAATCACAATCTTCCATGTAATGTAAGTATTGTCCATTCCACTTATCATTAACTATTTCATACATTTCAGTATTGTAAAGAACCCAATGCTTCTCTCCGGAGTCTTCTTTAAACCAATCATACTTAGCTAAAACATTAGTATTAACCTCTTCTTTAACTCTTTTCCTTTCTTCCTCTGAATTGACGTTTAATAAATAAGTTCTTCCTTCTAAGTTAAAAATGAGATTACCTTCTTCATCTTGGATCGGTGCTGGTGGTAATTGATTTGTATTTTCCTTTGGTTTTGTGTTTTCCTTTGGTGTGTTATCTCCAGGCAACGCTTCGCTTGATTCCCCCTTGTTAGTGAAGAAGTTCATTGATTTCATTTTTATTTCTCCTTTCTTTTTAAATTATAGTTAAAGATCTGTGCTAAAGTGGTTAATGCCTAGAAAAGTGAAAAGGGAACTCTCAAAGTTTATCTCTGAGAATTCCCTGAGTTACGATTTTTAATTTATTTTAATATTTTCATGACAGGTGTACTGGACTAAGGTACTACAACAAATACTAGTCCAGCACACTACTGTCCATGATACTAATTATGATTACTTAGTCAACTTCAATCTTTATTTTTTATTGTAATCTTTATCTCGATTACAATGGTATTTTTACATACCCAATTGTATAAAGTTGAGTAAGGTACGCGGAACTCATGTGCAATTGCTGATATGTTCCCAGATTCATTGCACATTGCTACAAGTTCAGCCTTGAAGTTATCTGAGTAACTTCTTTTGCTATAATCATCTCGGATTTTCTTGTCTTGAGTACCTTGACATCTTCTAGTAACATGTTCAGATTTCTTGTAAACTCTTATTTCTATATAAAAGTTACAATCTCTGAAAATGAAAATACTCATCTTTTCACCTCCTCTCTTGTGAGGTTATAAATGAAAAGATGAGTAATGATGTTTTATAAAAATTTAAAATAAAAAAGGAATTCCGTAACTGGAATTCCCTGGGTTAAATTGATTATGCTATTAGGATACTTTCTTCAATGTTAAGTAACCTCCCTCTTCTACTGCTTTTGCCATTTCGATATTGGTTTTCTCTCGGCTAAAGCCTGGAAGAGAACAACACTTTTTGAATATATCATCTGAGTATACTACAGAATTAATATTCCATTTGTCAGAGATGTAAATAGTAGTAAGCTTTCTACATTTAGCAAACATTTCTTCTATATGAATAACATTACTTGTATCGAAACTACTTAAGTCGAGTGTTGTGAGGTGCGAACAACCACAGAACATCCAATTCAGGGTAAATACTTTACTGGTGTCGAAATTACTGAGGTCGAGTGATTTAAGTCTGGAACAACCATCAAACATAAATTCTATGTCAAGAGCACTAGAGGTGTTAAAGTTACTTAGGTCAAGTTGGATTAAGGATGAACAGCCTGAGAACATATAACTCATATCAGTAACATGACTTGTGTCGAAATTACTGAGATCAAGCTGTGCTAGAGCACTACAATCCCTGAACATACCGATCATTTTAATAACACTACTGGTGTCGAAATTACTGAGATTTAGCTGAGTTAAAGACTTGCATCTCCAGAACATTGCATACATTTCAGCAACCCTTGAAGTGTCGAAATTACTAAGGTCAAGCTGAGTCAATGATTCACATCGGTTGAACATGCAGTCCATGTTAGTAACTTTACTTGTGTCGAAATTACGTAGATCTAGCTGAGTTAATGATAAACAATTGTCGAATATATAACTCATATTGATAACCTTACTTGTATCAAAATTACTAACATCTAATTTGATTAAAAAGTAGCATTCAGAAAACATACCACACATATTAGTGATATTCCCTGTATTGAAATTGCTAAGATTTAGCTTTGTGAGATTGTTACATTTGCTGAACATATAATAGCAAGATGTTGCATTAATTGGAAGCACTGGGGCTAAAGCGCTGTTCTCCCTGTACTGTAAATGATCCCTAATGGCAACGTACTCATCAACAATCTTTATGTATTCATACATTTCTGTATTGTAAAGTACCCAATGTTCTTTTCCAGTTGTTTCTTTAAACCAATCGTACTTGGCTAAAGAGTTAGCATTAACTTCCTCTTTAACCCTTTTTCTTTCTTCTGCTGAGTTTACATTTAAAGAGTAAATCTTGCCTTCTATGTTAGAGCACACATCCTTATCTCTCGTCGTGCTTTCGGATGTGTTTAATGTAAAGGTGAGACTACCATTCTCATCTTGGATTGGTGCGGGTGGTAATGCTGTGGGTCCTTTGGATTTGCGGTTGAATAGGTTCATTAATTTCATTTTAGTTTCTCCTTTCTTGGCTAAAGTACTGTAAATATGAAAATGGAATGCTTTAAGCAAAAGAGAATTGCTTAAAGCAAAAGAGAGAACTCCATATTGGAATTCCCTGGGTTAAAATGGTTATGCTACTATTCTACTTTTTCAATGTTAAGTAACCACCATCTTCGATTGATTTAGCCATTTCAATATTGGTATTCTCTTGATTAAAGTTTGGAAGAGAGTAGCACTTTTTGAACATATTATCTGAATATATTACAGAATTAGTCTTCCATTTGTCAGAGATGTAAATAGTAGTAAGCTTTTTACAATCATAGAACATTTCTTCTATATCATTTACTTTATTTATATTGAAACTACTGAGGTCAAGTGATGCGAGGTTTGAACAGTAGCTGAACATATAACACATATTAGTAACCTGACTTGTATTGAAACTACTAATGTCCAACTGTGTTAAGGCTTCACATCTACAGAACATGCAATACATAGTAGTAACTTTAGAAGTGTCAAAATGACTAAGATCTAGTTGAATTAAGACTTTGCAGTGGTAGAACATTCCACGCATATTAATAACCTTACTTGTGTCAAAATTACTGAGGTCAATTTGTGTTAATGACTTGCAGTCTGAGAACATGCAATACATATTAACAACATTACTCGTGTCAAAATTACTGAGGTCAAGTTGTATTAAGGTACAGCAGTCGTAGAACATTTTATAGCAAGATGTTGTATTAAGTGGAATTATAGGAGTTAAACTACTATCTTCTTTATAATGTAAATAATTTATACAAGAAAAACGATCATACACTATTTCATACATTTTTGTATTGTAAAATACCCAATGATGCGCCCCTGTTTCTTCTTTGAACCAATCATACTTGGTTAAAGAGTTAGTATTAACTTCTTTTTTAACTCTTTTCCTTTCATCTTCTGAGTTGACATTTAAAGAATATTCTTTTCCTTCTAAGCTAAAGATGAGATTACCATTTTCGTCTTGAATTAGTGTTAGTGGTAATGCTGTTGATTCTTTTGGATTTGTATTTTCATTTAGTTTACTATCTCCAAATAACGCTTCACTGGATTTGTCATTACCTCCAAATAGGTTCATTCTTTCCATTTTAATTTCTCCTTTCTTGGTTAAACTCTGTAAATACAAAAAGGGAACTCCGTAATTGGAATTCCCTGAACTAAAAATACCTTATCTCTTCAATGTTAAGTAACCGCCCTCTTCGATTGATTTAGCCATTTTGATACCTATCTTATCTGGGCTAAAGTTTGGAAGAGAACAGCACTCTTTGAACATATCATCTGTATTTAATAGGCGATTAGTCTTCCATTTGTCAGAAATATAAATAGTTGTAAGTGTTCTACACTGATAGAACATACATTTCATATATTCAACCATAGAGGTATTAAAACCACTGAGGTCAAGTTGTGTGAGACTAAAACATTTGAAGAACATAGCACTCATATCAAATACATTACTTGTATCGAAATTACTAAGGTCGAGCTGTTTGACATTGTAGCAATTAGTAAACATATGACTCATGGTAGTCACTTTAGAAGTATCGAAATTACTAATGTCAAACGATGTAAGTTTTAAACAGCTGCGGAACATTCCTTCCATATTAGTCACTTTAGAAGTATTGAAACTACTGAGATTTAAATTAACCAATTTTGTACAATCACTAAACATGTAATACATATCAATAACCTCAGAAGTGTCGAAATTACTGAGATCAAGTGATTTAAGTCTTCCGCAGTTAGCAAACATTTTGCTCATGGTAGTAACTTTAGAAGTGTCGAAATTACTGATGTTAAGGGTTGTAAGACTGCAGCAACCATTGAACATATAACCCATGTCAGTAACTTTACTTGTATCAAAATTGCTTACATTAAGTGACATGAGATTTTCACAATCAAGAAACATACAACCCATATCAACAATGTTTTTAGTATTGAATCTACTTGAGTCAAGTGTTGTAAGATTTCTACAGACTTCAAACATTTTAAAACATGATGTGGCATTGATTGGAATTATCGGGACTAAAGCACTGCCCTCCCTGTAATGTAAGAAACTACCTACAGAATAAATATGAATCACTTCATACATTGCTGTATCGTAAAGAACCCAATGCTCCTCTCCGAAATATTCTTCGAACCAATCATACTTAGCTAAAGAGTTTGCATTCACTTCTTCTTTAACTCTTTCCCTTTCTTCTTCTGAATTGATATTTAGAGAGTACATCTTGCCTTCTAATTCAAAGGTGAGATTGCCATTTTCATCTTGAATTGGTGCTGGTGGCAATGCTGTAGGTTCTTTGGATTCTTTCTTACTGGTGAAGAGGTTCATTGATTTCATTTTGATTTCTCCTTTCTTGGTTAAATGGCTGTAAATATGAAAAGGGAATGCTTTAAGCAAAAGAGAATTGCTTAAAGCAAAAGAGAGAACTCCGTATTGGAATTCCATTGGTTAGACTGATTAAACTACTTTTTCAATGTTAAGTAACCACCTTTACCGTAATGAGCGTTGGTTTTCTTAGTCTTGTAGCTTTTATAGTTAGGGAGGTTTATGCAACCTGTGAACATTTCCTCTGATTCTGTAACATTGTCTATATTCCACTTATTAGAGACATAGATGGTGGTGAGTTTTGAGCAGCTGTTAAACATTTCATACATTTTAGTGACCTTACTTGTATCAAAATTACTGAGATCAAGTTGAGTGAGACTTGAGCAACCTTTAAACATCCACCTCATATAAGTCACATTACTTGTATCGAAGCTACTTAAGTCAAGTGATGTAAGTTTTAAGCAACCACAAAACATATAACGCATATCAGTCACTTTACTTGTGTCGAAATTACTTAAATCAAGTGTTGTGAGACTTTTGCAATTACAAAACATATGACTCATATCAGTCACTTTACTAGTACTGAAACTACTTAAGTCAAGTGATACGAGTTTTGAGCAGTTACAGAACATCCAATGTATACTAGTTACTTTGCTTGTATTGCAAATACTGAGATCAAGTGAAGTAAGATTTGAGCAGTTGTAAAACATATAACTCATGTTAGTCACTTTACTTGTATCGAAGTTACTTAGATCAAATGAAGTGTGCTTTGAACACTCTTCAAACATTGAATAACAAGAGGTCGCATTAATAGGAATTATAGGAGTTAAATTACTATCTTCTTTATAATGTAAATACAATCTTTTAACATCTTCTACTATTTCATACATTTCAGTGTTGTAAAGAACCCAATGTTTTTCCCCTGTTTTTTCTTTAAACCAGTCATACTTGGTTAAAGCATTGGAATTCACCTCTTCTTTGACTCGCGCTCTTTCTTCTTCTGAATTAACATTCAGAGAGAAAGTCTTACCCTTTAACGTGAAGGTGAGATTACCATTCTCATCTTGGATTGGTGCTGGCGGCAATGCTGTTGGTTCTTTTGATTTATTGTTAAACATGGTCATTTTGTCCATGATTTCTCCTTTCTTGGCTAAAACACTGTAAATTGAAAAAGGAAACACTGTAATTGGAATTCCCTGGGTTAGATTGGTTATGTTGTTACTCTACTTCTTCAATGTTAAGTAACCGCCCTCTTCGATTGGTTTTGCCATTTTAGCGTCTATCTTCTCTGAGTTAAAGTTTGGAAGAGAATAACACTCTTTGAACATGTCTTTTGCATTTATTACTTTGTTGAGATTCCATTTATTAGAAATATAAATAGTAGTAAGCCTTATGCAGTAATAAAACATGTTTTCTGTACGAGTAACCTCACGAGTGTTGAAATTACTGATGTCTAATTGTGATAAACAGTGGCAACCTTCTAACATCCCACACATATCAGTAACCTGACTTGTATTGAAACTACTGAGGTCAAGCATAGTGAGCTTCTTACAACAAGAAAACATTCCGCACATAGTAGTAACGTTACTTGTATCGAAATTACTAAGGTCTAACCGAGTTAACGATAAACAATTGTCGAACATATAACTCATTTCAGTAACGTTACTTGTGTCAAAATTACTGAGGTCAAGCTGTGTGAGCTTTAAACAGTTAGAGAACATCATAAACATAGTAGTAACCTGACTAGTGTCGAAATTACTAATGTCCAGCTGGGCTAAGGATTTGCATCCATAGAATATCCAACTCATTTCAGTAACATTACTTGTGTTAAAATTATTGAGGTCAAGTTGTGTGAGTCTTAAACAGCCAGAAAACATCATAAATATAGTAGTAACCTGACTAGTGTCGAAATTACTGAGATCTAATTTGGTTAAGGCTTCACAGCCGTAGAACATCTCATTCATTGTGGTAACATGACTTGTATCGAAATTACTGATGTTAAGCTGTGCTAAGGCTATGCAACCAGAAAACATTCTACACATATCAGTAACTTGACTAGTGTCGAAATTACTGAGGTCAAGTTGTGATAAGCTTTTACATTCTTTGAACATTCCGCACATATCAGTAATATTTGATGTGTCAAAATTACTGAGGGCAAGCTGGTTTAATTTATAGCATCCGTAGAACATATAATAGCAAGACGTTGCATTAACTGGGATTACTGGGACTAAATTACTATTTTCTTTATAATGTATATATTTATCACAAGTATATATTTGTTCTACTTCATACATTTCTGTATTGTAAAATGCCCAATGTTTTTCTCCCTTCTCTTCTTTAAACCAATCATACTTGGTTAAAGAGTTAGCATTAACCTCTTCCTTAACCCTTTCCCTTTCTTCTTTTGAATTAACGTTTAAAGAGTAAGTCTTTCCTTCTAATTCAAAAGTAATATTACCGTTCTCATCCTGTATAGGTGCCGGCGGTAATTGATTTATGTCTTCCTTTGGTGTATTGTTTCCAAATAGGTTCATTGATTTCATTTTGATTTCTCCTTTCTTGGCTAAAACACTGTAAATATGAAAAGGGAACTCCGTAATTGGAATTCCCTTGACTATTTTTATATCTATTATTTAATTCTTTCATTATTTCTGGAACATCAGTAATATAACTATTCTTTCCTCCATCCTTGATTATGGTCACTATCGGACGGGCTACATTCTTCATATACAGAATTTTTCAGCCTTGCAATTTTTATTGGATATTTCAACGCAGCATTCTGTTCATTATAACAAGCTATGCTTATTCCAATTTTTCTTTTAAATTCCTTTCCGTATTTCTTTTCCATTTCTTTATCTGACAATACTTTAAAATCTTCCAATGCTTTACAACGCTTTTCGTATTCTTCTAAAGCAGCCTTAAAAAATTCTTCATCTTCTGGACGATTTCCATATCTTTTTCTATCAGGTTTTATTAAATTTTCTATTGTTATGTAGTTTTTATTCCAATCAGCTACTAAATCGTAAATGTCATGATTTCCAAAATTACCATAACCATCATAACACTGTTCCAATATATTTTCTTTTCCGAATTCTTTTGGAACTAAAACATATACATCTTTTATCTCATTGTTTACAACCTGTTCCTTTGTATCACATGTAATCCAACTAAATTGTCCCATACTCTTTTCTCCTCTCAATTCTATATATGTATTATATCAAATAAGCAAACCATTTTCCATAACAGAAATGAATTAAAGAGAGAATGCTTTAAGCAAAAAAGAATTGCTTAAAGCAAAAGAGGGAACTCCGTAATTGGAATTCCATTGGTTAAAACATTTGTTATTCTTTCATGATTAAATAACCACCATGCTCTATTGGTTTTGCCATTTCAATACCAATCTTCTCTGGACTAAAGTTTGGAAGAGAACAACACTCTTTGAACATATCTTCTGAATATTTTACTGAATCAATATTCCATTTATCAGAAATATAAATAGTAGCAAGCCTTACACAGTACTCAAACATTTTTGTTATACGAGTAATACTACTTACATCGAAACTACTAATGTCTAATTGTGATAAACGGTGGCAACCGCCAAACATATCCTTCATATCAGTTACTTTATTAGTGTCGAAATTACTTAGGTCAAGCTGTGTTAAAGCTTTGCAACAGTAAAACATAAAACCCATATCAATGACCTTACTTGTATCAAAATTACTGAGGTCAAGTTGAGTGAGATTTGAGCAACCAGAGAACACAATATTCATATTAGTGACCTTACTCGTATCAAAATTACTGAGGTCTAGTTGGGTTAGACTTTTGCAGTCAGAGAACATTCCACTCATGTTAGTAACACTATTTGTGTTGAAATTACTGAGGTCAAGCTGGGTTAATGATTCGCATCCCCAGAACATGGAACTCATGTCAGTAACGCTGCTAGTGTCAAAATTACTGAGGTATAGATAAGTTAAAGCTTCGCAAAAATTGAACATACCACTCATGTTAGTAACACTATTTGTGCTGAAATTACTGAGATCTAACTGTATTAGAGCTTCACAATCGTAGAACATATAGCACATTTTAGTAACCTTGCTTGTGTCGAAGTTACTAAGATCAAGTTGTGTTAAAGCTTTGCAACAGGAGAACATACAATTCATTTCAGTAACACTGCTGGTGTCAAAATTACTTAGGTCAAGCTGTGTTAAGGCGTAGCAGTCGTAGAACATTTTAAAACATGATGTGGCATTGATTGGAATTATCGGGTTCAAATCACTATTTTCTTTATAATGTAAATAAATTGTACAAGAAAGACGATCATACACTACTTCATACATTTTTGTATTGTAAATAACCCAATGATTTTCTCCTGTTTCTTCTTTAAACCAGTCATACTTAGCTAATGTACTAGAATTGACCTCTTTTTTAACTCTTTCTCGTTCTTCCTCTGAATTAACATTAAGAGAGAAAGTCTTACCCTTTAACGTGAAGATGAGATTACCATTCTCATCTTGGATTGGTGCTGGCGGTAATTGATTTGTAGTTTATTTCGGTTTTGTGATTTCCTTTGATTTGTTGTCTCCAAATAAATTCATAGATTTCATTTTGGTTTCTCCTTTCTTTACTAAAGCGTTGTAAATTAAAAAGGGAACTACGTAATTGGAATTCCCTTGATTAATTTGGTTATGCTACTATTTTACTTTTTCAAAGTTAAGTAACCACTATGCTCTACAGGTTTTGCCATTTCGACATCTACCATGTCTGAGTCATAATTTGGCAGTGAAAAGCAATCTTTGAACATACCATTTGAGTTTTCTACCGAATTAGTCTTCCATGCAGCTGAGGCATAAATAGTAGTAAGTTTTTCACAATAAAAGAACATAGCACCCATATCGATAGCATTAGAAGTGTCGAAATTACTAAGGTCAAGTTGTGTTAATGCTTTACAGTAAAAGAACATATTACTCATATTGGTAACATTAGAAATGTCAAAACTACTTAGGTCTAACTGAATTAATGATTCGCATTCGGAGAACATTTCATACATATTAGTAACCTGACTAGTGTTGAAATTACTGAGATCAAGTTGAGTTAATGATTCGCAGTAGTAAAACATTCCACGCATATTAATAACATTACTAGTGTTAAAATTATTGAGGTCAAGCCTGGTTAATGATTTACATTTAAAAAACATAAAACAACAAGATGTTGCATTGATTGGAATTACTGGTGCTAGATCACTATCTTTTTTATAATATAAGAAATCTTTAATATCAGGATATACTTCATACATTTCTGTATTGTAAAGTACCCAGTGTTCATTTCCCTCTTTTTCTTTAAACCAGTCATACTTGGTTAAAGAGTTAGAGTTCACCTCTTCCTTAACTCTTTCCCTTTCTTCTTCTGAGTTTACATTGAGAGAGTATTCTTTTCCTTCTAGATTAAATGTGAGATTACCATTCTCATCTTGGATTGGTGCGGGTGGTAATTCCTTGGCTAAAGACTTCTGCCAGGAATAGATAGAGCTAGTGGATACTCCTAACTCTTCTGCTGCTTTAGTAACTCCAACTTTAGAGGCTAGGTTAACTGCTTTCTTTTTAAAGTACTCTGCGTAGATTTTCTTCTTTGGTTTTGTGCTTTCAAACAAATTCATTGATTTCATTTTGATTTCTCCTTTCTTGTCTAAGTAACTGTAAAAATAAAAAGGGAACTCCGTAATTGGAATTCCCTGGGTATGTACTTGGCTAAAGCACTTCACGTCCTTACTTTACTACTGTCAGATAACCGCCGTCCTTAACATCGACTAACATTTCGTAGTTAATTCGATCTTGGCTAAAGTGTGGTAGATTAACACAGCAATCGAAAACAAAACAGTTATCTATGTACTCTCCAGTAACCCATTTTGGGGATACGTAAATTCTTTTGAGGCTTTTGCACCCATTGAAGAAATTAGCAAAGCTTTTAACATTAGAGGTATCAAAGCTAAATAAGTCTAATATGATTAAGGATTCGCAATTTTGAAAGATGTTTGACATTGAAATGGTATTCACTGTGCTAAAGTCTTTTACTGAAAGAGTAGTTAACTTTGTACAGCCTTCAAACATTTTTGACATATTTATTACGTTTTCTGTGTTAAAGTTGCTTAGATCTAACTCTTTAAGATTATAACAAGCTTCGAACATAGACATCATTGTTACAACGTTTTCTGTTCTAAAGTGACTTAAGTCTAACCTTTCTAGAGTGATGCAGCCATGAAACATATCACAGCAAGAGCTGGCATTGATTGGTAAAACTGGGGCTAAACCAGAGTCCACGTTGTAATGTAATCCTACACTATGTTCTGTATACATTTCTGTATTGTAGAAAACCCAGTGTTTTTTACCAGTCTTCTCTTTGAACCAATCATAGTGTGCGTGATGTTGCTCATTGAATATTCTTTTTAATTTTTCTCTGGACTCTTTGGAATTAACATTGACTTCGTAGTTGTATTTGCCATGGCCGAAATGGAGAAGACTTTCACTGTTCTGCGGTCTTTCTTGGCTAAAACTGAGAGTATCCTCACTGCTAAAGCAAGGTTGTCCAATACCAAAGCGCAGAATACCTTTATTGTCCTGCTGTGGTACTTTGGAGAAGTCATTGTGAATCTTTAATGCTTCTTCGATAGGTTTTAGATCAACCGGTGTTACTCTTCCGAAATCAACTGGAGTGCTTCTGGTCCATGTGTCGTAGTAGTGAGATTTGTCTGGCAGGCTATCACAATGATAAAACATCTTTTTATATTCATCTGCGTCTTCCATGTAATCTAACTTCCATTTCTCTGTGACTAGGATTTCTCTAAGATTCTCACAGTTATAGAATAGTTTTCTTATCTTTGTCACATTACACGTATTAAAACAAGTTAAATCAAGATGGCTTAATTTACAGCAATTCTCAAACATACTGTCCATGAATTCGAGATTAGAAGTGCCGTCCTGATAGAACTCTTCCTGATTAAATTCTAAGTCTAAGAATTCTAGATTTCTACAATTCCAGAACATGTAAGACATATTAGTTACATTTCTCATATCGAAACCACTTAGAATTAAATAACGAAGAGACTGGCAGTTGTAGAACATTCTTGACATGTTGTTTACATTTGCTGTATTGGAGCCTGATAGATTAAGTCTTTTAAGATTGTGACAATCTTTGAACATAGCGTACATGTTAGTAACGTTTCCTGTGCTAAAGTGTTCTATGTTAAGACGGTCTCCCCTGTAATGCTCAAACATATAACCCATTTCAACTACGTTTTCTGTGTTAAAGCAAGATAGGTCAGGATCTGTACAACATCTAAACATTTCATAACAACTTGTTGCATTGATTGGTATTGTAGGAGTTTTACTAGATTTGTCTTTATAGTATAAATGTCCGTAGTCCACATAGAATTGATTGGTATCATAGAGAACCCAATGCTCTTTTCCACGTATTTCTTTGTGCCATGCAAAAGTCGTATTGGATACTTCATTAATTTGTTTAAGACAGTACTCTCTTGACTCCTGTGAGTCTGTATTTACCATGTAATGGTGGTTTTCTTGGCTAAAGCAGAGAATACCTCTATCATCCTGTATTGGTGCTACTGAAAGTTTATTCATTTTGATTTCCTCCTTGCTGTTTGTTTTGGGTATAATAAAGGAGCATTTGACTTTTACATCAAATGCTCCTGCAGTTGTTTGTTCTTTTAATTTGTGTTTTATCTATTATTACCACTCACTTTTTCAACCTGAAACCAGCAATTCATCAACTCAGTATATAAGCATCATTATAAGCTGTTTCTAAAGTTGTATGTCCGTTTAAATGGTTATAATCTTCTTTACAAACTCCATTTTTCATTCTTCCATATAATCCAGAGTAATCTTTGACAAGTGTCAATTCATCAAAATACGGATGCTCTATAACTTTCCATTTAACTGTTCTGTTTCCTTTGTTCACTGTAAATACTTTATTTAATTCTACTTTCATGTTTTGTTCCTCACTTTCTTTGTTTTGTGTATAATAAAAGAGCATCTGACTTTTACATCAAATACTCCTGCGGCTATTTATTCTATTCTCTAATTTTATTATTCTGTTCTCAGTTTCCTATTTACTAGAAAGAGTGAGGAGGTGTGGAAAGGAGTGGGGAGATTATGTCTCCCTTACTGCCTCGCTTCGCTCGCTAGGGGGCTGTCATCAACGCTCTCTTACGTTTGTGAGATCTAAAGATATCCTAGATTCGAGTTTAGTACCTCTTCCATCTAGGATTTAAGCTTGGCAGTCAGCTGGTTCTCCTGGGCTAAAGCCTTACAGAATCTAAAGATGATCTTAATTCGTAGCTACTGCTACTGCCGTCTCTAGTACTACTTTGCAAAGCCGTTACTGGGCTAAAGCACCTTACTTTTTCAATGTTAAATAACCTCCTTGCTCTACTGGTTTTGCCATTTCGATATCTATCTTCTCTGGGGTAAAGTTTGGAAGAGAACAGCATTCTTTAAACATATCGACATCTTCTGTCACCTTATTAGTCTCCCATTTATCAGAAATGTAAATAGTCGTGAGCGATTTACAATTGTAGAACATATATCTAACACTAACAACTTTGGAAGTATCGAAGTTTTCAATATTGAGTAATGTAAGATTTGAGCATTTGGTAAACATTCCAGACATATCAATGACCACACCTGTGTTAAAATTTGCAATGTCAAGTGCTGTGAAATGTTGACAATTATAGAACATCCAACTCATGTCAATTACGTGTGAAGTATCGAAACTACTGAGATTAAGTTGTGTGAGATTTGAACAGTCATAGAACATATAACTTGTTTTAGTAACTTTAGAAGTATTGAAATTACTAAGGTCTAACTGAGCTAAAGCTTTACAATTATCAAACATAAAACTCATATTAATTACATTGCTGGTATTGAAATTACTTAAATCTAACTTTGTTAATTTTGTGCAATCTGAGAACATACCAAACATGTCAGTAATTCGGCTTGTGTTGAATATGCTAAGATTAAGTTGTGTGAGTTTAGAACAATCATGAAACATATAACGGCAAGATGTTGCATTAATAGGAATTGTAGGAACTATACTACAAAGTTCTTTATAATGCAGATATTTATTTGAAACACCAATAATTTCATACATTTCTGTATTGTAAAGAACCCAATGCTTTTTCCCTCTTTTTTCTTTAAACCATTCATATTCGGTTAAGGAGTTAGCATTTATTTCATTTTTAACTCTTTCTCTTTCTTCTTTTGAATTAACATTAAGGGTGTATGACCGTCCTTCTTGGCTAAAGTGGAGAATACCTTTCTCATCCTGTATTGGCGCTACTGGAAGTTTATTCATTTTGATTTCCTCCTTGTTATTTATTTTGGGTATAATAAAAGAGCATCTGACTTTTACATCAGATACCCCTACTACTCTATTCTTTTGTTTTGTTATTTAGTTCCAAACAAATTCATTGATTTCATTTTGATTTCTCCTTTCTTGGCTAAAGCCTTGTAGTCGCTTAAAGCAAAAAAGGGAACTCCGTAATTGGAATTCCCTGCTAAATGTTATTAACTTCTATAGATTGCTGGAACGATTAAGTCCTTCTCTTTCTCTCTTGTTTCTTCTGGTACGATAATTCCTAGTTGTTCCTCTATCCAACCAGCAATCATGCGTCGATGACAGAATTTCTTTTTCGTTGCTAAATCTTTTGAGGATTCGAAACAGACTAAAGTGCAGTCTTTTAAATCTTCGTATACCTTTTCCGGATTTAATTTATCAAGCTGTGAATAGTAAGCTTTTCTAAAGTACTCAAAGCTTTCTTGGCTAAAGTCCTGGTCATGTGCCAGTTTAACCAAATCCCAGCTAGGCATAAGTGATTCATAGCTTAACATGTACTGCACTCCTGGTGGTGTTGAGCGTGAAATGCTGACATATTTCACATCACTAATCGGTTCGTGCGTAGCTTTCCAAAAGTAAGATGTTTTCATAATTCTTATTACCTCTTTTCTTTTTAGAAATTATAAAAGCACATACTTCAAATTATGGTTAGCTATTTATTGCAGTGAAGTAACTACCATCTACATATCCATTAATGAAACATTTTCCAGTTTTCTACCTTTTGGTGTAAAGTAACCTCCTTCGGTTTTTGACTTAGCCATTTCGATTCCAGTATATTCTGGGCTAAAGCCTGTAAGATTCACACAATCTTTAAACATTGTCTGTGAAATATCATCTTCAGATAACATAGATAAATCAAATTTATAATTTGCATTAATGATTGCGAGACTCATACAATTTGCAAACATCCCATCAACTTTTTGTAAATTTTCTTTGCTAAAGCCTGTAATGGAAAGTTCAAGGAGTTTTACGCACCCAATAAACATGTAACTCATGTTTTCAACTTTAGGCGTTTTAAAGTTAGAAACATTTATAAATTGTACATTATTGCATCCATTAAACATTGCACAAAAGTCACTAACATTTTCTGTATTAAATGTTCTTAAATCAATATTTTTTACTCTGGTCCAATTTTCAAACATTGAACACATATCTACCACGTGACTTGTGCGAAAATTACTAAAATTTAAATTCTCAACCTTGTCGTATAAGTTAAACATTTTATAGCAAGAGGTAGCATTAAATGGTAACGTAGGTGCTGGTCCATATTCTGGACAATATCTTAAATGTTCATAAAAAGACATATATCTATCAATAATCTCATACATTTTTGTATTGTAGAGTACCCAGTGTTTTAGACCACGTTCTTCTTTAAACCATGCAAAATCAGCTCCTGTTAGCATTTTTAATTTACGCACACAATCTTTACGTGCTTCCTCTGAGTTAACATTTAAAGTGTATTTATCAAAATTAATAACAAATGATAAAATACCGTTTTCATCCTGAGTTGGTTCTAGAGTGGCATCAGTAAGAGATTCTTCTCCAAGTTTCGTAATAACCACTTTATTGCTAGAAATGATTTTACCATCTTCACGTGTTTCTTCTGAATCACGATATAGACGCAAACTGTTTGCATATTGATAAGTCCAATCTCTGAGCTTATCTAAAGGAATTCCAAGTTCATTAGAAATCGCTGCGTTACCAATCTTCTTGGCTAAAGTAACTATACTTCTTTTTAGATCTTCAATCTCTGTTATATCATCAACAGACAAGCCTGCATTTAATTCTTCTGATTCTTTGAAACTACTTTCTCGTTCATTCTCCTCTTCTATTATTTCTTTTCCTACTTTGCTAAAGAGATTCATAAAATCCATAATATTACTCCTTTCTTAAAATGTGAAAAGGGAATGCTCCTATTCTGAAACATTCCCTCTACTGTTAATTATTAAATTTTCTGCTCTTGTATTTTTCACTATTCTTTTTATTGGTGAAGAGTGAACCACCCTTCAGGATCTAAAGATATCCTAGATTCGCACTTAGCACCTCTTCCATCTAGGATTTAAGCTAGTTATGGGCTGGCGGCGCCAGAGTCTTGATTAAAGCTCTGCTTCGCACTGTTATTAGCCTAAATCTGAAGATATCAAGAAGTGCAGATTAAGGTTACTTACGCGCCAACAGTTTAAAATAAACTTAGTGGATTCAGTGATTTGTCATTTCCAATAACTGAAAGTTTCTGCAATTCTTTTGGTAACAATGGTTTAACTTTTTTCATATTATAATTAGACATGTAATAAACATCTAAATTATCTTTATCATATTTATATCTACTATCAGAATACTTGGTCGCTAAATGAGTGAAAAATCTTTCCCAACTGAAGTATTTAGAACTTTCAATGTAATTGGAAGGATCATTTAAAATCTTGTCCAGATCAGGTATAGTGAAAATACCAGCTTTTAATAAAATCCACTCAAAACTTTCTGGCATCCAAATGTATACACGTTTATTAAGTTTCTTTTTTATATAATCATATAAGTCACGTATTCTACAACCAAAGGCTGCACCATCGACAATACAATAAATTCCATTACTTTTTGAATTTGATATAGCTTGTCTAAATTTTGTATTGCCTTTAGCAGATTCTATGTTACAGTTTTTGAGAAATTTAGTAAAGAAATCAAAACCAGCATTACTATCTTCTGTCATTACAGTATCAAAATGCATAGGTGATTCTTCAAAATTAGAATATATCTTTTTGAAACTATACACTTGTCTAAATACTTTTTTGTCTTCATAACTATACAGAGTATAAATTTCATTAACACTGTAAGGTAAAGCATAAATAGGTTCTCTATTTACAATTACAAAGTAATTTCCAGAATCACGTACAAATCTTGCAAATTCATGAGTAAATACAAAATCATTAGATTCTTCTATGAAAATTACATGATTTGTTAAATCTTTGAAAGACTTCTCCCAATCCCCATCAATATGAACATAGTAATCAGCATTCGTATTTACAGTAATAAAAGGATTCCCTTTACGTTTTAAAGACGCATTTAAAATATTAAGAAGTCTTGTCTTACCTGTTGCACTATCTCCCTGTAGAATAGTAATATTTCTCTTTAGTTCAAATTTAAAAAATAAATCTTTAATTTTACTACTATACTTTTCAGCAGTTACTTCAAAATTTATTACACCTTTCATTACAATTACCTCATTTAAAAATAGGCCGGGCTAAAGTTCCGTCAAAAACACTACTGTCTGCTGTAAAGATTTTTTCTATATATTCTTCAGAATTGTGAACTTCAGCACCAGTGTTTAATATTTTAATATCAAAACTACCTGTAAAATCCATCATATAACCGAGATAAATTGTTATGTCTTTTTTCTCTGCAATCTTTAATATCCATTTAGCACAATTATCTCCACAATGGTTTGCATTAAAAATAAATCCGTCTGTTTTCAATATCATCATTAAAGTCTTTACCCCTCCGGATAACACTTCTGGGAGAATTGGCCCGAGAACTGGACTTTCTATTATGTGTGGAGCTATTACCTCTGATTTATCTACATCTTTTATCATTTCTTTTACAAATGGATCTTTCATCCATTCTTCATCAAATAAATATTCAAAATAAAAGTCTATAGCATCTATTACTTCTATTGGAGTTCCATCAGGATTTTCTCCACCACGAAACCATATATTTAACATAATATCACCTCTTTTCTTTTTATTATAGCAAGAACCTAATTAAGTAGCAAGGTAAGAGTAAGGTACCTTTCGGGATCTAAAGATATCTTAGATTCGAGTCTATCGTCTCTTCCATCTAGGATTTAAGCTCGCTAGATTTGAAGATAAAGAATACTGCTTCTACAGAGCACACTTCATGGAAGCCACTGGGTTAAAGCCTTCCCTAGTCCTCTACTGGCTCATAGGTCTTTTCAAAAATATCCGGCTTGCATGGATACTGCTCACCATCTACTCCTGTTATTATATAATCTCCTTTAGAGGCTATCATATCTCCTTCAAGAGTATGTATAGTTAATACTTTATCTGTTTGGTATGCTTCGATTACTACTGGCTTCTTACGATATTTTTTAATCTTCATAGTATTCATTTTAATTTCTCCTTTCTTTGCTAAAGCACTGTAAATATGAAAAGGGAATTCTCAAAGTTTATTTCTGAGAATTCCCTGGGTTAAACTGATTATGTTATTATTGATTAAAATACATTACTTCTTCAATGTTAAGTAACCTCCCTGCTCTGTAGGTTTTGCCATTTCAATGCCAGTCTTTTCTGGGCTAAAGCCAGGAAGAGAACAGCACTCTTTGAACATGTCCATTGCGTTTGTTACTCTATCCATACTCCATTTGTCAGAGATAAAAATAGTAGTAAGTTTTTCGCAGTGTTCAAACATCCAACGCGTATCAGTAACATTTCTTGTGTCGAATAATGTGAAGTCAAGCTGCGTGAGTTTGGAGCAATAAGTAAACATAGCACCCATATCAGTAACCTGAGAGGTGTCGAAACTACTAATGTCTAACTTGGCTAAAGCTTGACAATTATGAAATAACGAAGCCATGTTAGTAACTCGTTTAGTGTCAAAATTGCTTAGGTTAAGCTGAATCAGTTTATAGCATCCGGAAAACATACAGAACATGGTAACAACTTTAGAGGTGTCGAACTTACTAACATCAAGCTGTACTAAATTGGAACATCCGGTGAACATACAATCCATTTCAGTAACACTGGAAGTGTTGAAATTACTGATGTTAAGTGCTGCAAGACTGAAACAATTATAAAACATACCCGACATAGAAATTACACTACTAGTATCGAAACTACTTAAGTCAAGTTGAATAAGACTTACACAACTGTTGAACATACTAATCATAAGAGTTACTTTGGATGTTTTGAAACTACTTAAATCAAGCTTGGTTAAACGAAGGCAATCTTCAAACATACAACGCATGTCAATAACATTTCTTGTGTCAAAACCACTGAGGTCAAGCTGAATTAGTTTAGAGCATCCTGCGAACATAAAATAGCAAGAGGTCATGTTAATTGGAGTTACCGGTGCTAAATTACTGTCTTCTTTATAATGCAAATAAAGTCTCTTACAATTTCCATTTTTTGTTATTTCATACATTTCTGTATTGTAAAGTACCCAATGTTCTTTTCCAGTTGTTTCTTTAAACCAGTCGTACTTGGCTGAAGAGTTAGCATTGACTTCTTGTTTAACTTTTTCTCGCTCTTCTTCCGAGTTAACATTGAGAGAATATTCTCTGCCTTCTAACTCGAAGGTAAGATTAAATAAGTTCATTGTGTTCATTGTGTTCATTTTGATTTCTCCTTCCTATTACTATGCTAAATTGCTTTGTATTAGGTTATAGAGTAATCATCTTTAGTAACTGGTTTAGCCCTTTCATTCCTGTATTTTCTTGACTAAGGATATTATTGATCTAAGAAGTATTACTTAGCTAAAGATCAGATGGTGTTGTGAAGTAACCGCCCTCTTCCACTGGTTTAGCCATTTCAATATCAGTGTGATCTGGGCTAAAGCTAGGCAATGAAACACAGCCAAAGAAGAATCCGGTACGACCAAATAGAAGTCTTGGCATTATAAAATCGTATGCATAAATCTCCATGAGGTTCTCGCATCTGAAGAACATTCCGGTTGCATCAATCGCATATCTAGGATTGAAACGACTAAGATTGACTTCTCTTAGATTTGTACAGTATGCGAACATTTTACCTACATTAATAGCATGTGTTGCGCTAAAGCTGCTGAGATCAAGTTCTCTAATTTCAGTGCAATGCTCAAAGACTCCTTCCATTAAATCCACATTTGACGTATCAAATGAATCTAGTTTAACAGATAATAAATTTGTACAACCCTTGAACATGTAATTCATTGTACGGAGATTTGCTGTGTTAAAACTGCTTAAGTCTAAATGTTCAAAGTAAAGACTGTCTGCGAACATGTAATCCATTATAATAACATTTACTGTGCTAAAGCTATTGAAGTCCAACTCAGTAAGAACTTTATAGTTAGAAAACATTCTATGACAACTACTAGCATTGATTGGTATTATTGGATCTTTTCCGCAGTCTTCGATATAATGTAAGAATAGATAGTTCCCATCATGTTCAACTGCGTACATTTTACTATCATACAAAACCCAGTTGTTCAATCCGGTCTCTTCTTTAAACCAATTGAAGTCTCTTCCAGTATCTTCATTAAGTTTTAATCTACATTCCTTACGGGCATCCTCGTTATATAAATCTACAATGTATTTAGTATCTCCGATGCTAAAGTACAGCTTATTGTTAGCACTTAAAATAATTCTATAGTTATTGACTGCACTTTCATTTATTACGTCGTCTGTGATATTTATCTTACCTTGTTTATATTTAAAAGGCGCTTCACTGGATTCTCCCTTGTTGGTGAACAGCGCTTTGTAGGATTTAGCTCCTGCGTCGTTAAATAACGCTTCACTGGATTTGTCGTTATCTCCAAATAAGTTCATTCTTTCCATTTTGATTTCTCCTTTCTTGGCTAAAGTATTGTAAATATGAAAAGGGAACTCCGTAATTGAAGTTTCCTGGGCTAAGACACTTATCGTTTTAATGTTAAGTAACCACCTTTACTGTAATGAGCGTTGTTTTTCTTAGTCTTGTAGCTTTTATAGTTAGGGAGATTTATGCAACCTGTAAACATTTTATATGAAGATGCAATCCTAGCTATACTCCATTTATTTGATACATAGATGGTACTGAGTTTTGAACAGCCTCTGAACATCTCACTCAGTTCAGCTACATTACTAGTGTCAAAACTACTGAGATCAAGTGATATGAGTTTTGAGCAACCTTCAAACATCCACCTCATATTAATGACACTACTAGTGTCAAAACTACTTAAGTCAAGTGATGTAAGGCTTGTGCAGCCTTTAAACATACTACACATAGCAGTCACTTTACTAGTATCGAAATTACTTAAATCAAGTGATGCAAGTGATCCACAGCTTCTGAACATATCGCTCATATCAGTCACTTTACTAGAATCAAAATTACAAATATTAAGTTCTGTGAGACTTGAGCAGTCGCTAAACATATCACACATTTCAGTTACTTTACCTGTATCAAAATTACTTAAATCAAGTACTGTTAAGCTTGCGCAACCACAAAACATATAACTCATATCAGTCACTTTACTAGTATCAAAACTACTTAAGTCAAGTGATGTAAGACTATAGCAGCCATAGAACATATCACTCATGTCAGTCACTTTACTTGTATTAAAACTACTTAAATTGAGTGCTGTGAGACTTAAGCAGTCCTCAAACATACCATACATATCAGTCACTTTACTAGTATCGAAATTACTAATGTCAAGTGCTGTAAGGCTTGAGCAACCACTAAACGTAAACTTAAAAGTAGTCATTCGATTAGTAATAAAACTACTAATGTCGAGTGATGTGAGACTTTTGCAATCTAAGAACATATAACTTATGTCAGTTACTTTACTTGTGTTGAGATTACTAAGGTCAAGTGCTGTAAGCTTTAAACAACGTTCAAACATCCAACTCATATTGATTATGTTGGACGTATCGAAATTACTTAAATCTAGTGATGTGAGACTTGAACAGTCACTAAATATAGCACACATATCAGTCACTATACTTGTGTTGAAATTACTAATATTAAGTGATGTGAGACTTGTGCAACCTCTGAACATGTAACTCATATCAGTTACATTACTTGTATCGAAATTACTTAAGTCAAGTGTTGTAAGACTTAAGCAATTTTCGAACATTGAATAGCAAGAAGTCGCATTGATAGGAATTATAGGAGTTAAATTACTATCTTCTTTATAATGTAAATAAAATATATCATCTCTTATTATTTCATACATTTCAGTATTGTAAAGAACCCAATGCTCTTCCCCTGTTTCCTCTTTAAACCAATCATACTTGGTTAAAGAGTTAGCATTTACTTCTTCTTTGATTCTTTCTCGTTCTTCTTTTGAATTAACATTTAGAGAATAGGTCCTTCCATCTAACTCAAAAGTGAGATTACCATTCTCGTCTTGAATTGATGCTGGCAGAAGTGGCTTGTTATCATCCCCAAAGAAATTCATTGATTTCATTTTGATTTCTCCTTCCATTTTATCTGGGTTAAAGGATTATGAATATGAAAAGGAACTCCGTAATAAAGTTCCCTGGGTTAGAGCATTTATCGTTTTAATGTTAAGTAACCTCCCTCTTCTACGGGTTTTGCCATTTCGACGTTAATCTTCTCTTCGTTAAAGTTTAGAAGGAAATGACAATCTTCGAACATTTTATATGAATATGTCACTCTATTAGTCTTCCATTTATCAGAAATATAAATAGAAGTAATGGAGTCACAGTATTCGAACATATAATGCATATCGGTAACATTTCTTGTGTCGAAGGATGTGAGATTAAGAGTTTTTAGGCTCAGGCAATAATTAAACATAGTTCCCATAGCGGTAACCTTAAAAGTATTGAAATTACTAATATCAAGATGTTTAAGATTATAACAACGGGAGAACATACCATACATAGCAGTCACTTTACTTGTATCAAAACTACTAAGATCGAGTGTTATGAGTTTTCTACAACCATAGAACATTTCAGACATATTAGTAACATTTGAAGTATCGAAATTACATAAATCTATTGCTGTAAGATTTTTACAATCACGAAACATACAACGCATATCAGTTACTCCACTTGTGTCAAGTCTACTGAGATCTAGTGATGTAAGATTTTCACAATTATAAAACATACAACGGCAAGAAGTTGCATTGATTGGAATTACTGGAACCAAATTACTGTCCTCTTTGTACTGTAAATAAAATTTCCATTGACCCACAGTACTTTCTAATTCATACATTTCTGTATTGTAAAGAACCCAATGATGTAGCCCTGTACTCTCCATAAACCAATCATACTTAGCTAAAGCGTTAACATTTACTTCTTCTTTAACCCTTTCTCTTTCTTCTTTTGAATTGACATTTAAAGAATAAGTCTTTCCTGCTAGGCTAAAGGTTAGATTACCATCATCATCTTGGATTGATGTGGGTGGTAGTATTTCTCTAGCTCCAAATAATGTTTTGCTAGATTCTCCATTATGATTGAATAAGTTCATTGATTTCATTGTTTTCTCCTTTCTTGGTTAAATTGTGTTAATTAGATTAAATCTCTCATTCTTTTTAGTTTTGCAGCTTCTTTTGGTTTTGCAGTTTCTTTTGGTTTTTGTCTATTTTGTATTCGTTGTTGCCTTCAAAGGGCGCTTCGCTGGATTTAGCTCCTGAGTCTCCAAATGAATTCATTCTTTCCATTTTGATTTCTCCTTTCGTTGTTATCTGGGCTAAAGCACTTAAGTGATTTAGAGATATGTGTCTGCCATAACGTTCCTATGGTCTCTTAATCTATAGATAAAGAATCTTACTTTGTGAAGTACTTATGTGACCTAGGCTAAAGTATTTAAGTATTTTATTCCTGCAATGTTAAGTAACCTCCATCTTCTACTGGTTTTGCCATTTCGACACCTATTTCCTCTGAGCTAAAGTTCGGAAGAGAAGGACAATCTTCGAACATTTTAAATGAATCTACCCTTCTGTTAATCTTCCATTTATCAGAGATGTAAATAGTAGTAAGTTTTTTACAGTGTTCAAACATGCAAATCATTTCAATAACCTGATTAGTGTCGAAACTACTTAAGTCTAAAGATGTAAGTTCTGAACAACCAGAAAACATAGCATTCATGCTAGTAACCTTACTTGTATTGAAATTTCTCACATCAAGTTGTGCAAGATCATAACAGTTTTTAAACATGTTAAACATGCTAGTCACTTTTGATGTGTTAAAAAAACTTAAGTCTAGTGATTTAAGTGTCGCACACCAGAAGAACATACCACCCATTTCAGTAACTTGACTTGTGTCGAAATTATTTAAGTCTAGTGATTCAAGGCTCCAACAATTACGAAACATAAAAATACAAGAAGTCGCATTAATTGGAATTATAGGAGCTAAATTACAATTTTCTTTATAATGTATATATTTATCATGAGTGAGTGTTTCTCTTACTTCATACATTTCAGTATTGTAAAGAACCCAATGTCTTTTTCCTGATTCTTCTCTAAACCAATTATACTTAGCTAAAGAATTGGAATTTATTTCTTCTTTAACTTTTTCTCTTTCCTCTTCCGAATTAACGTTTAGAGAATACTCGTGATCTTCTAGGCTAAAGGTGAGATTACCATTTTTATCTTGGATTGGTGCTGGTTGTAATTGATTTGTGTTTTCCTTTAGTGTGTTGTTTTCAAATGACGCTTCACTTGATTCTCCCTTTCGGTCGAATAGGTCCATACTTTCCATTTTGATTTCTCCTTTCTTGGCTAAAGCTCTATGAATACTAAAAGGAAACTCCGTAATTGAAATTCCCTGGGCTAAAGCTCTTAAGTGTTCTTGGCTAAAATATCTAAATGCGATACTTACGTATCTGCCATTTAGAATTTCACATTGTAAAGCTCTTTAATCCACCCAGGTAAAACAAAAACCCTTAATGCAAGCAATGTGCTTTACACTAAGGGTCTGTCTTATTATTATGTTTTTCTCTTCTTTTCTAAAAGAGATTTAATTTACTTAATTTATCTGATGTATTATCTGATTTAGGTACTACTATTATCTTTACCTCTTCTGGTAAAAATGTTTCAGACGCTTGACTAAGGCTGTGATTAACCTTTAAATACTTAAGCGCACTGCAGTAGCCAAACATACCACGTGTTCCATCCTCTTCCACTATATCGAAACTACTGATATCTAAATTTGTTAATCGTAAACATCCCCAGAACATGCCATCCATAAAGCTTGTGCATCTGGTATCGAAATTACTTATGTTAAGTTGTTCTAACTCGGAACACTTAGTGAACATGTGTTGCATACTAACTACTTTTTCTGTGTTAAAGTGACTTAGGTCAAGCTGTTTAAGGCTTTTACAATTAGAGAACATTTCTACCATGTAGAGAACTTTTTCTGTGTTAAAGCTGCTTAGATCAATCTGTTTGAGACTTTCACATCCATAAAACATTTGTCCCATGTACTCTACGTTGTGAGTGTCTAGTCCACTGAGATTGACTTGTTCAAGACTAGAACATCTAAAAAACATGTTAGTCATTTCGCATACATTTCCTGTGCTAAAGCCGCTTAAATCAAGCTGTTTAAGATTTTTACAGTTCATGAACATACAACGCATTTCAACGATATTTCTTGTATCAAATCCACTTAAATCAATGTTCTCTAAGGATTTACACCCATAGAATATTTTTCGACAAGATGTGGCATTGATTGGAATTGCATGGAAAGCGTTGAAGGTGTCGGCCGGATTGTCCATTGTTGAGGAGTTCTGGACTAAAGCACCATCTATCTGTGCTAAAGCATTTTCATCCCTGTAATTTAAGTATCTCCATTGCCCTATTCTATCGTACTTTACTGTGTACATTTCTGTGTCATAAAGAACCCAATGCTCATTGCCAGTGTCCTCTTTGAACCAGTCATATAGATGTTTTGAACGAGAGTTCACCTCTTCTTTGATTCGTTCTCTTTCCTCTTCTATGTTAACATTTAGAGAGTACTCGTGGTTTTCTAGTTTGAAGCGCAGAATACCACTTTCATCTTGGATTGTAGCAGGATTTATTTTAGTATTCATTGTGTTATTAACTCCTTTTATTGTTGTGTTGAGTATATGCTATTATCTTCCAGACACTGGGCTAAAGCTCTTTACTGCCATTCTGTAGACTTCTTCACCTCTGCTTTACAATTTCCAAAGATAAGTTCACGTTCGTACTTATCTAGATTAAGTGGATGTTCCATATAAATCTCTTTTAGACTATCACAATCATCGAACATAGCGTATGATCGTATGACATCATTCAAAATAACGTCAGGGAGATTAAGTCTTTCTAGAGCTTTACAATTATCAAACATACTTAAAGTGAGTTTAGCCTTTTGCCAAACTCCTTGGCTAAATCTTATTTCTTTAAGTCCTTCACATTTAAAGAACGTATATCCAAAATCAAAGACATGACTGAGATCAGAATGTGATAAATCTACTTTACTTAATTTTGTACAGTAACAAAACATAAAAGCCATTTCTTTGATCATTTTAAAGTTAAAGTTAGCAATAATCTTTTCTAGTTTTTCACAGTATGCAAACATTTCGTTTGCATCGCTTACTTGGCTAAAGTCCCAGCTTTCAAGATCTATTACTTTTAATCTAAGGCATTTGGAGAATAGGCATGACATATGAAGTACATTGTCTACATTGAAATGCTTTACATTTAATTGTGTTAATTTAATACAACCCTGAAACATTCCATGGAAGTCTTCAGCATTACTTGTATCAAAACCATCTACATTTAAATCAATCAAATCATTGCAGCTACAGAACATGTCAGAAAAATCTGTGACATTATGAGTCCTCAAGCTATTCAGATCTAAATGTTTTACTTTACAGTCTTTGAACATACCGCTCATTGATGTTACACCTTCGGTATTAAGTGTGAGAGTATTTCGGCCTGGTGTGTTAGCTTGTGCGTCAATAGAACTGCTTTCTGTGTTAGTAGCTTGTGCATTAGTAGGGCTACCTGGGCTAAAGCAATCTCCGAGATCAGCCTCTAAAAACATGTAATTCATATCGACAACATTGGTTGTGTCAAACTCTGTTAGGTCTATTTCGGGTACATTGATATCAATAAACATAAAGCTACAAGTGCTGGCATTGATGGGTAAATGTAGCTTACCTTTGAAGTCTCTTCTCACACAAAGAAAAGTCTTGACATCCTGTAGATCTCTTCCAAAAACGAGATGTTCTATATCATCGAAATTTCTGACTTCGTACTGCTCAGTGTCATAAAGAATCCAATTTTTATTTCCAGTGTTTTCTTTGTACCAGCTGTAATGTCTACCTGTGGTAGATAGGATTTTCTCAACGCACTGCTCCCTTTTTGCTGCTGTATTGAAAGCTGTGCTAAAACTATAACCATCAATTGTAAATGTAAGTTTTTCCATAAAATTCTCCTTAATTAAAAAGAGATAGCAGCTTTGATACTACTATCTTCTGATGTTCTTATTATATTATTAACTTTATTTAACATGCTTTATTACTTTATTATGCTTCTGTTACTAAAGTGAAACAAGCGACCCCACAATTTTCAAACATACTGTTCTTTTGTTCATCGCTTAGCTTATTTGGAAAATCTGTTACCAAAATCTCTTTCAAATTGTAGCAATTCTTAAACATATACCATCCGGACACTAAGTTCTCCATCTTTAATCCGGTCAGGTTAAGTTTTACCAAATTCCGACATTCTTTAAACATATTAGCTGTTACATTGACTTTATTGGCATTAACTTGGCTAAAGTCTAACGAAGTTAATGAAATACAATGTGCAAACATATTCCCCAAATTCTTGACATTACTTAAATCTAGCCAAGAAATATTTATTTTTTCAAGATTATCGCAACCGCAAAACATTTCATAAGCATACGTCAAACTTTTTGTACTATTTTTCTTTGTAGCGATTATTAAATCTGTAAGTACAGAACATCCTTCAAAAAGTGCAACCATGTTATCTACTTGGCTAAAGTCCCAACCAGAAAGATTAATATATTCTAAGCTTTTACAACAATTAAACATATAACACATATTTTTTACATTACATGTGTTAAGATGTGATAAATCAATCCTTCGTAGATTACAACATTTGAAAAACATTGATCCAAAATCTTCTGCGTTCCTTGTGTCCCATCCATCTAGATTAATAAAATTCAAATCTGTACAGCCATTAAACATGTTACTGAAATCTTTAACTTTTGATACATCAAAATGGCTTAAATCCATGGTAAATACTTCTTCACAATTCATAAACATTTTACTCATTGTTTTGACATTAGAAGTGTCAAAGTTTGGGTTAAAGTCATCATCGAGAATAGCACCATAAAACATCTCTTCCATGTCAACAATCTGTGAAGTGTCAATCTCAGAAAAATCTAACTTGTACACAGGAATATAAGTAAACATTGAATAGCATGAGCTTGCATTTATTGGAAGTTTTAGTTTACCAGAAAATGAAATGTTCATTTGCAAATGATCGCTAGGATATGAACTAACATAATAATCTTCAGTGTTATAAAGTACCCAATGTTTATTACCAGTATTCTCTTTCATCCAAGCATAGGTTTTGCCGGTTACTTTTTGTATCTCTTCAATACAAGCTTGCCTGGCTAAAGGGTCGTCAGGTGCTGTGCTAAAGCTGTAACTATCAATGTTAAAAGTAAAATGCTTCTTTGCTTTTATGTCTTCAAGTAAATTTATAGTTTCCATAAATAAATTTCCCTTTCTTCAACCAACTCATAAATATTTTCAAAAATATCTGGTTTGTTCTCCGTTTGCACCTGTTATTATTTAATCTCTAGGAGATGCTAACATATTTCCTTCGAGTGTAGGTTCATTTCTGTTAAATTTCTTTTTTAAAAATTAGCTGTTTTTAATAATCACATTCATCATTTACTTTCCACCATCTAATTTCAATCTTATCGTCAGTAAAATAGTGAAGATATTTCATCAAAATATCCCTATATTCTCTTGCCGTCAGATTTTTTGTTTTTTCATTGTAATTCCAAGGAGTATTTGCCTGCAATCCTAAATAGCAAATACCATTTGGATTATCACAAGAAATATCTACATCTTCTAATTCTCTGATTATTTCTTCTAGGCAAGCAAACAGCCCATTACACCCATTATAAGATTCATAATTATTCAGCCAATCACTTAAATTACACCTATTCTCTTTTTTGTTTATAAAATAGTTTTCTGCGATATCTTTACAGCAAGTACTTAATAAACTTTTTAAAAATTTTTCTGCTTTGTCTTCATTATGCTTAGTAATATCTGATTCACATACTCCGTAAATTAACATACTATTTCCTCCGTAATTTTATAGCATCCAAATATTATATTGTTATCTTTTCATAATCTTTCAATAATCTCTTTCATTCAAAATCCTCCCTAGTAAAAAAGCTGACGGCTTTGACACTATCAGCTCCTGTTTATTATTTAATGGTTTACTTTCATGCGCTTTCTCACTGCGTTTGCCAATCTGTGGTTTTAGTCCTTCGGAAAGGATCTTGGCTAAAGCACTTCTCTCTGTGATATGGTAAGCACCGTTTGGACGGATTGTGCTGCCGTCTTTAAAGAACATCATTTGCTCCATTGTAAAACCTCCTTTTGAATTCTCCTTTTGAGTAAAATAAAAAGAGACTTAGCTTTGATACTAAATCTCTTTGCTAAAGCATTTTATTCTTTACTAATAATACGTTATGAAGATCTCTTTGCTAAAGTTACTCTTCATATTTTACATCCTCACGTAAATATTTACCAAACCGTTTTTCAAGGTCCACTTCATCTTCTGGAATTAAACTAAGCCCACCTTCTGCTACTTCATAAGAATAGTTATCTATAAAGTTTTTAATGCGTTCTGGAATTGAAATTCCATTATTAATTTCTGAAAGTAGATAAAGATAATCCTTATGATGTATTCTCTCTATATGCTCCAAATGACGAGTTAAATATCCACCATTTTCCTTAAGAACTAATGTAGTGTTGTTAGCATCAACATTTTTACAATCAAAATTTGGTAAATTTACACAGAATTCAAAAGCGTACTTACTTGTGCTAACGTTTTCTAAATTAAAGTGCTCTAAAACAAAAATATCTTTCAAGTCTAAGCAACCATAAAAAGCATAAGAAAAATCTGCATGTTTTAATGATACATACGTTATATCAATACTTTCTAAATGGTCACAACCCTGAAAAGCGTGTGCAAAGCTATTTACTTTGAAAAATCCAACAGCAAAAGCATCACCCATCCTAACAAGTTTTAGATCTTTACAACCTTCAAAAGCGCAACTCATATCCACTTCTAATTTAGAATAATTTTCTAAATTGTACAAATGTGTGAAGCTCGATAAGTGTGAAAACATTTTATAACAATTTGTTATACCTGCAGGTAAATATAAAACTTTTGCATGTTTTGCTACCAAGTATGCTTCATCTTCATACTTAATTTCATAATTTTCTGTGTTATAAAGAACCCAATGCTTTTGTCCTTTTTCTTCTTTAAACCATGCATAGTGTACACCAAATTCAGATGTAAGCTTGGCTAAAACCGTTTCTCTGCATTCTTCTGAATCGGTATCAACAACAAAAATAACAATGTGATTATCAATATTTAAAATATAAGTATTGTAATCATCTTCTTGTAAACCCTCTGGAAATCTGAAATAAGTTGCTCCGTGCAATGGATTTGTATTAAATTGACTTAAATTCAAATCACAGTTAGTTGTACAATTGTCAAACATATGAGCCATGTTATTATGGGAGAAATTTTTAGAGTCAAAATCTTCAGACAATCCTGTTTTTAATGAGTCACACTTCGCAAATATATCAGGCGCAATATCCTTATCTTTCTTTTTATTTCCAAACATATTCATTCTTTCCATTCTTATATCCTCCTAATTATTTATTCTTTATTATCTTGGCTAAATGCCTTTGCTAAAGTCTGTTACTATTTTTACCATATTTTCTGTCCAAATATTCTTCTGCTTCTTTTAAAGCTTTCTGGACTAAAGGATTTTCCATAAAATGTTTAATTTCATTAGTGCTGTCTTTAAGTACTTTTTGCTCCGTCATAATTGGCCACTCTGCACCGTCGTAATCACTATTATCATGCAGAATAAAACCGATACACTTCCTAGCGTGCAATCTCTCACTTGGACACTTCTCAAAAAGTGAGATTGCATGGGCTAAAGTTGAAGTCTCTCGAAATTCACCGTATGAAATGAACTCCATGCACTCTGCGAAATAAAAAGTGATTTGTGATTGTGGATTGGTTTGTTTGTTATGCGGTACTTCACTACTGAAGAAATCCATCTTTTTCATTGTAATTACCTCCTTTCTAATAAAATAAAAAGAACCTTTAGCTATTGTACTAAAGGTTCTAGCTATTTGTTATCAGGATTAAATCTCTTTGCTGAAGGGATTGTAGTCCTTTGAAAAAGATCTGGGCTAAAGCACTGCAGAATCCTTTGCTAATTTATATTGTAGTCCTTTGGAAAGAATCTGGGCTTAATCCTTTTAAAAGCTGCACATTGAATTATTTTTATGCCTTCGATGTTCTTCTTTAGCCTTCTTTCAAGATCTGGGCTAAAGCGGTTACCAACTCTCACCGTGGTTAAAGCATTACATCCTTTGAAGACGTCTGAATCGTATTTAGCTTTTGCTGTGTTAAAGTTATTAAGATTTAATATAGTGAGTTTGGAACATCCTGAGAATATTTCACTCATTTCCTCTAATCGGTCTGTTTTGAAGTTACGTAGATTAAGTGTAGTGAGTTCTTTGCAGTCTTTGAACATGGCTTCCATAGTCTTTACTTTAGTCGTAACAAAGCTACTTAGATTAATGCTTTCTAGCGATATACAGCCTTCGAACATCGAAAGCATACTGATAACATCACCGGTGTTAAAACTGCTTAAGTCTAAGTACTTTAATTTACTACATCCTCTAAACATTTTATCCATTAACTCAACATTGATTGTATCAAAGCTACTGAGATCAAGTTGTTCAAGATTGTTGCATCCGGAGAACATAGTACTCATACTTACAACATTCCCTGTGCTAAAGCTACTGAGATCTAACTTCTTAAGACATACACAGTCTTCAAACATACTATGCATATCTGTTACGTTCTCTGTGTTAAAGCTACTAAGGTTTAATGCTTTGAGTGATTCGCAGTCTTTGAACATACTACTCATAGTTGTTACTTTTTCTGTCTTAAAGTTGCTAACATCCAGTGACAACAATTTTAAACATTTGTAGAACATATTATCCATATCGGTCACGTTAGCTGTGTTAAAGCTACTGATATTTAATTCTTCAAGACTATAGCAGTCTGCAAACATGTAACTCATATCAGTCACGTTTTCTGTGTTAATGTTACTAAGGTCGAGTGCCTTAAGTGATTCACATCCTGCAAATAAATAACCCATACCAATCACTCTTCCTGTGCTAAAGCTACTGATATTTAATTCTTCAAGACTATAGCAGTTTGAGAACATACCATCCATATCAGTCACGTTCTCTGTATTAAAAACACTAAGGTTTAGTGTTTTGAGTGATTTGCAGTCTTTGAACATATTAATCATATAAATTACATTTACTGTGCTAAAACTACTGAGATCTAACTCTTCGAGATTGTAACACTTAGAGAACATGCCGAGCATGTTGGTTACTTTTGCTGTGTTAAAGCGACTTAAATCTAGCTTACTGATTTTGTTGCATTTGGAGAACATGCCATTCATAGTGATGATGTTTTCTGTGTTAAAGTGTTTAAGGTCTAACTCTTCCATATTACAACAGTTATCAAACATGTACTTGCATGAGGTCGCATTGATTGGCACCACCGGAAGTAATCCACTTAATTCTATATAATGAAGATATCTATCTCTACCATCGTTACTGATTTCGTACATATCAGTATTGTAAAGCACCCAATGGTGGTTTCCTGTTTCCTCTTTAAACCAATCGTAGGTGTACTTAGAATTCTTGTTTACTTCTTCCTTAACTCTTTGCATTTCCTCTTTAGAAACAATCCTTAAGGAATACTCTTTGCCTTCTACTCTGAAGCAAATGAATCTGTTTTCGTCTTGGATGGGTGCTGGAGGCATTGGACCTTCCATTATCTCAAAGTTTACAGATTTATCGTTTTTAAACATTTCACCTACGCCACTTAAATAACGAATCTCTTCATCTGTGAATTTAAAGTTTTCTCTCATTTCAGCAGGCAGTAGATCACAGTTATCAAACATACCAGTTGTGACCTTTGGTTTAGAATTCTCTTTGCTTCTTAGATAGCATTCGGCCTCTTTAATTGCTTCTTGAACAAGTGTTATGTTTGCGTAATGACTTATGTAATTAATGTCGTCTTTTAGAACATGTTTGGACGTCATCAGTGGTTGCTTGACATCGTCGTAGATACTGTCATCGTGTAGAATAAAGCCTACGCATTTGACTGCATTTAGAAGAGTACCAGGACATTTTTCAAAGAGTGAGATTGCCTGGGCTAAAGTGGGAAATTCTTTGTACTCACCATAGTTTGGGAATTCCATGCACTCTGCAAAGTAAAAGGTTATTTGTGGTTTGTTGTTATCTTGAAATAAATTCATTCTTTCCATTTTTGATTCTCCTTTGATTTAGTTTTCCTGATAACTAAGTGTTAAGTATACAAAGTTTTCTGGATGTTCTTTTATCTTGGCTAGAGTGCTATCTGCAATCACTACTTCCCAACCGTTTGATTTGTCATAGATAAGTCCTGTTGTGTTATAATTGTAAGCATTATCTAAATCCATTAGAGTGTACTTTAGCCAATAGTTTATGCTTGCAAAGTCATCCGAATTCCAATTCTCTTTTACGTATTGGGAAACTGTGCTAAAGCCGGATTCCTTGGCTAAAGCTTCGAGTTCTTCTAGGTGTCTGACAGCATTGTCTCTTAGTTCTGAGTTCCATTCCTCTGCTATTTCAATAATATCGTTAGGTCTTTCAAAACCAAGAATGTAAGTGTCGGAAGTGTTGCTGACATTAGACATGTTAGGTTGTACATTGTTGGCATTGTTGTCGTATTGTATGTACATGGCTGCAAGGTCTTCTCCTAGTGCTTTTAAAACTACTTCTCTGTCAAAGTATTTTAATTTGTCTTTGTAGTAATTTATATCGTCATGTTCTACTAAAATTGTTATTGTGTTTGCCATTTTAATTCTCCTTTGCTAAATCTGACTTCGTAATGCTCGCTTTGCTCTCGTGATCTAAATACATCTATTACCTCTAGCATTCAGATTTTATTTCTAGTAAATGTATTAAATAACATTTACCCTATTGAAATAATTCTCTTTCACATATTGGGAGACTGTGCTAAAGCCTACTAGCTTACTTTGTTAAATAAAAGAACCTTAAGCTGTTATACTTAAGATTCTTGGTTATTGTTTTATTTTTGTTTTGCTATCTACTTTTACTATTTACTTTTACTATTTACTTTTACCAAGTAGCATTCTTAGCACTAGTGTACTTATTCTTGGCTAAAGTGATCAAGACTTCTTTAAAGTGGAGTCTCTTCCTCATCGATAACTGTCTGCATAACTGGATATTCGTAGTCAGGTAATTCTGGAGTCTGATTTCCATGAATTGTAGTTGATCCACCAGCTACTCTACCAGCTACTCCGCCAATTGTTGCAACTCTTTTAGTGCAAGTGACTTTTTTGTTTATTTCTGCTGCTGCCCTAGTTTTTACTGTGACTTTAGGCTGTGAGGCTGCTACTGTATTTCCTACTGTGCTAAAGCGACCAATACAACTAAAGCGACCAATACAACTAAAGCAAAATAATAAGCTAAAGCAAAATGCTAAGTAAAAGATACTTCTTTTTACTGTACTTAAATTCTGTTTCATTTTTAAATCTCTTTTACTTCCAACGCATTAATCCTGCAATACGTAACCCATTGTACTGTTTGGCATAAAAAGGTCCGCATCCAACCTTACTATAGCCTAATCTATTAGCATTACCACCTGCTTCGTACACGTAGATTTTTCCATTGCTAAAGCTGTCAAAAACATATGTATGTGTGAATGACTGATTAGCAATAATGTCCCCTCTAACAAGTAAGCCTGCTTTGGCCGCATCTACTACTTTCATACCAATTAAATCTCCGGTTTCTGTTACTACATCTCCCTTTTTTAAAGTAACTAAGTTCTTTTTCATATTGGCAGAAACTCCTGAAAAATTACCGTTGGGTTTACTGTAAAAGTTAGCATTTGTAGCTAAAAGTCCCATTTCCTTGAGTGCCCAATTTACTGGCATAACGCAATTAGCACCTGTGGTTTTCTTCTTTTTAATGGTGGTTTTAGCTTGTCTAAAGGTTTTACAAATTTGAGTATTACTACGTGAGAAATACTGTCCATTAGTTTTAATAAAGTCGGAATATACATTTAACTTTTCAATAAACTGCATTGACTTTTTAGACTGTTCTGTTGAAATGCCAGATTTAATTGTGATTGTAGCATTACCAGTTTTAACTGTACCATTTTCAGTCTTGATTGTAGCATTACCAGTCTTAACTGTAGCATTATCAGTCTTAACTGTATCATTACCAGTTGTAGCTGCGTAGGTAATTACTGGACTAAAGCTCACAGCAGAAATTACTACAGCTAGTGCTAGTGCCGTAGCCATACCTTTAGCCACACCTTTAAAATGTTTTTTCATTGTTAGCATCTCCTTTTATTTTTATCTATTGTAAACAATGTGTTCGTTTAGCTATTGCTACGGTGCTCCTTTCTATTAGATTTGCTTTGCAAACACATTGGAAATTTCTTGGTTATTTCATCTACAATGGATAAAAAAGAAAATCCCACAATTAAGAGAATTTTCTTTGGAGATTCGTAATGTACAGTGCTTTATTAAATAATTTACCAGCAGTATTGAGTTTTAGCTATTTTCTTTGCTAAAACTTCCCAGGTTAACGTTGGGTTAAGTTCTCTTGAGTTGTTGCCCTCAGACTCTGCATTTGAGGTATCTTGGCTAAAGCTATTGGACTCCGTGTCAGTGGTGTCTGAGCTAAAGCTATTGGACTCTGCATTTGTATCGTCTTGGTTAAAGCTGCCAGACTCTGCGAATTCATCGTCTTGGCTGAAGTATTTTATCTCATTCAAATCTTCATTTAGTTTACAGCATTCAGTGTACTTCTTAAGTAAATTCTGTGGAAAATGTTCTACCAACTCTGGAACATTTTCCACTCTGTTTAAATTAATTTTGTATATTGGAATTAATTGTGTATTATCTTCATTCATCAATAATTCTCTTAAAGGCATTCCTTCAAGTGTTTCTTCTGTTTCTTTTATAACCTCCATTTTTAATAACTGTTCTGCAATTTCGTTGTACTCAGGCATAAAAGTGCATTCGTTTTCTTCCATTTTATCTGGGTTCATAATTGTAATTATTTCTAATGCATTTTCTGGTGTTGGTGGTACTAGAATTAGTAAAGTATTATTTGTTGGTGGTACTGATGTACGCACTACTAAGTATTGTATTTCTCTCCACATTACTATACATCTGTTTTCATTCATCTTAAATCTCCTAACTGCTTTGCTAAAGCGTGTACATTATTACGTAGTGCTTTGTTAAAAGGTGCTTTGTTAAAACACTTGCTAAAGTGCTTCATCGACTGGTTTACCTTGACTTCCACACTCCTTTAAAATATCTACAATTTGTGTGTTTGTTTTATCTTTAATATAAAATTGAATACCTAAGCTTCCTCCATAAAACATATGTTTAGAATAATCAATTGAATTTAAATTAAAACCAATTGGTAATTTAAAATTCTTAGTCATTGTGTGTGCTGCATTAAACATTTCACTCATATCAATTACATTTTTAGTATTGAAGAAATTATTATTACCTAACTCTTCACTAAATGGATTACTGCTTAAACTACAAGCGTAAAACATTCCCTCCATTGTAAATACATTTTCTGTGCTAAAGCCTTTTGAGAATTTTACGCCTTCTCCGAGGAACGCTCTGGAAAACATGTATTCCATACTTACAACGTTTTCTGTGCTAAAGTCTTCTGGTAAATTAACATCACCAAGTAGTTCCGCATTGTAAAACATACCATCCATTTTAACCGCATTTTCTGTACTAAAATCCTTTGGAAAATGTGAATGTACTTCAAACTTAGCACCTGCAAATGTTCCAACAAAATCTATTACTTTAGCATTACTATTTTTGTAGAATTGTGGTGTGCTGCCGTTTTGTAGTGAAGTGCTAGAGCTTTTGTCGATTTGTTTAGAAGTGTTGATAGCATCTTGGCTAAAGTTCTGCTCCTCTTCTGGTGTAATCCTAATGTTAGATTTCTTTTTAAAACGTATGCCTGAAAACATCAGAAAACAAGTTGTCACATTAACTGGAAATTCCACATCCTCAGAATTATCACCTCTATAATGTAAGTATCTAAAATGTGTTGGAACTAATTTTGATTTGCAGGTATTTAAGTAAAATATAGAAGAAGTTTCAACTGTTTTTACTTCAAACTGATCAGTCCGATATAACACCCAATGCTTATAACCTCTTTCTTCTTTGAACCATTCATACTGAACACCGTTTCTTTGTATGAAGAGATTTTGTAAAACATCTCTAAAACGTTTGTCATCGTAATCTATTTCATACGGAACACCATCAATTACTATTGGATTTTCCTGAGTATTTTTCTTAGCTAAATTGATTTTAACTTTATCGTTTTGCATGCGTTTTCTAAGTTGTATTTGTTCTAGTTTTGAATTATCTAATTCAGGATTTCTTCCTTTGCTAAAGCTTCCGTATCTTTTACGTTGAAAATTTCTATGTACAGGATACCCTAACTCTTTAGTTTGAAGTTTTTCATAACGTTCATCAGGTGTCTCACTACTTTTGAAACGTTTTGAGTACTCTTTTGAGTATTGTTTCGCTTTTCTATTTAAAGTACTGCTCAATGTTGGCTGCACTGATTGCACCGGCTGCTCCGATTGCATAACACCTTCTTTAAAGTATTGCATTGATTTCACTGATTTGACCTCCTTTCATAACGAAAAAATGATAATTAGTACCCTACACTATTTTTACAGCATTAAATGCTACCAAATACCACCTCACACTATTCTTACAGCACTAAATGCTACCAAATACTATTTTTACAGTGCTGAATGCTACCAAATACTATTATCGAATGTGTAGGTAGTAATGTAAAAAGGGATACCATTTTGCAGGTATCCCTTCTAATTTGAGTTTTAAGATTTAAATAATTTATGGTTTGAAATCCAATGATTTGAAATCCAATTATTTGAGTTTATTTTAAAGAAGTATTATGTTTGCATTCCCCTTTCTTTTTATTTTTATTAGTTTGTTTAATTCTTTAAATGGCGGGAATTTTCCCTCAATTTCTAGTTACTGCGCTGATTTGTTTTTCTTTGCTAAAGCTTATCACTCCTTTTCTTTTTATTGTGATTCTCGATTCTTAATTCTTAATTAAAAACTATTTAGATAATACGACCAAACAATAGCAAAGCACTAGCTACTGTTGCTAAACTTCCAAGCAACTTGTTAGTGATACCATCTGCTGCACACAAGTTAAAACATACTTTTACATTGATTGGAAAAAGTAAGGATTCCCCTTTCTTGTTGAATAAATCAATCACTAAGTGACTTGCATAGCCAATTGCAAACCAAGTAGAACTATTTCCAACAACTGCGTATGCTGCTGTACTAAAAAGCACAAGTGCTAAAATAGAATGCGTAAAACCTCTATGATTGGAGTTAAGACCAAGAACCACTAGAACAGTTAAAGCAATTAATCCTGCTATTGTTGTGGACATTACTAAGCTGCTAGTGAGATTTTTGTCTACTCCTCTTAAAGCAAGAAAGAGTACTGAGCTAAAGCCTACTGTTTTGGCATGTTTACTGTTTAAGTCTATGTCTGGTATCAGTCCTCCGATTGCACCAAGTGTTGCTCCTGATATTAAACTAACTGGGTGATGTGCAACTGCCCCTCCCATTATTAGAAGTGCACTCGCTGTTCCTACCGCCGCATGTGTTTTTCCTAACATCTTATTACCTCTTTCTGTTTTATTAATTTATATAGAAAGTGGTTGTTTAATTTGGTTTTGTCATTTTGAAATAAGAGTGGAAAAGTGTTAGTTCTTGACTAAAGTGGAAAAGGCTTGACCGTCAACTTGGCTGATGCTATACTATAATCTCCAGTAAGGTTGTATTTCTAGCTATCTAATATGCATTTATCGTGCTAGTTATACATCCAAATATCTTAATAGCAAAGGTGGTTGCGGGACTGTCTTTGCTATTTTTTATTATTGTGAATTTGTTAAATTTGTGTTATAATAATTGGTGTCACCAAATACTATCCCCAAAGTATGACACAATTCAACTTAAATGCAGATGTAGTGATTAAATCACTATTCAACATCATCATCTTAAAAGAGACCTGTATTTCCCCACAGGTCTCTCTTTCCTTATTTTAATTCTTTATTGATTGGTCACTTAATGTTCTTCACTTCATGCTAAGTACTGGGCTAAGGCTGTTTAGTTGCCATCTTCTCTAAATATTTCTTTACATCTTCAAAGACATTCTGCCAGTTTATTATCAATAGACTTCCGTCTTGCCTACAGATAAAAAGTGGTATGTGCATTACTGTACTTAGAGAACAGACTTGGCTAAAGCACTTGCTTAATCTCTTTTCCCACACAAAAATACCATATGGTTTTGCATCTGGTTTAAGTAAAAGCTCATTATAATCATAGGTACTATTCAGCAATTCATTTAAATCATACAAAGGTAATAAATCTATTGGTGTTGCTTCAATTATCTTATCTACGGTTAACATTGGTTTACCACAGAAAAGTGTTTGGAACGACTCTTCTAAGCTTTCGATTGTTACGGTTGAAGAATACATATCAGAAAAACTCATAGCAATGAAATCTTCTTGCTTAGCGTTGTACATGAATCCAAATGCTCTGTCATCAAAACTATAGTTTGTATCCGTTTTAAATAACATTGCTGAAATCATTTTCTGTGTGTGCATAAAGTATTTACTTGTGTCGTTACAAAAGCTAATAATGACTATACTTGGATCTTGTATTTCTAATTTGTTGTTAAGAGATAACTGGGCTAAATATCTTGATTCGCTACTATCGTCACTGCCATCAAGAATTTTATCTTGCGAAGCATAAGTTTCTTTTATGGTCATGTAGTCTGAAGAGTTTTTCTGGTGATATAACTGAGCTAAAGCTTTGTCGCCAAGAACATCACATTTCCAATCAGTCCAATTGTCTTTGATTATTCTATCTTCTAAACTGCAGATAGCAGAGAATAATTCACTAAGTAGACTTGTGTATTTTTTGTAAATTGTAGCGATTTCTTCGAGTGTTATTTCACTTTTTAATTTAAGTGGTTTTACGCAATCACTTCGGTAACCAAAGACTCTTTCTAATAAATCGAATAACTTCGATACATCAGTGGATTGCTGGGGATTTATCTGTGATGCATAGTCCTGTCGGTGATTTAACTGGGTTAAAGCAGCGTAGACCTCTTTGAAGGATTGTGTGTTTAAGATATACTTATACAGGTACTCATAATAAAGATAACTACTATTGCATAAGGATAATAACTCTTTCTTTCCTTTTTCTATGTCAGTACTATATACTTTATTAAACCATTTTCTATACATTCCAAAATAACGATTAAATGTACCTGCTGTTTTAGTAGAGTTAATTATTACTTCCAATGTGTTTTTATCACTTGGAATGAATTTTAGATTTTTTAGCATTTCTAGTAAATGTGCATTCGTTTTATAAAACATTTCTAATACCTATTCTCCTCCTATTACTTAATTCATTGTTTGGTATTAGTCTAACGGTTAATGTTTTAGAATGCAATCTCCTTCCTATAATGTTAACATTTTCTTAACAATTAAAGAAAGTGACAAAAGGTCACTCTCTTCTATCACTCCCTCTTTCCTTATTTTAATTCTTTATTGATTGGTTACTTGGTGTTCTTCATTTGGGGTTGCTTGACTCACTAGCGCCTTCGGCGCTTACCACTTGGGCCCTAAAGATAGCTCAAACAATTGGTGGGCGGCACCGGAAGTACTGGGCTAAATCTAGGTATTCGTCTCTAACGTGACTGCCATCTCTAGTGCTACTTTGTAGATGCACTACAAGGTATACATGGAAATGTAAAAGACCCTACTGGTGATTATACCAATAGGGTCTGATTTGAATCTTATTCGGACCTTTGAATGTGTACTGGGCTAAAGCTCAGCACCTCTGCCTGGCTAGAAGCCTATGAATTATTAGTACCTTTGAAAGTGTACTGGGCTAAAGCTGATGCTGAGCTAAAGCATTGATACTAAAGAACCTCTATGTTATAATACAAATAATAAAATTACATCCTGTCACATATGTAAAATCAAAAGGAGTGATACCTTGTGTCGAAAAAGATTATTAATAACCACATGTATAACACAGAAACTGCAAAACAATTAGGCTATTGGAGTAATGGATATAATTACTATGATCTTTACTTTGCAGAAGAGACTTTATATCAAAAAGACACTGGAGAGTATTTTTTAGTTGGATGTGGTGGAGCAATGAGTTCTTACTCAGAGTTTGATGAAGACTTTAGATGTGGTAGCACAATCTTTATTCCGTTTACAGAAGAAGAAGCGAAAAAATGGGTAATGGATCGTTTAGACGCAGATACCTATGTTGCTTTGTTTGGTAAAATTGAAGAATAATTTGTACACGCAAAAAACCAGCAAAGACTGTCAAACGATAGTCTTTGCTAAATCGATCTGTTCTAAAGCCATTTATTGTCCCATAGGTTACGCATAATTCTAACTTTGCTAAAGCCATTTATTACTCCTAGTCATCTATTACCCATAGCTATCACTTCTTCTTCCTGTTTTAGTTATCACTTCTTTTTTCAAACTCTTCTTCCTGCTTTAGCATCACTTTTTCTAATGCTGTTGTAATTTGCTGTTTAGCAAGTTCTTGCTTTTTACTAAGCTCCTTTTCCTGCATCATAAGTTCATTGTGGTAAATCTTCCAGCTTTCTTTTTCACTTGTACAGTAACGTCGGCATTCAGAATTAATTGTTCGGCAATTCTCATTAATTCTGTATTTCCAAACAGGTTTTCCCATTAACTGCGTTACCCTTCCTTCACTAAGGGTTGCCGGATTAATGCAAACTAATTCGCCCTCTTCTGGTTGTGCGAAAGTATTTTTTCCATTGCACGCCCAGACTTTTATTATACTTCCTTCAATTTTATTATCTTTTCGCCATTGCGTGATTTCTTTTGATGTATTTGGAATCTCACCTGAAACATTTAAAAACTTTTCTGATTTGTTCATTTTGTCTCCCCTTATTTCCTTTCTTGGCTAAAGCGTCGCAACGCTAAAGCCCACTAAATTAAATGGGTTAAATTAAAAGTGGTGCTAAGCGATTAAACTTAGCACCACTGGAATTTTAGTCTTAAATTTACTCAAGACTTAACTGAATTATTAAAACTGCATCTTTTACTTTCTTGTAATTAAAGCTTCTTGTACAGTCGATTGATTCTAAATCTCCTTTGTCTGTAACTTCTAATTTAATTTCATAGCCAGAATAGCTACCTTTCGGACCAGTAATTTCTGTAACATCTTTGAGAGTTATGTGCTTTGCTAAAGCTTCTGAGAGACTTACAAAGAAATGTATTCTACCATCAAATACAAATCCGTCTTGCATTGCAATAGTAATTTCTGGTTCGTCTTTAACTTCGATAGTAAAATCTTTTGTGTGTTTGGCTTCAAACTTTTCCCCAATGCTTACCATAACACGGTCACTTCCATCAATTAATGTAATGGCTGTATGCTTTTCCTCTTCTTCTTCCTCTTTGTTTACTTCTTCTGGTTCCTTTTCATCAACACTAATCTGATCATGAAGAATTAATTCTACAGGAGCTTCTTTCTTCTCCTGTAGTTCCACTTCTTCTTTCTCTTGTAGTTCCGCTTTTTTCTTAATTTCTTCTACAACTCCTTTAGCATTTCCAATTTCTTGTTTACCTAAATTTCCAAAGAAATTTTCAATCATCTCTGCGCTGTATAAATCATCATTATCTTCTTCACTAAGTAAAGCTTCCATTTCATCTTCGCTTGATTCATCTTTGCTAAAGTCTTTGTCGTCACTGCTCTTTTTGTTAAAGCTCTCAGCAGAGTCGTCGTCACTGCTCTTTTTGTTAAAACTCTCAGCAGAGTCGTCGTCACTGCTCTTTTTGTTAAAACTCTCAGCAGAGTCGTCTTTGCTAAAGTCTTCTTTACTAAAGTCTTCTTCGGTAAGGTCTTCAACAACAGAGTCGTCTTTGCTAAAGTCTTCGTTAAGTTCTGTAATGCCTTCAGCAGCAGAGTCGTCCTGATTCTCTTCAGCAATAGTAGAATCGCTAAAGTCCATGTTGCCCTTACTAAAGTTTTTACTAGAATCTGTGTCGTTTTCGGTAATGCCTTCAACAGCAGAGTCGTCTTTACTAAAGTCTTTACTAAAGTCTTCTTCGGTAATGCCTTCAGCAGCAGAGTCGTCATGATTCTCTTTGTTAAAGTCTTCGTTAAATTCTGTGCCGTCACTGCTTTCTGTACTTAATTTCTTCTTTTTCTTCTTTTTACGGATGAAAGAAACCAATGCAATTAAAATTACAATCAGTATAATCATTGTTGTGAACAGTACAGTACGATTACTAAAGTCTAAGAAATCATTTAAGAATTTCTGCAAATCATTCATTTGTGATTAATTTCCTCCTCACTTCTTATTTTGTTACTCGGTTAAAGAGAATAAAGAAATGCATAATAACTTAATTGGGGAAAACCTATTATTACACTTCTTTTCAACTTTAACTAATTTATTATAATAAAATACCAATTATTTTAGGGTGATTGTTGAAATAGTGAATAAAGTAGCTTAAAGCACTTATTTGTTAAAAAGTGTTGGTAAATCAGTACTTTTTTCTCTATTTTTATTCTAAATAGCATTTCAACCCGCTTTACCTGTTTTAAGTAGCATTTTATCTGTTTTATCTACTCTAAGCAGCATTTCACCAATTTTAAGTAACATTTTATCTTACTATTGTAATTAGTGAGCTAGGCAGAAGTGCTTGGCTAAAGCTAGACAATGGTGCTTGGCTAAAGCTTTACACTAATACTGCATGCCATTGATAAATCCACCACATTTAGAAATGTCACATTGCTTTTCTATTTTATCAAGCATCTCTTGTAATACTACTACATTATCTAATAGCAAAGCTTTAAAAGGTTTTTTGTATTTTTCTTTAACATAGTCAATGTATTTATCGCAATCATAGATAACATCTTCTCCTTTGAAAAAATCATCGAGTTCTTTTATTGTTGTGAAAGTACGTTTGTTAAATTCATCTTTAAACTCATATACGATATCTACATAATAAATCTCTACTTCAAATGTATTATCTTCGAATAGAATCACATCTAACCAACATACTGCATTTGGTGCTGTAGATTTGGAATTGCTTCCTACTGCATTAATATTTTCTTTTGCATTAGTATTTTCTTTTGTTTTCATTTGACTCTTTAATACCTCCTGTTTTGTTTACGTGGCTAAAGCTAGCCTTAATCATTAATCTTTTTAAAATTCTTTTGAATGAATTTTTCACTGATAAAAGAGTATTGTATCTTCTCTTTTTCTCTTGCTTCATCATGAATATGAATATAATTTAGTATGTAAATTAAATCATCGCAGTTTACATGTTGCTTGTGAAAACCATTTCGAAACATTTTTCGTTTTTTACCTTTATTCCTACAACCGCCACCTTCAAACATATTTTTGTGAAATAAATTTGATACTTTACTAGAATTTATTGTAACATCAAGAAACCATTCTGATACATTTGTTATTATTTCAAAATTACCATTAAGTTTTACACTAAACTCATACTCATTTCTATTACAAAAGTTTTTTACTATTATTTCATTGTAATTGAATTCTGTTACACTATTATAAATGCCAGTTAGTTTTTCTGCACACTTTTCACATAACGTGTAACCATCAAACAATGCAATAATGCTTTTGTAAATCAATACTATTTTCGGAACTACTGGGCTAAAGCCTGGACTATCATCTTGGCTAAAGCTGCTATTGTGTTGAATGCCTCCGGCGAACGAGCGCGGGCTTAACTCTTCTTGGTTTTGGATGGCTTCGCATTCTATTAAATGTATTATTTCTTGATCACGCTGTATTACAACGCGTTTACTGCAATTTTCCCAAAGAAAAGTTGTGATACGTAGTTTAGACATGAAGTATAGACTTTTTAAATCTTGCAAAAAATAGTAAACAGTACTTGTAAAGAATTTATCAATTAAAACACTATTTTCTATTAAGTTTTTCAACCAAGGTATAGTAGCTTGGTTAAAGGTGCATACTATTCCACTTTGTACCCTATTTTGTAAGTAATTGTTTGGTAAAACTCTTTCTATTTCGCTTAATAGTATTGTCTCAGGCAATTCAATTTCATGGGTTATGATTGGAATAAAGTCCTTCATAGCAGTAAAACTACTTGGGTAATTTTTTCTCTGTAAAACACAATGAATACATAAATTGTATTCAAAAGAATTGATGTAATTATTAGTTAAAAGTTCTAGTAATTCACTTAGAATTACAATACGTGGTGTAAATCCCAGATAATCTAGGATCTTGGCTAAATTGTTTCTGTCCCATATTACTAGAATATTAAAGTCACTAATGTCTAATTTAACTGTGCTGCCAATAAAGCATAATTGTTCACTTCTAATGTATTCATTTGGTAAGCTAGAGTATTCATTCCTTTTGGTTTCACAAAGTAAAGCTAGGTAAGTATTATTACAAAACTCAGTGTAACCTTGTAGCGGTTTTTGGTTTGCTACAAATAAATATTTCATTTTTCACCTCCTTCTCTTTATTTTCTCTTTCGAATTAATTCCTGCTTGGCTAAAGCAGTTGCATGGCTAAAGCTAAGTACATCACTTAGCTAAAGCAAGGATTGCAATTCGAAAGAAAAGAGCCAAAGACTTTTACATCTTTGGCTCTTATTGTTCTTATTTAAAAATTACTATAGTTAATAAAAGATTTACTACAATTAATAAAAGATTTACTATCGCACAGTAAATCGTATCTAATTTCCATGCTACTCTTATCTATTGGAACTAAAATGTTATTAAAAACTTTCCAAAGCATTCCTCCGATTTCTACAGGTTTTCCAATGTACTCCCTTTTATCTACAATTTTTGTAACGTTAATGTTAGCTTTCGTAGCTTGCTCTTGCTGCTTTTCTTTTGGGATATTGTAGATTTTATCCCCAAACTTAAAAAGCTTACCAGTAGAAAGGAAAGCGTATCCAATCTTGAATTCCTCGCACTTCTTGGCTAAAGTTGAATGCCAAGCAAAGTCTGTAACTTTTCTTCCTGTAGAATCACCGTTTGAGCAGATGTATTCTACGTTTCCGCACTTAGCTAAATCGATCTCTTCTTCGATCTCTTTAACATTTAACCACAAGTGTTTTAAGTGTAGTGACTTGGCTAAAGCATAGAAATCTTCTAGCTCATCCTGAGTTTTGATAGTCAACGCTATTACCACATTATGGAATTCACTACTGTTAGGAAATCCGTCTTTAAGACAATGCACATTTTTAGTATTAATAATAAATAAGCAATCATAACGAATTTTCATCATGTTTAGAAATCGTTGTTTATTTACCCACTTAATATCAATGAAAAAATCATTACCAGGGCACACATTAAATACTGTTTCACTTGGAAACTTTAGTTCAATCTCTCCTTCACTTTTTGTTTGTAGTGGTAAATTAATGGCATCGGTTGCCATTTTTACTTTAATCGGGTTTTCGTTAGCAATAAACCGATGTGTGCTGGGTTTGTAGATTTCTTCCCATATTTTCCAATCAACCATGTAATCTCTCCTCTGTTTTAAGAGTTATAATTGATTGCTTGGCTAAAGTGGATTTTACATTGCTTCTTTAGAACTTCTCTTTTGATTTTAGGAGATGTGGGGAAAATGTAAGGAAGTACATTAAGAGTATGTGAGTGTGCGTTTAGAGGTCATGTCTTCCCTCCGGCGCTTCGCGCCTACGGGTTGACGCTTGCTAGCTGACCCTACGTGATCTAAAGATAGCTCGCTAAAGGCTGACACCGATAGTCTCACTGAGCTAACGTATACTTAGTGGAAATCACTGAGCTAAAGTCTTTCAGGGTCTAAAGATAATCTTAATTCGCACTTATTAATGCTGCCATAATGCTCCTAAGGTCGCTTGATCTAAAGATAAAGAATACTACTTTGCAGAGCTGTACATTACAATGGATTCCTAATTATGTTTTGATTTGTGCTACCTACCCAATGGGCATTTTGATCTGCCTTATCTTTCTCGAACTCTCCGTCAACAAGGACATCTATATTTTTTAATACTTCCCTTCGTAAAATTCCCAATTCTGAGTCGTCTTGAAGTAACTGGGCTAAAGTATAGCCGGTGTAAAGCCAAATGTCTTTAGTATGGTATTCCTTTCGGATTTCCTGAGCTAAAGCTAGAACATCCTGGACGTTTGAAGAGTAAAGTGGATCTCCGCCAGAGAAGGTAATTCCCTTAATGTAGTCCTTTTCTAATTCATCAAAGATCTCCTGTTTAGCTTTTTCGTCAAAATCAATTCCTACGTTTGGATCCCACGTTATTTTATTTTGGCAGTCTTCACAGTAATGTGAGCATCCAGAAACCCATAGAACAACTCTAAGTCCATCTCCATTTAACATGTCGTCTTTTGTTATGTTGTGAAATTTCATTTTGAATACCTCCTGTTTTTGTTAAATAAAAACTCCACTGGCTTTTGCACCAATGGAGTCTGTCAATTCCTTTCTTTTGTTGTTTAATATAGTGCCCTTCTATGCACCTCTTCCATCAAGAAGGACAGCTGGGCTAAAGCACTACAAAGTTCCATGTCAGCTTTCTTAGATCTTAGTTCCTGCTCCTCCTTAAGCTTTTCTTTTTCTTCATTAGTTAATGAGTTATACCATTTATCATATTGATATCTTTTGTAAAATCTAATGGCATCGAAGCCTTTAATGCAATGCCATTTAATACGTTGTAGTTCTGCATACCATGCCATTTGAAATTCCTCCTTTTAAGCTGTACTAAATATATGACTTTGTGAAGCTCTTTACTAAATCACTGGGCTAAAACCTAGATTTGGCACTTCCGTATCTGCCAGTAAGAATCTTCTTGGCTAAAGCACTTCTAAGTGCTTGTGAAGCCATAATAAAACTCCACTGGCTTTGCTACCAATGGAGTTTGTTAATTAAAACCACTCTGGTTCCTGAATCTTACCTGCTTCGACTAAATTGTTAGATTCTCGTAATTCTGGAATTAAATCTTGCATACGATGAACTACATTTCCTGTGTTTAAAACTTTTATATCGAATGGATCCTTAAAGTGCATTACATGTTCTAAGTAAGCAACTATATCTTTATCTTTACAAATCTCTAAAATCCATTTTGCACAGTTATCTCCGCAGTTAGAAAGGTTGTAAATAAATTTAGGTTCTTTCAATAATAAAATTAATACCTTTACTCCGCCCGATAAATAAGTAGGTGCTATTGGACCAAGTACTGGACTAATTATTAAGTATGGTCCAATGACGTCAGATTTATCTACATCTTTTATCATTTTCTTGACTAAATCATCTTCAAACCATTCTGGTTTAAAGGCTACATCAAAATAGTCAGGAGCATCAGTCATTACTTTTATATCCCCACCTCTATACCAAATGTTTAACATTTTAATTCCCCTTTCTAATTTCCTTTCTAGTTTCCTTTTTATTTTTCATTAATATTATTGTAGCAAAAGTGTAAGAATACTACAAGCTACGTTTTTAGTTTACTGAGTTAGATAACTCACTTTGCTAAAGCACTTTGCTAAATATCTTGATTCGATACTTCCGTATCTGCCATCAAGAATATCACTTTGTAAAGCCATAATAAAAACTCCACTTGCTTTGATACCAATGGAGTCTGTTAGTTTTCTTAATGACATTTTAATAGTGTCAAGGTATCTTCTTCAATTGCTCCACCTCTGCTGGCAAAATATATTACAATCGTTAGACTTAAAATAATAAGCACAGTAATTGCTGGATTAGACTCAAAACACCCAGCATTGTAACAAAAAATAGATGCCACTACACAAAATGGAATAGTAAAAGAAAAGTCTAAGTAACCTTTTACAATGTATCGATTCTTCTTATCATTTCTAACTGTAGCAGGCAATTCCAACTGCTGATGCAAATAATACAGAAACCATTTATTAAGAACAATATTAAAAATAATTGTTGATATAACAATTCCTGTGATTATCAAAAATATAGATGTTTTGAATTCTTCCAAATCAGGACATGTCTGACCTTCAATGACTAGACCGAGAATAAAAAGCATCTGAATACAAAGCAAATGTAATTTAATGCTCGCTTCTACTTTTTCATAACTATTTTTCTTATTTGCTTTCATAATTACATACCCCTTCTTTTTCTTTTCCTTCTGCTCTTTTCTTTGCTAAAACTGTTGTAGCAAAAGTGTAAGAATACTACAAGCTACGTTTTTAGTTTACTTGGCTAAATAGCTTACTTGGCTAAAGCACTTTGTAAAGCCATAATAAAAACTCCACTAGCTTTGATACTAGTGAAGTCTGTTAGACTACTCTACATAGATATAAATAGACTTTGCTAAAGTCTTGTAATGGTCAGCGGTAATTATACATTCCACCACATAAGTTTCTTTCTCTGTAGATTTTATTGTTAACGTACCCTCCGGAGAAACAGAAATATTTCCTTTAGTGTTATTTTTTACTGTTTTTCCAGTTTTGGAATCAATTGAAACTGCTTCAGAGTTTTCTTTAGCTAAACGGAATTCACATTTTAAAGTAGAAAGAGCTTCTTTAGTTATGCCATACACTTTTGGAGCATTAAGCTGTTTAATGTATTTTCCATCTTTAAAATTATCCTTAGAGATGGTAATAGGTGGAACATCGCTTGTTTTAATTTCAGCATTATTAACATAGATCTTAACTTTCATTGTACCACTGTACTTCCCTTTTCCTTTTAATTCTACGATACCACCTGTTTTTGATTTTTCTTTAGATTTATTATTAGCAAATTCATAATCTGTTTTTGCAAATATCGTTCCAGCACATAACTTATTTGGACGGCGTACTTTAATCATTTCTGGAAGATTTGGTTTACCAGTGTAATCAAATACAATCCAATTGTATGGTGCATCATCTATAGCATGAAAATTATCTAAATTATTATCATTTGCATGCAGTAATTTTAATGTAATAAACGAGACTACAAACAATATAAGCAGTATACATTTACCTTTCTTGTTCTCCATAATAAATTCTCCTTTATCAAAGGTGTGTACACTTTTATGTAATACACACCTAACATTTTTTGTCAGATTACATTTCTGAACTAAATATCACTTGGCTAAATATCTTGATTCGATACTTTCGTATCTGCCATCAAGAATATCACTGAGCTAAAGCCCTTTGCTTATTCAATGAAAACAAATCTGTTTACATAATCTCGGTCTTTGCCTTTGAAGATTGGGATGTTCTTATCCACATACCAATGTGGTCTTACATCACCATCTCTTTGCTCTCTGATAGCGCATGCACCTCTTTGACAATCAACAGGGTAATCTTCCCATGTAATTCCAATCTGCTCTAACATTTGTTTCATTTCTTTTGTTATTTTGTTTTTTACTTCTGTGTTGGATAAATGTGTACGTGCAGCCATCTGTACGTAATTTCTTATGGCAACGAGCTGTCTCCAGTAAATTAGATTAGTGACTTCCTCTTTTGGGACATTGAAGCATCATGCATCAAACATGGCTCCTTTTGAAACTGCGTCCTTATAGATTTTTACATAGCGATGTAACTCTTCGTTTGGATTTTCTTCTTGGCTAAAGTCATCGTTCGAATCCATTAGACAGCAGTTTCCATTACGAATTCACGTGTCTTTCTTTCAAAGATTTTATTAAAGTACATTGTGGTCATGCTGGCTGCTGTACTTACCATTTTCTGAATCTCGTAGTTAAACCAAGCTTCTTGGCTAATGGTTTCGTAATCAACTAAGATTAGAGTGATTTCGTCGGATTGTGTGTAACCGAATACACAGCCTTGAATTGACTGACACAGATTGAGCATTGTTTCCTGCATTGTATCTCTAAAAAGTCTATCGTAAGGCTTTTTGAAGTTTTCTGTGAAATGTTTGAAGGCTTTGCCATCCATTCGTAATGCAACTGGACATCTTCTCATAAGTCGAGTGCGCGGGACATTTTCGTAAAACTCTTTCATTCTATTTCCAATTTCTAAACCGTCCATAGTTCTTCTCCTATTCTTTGCTAAATAAAGCTTCTGTTGGCTTTTACACCAATAGAAGCTGATTTGATTTTTCTGGGTTAGTTTACCGCTTCGCCATCTTACCTGGGCTAAAGCTGTACTTCGCCCCTTCGGTACTGCCATTTAGTTTTCTTAATTTAAAGCTGTGCTTCGCTATCTTTTTTAATTTAAAGCACACACTACCTTCTTGCCTTAGCTTAAGTACTCGATCTCAAATCGATCATTGACAGGTAACATCATTGACTTTGAACCTAAATCAATTATGATTCTGTCGAAAGGTAATGCAACCTGCATGTCCTTTACTTTTGTTGATTTGTCCATGTGTCTCTTACTACCTCTGAAAGTGTAGTTTAAAATCTCTTCATCGGTAGGTACGTGACCTGCTGGAATCGTGCCTACTAAGATTGCAGCTGGGTAAGTTATACCGGTAAGCGTATCAATAACATTAACGATTGGTGTGTCGTTAGGGTAATCTCTGATACACTTGTAAGGATCAATTTTAAGATTTGCAATATCTTTATCAATTACTGCAATCTTAACAGTACAGTTATCCACCTCTGGAATTTCTGTAATCTCACAGTAGCGTGCCATAGCTGTTGGAACCAATTCTTCCTTGGAGTACTGGTTTTCGTCCAATTCGATTACCTTTTGGTCTTTTACAGAGAAGTCTGTGTCATTGATTTTATTTCCAGAAATCTCTGTAAATTTTTTGTATACTAAAAATTTCATCGTATACCTCCTACTTTCCTTTTTATTAAGAAAGGGAGCTAAAATAGCTCCCTTAACTCCATTAATTATTATTGTGTTACAGTAAGTTAATTAATTACTGCTATAACGATTCCGTTATTTTCTTTGCTAAATGAACTCCTGATTCTGTTGCACACATTAAACTATTAGCTGGAATATCTAAAATTTCCATCATGTCTTCTTGATTAAAGCTAACATCTTCAAACTCTGCATCTTCCGTGTAGTAAATATTCTCCTCACGTTCTTTACGATTAGCTTTAACACTATCTGTATAGTCTTTAGCCTTATTGAAAGATTTCTTGGCTAAAGTTCCTGTAGCTTTTAGTAAAGTTCCAGCAGCTACTCCAATAGAAACCAAAGCTTTGCTAAAGCCTGACATTCTGTATCCATACCCATAACGTTGTCGTGTTCTGTCGTTGTAATTATTTCCACTGTAGTATCTGTTACTACGATTTTCAGTATTTCTAGTTTGGTTACACCATGGGTAACCACTTGTCCTGTTTCGCTGTCCATTTGAATACCATCCATTAGCCTGTCCATTGCTATGTCCATAGCTATGTCTATAGTTATGTTCATTACTATGTCCATAGCTATAATTTCCTGGATTTCTAACTCTTACTGCCATGCTGCACTGCCTCCTATTTTTTATGTAGTTCCACTACAGTATTAGTTATTTTAAGTTTTTCTTTGTATTTCTTTAGTAAAGCTTGAACTTTATCAACGCTTTCTTCAGTGTAAAGAATTGTTTTATGTTTGGTTGACAAAATGACAAAGCTAGCTTTGCTTACACAATGACTAATCTCAAAATCTTGTTTATTGTGAATTCCCATTACTTTGCTAAAGTTTATTATGTTTTCTTTAACAACACCGTCGGTCACTATTCTAAAATCATTTGAAGTTGAATAGTAAATAGTATTTGGATTACATCTTTGAATGGTAGTTATTTTATTTTCTTTAAGAAATAGATAAAGACTTTTCTTTCTGTAGTAAACAACTTTATTCGTCACTTGTTTTCCACAAATACAAATCACTCCGTCTTTTGAAGGAAATTTGTAGTAAATGTCACTATCAATCTCTTCAACTAATGTGAAATTATTGACTTGGCTAAATCGCCAACCGTTGCACAGTAACGAAGCTTTCCCTACTGTCTCATTTTGTTTATTATTTTTCTTAAAAGGATTTTCTAAATAAAACTTACCATTTGCTATAAAGACCTCTTTTGTCATTCTCATCACCACATCTTTCTTTACACTCTTGTCTTCCTTTCGAAGATATCACCTAAAGTGATAACACCATCTTGCGTATGAAGAAGACACTGTACACCTTCTGGTTTATTTTTAAGAAATGTGGAACCGCTCTTTTTAAAATTACTAATCTGTGAAGTTTCATCGTCGTCTTTGACATACTCTAAAACATAACTAGCATTTTTAACGTTAACAATATTTTCGCCGAAAACAGTTTCTGAACTAATCTTTCCATCGGTACAGACAATGGTATTACCTCTAAAATCAAATGAATGATTTGGGTCTTCAACAATAACATCATCGATTCCATATTTCTTTAAGAACTCTAAGATTTTTGTATCATAGAACTTAGTGAAATAGACTTCTACGTTATTTTCATTCTTGTCTTTACACAGAAAAATAGCCCCTTCCATTAACGGATAGATAGCTCTGTTCGGTCCTTTAATTCTAATCACTCTCTTGTCTAAATCGGCTTCAATCTGCCATTTACCAATAGTAAGTGAATTAACTAACTCTTTATTTTCATTGTTGTAAGAATCACGAGGATCAAGAAGTCTTCCCCCTACAACAAGTATTTTCTTACACTGCAAACTTATCATCTCCCTCAATCTGCATAAACTTTTTTATTTACTAAATCAACTGTTATCTCATCGTAATCTTTTAAATTGTAATCTTTCGTATTATTGTTATCCAAGTAAGTTTTCTTGGCTAAAGCTGACTCATCCTTTGTGGTTGAATTAATCAAAACATCACAGTTATCTTTTGGTTTACCGTTGCTAAAGTGAACACTAAAGCTATCTCCGTTTTTAACGTAGTGAACTCTAAGTACATCATTCTTTAATTGTAATTCCACTTTTCCATTTGGTAATCCAATCTCATCTTCAAAGAATTCTCCATTACTGTAGTAATCACCATAGAACTTTGAAGTTACATAAACTTTATTTGCTTCGATGTTTGCGAATTTTGTAGCATCTGAAATTAAAAACAAAGCTTCTGGATCTCTATCACCTATAGTCTGTTGAACAGCTTCTTCGTCTAAATTGTCTGCACAATTAATTAAGTATACATAGCCATTACAATTTAGCGTAGCAGTGTAACTGTCTTGTGTTGGAAAGACTTTAATTTCAGCCGTACTTTGTACTTCTGTATCATCATAATCAATCCATCTATCAGTAGCGTCTTTAAAGCTTATTCCCCTTAATTTAAAGATAACTATTATCAGTATAATAATTCCACAGATTATTGTACTGCAGCCTTGCTTCCTTACTTGGTTAAATCTTCTGGTTGGTCTTACTTGGCTAAAGCCAAAGTCATTTTGGTTCTCTCTATCAGTGCCATTGTTACCGTTGCTATTATTGTTATTATCTTCTATACTTCTCACCTCCAGAATTAACATCTAATTTAATTAGAATTCTACAGTAAAATGTTTCTTTAAAATAATGGGTAGCACCTTCTACCTTACTATCAAAAAATCTTACTTTAAAATGTTTACCAATTTGCACAAATGTAATTTTGTTTTGTAAAAACTTAACAAAAGTGTTTACAGCATGCACAAAATCTAAACCCATTACAATAAAAGCAACCAACACGCACCACACGGCTAAAGTGTTAGTAATCTTAAATACAACAAGTCTTTGTACAATTGCCATACAAGTAATTAACAGTAAACGTATTAGAATTCGTTTTTTAAGTCGGAGCGAAAGTACTTTGTACTGTTCTTTAGTAAAAATTATTTGATTCGTTATTAGCACCTCCCATTACTGTTAACTGTTTCTTATTTCTTTAGATTATTTTTCTAAAGTTAAAACCCAGTCAAGCTTTTGTACTTAACTGGGCTAAAGCTATTTCTGATCTTTTTATTTTCTTCCGCCGTAACGTTCAAGCAGATCTCGTCGTCTACTGCTAATCTTTCTTTCTCTTTTTTCTCCAGTGTCCTGATTTGTTGTTTCAATACTTACCATCTTCTTAGGAATTCTTTTACGTGGCTTTCCTGCTCTAAGATTACTAAACACATCATTACTTTTTCCTGCAAGAGGGTTATCGTCTTCCTCATTAACGGACTTGGCTAAATCCGCTGCAATGGAATCAACGCTGTCACCAATGGACTGCACTGTGCTAAAAGGCATGCGTAATCCACTAAGACACACAATGTTCTTCTCCTGATTAAATGTGTGGTATTCATCATAGTACATACCAAAAGACTGAATCAGTGCTTCGTAGTTAAGTGGGTCAATCGTTGAAGAAGCAATGTATTTTAATTTACGATTCTTTAAATCTGTGTCTACTGGAGCAAATACTGGACTGTGCTGTAAGTCCTCAATCATCTGAGCAATGTTAGTTTTTCTTGGTGTTACTGAAATTACAGCCATTCCTGGTGTGCTAAGAACTTCTTTAATCTCTGCCCTATCAATGTTACCAGCTTCACTTTTATGTTTCTCTGGGATTTCAAGAAAAGAGATAAAATTGTTTACAAATTTCTTGTTAAGTGAAAGTTTGTATTTATCATAATCTAAATTGCAGCTATCTGGCTCTTCGTTGTTAATAACAAATGTCGCACCGAGATTTTCAATCTCTACTAACTCACCGAAGCACTCACGTGAGTTAAACCTGGCTAAAGGAGTTTCCTTCAATGCAGGTAAAATCGGCACAGTGAAAACAGTATGAGTTGGATAACCGTCTTCATCAAGCAATTCCTCATTTACTAAGAAATCAACTAAGTATGGTCCAATTCCGGAGCCTGTTCCACCACCAGTAGCAAAAATTACTCCAATGAAGCTTTCTTTGCTAAACTGTGCTTTAATACGCTCAATCAAAGAATCGACCGACTTGGCTAAAACGCCTTTAGCCTTATCTCTATTCTTTGAGCAACCCTCTCCGCCTGGAATGTGATAAGTGTGCTTAGCACCTTTAAGTGTATCCAGGTCTTCCTGAGAGGTGTTAATGTAAAGAACATTAAATCCTAATTCATCAAATAAGTTACCAATATTTCCGCCTGCCTGCCCAATGCAAACAAAGCCAATTTCATTTTTCATGATTTAATCCTCCAAAACTAATTCTATTGTTTTAAAATTAAAAATGGCTACTAGTCTGTTTGAAACTAATAGCCATGCATCATCTACTCATCCTAGTATTCTGTTTCATCATCTGACACTTCTTCTTCGTAATCAGGTGGAATTATTTTTGTTTCTAAAAATTTAGAACCTTTACTATTTAAAAAATAAGTATAAGATCTTCCTGCCTTAATTCCGTACTCTACATAACCACATCCGACTAATGACTGTAGAGTACGATATAATGACTGGTATTCAAAATCCTCCCGTATTGCTTTAATCTCTAAAAGCTCATCCATTGTTTTTGCATCGTAACTATCAGTAACTGAATTACTATACAGTCCGAGCATTAACGCAACGCCACGTCTTGTCATTTCTAACCTCCATTAATCTTATCTAGCTATTCACCCTTACAATTAGTGCAACTTTCACACAAACTACACGGATAAATCTTATGTCCGCAGGACATACAAAAGCTAGGCTTCATCAAGTATACTTGTACCTTTTTACCACAGTTTTTACATGTTTCCATGATAGTTTCTTCAGCATACTCTTCTGTAACATCCTGCCTAGACTTTTTCAATGCTTTAATACTATAGCGCTTAAGTAACTGTGTTAAATCAGTATCAAAGGACTGCACTGAAGCAGAGTTCTTTTGAAACCTTAAATCCAAGTTATATCTTTGTACGCTTGCAATGTATTCACTCACTTCTTTAATACCTTGAATGCCACGATTCCACCATCACTAACACTTCGTTTAGAGAAGGTTAAGTAATAAGTGCCTTTCTGTAAAATTTGATAGTCTTCAAGAATTTTTTGAGAAATTCCCTGACCACTAAGACCAATGTAAGCATTTCCGCCAAATCTAACATCTGTTTTAATTTTAGCAGAAATTGGTTTGTCAACTTCTAGCTTGTAAACAACTTTTTGTGTAATGGCTTCGCCATTGTACAAAACATCTGTATACTTTGTATCAGTATCAATCAATAACGCTGTTTCTGTGCTAAAGTTGTTTTTACTAGCGTAATAATTTGTTGTTGTAGTAAGATAAAATACACTATCTGAAACTCCACTTTTAGGTGTTACTTTTAAATAGTAAGCACCTTTCTTTAAAGCAAAATAAACTTTGTCTTTGTTATTACGATAAAATTTACTACTGATTACATTTTTATGTTCATCACAAATACTAAAATAGTATCCACTGCTATTGTCATACTTGGCTAAAGCAATTCCAAGTAGTTCTGGTGAATCTAGATTAAAGCTGAAGTACTGCGTTGCTCCGCTGTTAGTATATCTTTCGGTAATACCATCTGTATCCCCAACAACTAAGTTCGTGCTTGCATCTGCATGTGCAAAAGCCAATGTCATTGTAACTGGAATGCCCACTGAACCTGTCTCAATCAAAACGTAGTAAGTTCCGGCTCTTAAGTACTGGTCTAAACTTCCGCTACTTGCTTCTTTACAGTATGCAAATTTTGGTGACACTTTTGTAGTGCACTTAGAGTCCTTAAAAATACTGATTCGCACAAAAGTGTTGTCACACTTTTCGATTGAGTATAAAACATTTAGGATACCACTTTTTTTGATCGTTACTTTAACTAATCTATTACAATTATTCTGCGTGCCTGCCATGTTAATTGAATAGTTTTTAAAGTTAGAATCATCGTAAGAATTTGGTACTACTGCGGTTGTACTGTGATTTGTCTGTGCTGCATTTGCTACCATTACCGTCTGTGCAGGTATAGGCTGTGCTAAAGTCAAGCACAAGGCAACGGCTGGTACAATTAAAGATTTCTTTAATTTAGTTTGTTTCATGTGTTACCTCTTTTCTAAAGTACTATTTATTAGTACTTTCAGTTGTTAATTCTGAGGTAGTGTCTCCTTCTGTGGTAATGTTTCCTTCTGATGTACTCTGCTGTTCTGTGCTATCCTGCTCAGGTGTGTTATCTTTACTTCCGAACAATGATGAAAAGAAATCTCTTATTGACTGTGCTAAAAAGGAAAAGAAACCTTTTGTCTCTTCTTTCGTTTCTTCATTGTCAACTTTACTTTTAAGCTTATTCGCTGTCTCATTAAGTTTATCACTTACCTGCTCCAAATTGTTCTTTACAATGTTCAGGTCATAGTTTTGCTTGGAAACATCCATTAAAAGTTTCACAAGTTCATCCTGATTTACTTTAGAGACTTTAAAATCGTTCTTGGCTAAAGTATCATCAACAATTTTCTGAACTTCATCTTCTGTAAGTCCATCTTTAGAGTTAGCAGCGTCTTCAATTACCTTTTCTTTTGAATCGTTAATTAAAGTTGTTGCATCATCATCGCCAACTTCATCGGCTAAGTCAACCGATGTTTTAATTTCTTTGTTAGCAATGTCTTTCTTCTTTTCATCAAGTTTTTGATCTGTAGCGACTTCGTATGCTTTCATTGCACCTGTTAAAGCTCCGGTTCCGGAAACCTTAAAAGGAGAAGCAGCTTTTACCTCACAATTCTCAACCCCGGCTGTTGTTAAAGCCGATGCAATCATGTTGTCTGTAACGTAAGTAAGATTTGTTGTTTCTACATTAATACCACCTTCTGTTGTAGGTTCAATGTAAGCACAACTGTAAGTCTTTGTGCCAATCTGTTCTGTAGGCACAATACCTTTCAACGCATCTCTTTCTTCCTCATTGTTAATAGTGATAAAACTATACTGAGATTTATCACTATCTTTAATACCAAAGTATGATAAAACTAAGTCTTTCTGGTCTGCGGTTAAATCCGCACCAAGAGTTACAGTTTTTACAGAATCAGCATAAACTACTGTTGGCATTACTGTAGTTAAACAACAAACACTCATTAAAGCTGTTGCTGCTGCTTTTTTAATTTTTAAAGAATTCATTTAAATCCTCCTAGTTCTTTGTTAAATAATACTTCGCTAAAGCTTGAGACAATAGCAAATTTCATCAATCCTCATCTGATGTGTCAAACACATAACTATCCGCATCAAACTCTTTTGGTTTACTCTCTTCTTCTTTATGGCAGGAGAAGCCAAAAGAGTCTTCATCATCGGTGTCAAAAACTAACTGGTTATCAACGCTTTTCATGTCAAAGTCACCAGTCTCAGAATCGAATACCTGCATTGCCATGTAAATTTGGCTTTTTGTAGCCATGCCATTTGATGAAGTGCTTTCATCTTCATTCTCGATTAACTGTTCTTCGATATCATCGGAGAGTGACTGTGCTAAAGCTTCATTATCTGCTGCATTATCAGAAGTGGACTGTGCTAAAGCTTCATTGTCTGTCGTAGTCTCTTGATTCTCATCCTCTTCTTCTTCGACCAGTTCTGCAGTACTCGGTGACTCTTCTAAAGTGTCCCCATCAATGTTGTATAGACCTTTAAAAGTTGAATCAGTTTCGGACAACTCACCATTTGTATCTTCTGGCAGTTCTACATCTGCGAAGAAATCATGATTACTTTCCTCTTCTCTTTCTTCTGTAATTGGTTCACCAATTTCACTATTTTCGATGTCTTTTTCCACTTCGTCTTCAAACGATAACATACTGTCATCTAAATTACCTGACAGTAATGGATCCAAGTCTTCTGGTTCACTAGGCGATGTAGTGTAACTTGTGGACGTGTAGTCTTCTGGAAGTTCTTCCATACCACTTCTATCAAGTTCACCGTCAATAGAATCGCTGTCATAGTTTGACTGAATGTCTTCTGCCCTCTGTTTAGCGATTTCTGCTGATGGAGTTTTACTCTCTTCTGGGATTCCATTTCCCTTTTTCTTTTTCCCTTTTCTAAAGAATGCCATATTTAATTCCTTTCTAATTTCACTTGGCTAAAGCCACAATAGTGGTACTGTGCTAAAGCCACTAAGAATTCTGACTTGTATAGCCTGCCCATCATCATGCGAATCGGCTTGCTAATTCACCAATGTCATCTGTGTTAAAGCCTTCTCCAATCGCAGCGAATCTCCACTCACCGTTGTGTAAATAAATCTCCCCTGCAACTACAGAGTGCATGCCTTTAAAGTTCTCTGTGAGATTGTAATGCACTAATTCAGTATCATCCCTGTCATCTATAACTCGAATGAAAGCATTTTCGATCTTGTCGAAAGACTGTCCTTTTCTTTTACCTCTAAAAATGTTAACAGTGAAAATAATTCTATCTACATCGGAAGGTAAATCTTTTAAATCTACAATGATTTGCTCATCGTCACCATCACCTTCTCCTGTGAGATTATCACCAAGATGTTCCACTGCTCCGGATTTGTGATGAAGTCTACCAAAGTAAACTAAATCATCAATGTCACTGTATTTACCATTACGGCACAGGATTGCACTTGCATCACAATCAATATCGACCTCTTTGAAACCAAAGAAACCTCTTGTTTTAACTGGATCCCATCCAAGACCAACTACAACTCTATTAAGTCCTGGTCTTTCTTTAGTAAGACTTAATCGTCCACCTTTCTTTAAATTTACTGACATAATATCTCCTTTCATTAAAAAAGCTTGGCTAAGGTGAAATACCTTACCAAGCTTACTTTTGTATTTTATAAAATTAATCAATAGCCAATTTGATTCCTGATTTTCTCTCAGACGGCTGTATAATTACCTGTGTGCCAGGTTGACTCCATTCCATTTGGTAGGACTCACCGGAAGCACCCATTTTTCCTAACAGATTCTTAAACGAGACATCTAATTTAAACTGTGGGTCTGCACCATCCCAAGCCACCAATGCGTCAGGATCGACACAACATGGAGAATCTAAGATTAAAGGGTTACCATCTGACAAGACTGCTACCTGTGCTCCAGCTTTTCGTCCTACCAGAATTGTTGTAAATAAACCTTTCTGTGCTACAATTCCTTTACCAAAGAACTTTGATTTGTACTCACACGAATCTGTGAAAGCGAGTAAATTCTCTGATTCGACCATGAGTCGTTGTCCCTGGGCTAAAGTTATCACAACAACATGTCTGGCTGAGTCTGCATAATACTGTCGTGAACCTTTACCACTGATACACTTCATCAATGGTAAGTTCTCTCCCGTCAAACGACGTGCTACTTGCCCAAAGAGTGCTTTGACAGCATTGCCTTCTGGTCCAAGTAGAACTTTGTCAAACTTATTGTTGCCTTGATGTGCTATCATTGCTCCAGCTTTCGTGTAAATGCATCCACCACCATCAATACAAGTGGCTCTTAACATTAATTCATCTATAACTTCGAATTCAAACACATTTGTACCTTCCTTTCATTTTATTTGTGTCTTGCCTAAATTATTGGGCTAAATATCTTAATTCGCACTTAGCAGTCGCTGCACTCCTTTGATCTAAAGATAGCAGTGCTACCATTAAGAATACTACTTCGTAGAGCTTTTGAGAACTTCTTGGCTAAAGCAGCTCACTCCATTTTGATTCAGGCAAAAGAAAAACGAGTAGAAGCTTTGACACTTCCACCCGTTGCATTGAACATCAGTTTTAATTTTATTCACTTAGTGAAAAAGAAATTAATAAAATTAGTATAAAAGAAATTTTTAAATGCATCTGTAGGAAAACAACAAATAACCACAATGAATATAATACTGACAACAGAAATGATAAAAAACGTACACCCTAAATGATACTTGCCTAAAGTACTAATTGGAAAAATAGTAATAAATGCTATTAAAATAAAAAATAAAACAAATGAGCATAAAGCACTCAGCATGAGGTAATCAGGTAAAAATGCACGTAGTTCACTCTTACTAAATACTCCCACCATATCATTTACTAAATAATAAGTAGACAATAAAGTAGTGATACCATAAAGCAATAGCACAGGTAAAGTCAGTAAAAATCCTTTCAACACATCACCTATATTTTCTCTAATAGAACCTTCTTCATGTAATCCCTTCGATACATCATCAATTACACATGATAAAGCTTCCGCATCATCGTGTGTAAACATTCTGGTAAATATTATATTAATCATTCTCATCTTCCTTTCTTTTTGTTTATGTCTTGAATAAACTTCACTTGGTTAAAGCCTTCTAGGATCTAAAGATAATCTTAATTCGCACTCAGCAGTCGCTACACTCCTTTAATCTAAAGATAGCAGTCGCTGCCATCATGAAAACTACTTCGTAGAGCTTTTGAGAACTCCTGGGCTAAAGCAACCACTGCATCTCGGACTGATACCAACAAAGTAAAAACAAGCAGGAGATTTTACACTTCTGCTTGCTGAGAATATTTAAAATTATGTTATTAAAATGATTGTTACTATTTGATTATTGTTTATTGTTGCTGTTTCTTTTTAGCTATCTACGTCAACGCCATAGAAAGCGCATAATGCTGCAAGACCACCATTGAAACCTTTTTCTACAGGCTGGAATTTCCACTCTCCATTGTAGTTGTAGATTTCACCAACAACGATAGCAGTTTCCATTGAGAAAACTTCTTCAAGATCGTATCTACAAACCTGTGTTTTTGTTTCTGCATTTGTAATACGAATGAAAGAATTTGAAACCTGTCCGAAATTAAGTTTTCCTTCCGGATCGTAAATTGTAGCTGTGATTACAATTTTCTTAATGTTATCTGGGACCTTGGTTAAATCAATGTCAATTGTCTCAGCATCTTTACCTGCAACTTCTGTTCCTTTCTTGTTATCACCATTGTGGATGACAGCTCCTGAAGAATGCTTTGGCTGATTGTAATAGATGAATTCTGCATCGGAAGGTACTTTGCCATCTTCTCCGAGCATGAAGACAGAAGAGTCTAAATCTGCATTTTCTCCTGTGTCATACTGATTAATTAACCAACCAAGACCTACAGTCGCTTTTGTTAAACCCTCTTTGCTGAGACTTAATTTCTGTCCCTTTTTTAATGTAATAGCCATAGAATTACCTCCTAAGAAATTATTGGATTGCTGGCTATGAGCAATCAAAAAGAGCAAATGGCTTTTACACCAAAGGCTCTTGAATTTATCGCTTTGCAGAGTACTGGACTAAATAGATAGGCTAAAGTCCCAGACTAAGGTCCTTGATTAAAGTCCTTTCATCTTTTCTGCGTACTGCTGCTTAATGGCATCCAGTCTCTTTGAATCCTCTTCTCGCTTTCTCTTAGCTTCTTCCTGAATTCTTTTAGTCTCGTCGATACCGCTAACAATCGTGTTCCATGTTTTCTCTAATGTTTCAATCTGTACAGAACTTGTATTAGTCATTCTTGTAATCTGTTTAGACTGCTCAACAGTATTCTGTGCATTCTTGATTAACAATTCATTGGTTCTCTTGTCTAAAGCTGACATAGAGTCTGCCTGAATCTTCTGACGCTTTAACATCATTGCCTGTGCTAAAGCCTGCTTGAAGACCGGAAGTGTAACAATGAAAGCAGAGTTGATTTTACGTGTAAGATTCGCATTACTGAACTCCATTGTTTTGATCATTGGGATTGACTGCAAAGCAATGCTTTCGGCTGTCTTAAGATCCATTACTCTTTGTTCGAGCATGTTCTCTGCCTGTCTGAGATTACTGATTTCAAACTGTAAATCAACGTTGTTGCTTGTTGCCAACTCCTGCTCTTTCTGTTCGATGTATTCATGAAGTTCTTTGCAACCCTGTTCACCCGCAGCGATGTATTTTACTAATTCGTGATAGTATTCCAAATTGGAATTAAACATCTGGTCTAAATTCCTGTTAGACTTTTCTATCTCACCTTCGTAGACTTTTAGCTGCGTGTAAATCTTGTCTATCTCATCTCCCATTGTGTTGTACTTACTCAGAAGTTTTTCTAACTTCTTTTTAGCATTACCAAAGAGTTTACCAAAAAGACCTTTGTCTTCTTTGACTTCATCAATGTCAAAGCTTCCCATTATCTTGTCTAAAGCTTCGAGCATTTTACCAGAATTATTAATCTGGTCCATGTTCATTCCATTGAGAACAACGTCGGCAGATTTGGAGACTTCTTCGGCCGCTTCTGAACCAAACTTTACAATACTATTAGGATCAAACACTTCGATCTTAGCTGTGTACTTTTCTAACTCTCCTGTCTTTTTAAAATCATCAATGTAACCCTGTCGACACTCAGCTAGGCTAAAGTTCTCCTTCGGAGTCTGTGCTGTGGTTGGTTCTGCAACCTGCTCCTGCCCTGTTTTATTTTGTAAATTTATCATTATTACCTCCTGCTAAATTATTTAGCTTTTCTGTGAAAAAGTCTACTTAGCAGACCCTTTCGATTTGAAGTTATCTCTGAATACTGTATTGAAAAATTGTAATTACCCAAATCAATTTTTTGTAACCCTGATCGTAGTAAATCTTCTGTTACTAATCCATACCCTGTTGGTATAAACAACAATACATCCAAACCAATTGCGTGCAAGTACTGTAGCATTACCTCTTCTTTTGGTTCTAGCTTTCGTGTACCAGTTAGTACCATTACTATCTTAGGATTGACCTTGGTTAAATCCCACACATGGATTAACTGGGCTAAAGCCTCTGGAATAGCAAACAGAATTCCTGCAAAAGTAAGTGCATCCCAAACACTATTGAATTTGTATCTCTTTATCATCTCATTAGCCTTTTCTACTAACAGTTTTTGTTTTTCTTGACTTAGGATGCTAAGTGGTGTAAAACTTAACACTCTTTCTGCAAATTTCTTATTAAACTGTTTGTCAGGCATCGTTTTTAGTGAACTGTCACCTTTTAATTTAATTGGTGAAATCTCTAATGTTTCTGTTACAAAACACATAGAGTTCTGGGTTAAATCGGAAACGAAATCAATGTAACTTCTCTTTGAGGAATTTCCCAAGCCAGTTATCTGTGCATACAATGTTGGGATAATCACATTGCCATTTTCAATTCCATAACCAGTTCTCATTTTTATCTCTTCACCCCACAGACCAGCTACATCCTCTCTTGTGACATTGAGAATAATACTTTCTACGTCACTGTATTGATTAGGTCTTGAGAAGTTCTCGTCACCATACAGTACCTGGTCTAAAGTCTTTTCCACACTGGCTGCACCTGTTGCTAAAACTTCGTCAGGGAACTTAGCTAAAGGAGAAGCGAATTCCTCTTCAATCACCATGAAATCACCTTTAAAGTCATAGCTCTCTTCTTTAGCATGATTGAGAATGATTACGTCTATTGGAAGTTCTTTTGCAAAGTCTATGAACTGTATTTCTTTTTTCTCCGTAACGGAACCATAGTAGAAGAGCGTCCACACCCTCTCTTTGCTTACTTGGTTAAAGTATCTGCAGCACAAGGCTTTTAAAACTTTAGCGTCATTACCAACGATTCTTTTCTCTCTTAGAAATCTTTGTAGCACCGTCTTTGTAATTCCGCTGACTTCTTGCTTACCCTCGTCTACTGTTGGATTTGGGATTTTACCATTGATTACAATACATCTATCGAGTGTTCTTCGTAGCTTAAACAAATCCTCTGCGTAGTTTGCAATACAATTAGTACCTTTGATTTCACAGAAAACAGTGTTAAGACCTTCTGGTCGTCTTTGAATCTCCTGCAAAGGTGCTGGCTCTTTCATCCACGCATTTCTGCACACACTAAAACCTATGGCTTTCTGTTCCTTGGCTAAAGTGGTTAACTCCTTTGCAATCTCTGGTGTCACACTTACAAACTTGTAGTCAAACTTCTTTAACACTTTCACCATGTCTTCTGCGTGTTTGTTAAGCTCTCTTACTGTCACAAAATCTTTCTTAGCTAAATCCTTTAGCTGAAAATGTATCCAGCAGCAAAACTTAGCACTAACATTTTCGTTGTTCTTTGAGAGTTTCTTTAATTCTTCTATCATTTCCTCATTAAGGTGTTTTTTCTTAGCTAAAGCTGAAAGTCCACCGTCGTTCTGAACTTCTTTCTTGTACCAAGCAATTTGTTCATTGTCTGGATTTCTTAAACCTTCTTGAAGAATTGTTCCATCTTCTTGACACTTTTGAAAGTAATTGATTAATTGTTGTTTGTTGTTGCTGTTTAAATTTTCTATCTGAATCATTTTTCACCACCAATTTCTTTTATTAATTTATAGTAAAAAACTATTTAAAAAGGGTTAAGTTACTCAAAGTGACACAGATTAAATAAAAGGTATTTAAAGCGAAGTTTTGATGCTAATTAATGCTTTTCTCTCTAATTTCAATAAATTTCAATAAATATCACAACTTATCATTATTTATCGGAATTTATCACAACTTATCATTTCTTTTCAATGATTCTCACAACTTATCATTTCTTTTCAATGGTTTTCTCAACTTATCATTTCTTTTCAAAACTTTTCAAAGTTTAACAGGTAAGACTTCACTCTAAGAAATGAAAAACAAATACTACATTTACAAGTGGAAATAAAATAGATGCATGAGTTTACTGTTGAGAATTGAAATGGTTGCATAAGTTTACTTTTAGAAATTTAATGGACTTGGCTAAATTGGAGAGCTGTTAAAAGAAAAATAGAAAAGGCTTGACTAAGGATGTTTAATTCCTTAACCAAGCCTTGCATGATTTTATGTGAATGATTTATTTATTGTAGTTGATTGCAATTGATTGTTGTTTACTGCTTTGCAGAGCATTCACTGGGCTAAAGCTCTTTAGTCCTACATGCTTACTCTGTCTTTGATTTCTGCCATCTTAGCTGCATTAAGTCTTGTATCACCATGTACACGACTGTATGCCAAATACCCATTCATTCTTTCAATCTTAATTATGTCTGTGCTTCCACAGATAGGACACACATCCATATTGAGCTGTGCATGCCCACAGTGATTACAGTAGGATAATGAAAGATTAACTCCTTCATACAATCCCATCCTCATTGCACGTCGTACTAAAGTAACTATAGCTTCTCTATTGTAAGCTATTGGATATTTAACATACTGAATACGTCCTCCCCAGAAATACTTCCAGAAACGATACTCTAAATCCTGCTTCTGAATTGGTGATATTTTCTCTGAAACATGACAGTGAAAACTATTAGAAACGTATTCTCTGTCAGAAACGTTTTTAACAATTCCAAACTGTGTTCTAAATTGTTTTACCTGTAAACCGCATAAATTTTCTGCTGGAGTTCCATAAATAGCGTAAAGATAACCGTCCTCTTTAGTATACCCTTTTACTTTCTTTGTTATGTAATCCATGACTTCTAAAGCGAAGGAACCGTCCTGGGCTAAAGATTTCTGATTGTAAAGTTCTTGCAATTCATTAAGTGCTGTAATACCAAAGGAAGCAGTAGAACTTCTAAGTACTGGTTCTATCTTATCGTTTGGTTTAAGATTGCCACCATAGAAACCACCTTCGCAGTAAGCTAGTGGATTAATGGATGCTCTCTTCTCAGCTAAATAGTCATAAGTTCTTCGATGAAGATTGTGTATCATGTCTAAATAGTAATCAAGCACTTCATAGAAATCTTTATTCTCTCTGCGAGACTTGGCTAAAATCATTGGTAGATGTAAACTAACAACACCTATGTTAAATCTGCCTTTGAAAATAGGCACATCATTTTCATCTGCAGGTTCAATACCACCTCTTTCATACCACGGCGAAAGGAATGCTCTACATCCCATAGGGTGTATTATTTTTCCATACTTCTTGTACATTTTACAAACGTGATTGTCTGGATCTTCACTAGTTAAAGAGAGATAGTCCGGATACATAGTCTTAGAAGAACAGTCAATGCTGGCCTGAAATACATGTTCTAAAGGTTTTCCCTCACCATGCAGTTCTTCATCGTAAAGAAAGATTAATTTAGGGAAAAGAACTGGACGTTTTTTACCCTTCTTACCTTGTCCATTCTTTCTTACCTCTAAGCACATAATACTTGTTAACTGCTCGAACTCTTTTTTACCATGACCTAAAGTAAATGCGATAAAAGGATAATCTCCACGGCTAGAGGAAAGGCTATTGAACTTATACTCTAATTCTTGGAATAGCTGTTCTAAATCCTTTGTTACTTTCTTTAAAGCGTAGTTCTGAGCTAAAGTAATAAGTTTACTATCTGTGTCTTTTAATAACTCTTTACCCATGTCGAACTCTTCTGTATGTTCTTCCTCAAGCATGGAATGGTACTGGGCTAAAATGGCTAAGGTCTCCGGCATGCTATCCTCATCTATCATTCCAGTCCCTTTTACTATGTCAATGTATTCATCCATGTACTCTAAGAAAGTCTTTTCTGCATACGGAGCAATGACTTCATCAACACTTGGTACAGTAAATCCACCATACTGCTGGCTAGCTGCACTTAGAACAATATCTCCTATAACACCGGCTAAAGAAGAAAGTCTTTTTGGCTCATTGTACCACAGGTTACCATGTTCAAAACCATTATGTAAAACTTTTTCAATATCGAAAATACAACAGTTCATTGTATCTCTTCTTGATGACATATCATGAATGTAAATATACCCATCTTTAATTGCCTGAATCTCTTCTTTAGTTAAAAAAAATTTCTTGTACAGTTCTTTGTTAAAGATTCCAAATGTAAGACATCGTTTGGTTGAAACCAGTGTACTATCGGAATTACTATTCTCTTTGTCACCATGATACTGTATTCTTTGGGCCTCTGTGTAAGCTTTATCCAGCATTCGTATAAAATCTACCTTGTAGTTTCTATACTCTTTGTATGAGTTGGCCACTTCGGGAACTACCTTGGTTAAAGCTTTCTCAACAGTGGAATGCATTACCATGATTGGAATTTCTTTAGTATCATTTTCGAGTATGTATTCAGTTAAGATTGACTCAATTATAGATTTAATTTCGTTTAACTCAAACTTTGTAAAACTATAATTCACTCTTGTGGCCGATTTGTTTATAGCGATTATGATTTTATTAAAATCATAATCTTGCAGATTACCATCCTTTTTAACTACTTTGATATTTTTTAGATATTCTTTTGAATCCATTTTAGATTACCTCCTATTAATTTTCTTATGTTATAAAAGGTAATCTACATAAAAATGGTACATTATCTTAGGCGAAGTAGAAAAGTAAAATAAAAGTAATATAAAAGTAATATACAAGTAGCACAAAGTAATATACAAAGATTAAATATATGGATTCTTGACTAAAGGGCTAGATTTGTATTTAGCTAAACGTCTAGATTAGTGCTTAGCTAAACGTCTAAACTCGTACTTAGTAGTACTGCCATCTAGGATCTCGTCCTGTGAAGGCTAGAAATGAAAAAAGCACAGCAACCCTTTTAAGATTACTGTGCTTAATATTTATTTAATGATTAATGTCCATTTGTGTATGTCATCTTTTTTCCAATTACCTTTTGAAGTTTTTATTTTACAACTAATTGTAACTTTACCTTTTTTCTTAAAGGTAACTTTATGTCCACCATCGCTATCACCTTTAGTAGATACAGTAGCTATCTTTAAATCACTGCTTGACCAGTTGTAGGTTCTAGGATGTGCACCTCCAACATTTAGACCAACGTGACAATTTTTATCACTTAGTTGATATGTGCCTGATTTATCGACAGTTTTAGCTTTAACTGCTATAGTCCCAAAAGTTGTTGTCAGTTGCATAGTAAATGCAATAACTAGTGCTAAAGTTGTTGTTAAAACTTTCTTGGCTAAAGCGAAAAGATTTATTTTATCTTTCTGCTTTGGTAATATTCTATTGCGTTTAATATCATTTTCTGTAAACATATTTCACATCATTCCTTAAAAATATTCATTCTATTTGGATCTCCTTGAGTAACAGCTTTTCTGTTATTTTCCTGTGCATACTCAGTTGAAGTTTGATAAGGTTGATTATCAATTTTATCCTCTTTCTTAAAGCTCTTAAATAATTTTAACAGTAACATTATTATTAAAATTGCTGTCAGAATGTAAAATGGAATTGTTAATAATTTTCCAAATAAGAGGAATATTTTAGAAATAAATCTAAAAATAAGGCCAAAAAATGGCATCTTTCCTAGCAGGGCAAACAATGCTGCAGGTACTTTTGATAATTTAGATAAAAATAAAAGCACAATATCAGCTATAACTAATTTCTTCAAAATAACATCTCCTTTGCTAAAGCTTTGAATCTTAATAGTAATTCATTGCATTTGTTGCTTTGCTAAAGCTCTGCACCTCAATAGTAATTCATTGCATCCATTCCTGCAACAGATTGCGATTCAGCGTTTTGCATACGATCTTCAAGCTCTTCATAGTACTCCTTAAATTTCTTTTTATTTCTCATGTACGAAATTCTAGATAAAATCTTTAAGAGTATTTTTAATGCTAAAATAATAATTAAAACTATGAATATTGCTTTGAAAAAGAATGCTAGTTTACTTGCAATCTTAACAAAAAATCCAAAGAACAATTTTAGTGGCTGTAATGGCAATGAAATAGCTTTACCTGCTAATGGTATCTTATTAATTGCTTTAATTACACCGTTTACGGCATTGTATGGTATTTTTACAAAAGTTAATATAGCTCCTGATGCTTTTTGCAACAAGAAAGCTACTGCTACAAATGCAACGTTCCAAACATCTCCCATTGTAAGTAATGGTCTAGGTTCTTTAATAACTGGAGGTGTTCGGACATTTTTATCTTTCTTCAAATTTATCACCACATTTCTAAATTATTTAACCCGTAGTGTAATCACTGGGCTAAAGTGCTAGACACCAATGCTAATTGTTTAATCCGTAGTGTAGTTACTTGGCTAAAGCACCAGGCACCAATTAATCAATTCACATTATGTAATCCTTTAATTAACGACTCATCACTAATGTCCGTTGCTCTTATCATACGTTCCCAGATTGCAGTATCTTCCGAACCAAGTTTCTTCTTACGTAAATCTAAGTACTCCCTTTTTACATTCTTATCTGTAAGATAATCATCATAGTTTCTCATTAATTTAAAAAATGAATCAAAATACTCTTTTTTACAATAAATTCTTACCTTTGCTAAATTGGAATCCTGCAATTGTTTAGGAGCTTCTCCGAGGAAAATAATTCTTGTCGGTCTACACCCAACGAATGCATTTGGTTGCACAATCTTAACAGATGCAGGTATAATTAATTCATCTATTCGTTTACATCCTGCGAAAACCTTTGACGGTAGAATTTTTAATGTACTCGGAAGTTGTACGCTTTTTATGTTTAATAAGTTATCTTTAATGCTTTCTACAGAAACATCTTGAATCCTTTCAATTGAAAGACCACGTCCAAGACTTTTGATTGCATTAAAACGTAAGAAATTCTTTTCTAAATAGCTTACTGGCATGCCTTCCACATAACTTGGTATTTTTATTTCTGTATTAATACCAACGTATTTATAGAGCATTAATTCATCTCCCATTTCATAAAACATGAAATCTCCAAATTGAATAATGTTATCATTCCTTTTGAATTTCTTTTTTAGCATTTTATTTTGAAAAGAGGAAAATAAACTAGTTATATCTCTTTTTAATCTGAAAGCTAAATTTTCTCCTGCGCCTTCCATTAAATCAAGTGCTACGTTACAACCTGTTTCTAAACTATTATAGATTTTATCCTCAATTGTAACTTCGTCACCATTTTCATCTTTTGTTTTATTAAGCTTTTCTCCAGGTGTTTCTGTGGCTAATTTCGCTTTAATTTTGTCAATGTAGTCTCCTACTTTGCTTGAGCGTGTTTTCATGCTAACATCTGCGAAAGAAGTTTTCTCTTGGCTAAAATGTTTTGCATCATTAGCAGTAGAAGTTTTCTCTTGGCTAAAATGTTTTGCATCATCGGCAATCTTATCGGCATCCTCATTAACATTCTTATTGACATCCTTTTTACCACTCTTTTTGACATCCTTATTAACATCTTTTTTGACATCAGAAGTATTTTTGGTGTTTGGTATTTCATACCCCTGTACATGTTTATTTTTAGTATTTGGTATTTCATACCCCTGCACATGTTTATTTTTAGTATTTGGTATTTCATACCCCTGCACATGTTTATTTTTAGTATTTGGTATTTCATACCCCTGCACATGTTTATTTTCAGTGTCAGCGTAAAGATCTATTTGTTTGGGAGCTTTCTTGTCTAACGCTTTCTTATCTAAAGCTTTCTTGTCTAAGGCTTCATCAACTGAATCTTTGTCTTCTTTAGTCGTTTCATTAGAATTGATTTCTCTGTTAAATAAAGAAGATAAATCATTATCCATGTTAAAGGCATCTGCAAATTTTACTTCCCTTTTATCTTTAGCCTCCAACCCACCGGTGTGGTCTTCTTCCGCAGCTCTGACTTTCGTCGCATTATCACTACTCTCTTCATGGTTAAATAGGGAAGATAAATCGTCATCCATGCTAAAGGCATCCTCGGAATTATTAGAATAATTCTGTAGCTGTTCCTCTATAGTAGATTTTTCTGGCTCTGTAGAATGTTTTCTCTTTTCAACGTCTCCAAATAAATCCATTTCATTTATTTTTTGTGTATTTTGTGAGGTACCAGATGAGGTATCATCCTCTTTTTTCTTTGGACGTTGAAATAAATCATCACTCATTGTCTTCATAAAATTCACCTCCTTTTAATACTGCATAATCGTGATTAGCAATTAAGACATGCTCGTGTAGAGGCATGTCTAAAATCTTTCCTAAATTTTTAAAATGTTTTGTTGTTTGGCAATCTGCTAGGCTAAAGTGTAAACTTTTATTTGGGTGGTTGTGTATTAGGCTAAAGCTGGAAGCTTTTAGCAGAATTCCGCCTTTAATAGCGATGCTATACTTAAAGTTAGAATTATCGTTAACACCTTTTGAAACAAATAAAATACCTTTACAGTCGTATGTTTGACTCCAGTAGATTGCCAAGAAAAATTCTGATGCTGAATCACTAAGTCTAAATTCTCTTTCTAACAATGATACAAGCTGATTAGTATTTATTAGCTGTTTTGAATCGCACAAAACGTAGTAATCAACTAATAGCTCGTTTGATTTCTCATCGTAAAAATAAATAGGAACCATTACACTCCTTTTTATTAAATAGTAATACAATGAATTACATTTTCTACAATAGTGTAGTAATCTATTAAGTGTAATTCAAGTAAGTCAAAAGCTTCTTTTACTTTGCTAAAGTCTTTCTTAACAATTTCGTTATCATAGTCATGCTTATTACTAAAAAATGTGACTATGATAAACTCACTAGATTGGCTTAAAATACTTGCCGTAAGTAGTTCTTTGCTAAAGACTTTATTGGTTGCGTATCCACAGGTAATTATAAAGACAGCAGATGTTTTTCCTTCTGCACCCACAGAAATAAAAAAGGAAGCATCCTTTTGGACACTTCCTCGTAATTTTTTAAGTAAGGCTTTTAAACCTTTTTTTGTTGTTATGTCAGTATTACACTTTATTCGTTTGTATACAGCCGGATACACAATGCCTTCATTTACCATTAATTTATAAATGTTCATTGTACTTCACCTATGCTATCGCAAATTCCTTTGCTAAATCATTCAACACTATTGCCGGTAAAGATTTATTTTTAGGAACGTATCCAAAAATCTTACTAACATAGCTTACGTATAATCTGTTAATATCATTTGGATCAGTTAGATTTAAACTGTCCACTACATTCTCAAAAGAGAAATTCTTCGGTTTAATCTTTTTAAACTCACTTATGTTATTCTCCCCATAGGTAGCTACAATGCTTTTATTAAACTTCTTTGTTTTAATTGCAATATGTTCCTCTATTACTGAATCTGGAAAGAAATTGTCTGTTTTCTTTTTAATCTTAGAAAATAAATTTCCTAAACAATCAGAATTTTTTGGTGAATAGAAACCATTGTGTTTTAAAAAGGCATCCAAACCAGCAGTAGTTTTCTGATAGTTCTTCTCCATTTTTGTAAACGATGATAGAAATTCAAAAGAGGTTATCTGGGCTAAAGCGGAGAATGGCATTTCTGCTTTAACACCCATCTCTTTTAATTTGTAGAATAGTGGTAAGAAATCACAATCTTTGGAGAGTAATGTAACTGTGAAATCAGAATCTTTTGAGTATAATACATCAAAAATACAATCAACCGTCATTTTCATATCAGTAATATTTTTGCCAGAAACTGATATTGCCGAGGTTTCTACATAGGTTAAACCGTTTGCTAAACAGAAAGGAACGTATGCTTTTACAGAGTCCCTATTTCCATACAATTTACCTACGAAAATATCAGAAGGCTTAAGTAATTCTAAGAAACTATTCACACTATTTACAACTTCCATTTTTGAAATATTTTCACCATCAATATATAAAAATCTAGTACACATGATTAATTCCTTTTAGAATCCAAAATCATAATACTGACTTTGTAAATAAATTCAAAATAACTAGTAGCATCTACACACAGATTTCCTACTTGGTTAAAAAGTAAATATTTTCCTTCACTTTCCCATAAATAAAATAAATCATCTAAAAATAGTACTTTACACTCGTAAACAATCATTCCATTTTGAATTTGAAATGTATTGTATTCTCTAGTTAACTCTTTTTTTAGTTTAATAAGGTTTTCTTTGCTAAAGCGGAATTCTTTTATTACACATGTATACTCTGGAGAATGCTGTAAAAAACTTTTCATTAAAGGTACTGAATCTAGTTCCGTAAGAATAATAAAAAGTTTAAGAGAAAATAAATTACACTTCTTATTTCTCACCATTATTACATCGTATACCATTTGCATTTTGCTGTAATCACTAAAATTTTCAAATTTAGCATTAAGCAGAGAAATTAATCTATCCCTGTCTTTGCACATTTTTTCAAAATCTAAATAGTCAAAGATACAGTACTCAGTAGCTTTTACCAAACTTATCTCTGGAATTTTTAATTTAAATTCTATTACTTGGCTAAAGCATGAGCAACCATCTCTTTGCATTAGTAAAAGGTACGGAAGACTACGCATCTTCAGTACCTAACTGATAAAAGTACTTAGCAGTGCTATCATACCATCCAAGTTTAGCATTACGTGGGCCAATCAATGCCGTGTCTAAACTTGTGTCGCTGCCTTTCTTTAAAACAGTTGAAGAGGTTAATCCGAAACAACTACCATTAGGAAGTGAGTATGAATTTCCATCAGAACTCACCATGCTAAAGCTGTCGTTGTAAGTAAGGTCAGTGCCAGACAAATTTCTAATTGTGTAATGAACATAGTATAGAGAATTTTTCTGGTAGTCTACACTAATGTTTGCATTCATGCCACTAATAGAGCATAGTTTTTCGTATGCGGTTTGATCTTTTAAAACAGAGTCAACTGTTACTAAAATCTTTTGCTGTGAAATAACCTTACCAGTTTTGTCCGTTAATGGATACACCATTACTTTGGATTTACCTATTTTAAAATCACTTGACTTAACTTTCGTAGTGGTTTTTTGTGGTTCTGGGTTAAAGGTTGTGTTAGCAACCTTTGTAAACAAATCTTCAAGCACTTTACTTACTAATTCAGTAAGAAAAGAATCAGTGCTTAATTTGCCACTACGAGTTACTGTAATACTACACGTTTTGGTTTCGTTTTTAATTGAATTGCTACCATTGCTACTGTAGCTACTATCACTGTCAAAAAGTTGGATTAAATAGTCTAAGACGTAATCCTTTACTTCATCCTCGCTCAACTTCAATGTTTTGAAGTTATTGTAGTCTTTTATGAAACCTTTGTAGTCACTAGACAAGTAATTAACTATTCCATCAATCGATGGCACACTGTACTTAAGTTTACCATCTTTGTATGAAATGAATTCTAATTTTTGTAAAACTTCTAAATACAATTTAATTTCTTTTTTAGATTTACCATCAAGTGCTAAGCTTACAGTATTACTTTTAAAGTTTTGCTTTACGCAATCTTTCAGTTCTTTAGAACTATGTAAGTTGGAAAGTTCTTCAATTGTACCTTTAATTTCTTTGGTATCGTCATCAGCCTGTGTACTCGTTTCAGAGTTACCTTGGCTAAAGCTTGAACCAATTAAATTATTAGTTACTTGTCTAAAGCTTGAAAGATTGCACCCAGCACTACTGGTCAACACTACTGCTGTAGTAGCTATCAGTACAAATCTTTTAGTTGTCTTTAGCATTACCATTCTCCTTTGTAGTACTTAGGTAAATTACGAGCTTTCAATTCAACCTGATAAACAACATAGCGTCCGTTGAATTTTAACATTTCTTCATCACTTCTAGCTTTTCTTTCATTAGTAAACTCAGGAATTACCCTAACATACATCGGATCTTCGGAATCCAAATCGTAGCTAAGAACTCGGTTAGTTACATTGTTAGCAGTTTCACCTTTCTTAATGTAAGGAAAGTTTGAAGTAACGTAAGGAACGTAATCATCGACATCGGAGTAGTTGGTTCGTGTAGCATCCTGATAGTAAGTGTAGTTGTACTGTGAGTTATTACACGTATTAACTGCCAGCTTAACTTCTGAGTTCATTTGTACTCCGCTAAATGTGTTAAACCTTGTTACTACTCTTCCGTTTACTTTGTCCTTTAGTAATTTGACTGTGTAATCTAAATCCATCATTTTGACTAGATCAGAATAAGAATCAATGTTCAAGTACTCTTGACTACTGCAAACGCTATTAAGTGTAAAAGAGTATTTAGCACCATTGATTGATTTAATTTTAGTTGTATCCTTAATACGTTTAATGGTAGGCCCATCAGTCGCTTTTTTTAGTAAAGATACATCATAGGTTACACTGTCAAATACAACATTATTTTCTGTGTCGGTTAGGTTGAATTTAATGTAATCACCGTCGCTAAAGTCTTGTGTAGGCTGTAAGCAAACTTCAATGTTTTTTACTGGATTACTTTTGTAAATCTCTGCAATCTGTTCAAAACCATTCCACCCAATGTTAGCAATTTCACCAATTACTTCTCCCTTGCTATTTAACAATTCTGGCTTCACTTCAATCTTGACAGATTCTACTTGGCTAAAGTACTGAGTAAAATCAAGCTTAAGATTAAAAGTGTAACTGTAATAAATTCCATTAGAGACAACGGTTGGATTAGTGTAATCCCAAATACCAAGTCGTTGTGCAAGATTAAAATGCATAACTCCTTGCTGCTTACCGTCTTTTAGAATGTATGCATCCTGTCCGGACTGGTATCTTAAAGCGGGTTCGTCTTGCGACAATTCAATTGGTTGTTTACTAATTTCTGTGTAAGGTTTTGATTCTGTGGTTGCTTCTTGGGCAATCTCTTTGATTTCAGTTGTAGCTTCTTGCGGTATTTCGCTTTTCTTGTCTCCACCCGTAATAAGTGTTTTTACTTGGCTAAATAGATTACCGCTCGCAGTACCTTGGCTAAAGCTACACCCGGAACTGAACATAGCGATAGTAACTCCAACCATGGCAACAGCAATACGCTTTTTAAATTGTATTTTCTTTTTATTTCTTATTTTTTTCATCTTTAATTTAACTTTGGTCTAAACTCTACTTACAAATCTAACCAAACGTCTACCCAAAAGAAAATGTTAGAAAAGAAATCTCCGATTTTTTTATTAATCTTTTCAGTATCTTCCTCTGTGTATGTTTTCATAGAACTTGGAAATGGGTCTTCACCACGTCCACTGTTTTCACATGCACACAGTAAAGCTTGGCTAAATGTGAGTAATGCTATAAAAACCATCAAACGAAATTTACTAATTAAGATACCTCCCTACTTTTATTTTAATGTTATTTTCCATCTCACTTCTCCTCCTACTTCTTTATTTTGATACAAGAGTTAACTATTAAGCAGTCCCTCAAAAGATCAATATCAGCGCTAGTATTAATCTTAGGAAAGATGTGCTTAACATAGTTATACTTCGCAACAAGGGTTAATTCCTTAATTAAAGCATCTACCTGCTCGCCCTCTAAGCTTACAGCTTCGTCCTGCTCAGCTCCCAATGCTTTTGTTAGAAGAGTTTTGTTATAATCCTTGTTATCAAATTTCCAACGAGAAGCAAGATTTGCTAAAGTGTCTGGCTTAATTCTATCACCATAGCCATACTTGGCTAAAGTGTCTTCAAACGTACCTTTCTTCCAATCCTCAGTATAAATGATGACCGCTGCCTCTTTAAAGTCTGAATTGGCATCAAACTTTTCTACAAGATTAGAGGCGAGATAGCTATCTGAAACATTTTCGTTCATGAAGCTTTTGAGAGTTTCATAGCCAGCTTTTGTTACTTCTTTTACTATGTAGGAAACCTGTACTTTAATTTCAGAATTTCCACCAGTAAGAGTAACAGTCTTTTCTGGACCTAACTTGGCTAAACCTTCCTGCTGAATTAATCGTTCATACTCAGCGTTCTCTTTCTTAATCTCGTCAATTCTATGTAAATTAATATTGTAGTTATCAATCACATCAGATGTTGTTAGTTCATGTCCTATTGTTTCCCCATTGGCTAAAGCAGCATTGAGAGAATCAATGCACTCTGCACAAACATACCGTGAATTGATTGGATTAACAGAGTCACGATTTACTTTGATTAGACTGCTACCAACCTTTCCACAGCAAATACAATGTGGTCTTGATTTTACTAACATTAAAACATCAGGATCTTCACTCTCCACAATATCTACCTGAGTCTTATCATAAATACCTAATGCTCTTCTAATCTGCACAGGAATTGTAAATCCACCTTTTTTAGAAATTGTTCTTGTATCTGTTCTAAACATTTTACTATCCTTTCTTTGTTAGGATTACTTAGCTAAAGCAATCCATTTTTCTTACTGTACCATTGTCAGTACCATTGGCAATGCTCTTAGCACCATCAGATGTAGTACAGTTAATTTCTATTGCCTTGTCTAAAGTGACTCCAATTGCACAGTTTAAACACATTGATGTACTTCCATCACCCTTTACTGTAAGGTAAATATCGCTTTCTTTACCGCATTCAATACACTGACAAGAGTTACTAACTCTTTTGACAACTCCTTTGTCAATTAAAGTGTTTTTATTTGCTATAATATAAGCAACAATGTCTTTTGTAATCTTTACTGGTTTTCTTCTGTAGTTTTCAACACTATTCATAACCATAATTACGTCTCCTTTCTTTTTAAGTAATTTTTTATAAAAAAGGTAAGTCAATGTATGGTTTTTCTTTTTATAATGTTTTAATAGTTGTGTTCTTGGCTAAAGTGGATTTAGCACACTAGTCTTTTAGAATGACAATATAATATTCCCGTAAATGTCTCATTAATGTGGAAATGTTTAGTAAAGGATAATCAATATTTAGAAACTTATTATTCATTAGTACTGTCTTCTCGCAAACTTATTATTCATTAGTACTGTCTTCTCGCAAACTTCTTGCGACATCTATGTTATACCAATCTTCAGCTATAATTTGAATATCTTTATTATACTTTAACTTTTTTAAAGACCTTAGAACTCTTAATCTAACTCTGTCTTTTCCTATTGAATACTTTTCTGCAATTTGTGTATACTTAAGTCTGTCTCTAAAACGTAGTAAAATAATTTCATAATTCATTTTAGTTAACGAATTTTCTACAATTTTCCAAAACTCCTTGGTTAAAGCGTTTGAATAAATATCTTCGTAATGAATTGTATACATAAGACTTCCGTCAGCAATGCCATCTAATATCTCATGATTTTCTAAGTAAGACAAATCCATTGCATAGAAGTCTGAAAGCTTGTCTAAATGTTTTGCATTGTAGTAAGCTGTATTTGTGATTTTAAATGAATATTTCATGCGAAGTAATTCTCGATAAAAATAATGTATTAGCCAAAGATTCAGATAATTTAAATAACTCAAACCTTTTGATTTATCGAATTTTATGGCTGAGTCATAAATTGCAAAAAACGCAACCTGTGCTAAATCTTTGGCTAAATCGCTGTTTGTACTGATATTACAATCCATCATAGTATCGTAAATAAAACCGATGTTATTCTCATAAAGCCTTTCCAAATTGTATGATACTGCAATACCATTTTGAATTAAATTTATTAATTCTAGATTAAATTGTTTTTTAGCTAATGAATAACTATTTTTCTGTATTTCGCTCATTTCCTCACCCCATGCAATTATCATTTGTTGTTCTAAACAATTAATGCACGAGTTTTTAAGAAATGACCTCTATAAAATATAAAAAATTAATAATTAATTATAAAATCTCTTATTTTTGCTAAAGACGGATAATGAGTCCCATCTTCGCACATATTATCTAAATTGAAACCTGGTAACTGTGAAGCTTTGTTAATCATTGCTAAATCTTCTGCTGAGTATCCCTGCATGGCATAGTCAAATAGATTTATGTTATGAAAACTTCCAAGACAGATTTGATAAAGAATATCGTCGGATAACGTATACTCCGAAACCACCTTTGCTAAATCTGAATCCTCATTGTGTATCGTAGCGATGTAAACAATTGCACGATTAGACATGCTAGGATTTATTAATTGTGTAAAGTTATCTCCAAAATAACCAATTAAAAAATCAATTAATTTAGATTGTTTAGCACTCCAGTTTTCTCTTATTTGGTATTCCTGCAGTTCTGACAAATAACCATGAGCAATGGCTACATTCAGTTCTTTATCACAATAATTAGTAACAATATTTTCTAAAGTATTATTAATGTCTTCCAGAGACATCTTATCTAAACTAGTTTTATAGCTTTCTATTAATTTCTTACAAAAGTAGTTATACAATTCATAATTAGTCACATCGATGTAAACTCCATAAACTTTGTATAAAACTTCCGAATACGATGATACTTCTTTATGTCTGAGAAGTATTAAAGTACAGACGGATAATACCCTAACATTTGGTACTTTTCTCACCTTCTTGGTTAAATCTGTAAAATTCATAAATTTAATACCTCCTTACTAAATCAAAAAAGTGCTTTGCTAAAGTGACAATGTAATTAGTAGTCTTTGAGTAAGGGTAATACTTTTAATCATTATCACTTTGCTAAAGTACTTCATAAATCTCTTCATAAATTACTTTGCTAAAGCACTCCGATAAATCACTTCATAAATTATTGCAATTTATAATCGATACAGATTGATCCTGTAGCATCATCAACGCTAACAACAGATTCTGAATTCTGTGCCATTTTATAAAATCTGTCTATATGTTTAAGAAAAATTTCCAAGGAAATTGGATTATTGTATGTCCTATTAAACTGCTCATCGTTTAAGATAGTGATGAATGTGTTCTTACAGATTGATTTACAACTATTTAAATCTTTACCATGCAGCAATAGAATAAAGTATGTAAGTAAAATAAATTTGTCTGCACTGTTATAGTAAATAATTCTTAAAGCTTTTAGATAATTCATTATTACTGCGTAGTTCTGGCTGTACATCAGCAATGAATATGGAGTTTCTACATTATATATAACATAGAGAATAGCATCGAATGCAATGTAAACACTGAACTTATTTTTGTATAGCACAGCACAATTAATCTTGAAATTATTTAAACACCTTGCCTTGTCCATTTCATAGAAAGAACTCTCTTTTGGGTAAAATAAATCAATGTTTTCCCCAATTACGAACATATTAAAATATTTCATAAATATTGTACGGCTTGTAATTCCGTATTCTTCAATGTTGTAATTTCTTAAGGTTTCTTTCTCAGCTAAATGCTCTAAACTGTATTTCAACAGTTCTAATGGTTTTTTGTAGTGACCGTAAAGATTACGCTTACCAATGTATAAAATTTTATTCTCTTGGTCATATGTAACATAATTTATCTCCCATTTGATATTATTATTGATTGACGATTCTATGCCTTCATCCATATAAATAAAAATATCAAGTGGTAACACCTTTTCTACCATTTTAGAATTAATCTTTATTACTATGCTTCTCTTAACATCTTTATCAATCTTCACATTTTTAAATCCGAAATATGCTGCTGCATATTCTGCCCAAAACTTATTAAAGTGTGCTAAATCGAATTCTTTATGTGAATTGATTAATTCTGTATAACGCTTACAGTCTTGGCTAAAGAGAGCCACCCACTGCTTGTAGTCCTTTAAAGACATATCAAAAAGTTCTGAATAATAGAAACAAACAACTACTTTAAAAATGTCTTTAAGCACTGTATCATTACAAACTAAAGAATTCATATCTGTCGTAAACTGGTCTAAATCATATCCAAAGCGATCAATGTCATTAGCTATGATTGCCACGCATACGTCTCGATATGTTTGGTAGTACTTGGCTAAAGCTGGCTGCTCCGAATAATAAATAAGTAAGCCAGCTGTGATCTGTTTATTGTCGGGTTGTACAAGTGTGATAGCGTTGTACAGTTCCATATCGAAAATACCTTTAGAAAGTCCTTTAAATAAGTCAATAAAGTACACATCATTCTCATACCTGTTCAAAAAGTCTAATAAATTTATTGTAGTACCATTCTGTAATAGAATTTGATTATTAGGGAAATTCTTGTGTATTTTCTGTAAGCAATCTGAAATTATTAATTTATCATCACAACTTTTTGTAAATAATGTTTGTGCTATGTCTGAATCTCCAATAACATTCACAAAGCTACGATATAATTCAATGTCTTCTTTATTATTTCCTATTTTATCAAAAATATTTTGGACATAACCACCATTCAACTTAAGTGTTAAGTATTCATTTAACTTATTTAAATCATTCGTATACTGTAACGCTTCTTTCTCATTAAAATCACCTTTTTGCATTAATTTAATAAGTAAAGGAGTATCTTTCTCTTCAAGAGAAAATAATGGAATAATGTAATCTTTATACCATGGCTTGTCGTAGCAATCGCTAATCATTTCGATTTCTTTGTGGCTAGCTGTTCTAAAGGTAAAAGCGATCTTATCAAAAAAATCAGTAGGAAAGTTAATGTAATACTGCAAGAATTCTGGAGATAAGTTTACATTTCTTGTTACTTTTAGATACTGTGCTAAAACGGATAACTCTACTTGGCTAAGGTCGCAAGCCTGTACATCAGCAGTAGTTATCTTGTTTGCTATTTCATCGTCCGTGTACGCATAGAATATTACGCTTTTTGTTCTATCGCAGAAGTCTTCGAAACTTTCTGAGTTAGGTCTATATCCCTGTTTTGCCATGTATTCTAAGTAGTCTTTACACAACGGTGTCAGCTTGGCTAAATCGGTTAATGCAGGCACATTACCTGCAGTACCAGTATTTGAAATTATAATGTTATTTAATCTATCTTTTTGTATATCTGCATAGGTTGTTCCATTACTATTTCTACTATCATTTGTTACTTCATCGGTTTTATTAAATTCTGAATTTGCAGTAGCAATATCGAAATCTGAATCTGTAGTAGCATCGCCTGAATCTGTGGCCATAACAGCATCACCGGAATCTGTGGCCATAGCAGCATCACCGGAATCTGTGGCCATAGCAGCATCACCGGAATCTGTGGTCATAACAGCAGCAACATTTGGGTCTATGATAGCATCAGAATTTAAATTCACCGCATTGTTGTTCCCTTCATTAACTTCAATGCTTTCCTCAACACCACTTGTGTTTAATGTACTTAAATCAATTTCATCATCGTCGTCATCATCATCGAAATTGAACTGTGTAGCATTATTTAAAGAATTCAAATCAATTTCATCATCGTCATCGTCTTCTTCAATGTCAAAATTAAATTGTACTTGTTCTTTATCATCTTCGCTAAAGTACGACATTGGTTTTATTATTTCTTCATTGTTAAAATTTCCCACGCTATCACTCCTTTTCAATACATATTTTTATTTGTTCGATTTTAGCGTCCGACTTCAAAATTACATCTTCTTTCAGATGTGCATAAAATTTATTGCTATTTGTTTGATTATGCGAATTAACAAAAATTACATAGTACTTAGTGCTTACTTTATCAAAGATTAAATTTTCTAAATACGTGGCTAAATCTTGTGGACGATTAATTGTTGCTAAATGCAGACTGTTGTACGATGTTTTTTCTAAAGAAAAATTTAGTAAATTATCATACTTTACTGTGTAAGCATCACTTTTATCATCATTTTTCTTAATCACAGTTTTAGAACAATTTGTATTAGCCAAACTTTTTTCATAATTAATTGTTGCTAAATTAGTTATGTTTGCTTCTTGCCAATAGATGTTGGAAATTGTTACATCAACACCAGATTCAGTTATTTCTTGGCTAAAGCTGAATGGAACATACAGCATAATTTTATTACTACAATCAATTAGTGGTTGTTTAATTACTTTAGTGTTTTCGTTTACTTTAATTGTTAACTGAAAATCTTTAACAAATCCAGAATCTTTAAATTCCATACAAAGAAATAAACCATTGTTTTTATGTGTTAATGATTTAATTATAAAAGGATAAGAGTTGGATTGCCCTGAGACATCAGCAGTTAATTCACCAGATTTGAACTTAAAAGTTAAAGGTTTAATCTTATAGTCTATCGAGGATTTCACTTTGCTAAAGCTGTTATCCTCGTCACTTTTGAAATCAGTAAATCTCTCTGCTTTATCATTTTCATAGTCATAGCTATCTGTATTAACTGCTGATGTACTTACAGATTTACTAATTAAAAGAATTATAATAGCCATCAGCAATACTGCCATTACTATTATTAGTTTATTGAAGTTTTTTAATTTTTTCATAATAACTCCTCATTACTTTTTCTCAATAACTCCTCATTACTTTGCTAAAGTAATTCAAGGTATTCTGTAAGTTTTGGAGATGTACTATTTTCGCTAACAATTGCATTACCATTGACGAACACTACCTTACATAGTGGTTTGCTTAATTCATAAAATGTAAAACTATTATCGTCCCAACTTAAGAAAATGTTTCCATAAACTTTAATTCTTAAACCGGTGATAGTGCTGCAGCATACAGCTTCTGACTTCGTCAAAATAAATTGCTGTAATTTAGACCAAGTAGTGTCAGCTATGCTAAAGTCACTATCTGTGAATAAATGTGCAGCAATTTCTTTGAGAGATTCCTGGTCTAAATCTGTGAATCTGATTTCTGTGTACGTATTAGTACCTTTGTAAGAATTAATCAGTTCTTTGCATAAATGTGAATTAATGTCATTTCTGTGCATATAGTCTTTTAGCCACAGTTGTATAAGGGAATCACTTTTACCGACGTAAGAAAAGTCCTCTTTACGACTTTTAGCTTTTCTAATATAAGAAAGTTGTTCTTGAGAAAAACCCTCAGCTAAAAGTTCTTCGCATTCGACATTAATACTATTAATTATGTTTTCGACATAATATTTAAGCATATCCTTTTCGCATGGTAAATCAAGAAAAATATCTAAGTCAAATCCTGCTTCTATTGCTTCCAGATAAACTGCAAGAGTTTCTTGGCTAAAGCTGTGACCAAGTAGCTGTAAAGGCTGTACTCCAGCTTCCAATAATTTTAGAAGCAAACCATAGCAGCCCTGATTAATTGTATTATCAAGTAAAATACTGTAATTAAGATTTTTGTTCAAAGCTTTGTAAATAACTTCTTTCTGTTCTCGATTTAAATTAAAAGTATTTTCATAATTTTCATAATTATCCAATTCCGTTGGTAAACGATCATAGATTAAATCTGTATTCTCACGCACCATAGCTAAAGACTCTACTAAAACATCTTCTTGCTCTATTACACCTGTTTCAAAAGAACTAAGAATGTCTAACATATCTAGCATATCTGGTGTTATATATATACGTTTTAAAGAATTTAAATCTATTGTATTAGAATTGTTTAGCTCAGGTAAATCTGGGCTAAAGCGAACCATCTCTAGCATCTTTACTTTCTTGGAGTCTTGCTTGACCTCGCACGGAAATGCTTGCTCTATGTCATACAGTGAATACACATTAGTTATCTTATAAAAATATTCTTTTCTAATTGGTAAACTAATTTTAATTTGTGTGTCTGTTTCACTTAACTTCTTAAATCCTAATACTTTTGCAGCATGTTCAATCAATATATACTTATCTTTTGGGATATGTATAGGTGTATCTGATACACACTTAAAATAAATATTTAATAATTGTGCGGCAGATTCATGAATATTAAACTCTTGTGACTTAAAAACATATCTCTTTTCCAGTTTGTTCTTTACCATCTTTTCTACGTAAACGTGCTGTGCTAAAGCATACTCAGGCATACTTGCGTAAGAATCTATTAAGTTAATCATTTCTTTAAACTTTTCAATCTTTTTTTCATCAGCTGATTGAATAGGTTCATTACCTTCCAACTGTGAACGTAAGAATAATTGTGATTGTGAAATCATACCTTTTTCCACAACTTTATTTTTGTATGACACATACCAGCTGCACTTATCAGTCTCTACTGGGCTAAAGTCAATCTGTAATGGTATGTCTGTTTTTCTCAAATCGGCTATAGAATTAATTTGTGATAAATCAATATCATTTTCCGTGTACATAAAATTATTGTAAGTATGTGTATTTGCATAATTCTTAATTACAAAAAACACAGATCCTTTTATCATTATTCCTGATTTAAAGGAGTTTACAAATTTCCATCCTCTTTTAAACAGATGGTACATTACCAATTCTTCTGCATTGTTAATGCCATTGAAAAACTCTTCTAATTTCTCTTTTTTCATGTTTATCTCCTTTTACCATAAGTTTATTTACTACAGTAGTAGTATTGTTAAAAAAGTTAAAAGCCCAAACTAGCTTTTACACTAATCTGGGCTAAAGCGTTTCCTATCTGAAACGTTATTTTATAGCATTGATTTAAATTGTTGAGCAATGCTTGCTACGCTTTCTAATACTCCAATGTTATTCTCATCCTTAATACTTAAATTACAAAACTCCTTTACAACACTATCGAGCATCAAAGGTTCGACCAATGAATCTGCAATTACAAAACCAGAGACATGTACAATTAAATAGATTGTAATTAAATTGATGAAAGAAAATGGCAACACCTTCAACAGAAGTAATGTTTCTACTATCGCTATTACTGCTTTAATGAATGCCGATGTTAAACATACAGTGGTTGTTTTGATTAATAGTGTTGCAGAGTTCTCTAGAAAAATTACAACTGCATTCTCTGCTGCTGAACCAAGGGAATCGTTTGGATGTGTGTAACAGTATGATAAAACGCACTCATCTAGGTAATCAAAGCATTTACCAATTATGTATTTACCTCCCTTGGCTAAAGTGCTTCGACTTATTTCTGCAAACAATTCAATAGAACCGCAGGAACCGTTTTTGATCGATTCGACAATTTCCTTGGCTAAACCTCTTAGTATTTTATTAAGAATTACTATTACACTAACGGTTCCTATTCTGGAGAAAACAACTACATTCGGGTTTTTATCTGGGACACAGATTGAAGCTATTTGAAGGTGCTTTAAATACAATAAAATAGTTTTCTGGGCTAAAGAAAGTACGGCATTAAAAAGTAATGCTGTACTTATACCGCAAAATAATTGTATTAGCCAATTATTAAGTCCAATCAATTGTACACCATACTGTGCACCAAGCGTAAAGCATTTCAACAACACTAATGCAAATAAAGCATTGAAAACCAGTCTAATAAATATATACTGCAGTTTTCTCATTTTGACCTCTTTTCTTAATGATTTTTTTAATTATTTTTTAATTTAGAGTAATGCGGGTAAACTTTACACTGTACAATTCCTTTAATGTATTTTTTATTTATATACGGATTTTCCCAATAACGAGCATCGCTAGAATTAGCTCTATTATCTCCCAAAAACAAGTATGAATTGTCTGGCACATAGAAAACTTGATTAGTATCGCATTCAGAAGAAACATAGCTCTCTTTTAACTTTTTATCATTAATGTACACTGTGCCATCTTTCATCTCTACTTTTTCACCGGGTAATCCAACTACTCTTTTAACCAGGAGAAAGTTTTCTCCTGTCTTTTTAAAAACACAAATATCACCACGTTCTATCTCATTGCAGAAGAATGAATTTTTAACCAGTAGCATGTCACCAATTTTGATGGTATTTAGCATACTTCCTGATGGTACTTTCGCTATGAAAAATACATTTAAAAATAATACAAGAGCTACACATAAAAGACAAAAAGGTAATAATAATTTACTTAGGAAATTCCAGAAGGAATCTATGATTGAATTTTTATTTTTTGTTTTCATTCAAAATTATCCTCCTATTCGATGAAGATATCTTCTTCATCTAAATCCTCCTGGGCTAAAGCTTCGAACAATAACTTTTCTTTCGATCCCTCGTCTAAAGACTTTGCCATACTGTCGTTTGCATTTTCATAACAGAATTCAGTATTCGGTAATGAAAGCCTAATAACCTCTACTAAGTATTTAATGTATGGTAATGGTACTTCGTAAAATACCAAATTAACATTTCCCATTTTTCCCATAAATTTTAGCATTTCAATTCCAACGCTTTTTTCGTAGGAATCAATGTCATCTTTAAGAAAAGGTTCTAACACTTCCATGCTTACGTTTTTATTTCTTCTAAGAAAAGAAAGAGTGTCGTCGTTTGGAGCGAGTCGCTGGTGTTTAACAAAATTTCTTTCGACACTAGAAGGAACTGTGGTTGCCGCTACTAAAAGATTGTAGTCGCCTTCCCCCGATGCTAAAGCGTTCTGTAATAAATCCAAATTTGGATAATCAATTTTAAAATCATCAATACTTTTGTAAACTTTTATCATAAATCAATCTCCTTTGCTAAAGTCATTAAATCTTTTAATTCTTAATTTTAAGACTGTTTTAAATACCACATGGGTTCTTGTACCTCTAAGTATATGTACATGGTATCAAGCTTAAGTATGTACATATTTAATTCTTCCGTAGTCATCTGGTCTAAATCGACCTCATCTAGGCCAAATGCAATTTCCGAATCTCTAATGAATTCAAGAAGTGTTTCGTCTTCATTTATCTTTTTATTCAAATCTTCATGCGTATAACTGTAGTTAGGTAATACATTTGTTTTTAGATAATTTTCTATCTCTTTAGAGATATACTTGTCTAAAACGGCATTCGCTTCTTCTGCTGTTAGAAATTTATTCATAAAATACTCACCTCTTTTATTAAAGTTGTTAGCTTGGCTAAAGAGATTGTCTTGGCTAAAGTTGTTATGCAACCACTTTAACTAATAGCACCATACTCTAAATGCCAAGGCATTACGGAATCTAAAACATTTAACTCACTCTTTTTGAAATCTTTCTTTTTAGTTATGTAAGCAAACATAACTTTGTTTTTATCATACTCGAACTCAAAACTCCAGCGTAAAGGTTCAATTACTTTATCTGGTAATTGTGTAACCGTAAAGCTATACGTTGACGAAGCCATTTTAATATTTCTCAATAAATTATAGTTACCATCGTCATTATAAACCTTTAGCTTTGGTTGAAAGTAATCAACGGTCTCTCCTAAGAAACCAAATACAGCTTCTCTAAAGTCTGCCGCTGAATGTACATTACTAACATCAACGTAACGATAGTAAACTCTGCTAATATGTGTTTTCTCAACTACACCATAAATTTTAGGCATACCTTTGTCTGTGAATGCACACTTTTTATAACCAAGTAAAATGCCACAGGCATCAAAACCATCTAAATCTTTTGCAGGTGACATGTAAAGATAATTCTTTAATAGTGGCTTCTTGTCACAAATATCTTCAGCACAGTTCAGTTTTGAATTAATACGACCGGTTCCCTTACTCTTATCAATAATTCGTGATTTCCAAGCCTGTGGAAAAATTGATTGTAGTTCGGTCTTGGCTAAATCTGGATTGAACTCCAAGTAAACCTCAAGCTTACCAAATAACTCGGTTAAAACTCTATACGTGTATGAACCAACATCCTTTGGAACTGGTCTCTCACAAACAATTAAATTAACTGTTTTACCTTTGACCAATGATCCTATTAAATAAAAGATATCAGCAAAATAATCTTTCTTATCTTTGTTAGCGTACTCAAGCTCTAACAGAATATTAACCAAGTTTTTAGTATCCTGAATGTAAATACCAGTACACGAAGTTGATTGGTCAATACCAATCTCATACTGTAGCTGCTTAGGTAGCTTTAATAAATCAGTAATGTCACTTACCTGCATACGTTTAAAAGTAGAAAATTCATTTTTGGAATTAATGGTAATAATTCCTGAAACTAATGCCATTGTTTAGTCTCCTCTCTATTTTTATCAATGTTTTTATTTTTATTAATGTTTTTTATCACACAATACAATTTCTGGTACAATAGGACAACCGCCCATGCACGATGTATGATGTTTACAATCTGGACAACTGTGGCTAAAGTGATTTCTAAAATCATTGAATGTGTTACTCTCCCAGGCCTCTGCGATAGAGTACTGGGCTAAATCGACCGCCCACTTTTGTTCCTGATTATCGAAACTACATGGAAGTAGTTTCATGTCTGGAGTAATGTATGCTGACCACCTACCGCCTTCACACGTGTCTAAGCAGTTTGGGTCAACCTTGTCCAAATTAATCAAAGCTGGTACAGTGCATGAATCAAAGCCAATTTTGTACGGGAACTCCCTTTCGTTCACTAAATCAAGGAAATTCAAGAAATCTTTGTTATCTTTAGTTATCATGTCTTCCTTAGTTCCTAAACCTACCGGTTTGTGAAGAAGAAAAATGACTGCATTAATTCCTTTTGGGAATTGTAAAGTGTTGTGCGAATAGGACTGGGCTAAATCGCCTTGTGAATTGAATTTATTCCTATCGATACTGTTATTCAGTTCATCTCTTCGTAAATGTTGAAGAGCTTCTGTGAGAGTACTCTTTGAAAGTACATAATGTATGTTAGTTTTTACTCCCTCGGCTAAAAGTAAATTTATTGCTTTAAGGGTGTATGGACTTCTGTACCAACTTACTGCCACTGCTCCGCAATACTGCTTGCATAACTTGGCTAAAGCTTTTGTCATACCAAAGCCAGATGTTGTGAAGTTAGGCACAATGCCATTCTCTTTGCACACTTTTAGAATCTCTTCGAAATGTTCGTGCTGGTCTGGATCACCACATCCACCAAGTGCAAACTGAAAGGTTTTTCCTTTACACTGTTCTGCTATCTTTTTGAAGTCTTCTAGAGACATGTTGGGATTGTTAGAATGCAATCCGTCTTGATAACAACCAATGCCGGCTTTTTGACACAGTCCTATTTTTCCATGGATACAATGGCCCATTATTCCTACATCGAGGAGTTCTGGGAAACTAGCCATGAAAGGGTCTACTCCGGTGTCTTTCCCATCTTCTAGAATTCCTGTTCTAAAGTAGAAACCTGTTTCTTGGTTAAAGCAAGAAATGAAATTCTTATCTTTCTTAATCTTTGTTGCGCTTTTATTTTTCATTGTTTTTCTCCAATCTTGTTAGGGTCGGGCTTGGCTAACGCACTGCCATTTCCGATGTAACATCTTTGTTAAATAAGAAAACCCAAATCTCCTGTTGTAGAGAGATGGGTTGGTGTGTGTTGATATTTGTTTGTAAAACCTCCTTTCTTTTTACATAAGAAAACCAGTAGCATTTTTACTACTGGTCATATGTTATTGTTATTTGATTGTGTGTTGTGACTTGGCTAAAGCTTTGATTGTATAAAGAGATCTTTTATTAAAGCTCTAGCTGTTCTCCCACTTTTTCCACAGCCAACTCTAAGTCTAAATCATGTAGACCATAGTAAGCCTTTTCTAGAAAATTAAGAGGTACTTTCTTAATAACATCTTTGCTTGGTATATTGTAATACCATTGGAAGTAAGCATAGAATTCTCCTATCCATTTTGGTTTGAACCCTGTCAAGGTTTCTCCTGGGCTAAAGCTGTAGTTGTCTAATTTTATAAACCATGCATAAAGATCTTCAACATCTTCATTTGCTAAATAAGCGTCTGCCTTATCAATACGTTGTCTAGTATAACTTTGCATGTACTTATCGATGAAATCCTTTGTGTCACATTCAGGAAATTTATAAGATACAAAATCAAATAGTTGTCCTTGTGTTTCTACTATTTGTTCTAAATAGGACTCACTGTATGCTCTCATGATGGCCTCCTCTACTAAAGAGTATAAGAAAACCAGTAGCCTTTTTACTACTGGTAATGTGCTGTTGTTATTTAAATTATTTCTAAGTAAAACCCAAATCCCCTATGACAGAGAAATGGGTTGTGTATGGAAGATTTGTTTCCTATTTGCTATATTTATTTAAACTAGAATAACTTCATCTTCAACGGTTTCTGTTTTGTTCTTACTATCTTAATGTTTAATTGCTTTCCAACTGTTTTGACTGCTTTCTCTATATCCATTCTAATTAACTCAGAAAAAGACTCCTTTAAAAGATCAATAGGAATTTTTTCTACTAGTTCCTCACTAGGTATATTATAATACCATTGAGCGTATGAATAAAATGCTCCTATCCAACCAGTCTTATATTCATCAAATGTATTACCAGCTTTTGGCTTATAATTATCGAATTTTACAAACCATTCATAAAGATCTTTAACATCTTTGCTAGCTAATTCCATATTAGCATGATCCAAATAACGTCTTGTATTACTTTTCATATACTTAGTTATAAAATCGTCTATATCATAATTTGGAAATGTACGTTTTACGTACATAAACATATCTGCTTGTGCGTACATAATCTGTTCCACATAAGATTCATCATAAGCTTTCATAAAAATCTCCTTTTCTAAATTGATTAAATCAAAAATATATTAATTCTCAAGCAATTTTGAGAAATCATACACTTTAACTTCGCTGCCAGTGTCTTTTACACTCTTACTGTTAGCTTCTTCTATACTCTTACTATTAGATTCGATAGCACTTGAGTTTTCTTGTGAAGAGGTAACTGGGCTAAAGCTCCTATCATCATCAATGTTCCCTGTGGTCACGTGATCTACATCCTGTCCACCATACAACTGATAGTAAATTGTTCTGGCCGGAACATTAGCTTGCATTGAGAGAATGAATTCGAAAATATCTTCCTTTGGTCTCCCGTCTCTTTTAATTTTATTTGCCAATTCTAAGTAATGGCTGGGAACGTAGCTCTCTTTTAGCCTTTTTGGCTTAAACGGTTTAAATTCGAAACCGTCCTTAAAAATGTTGTACGTGGTGTATACTGTGCTAAAGCCTAGAGTAGCCTGCATAATAGAATCATTTTTAAGAAAGTCATCGAGCAAACCATAGTACGATAGATTTCTGCCATTCACATCGTTCTCATATTTTAAAACCAAATCAATGTATGTTCCACCAAAACCGCAGGAGAAGCAATTACAAATCCCTCTTTTCTCTGAGAAAGAAAAAGAAGGAGTTTTATCATAATGGAAAGGGCAATGTGTGAAAACATTACCCCCTCGATGTTCTAGTTCACTTTCGCTTTTAATGTAACCGTTCTTAATAAAGAAGTTAGTAAACGTGTATAGTTTACCTGCATTACCATTCTTTAAGTAGTCTTTGACTTTTTGTGCAGATTCATAGTTAATCTTTTTGTTTGAATCCATCATGTTTAAACATCACCTCTTGGCTAAAGATAACACATCCCTGCCTGTCTTGGCTAAAGTTGGATGTGGGCTTCTCTTCTTTATTTAGCATTGAACTCTTCATTGAGTGCTTCCGAAATATACTCATTGATTTCCTCTTCACTTTTCTTGTTAGGATATTCCGCTATCATTTCTTTTAGAACAGACTTGTATGGCTCAAGAGTTAACTTGGCTAAAGTGGTCTCCCATCCATCCAGATTGATCGCTTCTTTCATTGCATTGCGAATTGTTTTGGCATCAATGTATTTTGGATACTGCTCAAGCATTTTCTCTAACTGTTCTCGTCTCGCTTTGTCCTTAATCTCACTGATTCCATTTCTCCATTTGATAATACGTTTTTCTTCCCTGGTTAAAGTCTTTGCGTGTGCATCGCTCTTTAGCTCTAAAGTTATATCTCGGCTAAAGTTGTCAACGACAGTTTTACAACGTAATACTCCATTTACATCAACTGAGACATCGACTGAGATGTTTGGTTCACCTGCCGGTTTAGGGTCAATTCCAGTAATAGTAATATTGCCTAAGTAAGCAGCTTCTTCTGGAATTTTTGTGTTTCCCTGATACAGTTCAACGTTAATTGTGTTCTGATTATCAACGACTGTTGTGTAACACTTTTTGCCAACCGCTGGAAGTTCTGTAGCTTTTGGGATAATTGGAACTAAAGTATTACCTTCTCTTACATTAATTGCCAATGATAATGCATCAAAGATTTTAATATTTTTATCACCAAACTTATTTACTTTAGCAGCAATAGCAGCTCCAAGACTAACAGAAAGGTCAGGCTCCTGATTACAATTAATTCTGTAATTAGTAAAATCTCTTCTTAAATTTTCTCTGATAATTTCTGATTTAGTACTACCACCAACGAGAACTATGTCATTAATTGGATAAAGAGATTCATACTGGTTAATCAAGTCTTTAAGTAATTTAACTGTTCTTTTGTAGGTCGGGGCTAAAGACTTTTCGAAATCATGAGGTCCAATCATAACACTTTCATTAATTTCTGTTTTGGCAGCATCTTTGAGTATTGTATTAACATTGATCTTATAGCTAGAACGAATATCTGTCTTTTTGTACATCTCTAAACGACGAATCATACCAGCTTTGAAAGAGTCTGAAAGTAATTCTACATTTACACCTTTTTCTTTTAATCGTTCTTCAACGATTGAGTACAGGGCTAAATCACAGTCATCGCCACCAAGGTGACTATCTCCATTCGTATCAATAACTTTGTAATGCATTTCAAAATCATTATCAGCCGTATCCGCCGCTTCATCTGCTTCATCATCAAAACCATAGATATCTCCGAAATCATCGTCGTTTTTACTTGTACTTGAAAGTCTAATTAAAGAAATATCAAACGTTCCACCACCTAAATCATAAACCATGATGTTCTTTGCTGTTCCGTCATCTAAACCGAAAGTAAGTGATGCAGCACTTGGTTCAACAAGAAGTCCTAAAAGATTAAGACCAGCTAATTCACAAGCTTTAATGGTCGCTTCTCTTCCAGTTGTGTTGAAGTATGCAGGTACTGTTACAATAACATCGTTAATTTCCCCATACATCCCTTTAGTCTGCTTGACTAAAGCTTTGAGAATTTCTGCTGAGATTTCTGCTGGTGTCATTGTAATTTCTTCACCACCGTAGCTAAAGGTTCTTGTGTAGTTGGGATCTTCCATGTGACGTTTAATTGAATAAACACAATGTTCTACTTCGTCAATTCGTCGGTATGCTTCCTCACCAACAATGAATCCCTGCTTACTACCGTTCCATAAAACACAAGATGGCATTGTCTTTTTTCCTGATGTGAGTACAATTGGTTCTGGCTTATTATTGTTAATAATTACACTAATTGCGGAATTTGTTGTTCCCAAATCAATTCCGAAGGCGGGTTCTACCCTGCCATTAAGTACCTTGGCTAAACCAGATTTGTTATCAAATAAATTCATTTGTTCCATTTTTTATTCTCCTTTAAAATAAATTATAATTAAAAAGACCCAGCCTATTTGACTAGACTGAGTCTTAATTTTAAATGTATTACATTGTCTTTGCTAAAGTCACTATCATTCAAAGTCCCTGCTATTAAGAATACTGTTATCCAAAGCCGCTGCTATTCAAAACTTGTGAGCTCTTTAAGTCGAATTGTACTTCTCTTGGTTAAATCTGAACCACGTTCTACTTTAAAGTTAGTATCAAGTCTGGCAAAGAATTTACACTTATCATAGTCAAGAAAAGGTATGAAAGAAATGATACCATCTGAATCATCAGCAATACCAACGGTTAACTCAGACTCCAGTAAATCTTTTTCCATCTCTAGCTGAAAGCTATCCGTAGCGTGCTTCATGTTTGCTGAGCACCGCAGAAGCGTGTCGTAATTAATGGAAACAATCATATCTTCTGGAATCTCTAACTGAAATAATACAGAATCTTTAGAATTTACAGACAAGTACTCACTAAACTCAACCCCAGCAAGACTGCCCGTTGTTGCACATTTTAAGCTTGCTAATGGTAAATTATCATAGCCAATATTCTCACTGACAAAATTTCTTATCACTTCCATTGCCATAGGATGTATCTGTGGTAATGTACTGAAATTACTGATTCTCCCACTTTCTTTTAAATCTTTTGCGTATTTATTTGGTACAATTGTAAGCATTGTAACAATCTTCACAAAAACCACCACCTTTATTTTATTTTAGGGATTACTTGGCTAAAGCAGAAGCATAGCCAAGTAAACAAATTTCTATTATGTCTAGTAATTAAACTTTTAGTATGCTTCTAATTCATACAAGTTTTCATTCTCTCCATAAGCACGATCTAACTCGGCTAAAGCAGATTCAGCCTCAGCATTTTCAATTACATCAACGTGCTGTAAGCTAGCATCGTACTCAAAAGAACAACAATTAAAACGTTTACGAAGAATAATTGGATACTTAATTACAGGTGCATCCCTACGCTTCTTGTTCTCTAACATTAACTGATCTTGTTTTCTTAAAGCTTCATTGTCTTTTAAGATAAAAGTTTCATCAGCTTCTGCTGCTAAGTTACTACTACCTTTAGTAATAAACTCACCAACTGTTTTGTCTTTGGACACTGCATTACGTGCATCGGTTGAAGGATGCGATGCAACGCACACATAAACTGGATAAGTTCTTTTAAAACTACGAAGAAAGATTGACATCTTATCAATAGATGATTTACCATTATCCTTCGTTGAGATACCAGTAAGAGCGTAGCTGTGATCGATGAAAACTGCATCAAACTTAGCTTTTTCATAATCTGCTACCAATTCGTTGTACAAGTTGTCGTAGCTGTAGCTTTCTGTCAGGTAAAGTAAATCATTTACTTCCTGCATTGCCATAGTCTTAATTTTTATGATTTCTTCTGTGCACTCACTATCATCTATCATGTGCATCATAAGTAGACTTTTATGATATCTAACCCAAATGTATGCAAGAAGAATCTGTGCATAGATTTTAGCTCTCGTTGATTCACCAAACATGTAAACGACTTTTCTTTTCTCGGCTAAAAGCCTTGCTGTTTGCCAAATACAGAACATGGATTTACCCATATTAATTTCACCTACGATTACTACAAATCGGTGTCTGAGGATTGGTGTTCCCGGTGTTTTTAATTCCTTGTCGCTGTAGTCGATTTCTGGGATACCGTACTGGGCTAAAGGAATATACTGAGATTTCAACGAGGCTAAAAGATTTCTTCCCTCTTCCACGTCTCCTACATTAGAAGTGACCATTTGTTCATCACTTAATCGTTCTGTTAATTCTATGTTTAATATCTGAAGATAAGATAACCAATCATTCAATCCAGAATAGTTATGTCTATCGAGATTTTGCTGACTTTGTAAAATAGCAACTTGTGTGTGAATTGATTCTGTACTCACATGTGCTAAAAAAGCTGACCTTAGCATTGGTACGTGATTGAGAGCTGTTTCACTCTCTTGTTCAAGTGAGAAGCAAGTTTCATACAATTCCATTGTCATTGCATACAACTTATGGCAAGCGTTTTCTTTAACCGTTTCGATTTCTAAATTACTTGGCAAACCTTCTCTTTCAAGAATTTCTTTCATTCCAACTACTGGATTTGTAATTGAATCAGCGATAGATACTTCTAATGTATTACTTAATGATTCTTCGGTAAGAACTGGGCTAAAGTCTTCGAACCTTGATTTTAAATCCTTTAACTCAGTTAGTATTTTTAATAAAACATAATACGGGCCACTGAACTCTTCTAATCTTACATATCTAAACAGTGTCTGCAAAATTTCAGTATAATAGGTAGCATTGTACCTATCATGTGGTAATAAAGCACTGATAAAAATATTGCAGGCATCCTGCAAATTCTCATCTTTATTAATATTTATTTGTAACATTTATGATAACCGCCTTTCTGATTACCATTACAATTTTAAGTATAGCCTAAAGTTAGTTCTTGGCTAAAGTTATGTGAATGCTGCTAATTGTTCTTTATCCTCCAGTCTTAGCTAAAGTCTTTAATAACTCACCATCCTCTGTACACATACTGTTCAGGATGTGTAAGATGTTCTAGAAGTTCATCCTCTAAATCTAAGACTTCTGAATAATCTTTCCTGAGAACATACGATGCAATTTCACAACGTTTGTAAACATTATTGTAAAAGTAATCTACCTCTTTTGTTTTGTCTGTTATTATATAAAACACAAATAAATCTTTATCGGTAAAACCACGTTGAGCACGTCCAATCATCTGTTTTATATTAGCTGTAAACTCATAAAAAATTACATAGTCACAATCTAAATCAAGTGCTTCGGTTACAGATGTTATTACAACATCAACTGTTTTCTCTTCATTGAATTCTTTTAAGGTTTTCTGTCTTTCATCGTTTGGTGTTTTACCATTAATACAACGATAAGTAATTCCTGCTTCGTCTAAAAATGGTAGTACCCATTCTCTAACTTTGTGTCGATTAATGTAGACAAGTCCACGTTCATTCCCATTACTTTTATTAAATTGGATAAGCTGGGCTAAAGCTTCAGCCTGCTCCGTAGCTCCTTCACCCTTACACAAGTCTGATAGCTCCGAGTACTCAGCGTCAATCTGAAATGGCATTGGATCTGTCCAAACAATAATTCCATGTGGTGCTGTTACTCTACCAAAAGCGTCTGCATTACGTGATACAAAAAAGCAAGGGTCATCACTAATTCTGTAGGAGTTATATTTGAATGCCATTTGTAATCCGTGATAATCATGGTAGGTCTCACTATCAAAGATGGAAGCTAATCTTGCTAGCTGTTCTATGTCTGTTGTTATTGGTGTTGCTGTTAAAGCGTAAGCATACTCAAACTTCTTGATGATTTCGTACAATTTTGCACCAACGTCGGCTGTTACGAAATTATTTAATTTATGTGCTTCATCAACGATAATGCAGTTATAGTCGTTACGATGTTCAAAGAAGAAATCTAGGAATGCTTGACTTGCTAAACAACTATACGTGGCTAAAGTGACATCATAGTCCATAGCCTTACCAATAAAGTTCTGTATTGAATCTTTTGTGCCATCAGTACAAATTACATCAAAATTTGTAAGTCTTTTAATTTTGTATGGAGTTTGTAATAACTGATTCTTAGTAACAAACATAATAAATTTACTTTTGTGTTCTTTATTATGTAGCATTTTCATAATCGCTGATGCTAAAAAGGTCTTGCCTAAACCTGTATCATAAATCGCAATTGCATGTTTGTGTGCAAGCATTTTTAATACATCAATGCTCTGTAAGTCATGTAGATTATCTTGTTCAAGTACTTTTGAGACTGCTTTACAACTTTTCATGCTACATAACTTCTTTTCCAATGATGTATAGTATGTATTAAATCGTGCCATCTTTTTACCTCTCAAATTAATTTTAATTTTATTTTTTAAGTTTATTTTGTAGTAATGTAAAAAAGCTCATTTAGACGACTAAATCTAAATGAGCTACTGTTTTGTTTTAATTTTAATTTCATGTAATGTGCAGTCTTGGCTAAAGTGTGCCAAAGCTTAGTCCATTTCTCTGGAAGACTCTATTGATATTAGTTTGCAAGAAAGGATTTCTTAAAGCAAAAAATTCTAATACTAAATACAATGTTGTCTCTGTATTTTCTTTATGTTCTTTAATTTTGGTAAAGCATGTAAAATCGTTTGCGTCTGTTTTGAAATTATTAGGAAATGTTTTACTCAATTTTAGAAAGCGTAATTGAGTTAAATCATTTACAACTTTAACCTCGTCTTGGCTAAAGGTCACATCAAGATACGTTTCACTATTCCTGATTGTCTCTAATTTCTCAGACAATACATTTAAAATTTCTATGGTAGCACCTTCTTTCTAAAACAGGGTATGTACTGTACTTAAAGTGTGTTGTCATCACACTTTGCTATTCTTCAATAATAAACTGATTTAAAATAAAATCAGCTATAACACTTGCATGCGAGATATTTCCATTTAATAGAATTACAATAAAAATTCTAAGAAAACGGTATCCCATTGCATTCCTCATTTTGGCAGTTTTAGCATCAATCTGACTTAAAATTACAATAATACTATTAATCTTTTTTAACTCATCGCTCTTCACAATTTTTTCTGTAAAAACTAATAGTATTTCAGAAACTTGTCCCATGTTTGGATACCTAGAGTAATCAAGTCTAATTTTCTTATGAAACTTCATACGGTGGGAAACATAGCTAAGGTAAATAATACTCTTCAAAGCCTTTCGATCATTGTTCTTTCGTGTCTCTTTTGTACTGTGTGAGATAGAGTCTTTTAATTGAAGTAAGCAATCTTCAATGTTTAAATCACACAGTTTTCTTGTACCTTTTGCATTGATTTCTTTTAAACCGTAGATGTTTTCTAATTCATTTAAAATTGTGCTAAGAACCTTTGTATAAACATCTTGCTCTACCATGGCTAAAACATGTTCATTCCTGGAAGAGCATTATTGAATGGTGTAGACTGTGCTAAATCATCGCTCTGCTCACCATCTTCTTTGAGAATTTCGTATGCCTGCTGGTCGCTAATATCACCCTTTAAAACCTGTTTAACAATATCTAAAGTAATCTTATCCTCGTCAATATTAATAATGTTTGGTCCCATCATTGCTTCAAATGGTTCTTCAAGTTCTGGGTACTCATCAAAGAAATTTAATTTAATTTTGTAGATAGACCTTAAATCATTAATGGATTTAGTGTACTCTTCCGGATTTAATCCGTAGTGCTTACAGAACTTATCATAGATTTCATCAATGTAAAATCTTTCGTCCTTTTCCTGGCAATTAACACTTTCCATGTCAAACTCAAAGTAGACAATGAATAATAAATTCTTAATAATATCTTTACCATAAGTAGAGAGTGTATTAAGATCCCTGAAGCTTGGACATGTCCATGAACTAGAATACTTAGTAACGATTACATTAAATTCTTTGATTATTACCAAAGTATTCTTGATGTACGCATTGAGAGAATCCCACGTCGAATAACAATGATTGTAAAATTTAACGATAGCATCAAAGTTCTGTATTTCTGCTGCTTCGATTATTTCAAGCAATTCATCGATATCATCGTCTGTTAAAACTGTTTCTAAATCAGGCTTAGCTAAAGCATTGGTTTCACTATTTTCTGAGATTTCTTTAAGATAGTCACCAATCTCCTCATCAAAGCTCTGTAATCCTTTAACGATTGAAATACTCTGATTTAAGAAATTAAATAAATCTTCAGGCTCTAAATTTCCAATAGTATAATTAGCCTGATGTTCTTTTACTACAAAATGTTTTTCCATTTTTATCCTCCATTTTTATTTAAATTTGTTGAAGCCAATCAACATCATCATTTTCCATGAAATTGTCAACTTGGCTAAAGTCATCATACTTTTGATTACTTAAAGCTATTTCTATTGTACTGTCATCTATGTACTTAGAATTTTTAACAGCAGCATCACACATTTTTTGTAATGTTTGCAATTCTTCATCTGTAAACAACAAATTCTTATTGGGTTTTTTATCTCTTTCCTGTAATTTAGTTACAGTTGTCTGATGTTTGTTTTGATAGTTTTTAACGTTTTGATTACTGTAGACTTCATTGTTAATAAACTGTTTTGGATCAATTCCTGCACAATCATACTCCAGGCAATCATTCTCCAAATAGTTATTATCAATTAAATTTTCTTCTTTTGAGTCTACAATCCGATTATCATTTTGGGATTGTTTGTAAGCCTCATCAATCTCTGAAATTATACTGCTGTTTTGTAATCTATCCAGATCTTCTTGGCTAAAGTGGTCAGAAAGACCACTTATAATTTCATCGTCATCCCCATCAGCATCATCATCAGCATCGTCTTCAAAACCTCCCTCAAAACCTCCACTAAAAACATTATCAGCACTTGTTGAATTAAACTCTTCGAAAAGATTTTTAACTTCATCATCTTGAGTCTCTTCGCACTGGTCTTTAGTTGTAGCTTCTTTAGCAGAATTGGAATCTTCACATTCTTTACATTCTTGTTCATTGTTTTGTGAATTGCTCAAAATTTCTTCCAATTTAGAATGAATAGAGAAATCATAATTTTTTACAAATCCCCAGATTAACAAAATTGTTAATGGGGCTAAAGCTTGAAAAACTATTGGAAATTTACCATTTAGTAAATTCACATTGTTAAAGAAAATACCCACTACTACTTCAAGACCTATTATGAAAATAGCAATTGCTGTAGCAACTAATAACAGTTTTTCAATACGTTTTTGTTCTAAGTAAACAACTTTCTTACTAATTTCATTTACTAGTCTAAAAGGAGACAGCAGTAGCAATTCAATTATGCTTGATAAATAATCTGTAAAATTGTCATACTTAGTTTTTAAATCTTTTTCTGTGTATCTCATAGAATTACCATCACCCCAATTAAAATTGCTGAAGCGAAAGCATAATCAATTTTAATGCCAGATTTTTCTTTTCCAAAAAGTAAGACGTAAGAACTAAGTAAACAAAAAATCACAAAAGTTACAATTTTTATTATTATCTTTATTATCTCAATTACCACTCACTCTCCTCCATTCGATACTAAAATTATTTAAGAAAATCAAGGCATTCGCTTTCTCTGACATTTGAAAGTTTTCCTTTACTATTGCAATCATACATAAAAATAAAAACTCTATCTTTATCAATGTTTTTATTTGTAAGTGTGTAAAGAATGTAAGAAGAAGTTGCTTTTACCACATTAACTGATGTTGCATCTCCTTTAAACTTTAAATAGGTATTAAGTGTTCTTTCTTCGTTGTCAACAGTTAACTGATTGTAAACAGACTGTGTTGTAAGATTTCTAATCTTTAGCATGTTCTTGTCTAAATCTTCTACTTTGCTAAACTGGTAAAGGTCCTGCACCACTTCAATAGCAGTTTGTGTTCTCTTTGCTTCGATTCTCTTAATGTTTAAAGTAACAGCAAAGCACGATACCATGCTAACCATTACTATAATAATTATAGCTATCACAATAGAAAATTTTGTTAATCTTCCTCTGCTTTCATCCTTTCTATTTTCTTTTATTTTTGGCTTTTCACGTGAATTGACTGAATACTTTGTAGTTTTCTTTTCCACTCTATCACTCCTTTTATCAATCCTCTATTACTACCTTTTGCTACTCTTCTAAAATTTTCTTTACGTCATAATACATTGTTCCCATTTCTGTCTGTATCTTATAACTTCCATTAGTACCATTTAAAATAGCCTTTCCTAAAACTGAATGAATACCGAGTACTTTGTCAATTATAGTATCTCCCTTTTCGTCCAGATAAAATTGTCTTGGCTCTGCTAAAGGTTTATGGTTTTCATCGGTCTCAATAATTTCTACTTTACACCCCAAACCAATACGTGGTCCTTTATCAATCTCAATGATTTCTACGTCAGCAAGTTCATCCGCAATTTGAATTAATCTTTGTCTACTTTGCTGGACATTTTTGGACGCTGTTGAGTACTCTTCATTTTCAGAAAGATCCCCTTTATCTCGTGCTTTTCTCTGCTCATCTAAATAGAACTCTAAATCTTCGTTCAGTTTTTCTTGTTCTTTTATTAAAGCATCGTAACGATACTGCGTAATCTGTTTAGAAATCAATTTTAGTTTCCTCCATTTCTTAGTTTAATTTTTCTTTCTGCAGCATGTGATTAATCCAACAATACTGATTAATCCAACAATACTGATTAATCTGTTTAGAAATTAATTTTAGTTCCCTCCATTTCTTGGTTCAACGTATGCAACTACTGAAGGGTATTTTCTATTATCTTTACTATTTGAATTTTTTAAAGAATCAAGTGAATTGTATTTATCCCATTTATAAAGTGTTTTTAAAGTGTATCTTGAAATTATAAACGTGGCTAAACCCATTCTCGCTCTTCGATTGATTAACTCGTCTAAAACGGAATAAGCATCGTACCTGTAATAAGTATGAGTTACTGTAACGAAAACTACATCACTAGTCATGTAATCATCGTAAGTAAATCTACTATACAATTTATAATCCAATTTTTCTGAAGCTAATACTAATAAACGTTTTAATTCAATCGTGTCAATAAGTGGTGCGACCGAGTATCCATTTGCCAAAGCGTGCTGCATGCACGAGTAAGCAAAAACCGTTTTTGAATACCCAGGAGGTGCTATAACATACACAGATTTATTTGGCACTCCACCTCCCTTAAAAATATCATCCAACTTTGTTAACTGGTCTAAAAACCTAACAAACAATCTATCGTTGTATCTACCAGCAATATCAAACTTTTCTGGTAACTTCTCTGTATTATCATTCTCCAGAATTCGCCTATTCCAGAAAACTCCTTTGTAAGCTGGTTGTATAATTTCAGCAGATCCTTCTTCAACAAGTGTAGTTTCTGTGTTTGCCTTAACTTGGCTAAAGCTGTCCATCTTAGGCAGCTTTGAAGAACTGCCAGCAGGAGCATGCCCGCACTCAGGGCAAACACAATCAACTAATCCTTGTCCACCACAGGTAAAGCAATACTTAGACATTCTCTATTCCTCCCATGCTTTAATGTGAGTTACACGTTCATCAGAAAGGCCATAAGCGTCTTCTTGACGTTTTAACTCATCACTATCGATTTTACGTATCATAGAAGCATACTTGTATACATCTAATCCTAAATTTTTATCCATACGTTCGTTAATTTTATTTGCTAGATTAGAAAAATTACACACTTCTTTAACATCAGTATTTAGAAATGTACTATCTGGAAATACAATTAAATTCCAAAAATGTATTGGTAATTCACCAAATTTCCTATACATTGATGCATTTAAAGAACGAGTGTGTAATACATTCTGGTTTAAAGTGTTAAAAACAAATTTTGCTTTTTTATCTCTTGAACGAAGTTCCCATAGCTTATCGCTGTAAAAACCTTTCATTGATGTTATAAAATTCTTAGATTCAATTACAAAAATTCCTCCACTAGAAATCATTACAACATCAGTTTGTGTTTCTTTTTTTAGAGCGTAGCTAAATGAATTTACATTATGTAAAATGACTGCATCTGGAAAATCTTCTTTCAATTTTAAAACAACTTTAGTTTCAAACATTATTCCTAAGAACTCTAATGATCGTCTATTCATTTTTTCCTCTTAAATTACTTACATAATCATGTTGTGTGTTCACTTGACTAAAGTCTTCCAAATCATGTTGTGTGTTCACTTACCTAAAGCCTTCCAAATCATTCCGTATGCATGCTGTACCTGTTTAACTCTTGCAGGAGTTATCTTGGCTAAAGCTTTGCTTATAGCTGAGTAAGTCTTTGGTCTTTTAGCTTTTAGAGATTTGTTATTAAGTAAATAGTCTCTGTAGCTTTCTGCAAAGTACTCTGAAGCACTGGATGTTACATAGGACTTGTTGTTTCCAACATAATTATTCTTCTCACTGTTATAAATATTTTTGAATTCGTTTGTATCACAATACTGGCCTGTAACGAAAGAAACAAAATGTCCCAACTCATGGTAAACAGATGTATCAGTATTTTTTACAGTAATCCTATGATTTGAAACTGAAAATACACCACTGTATTTTTTAAGGTAAGGGTCTACATAAATTTTAAATCCCAACTGATTAAAGGCATTCTTAACACTACTGTGTGCTTTAGGAGCTAACTTTTCAACACTAATAACACCTCTGTACTTAGTGGTTGTTGTTGTAGTTGTTTTTGTTACAACAGTTGTTTTTATGACTTTAGTCTTAGAACCCTTAGTTAAAGTGGTTTTAACAATAATTGTTGTTTCAATCTTTTTACGAATTGATGTGGCAACATTTGGTGCACTATTAGCATTTGTAGTTTTCTTACGTGTACTAGTAGTTGTTTTGTTTTTCTTTGCTTTTGAAGATAATTTTACTTTCTTAGTAGTTGTTTTTCTTGTTTGTGATACATTTGTTTTTACTGTGTCAAAAGCATTTGCTTTTACTTTAGCAGGCGTCATAGCTAAACAGCAGATACCAAGAAGTACTGCTGTTACTGTGAAAATTTTATTAAATTTTCCTTTCATCTTTAATCCCTCCAATTTTGCATTGTAGGATTAGATGAATACAGTTCTTAGTAATGTTTTGCTAAGATTGCGTACCTTGGATAGTTTAGTACTTGGCTAAAACTAGTCCTATACTTGGCTAAGACTAGTCCTATACTAAACTTAAAAGATCTGCTGTAATTAGAATTTAATCTATCGTAGACTAAATTCTAAAAACTACATTAGCTTTTCACTAATGTAGTCTATTGCTTTGGCTAAAAGCCGTACTAACATTTAACTAATGTAGTCTGCCTTGGCTAAACTGAAAGCCATATTAGCATTTCACTAATACAGCTTTACCTGTCATTTAAAGAATGCTATGTGCATCCTACTTTTGACCTCTTACTTTTGACATCTTTTTAAAATTTATTTTTGTACTTATTTAAAGTTGTTATGCTGTCTATTGTTGACTTTAAAACAACTCCATTTTTCTTAGTACCGTTACAATTTCAAGTTCTCCATTTTCGCACTTGACATCAATGTCTTTTACCTTACTTGTATTGTTGAAGACTTCAAGGATTGCTTCCCCAAATCCTTTAAGGCGTTTTCCGCCATCTGGAAAACCTTTAACTTGGCTAAGCTCTTCTATTGTGTGAGGTTGCTTGGCTAAAAGGTTCTCGATTTCCTCATCTTTGTAAATTGTATAAGGTAAAGTATGTCTTTGCCCTACCAATTTACTACGTAAGCTTAAAAGTAATGCTCTCTGCTGTTCAATAGTGTCTTGTGTTACTTTGTTAACATTATCTGTCATTTTTGTATCTCCTTTTAGAAATTTATAAAGGAATGCTGTTTTTACGATGGTAATTCAATTCACAGTTTTAGTTAGTAATACCATTGTATCTTAGAAGTACATATTTCTTTCCACCCTTTTTACCATAATGTACTGTATTTTTACTTCCACTCTTATTTGCGTAAATAGTTGTTCCTCGGGCTAAATCGGTTACCTTGGATTCTTTACCAGCTGTAGCTTCTGAAACTGTAAGAGTATTCCCTTTATCTTTTAAGTAAAACATAGCATGGGCCTTTTTCTCTCCAAATGTAACAAGTACATCGCCAGGTTTTCTGTTTTTCCAGGCTACTCGGCTAAAGTGACCATCCTTTACCAAATCCCTGCATGATAACGCATTAATTTTCATATCAGCATCGTAAAAACTTCTCCAAATGAAAGTAGCTGCATCTAAATGGGACGGATTGTTTGAATCGTAACAATAACCGTCGCAACCTTTACTATGTCTGCAAGCTTTGTAAGGAGTTCCTAAACGACCATAAATACCTTCCATCAATGAAACTTGTTTCGGGGCTAAAGTGCTCACTTCGATTCCCTGTTGACTTAACCAGGTATTCACTTTAGAATTGGTTGATGAACTTCCATTATTAGAACTGCTGTTACTACCACCCGGAACATAAGTACCAGACTTGGCTAAATTGTTCAGGTATGTTGCAGGATTAGTTGGATCTATACCAACTCCAGATACTTTTAGCATTTTAGCGTAAACGTATTTGCCCATCATGCAAGCACTCACTAAGTAACCACCACCTACTAAATCATAACAACTTACTAATGTGTGATTTTTTCCATCAGCATATTTAATTTTCTTATTAACAACACAGTAAACACTACCCCAACCACGCTTCTTATTGTATTTTGAATCATCATAATCACTGTTTGTTTCGTAAACTGTTTTGGTTTGTGCGGATGTAAGGGACTCTCCTGAAATGTTTTTGATTGCTGTGTTTAAATTACTAATACGTGATTTTACCTGGGCTAAAGCTTTACTACTACTGACGTTTTCACTTGGATAAAGCTTATTCCATGCATCTATAAAATCATTGCGATGACCGCTTAAGTATTTGTACGCATCTTGACTAAAGAACCAATTGTTTGAATGAGCTGCTATTGCTGCGAAGATTAATCGTCCTTTGTCAGAACTTGTAAGACTTGAAAGATTAGCTTTTGAGTTTGACATGTAACTAGAAAGTAGTGAAGCTGAATTATTAAGAGCAATTCCTAAATTGTAATTATTATTTTTTAATACTTTACTTGCTTTGTCACTAGACTCTTCACCGTCAGGATTATATCCGAAACCATACGCACATTGTAAAACACCACCTTCACCTCTGTTGTGTACGCTCGCGGCTAAAATGGAATTCTCCTCACTTGTAAGTGAGCCGGAGTCTACCCTATAGTGTTTAATAAAGTTATTAAAACGTCTATTAAGACTTGCTATGTTATCTGGTATGTAATGCTGTTCTGCTTTCTTTCTTCCAGAATTGCTAACACCATTAATAGTGGACTTGGCTAAAAAGATATTGTTTCCCTGCATACACCATGGAGTTCTATCCTCTGGGTTGTCTGCTCCTTCGCTCAACCATGAACAACGTCCTCCACCGAGTTTTTGCCATTCCTTGTCCCCGAAACCACGTACTGTCATTTGTTCTGGTGTCAGTCCTTTGTAACTTTGTTTCCAAACTACCTTATTATTTTTGTATGGAAGGTATGACTGGGCTAAAGTGCCATCATAAGTTCCAGTTTCATTGACCTGCATACCTAGCAAAGTACTGACTTCAACAAAGTTAGTATCTTTAGTTGTAATCTTTCCTTCTTGCAAATCTTTGTAAAGATTTAGTAATTCTTTTGCATAGCCATCATTCATTTTAGCAATTAAAAGTAAATTAACTCCTGCACCTGACGATGCGGAAGTGGTACCTTCACCTTGTGTTTCTTTACTCTTATTTCCAAATACCTTTTTTAATTTTGTTATTAATTCAGTATTTTGTGCATTAGGATCATTTGGTTGTGCATTACTTTGATTAGATACTAAATACATATAATCAGAATTGTCTGTGGCTAAATGTGAGCACAGACCTACAGTACCTAATGTTATGAATAAACCTACACCTGTAAGAAATTTTGTAAATTTCAATTTATCACCTCTTTAATTTTAAAATAAAAATACCGGTAAGCTTTTACACTTACCGGTACTATGGTGTTGATTTAATTATTTATTTCGTGGTTGTAACGTGATTGTTTAGTCTAATACAGGTAATGGAATTTCTACGCCATCCAATCCATCCAGAACAGTCTGTGCTAAAGAGAATAAAGGTAAGAACTCACAATCGGAAGGTTCTGCTTCATTCCATTTTGAGAACAACGGAGAGCTTTCTTCATAGTATTTACTAATGTTGGCGTGCTCTGCTATCTTCGCAGGAACCTTAGCTGAAGAAGTCGTAATGAACTTGTGTAGGTGACCACTTTCAGATTTAATGAGAAATCCAATACTCTTTTCTCTTTTCTTTCCTTTACCTTTACCTTTCTTCTTCACTACGCACTGAATGCTATCACCACAAAGATGTCTATAGTTAACTATGTCTTTATAGATTGTGCTGTAAACGAAATTATCCATTAGAGAATCTTCCCAATCAATGACACCTTGAAGCTTTGCTAAAGTTCTAAAGACAGCATGCTCTGTGAAGAATACTTTGTACTTTTTGGTGGAGATTTTCTCTTTTTTGAGATTGTAGATAGGACAGAGTTTAATTACACTAAAATCGATCAAAGCTATGATAATCCGTTCTAACTGAATGGTTTGGATTTCTGGGCTAAAGCATCTTAATAATTCCCAGACCTCTAAATCTAAATCAGTAAAGGTGTTTTCCTTAGCTAAAGCTAGCCATACAATGCTAGTTAAAACTTTGTAAACAAAGATCTCACTTACATCTTCTCGTTTTGCTATGGTCTTACAAACTTTTAAGATCTGGTCGTAAATTTCATTGTAGTAATCGCCATCCTCATAGTATGTTTCTACTACCTCCGGATAACATCCTACATTCTGGTAAACCTCTAGGGCATCTGCGAACCAAATATCATTGTGTTTGCCATTTTTGTCATTTCTGCCATCTGCTTCTTGGACTCCTATGCCATCTACTGTTGTAATGTAGTCTTCTTCGGCTCCGTAGAGACCTAAGAACTCTTGGAAAGTAATACCAGTCATTTTGGCAATGTAGGTAAGTGGGGAACATACAATGTTAGAATACTTGGCTAAAGAGTCCTCAAGAGTGCAAATTAATCTAAAGTCAAACTGATTTAAATAGTTTATTAAACCAGTTGGGTCTTTGCTAAACTGTAAGTTCTTTATTATCAGTACTGAATTTTTAGTATTGTCCAACGCTCCTTCATTATTGTAAATGAAAGAAAAGACAGGGTGTAACCCATGTATATCACCATCTTGTGAAAGATCTTGGCTAAAGTCCTTAGAGTTCTGTATGTCGTTAGAGAACTTATTTGAGAACTTCTTTCCGATCTTGTCTTCTAAATCAATGATGTAATAGTGTTCGAAATTCTCTTTAACATAATGCTGAATGCTGGTTGTTTTACCAACGCAAGGTGGTCCTTGGACTACTAGAACATCATTAACATTGTGCTGCCAAATGTAAAGATCATTATCAATTTTTCTTTCTAAATACATAGAACCTCCTTAATAATTTTAGTGTTAATTCCTATTTAATGATTCATCATTATTGTGCTATTATTAGTTCTCCGTAATGCTAATTCAAATCTGTACTGCTGTTTAATGTTTGGATATTTTTCCATATCTACTTCTGACTCAAACATTTTAACTGGTCTTACCCAGACTTTGAATGGTTCCTCGGCTAAAGCGTCTAAAGCCCTGTACACCACAACGTCCTCTTCGAGGTATTCCGCATAATAAAGAATTTCGTAGAGATATTTACCACTACTTAATTCATCTTCATTAACGGTTTCTCTTTTGAAATGTCTAACTATATCTCCCAGATAAAACTTATGTTTTTCTCCTAAAGTGATGCATGCTTGGCTAAAGCAGAAATTATTAGCCAATAACAATTCTGTTTTAGCCATGAAGGTCTCAAGCAGTCCACATCTAATTTTACCAGTGTAAACTTCTTGATAAACAATAAGCGCATTTCCCGTTTCTGTATGTTCTGCAAAATTAAGAATTAAGTATGATTGTCTGTTTTCTGTTGAGAAAGGCTGTTTAGCTCCAACTACGATATCTCCGATGTGTAATGTGTCATTAATCATTTTTAGTATTTCCTTTCTTGTAATAAAATTATTATTGTGTTCTTTGTTTTGGTAAAATAAAAGCACTCAGGGAATTTAGTCCTAAGTGCTTATGGTGAGTGTTATCATTCTTTTGCGGTTCTCTTGGATGTGCTGAGCATTTTGAAAGTGTGTTGCAATCCTTAGAGATATGTTAGACCTTTATGATTTTCTTGAAGTCTTTTAGAACTCTTTTAGTGGTGTACAAGGCCTCTACCACTATCGGTCATGCAAAGGGTTGTCTGTAAGGATCTTTCTTCCACTTGGCTAAAGTGGTGTCCATTTTACGTTCAAAGTAAAGTTCTTTGTTTTCTTTTGAAATCAAATTAATACCTCCTTCTTGTAGCTTATTTCTTTTTCTTTTTTAATCCATACAATTTATGGATTTTCTTCTTGGAATATCGGAGAACTCTGGAGTCCGAGTATTTTTCTAAAAGTGCATTCTCCATTTCTTTGCTAAAGGTAAAAAATGTTCTTTCTTCACTTTTTGTTTTTTGTAACATGAAAAGCACCTCAGGTATAACGTTAATAGAATAGTCTGGGCTAAAGCACACATCTTTGCACTTATCAATGTCTTCGGATGTACTCGATTCATAGCACCCATCTTTGTACTTATCAATGTCTGCGGATGTATTCGATTCATAGCACACATCATCATTACACTTACGTAGGAAGATGTTTTTGTCTTTAGTTAAGCATCCTGCCCTGTGAGCATCGTAAACATAAAAAGTTAAGTCTGCTGCTGCCTTTGTTTTTTCTGGGCATAGGATATCTTGGCTAAAGTAGTTATGAAAAAGAATATCTGTGAAATGTAAAGTGTAGTATTCTGCATCATTTCCATTCTGTACATCGTAGATAGGTTTCTTGGCTAAAATGCCATAGTTAATCAACTCCGTCAGTATTTCTTTTACCTGTTCGTATTTGAGTGTGCAGTTGAAGTATGTTCTTTCTAAGTAATTAGTTAAGTCAAAAGCAATGTCTGTAAAGATAAAGTTCTGTGTTAAAGCTACTTTGGTGAAAGCAGTTAAGAAATCAAAAATAACTTCGTAATTGTAACCAAAATACTTAGCGAAGTTGTAGACATAATTTATGATGATGTATTTTGGTTTGATCTTTTCTAACTCAGGATCTAAGTATGCTTCCAGACATCTTGGAAAACCTCCACACTGTTTGTACAACTTAAAGACATCTTTAGGGCTTGCTCCCATGTCTGTTGTTCTGTAAGTGTTGTAGGCTTTGCTAAACTCTTTGATTGTCATTGTTTCCATTTCCATGACAGTTAAGTCTGTTACAAGATAAGATGTGTCACCAAAGAAGTGCTGACTTATTACTGTTACTGCTATTTTACAGTTATTGTATTTTCCAAGTCGTGATACAATGCTCAGAAGTCCAAAGACATGGTCGGCATTACGAAGAATTAGTAAATTGTTTGGGTCTTCTAGGAACTCTTCCCCTGTTTCACTCTGTATGAGGAATTCTAGTTGTGTGTAGTCATCTGTTCCGACATTTCGAGGTTCTAATTTGGAATTGAACTTTATGTTAGATCTTGATTTGAAATCAGTCAGGTCAATGACTTTTACTATTTTAAAGTTTCCTGTTAAATTAAGCAAACTAGTGAACTTACCTACATCGGGTGCACCACGTACAATTAAAGGTGTCGGATTTTCTTGGCTAAAGTGTTTTAATAACTTCTTGTCTATGTCTCTTTTGAAATACATAGTAAACTCCTTTCTGAGTGTATTCTTAATGTAAATTAAAAAAAGCCAATGGCTGTTATACCAAAGGCTTCTGAGTTAAAGTAAAATATTTTATTGTTTTGGGTATGCTTGGATCTTCTTGGATCTCACTTTGTGAAGTATTCCCTTTCTATTTTACTGGGCTAAATTGTTGATAATTATGTCAAAATTAAAATAATGACATTTTATTATTATCGGATTTAAAATCCATTATTTTAAGATTACTTAATCTTTTTAACTCTTCTGGCATAATATCTTTTACTTTTTCTTGATTATGTTTATTATAATAAAATTGATGTAATGTGCCTTTAGTGTATTTCCATTTAGAATCTGAGTACTCCTCGGCTAGATGGGTGAAGTATCTTTCCCAACTTACATACTCCTTACATTCGATGTAATCTGACGGATTTTCAAGTATCTGTGTTAAATTTCCAAATGAAATAACACCTGCTTTTAAAAGTACCCATTCGAAACTTTCTGGTAAATAAAAAGTAATACGTTTGTCAAAATCAGATTCCAAAAACTCATAACAATCGCTAATCAGTGAACCAAATGCTGCACCATCTACAATACAAAGAATATTTTTGGCTTTAGCTGAAATAAGTTCATTTAAAATATTTGCAGCACCACCTGCGCTTATTACTTCTACTTGGTTAAAGAAGTGACTATAAAATTGATAACCTGATTTAGAATCTTCAGTGATAATTAAATCAATATTAGAATTTATTTCAGGAAAATTAGAATAAACTTCTTTAAATGTGTAAACCTGTTGTAAACCTTTTTTACTACTCTCTATTTTATAAATTTCTTGAAAACTATAAGGTAAAGTTTTTATTGAATTTCTACTTACTATTACAAAGTAATTACCAGATAAGGCAACATATTCAGCAAATTCTACTGAATAAATAAATCTGTTATTTTCTTCGATAAAAATAATTGTATCGTACAATCCTTCAAAAACCTCTAACCAGTTTCGACTTTGATCGCTTCTTAAATAAACAAAATAATTAGCATTTGTGATAACCTTACATGTATGCTTTTTCTCTATAGTTTTAGAATCTTGTAAAATTTCAAGTAACGTAGTTTTTCCTGTTGCGCTATTACCTTCTAAAATTGTAATATTTCGTTTTACATCAAAAGAATAAAATTGTTTTTTATTACTCACTTCAAAATGAAAAATCCCTTTCATTTCATCACCCCTAATCAAAAATAGCTTCGGGTAATTTACCGGAAGTAACCATTGCTTCTGCTTTGAATAATTCTAAAACATAATCTTGCATAGTACGAACCTCTTTACCTGTATTTAAAATCTTTATACAAAAATTATTCTCAAAACGCATAATGTGCTCCAAATATACTACTAAATCTTCATGCTGAATCAAAGCTTTTTCTTCGGCAATTTTAAGAATCCATTTTGCACAATTATCTCCACAATTCGAAATATTGTAAATAAAATTAGGATCTTTAAGTAAAAGAATTAAAACTTTAACTCCTCCTGATAAATGTGTTGGTGCAATTGGACCAAGTACAGGACTAATAATTAAGTATGGACCAACCACTTCGGAATCATCAACATCTTTTACCATTTCTTTTACGAGTGGATCATCAAACCATTCTGGTTCAAAAACACCATCGAAATAAAGAGGTGCATTTGTCAATACAGTTACATTTCCACCTTTATACCAAACATTTAGCATACTATTTCTCCTTTCTATTTTACTGGGCTAAAAACTAAAATTCGTACTTAGCAGTTGCTGCGCTCCTTTGATCTAAAGATAGCAGTACTGCCATTTTAGTTCTATTGGCTAAATCACAAGTCCTTACCTCTGTCATGGATTGCGGACTTGCTACTCAATTAAAGCCTTGTTCTATTAAAGTCCCAAAAGGCTGTTACACCTAGAGGGACTGGACTAAATCGAAGCAAAGAGTTCTTGGCTAAATCTCTTGCTCCTATTTAATGTTCTCATTAAAATCTCTTGTCTTGAATTGCTCAAGCATGTATTGAGGTACAACAGTTCTGTAGATAGCTTTGTCGACATCAACTCCTGTGTCGTAGAGAATTGCAAAACAGTTTTGCCATCTGTTGGTGGATTTGTCGTTAATCTTCTCTAGCTGCTTCTGAATTGGCTTACAACCGTACTCCTTGACTAAAAGGTCAATATCACCGTCCTCTAACTTACCAACTATCTTGGTGGTAATGTTGGACTTAATAGCATTCAATTCATTATTGTTGAAAACTGATACAGCATTGAGCAACAGGAAAATCATTACGTTGTTACTTCTAGAACCTGTTACAGCATGACTTATTGTTTCTACTAGTTTACCAAATTGATTACTTCTTTGCAACTCTTCGTAGAAAGCCGCTGTATGTAACTTCTGCTCTTTTCTAATGGATTGCTTTTTCGTGTCTAAATACTGCACCATAAAAACTCTTAGAGTGTCCATTGTGTCAAGCATTACATCGGCGTTCTTATTGAAAGAGTAGATTACTAATGGTTTTCTAAGAACCTCAGCTACGGTAATTTCATTCTTAAATGCTTTACTGTAACGTCCCTCTGTTACAAAGTAAGTTGAGCAGCGAGTTCTAATTACTGAGCATAATTCACGCTGATCTTCGCTATAAGATTTGGTCGTGGCTAAATCGGAAATAATATCAATAATATCAGCGTACTTCATTCTTCTTGTATTAACAAATGTTTTTGGATTCTTTGAATCCACGTTATTCTGTGAAAAGTACTTTAAGACTGCCTGCTCTAAAATGGTTTCTAAGTCGGTGACGTTACCCTCTTCTGGTTTTAAATTAACCATGATTGAAAGTAAGTTAACTGTTGCCCTTACTGCCATTCTAAAGTAGTATTCGCAGTTCTCTCTTGTACATCCAAAGTCATCAAGTCTCATTGTGTTAACAAAACGTGGATTCTCGTCGTCCATATTAATCTCAACACCATCAACAAACTTAAGAAGTTTTCTCCATTCACGACCTTTAATATCAATGGCTGAAACATGAATATCTAACGCTATCAGACTTAGAGCAATTTGAAAAGCACTAAATGTCTTACCTGCACCAGACTTCGCTAACATCATTATTACCTGTGCTGCTCCTGAGTTAAAGAAGTCTACCATCAATGGTAGTTTCGTCTCGGCATCCAAACCAAGTAGCAATCCTTTACCACCAACGAGACCTTTTGTCTTGTATGGCATTTGCTCAGTTAAATTCTCATTGCTCATTAACATTGGGGCAAATCGACGTACATCATCTCTAATGTATGTCGCAGGTCCGAAGTTAGATAAATATGTTCCAATCCTGCCTATAACTTCTTTAAACCCTACATTAAGTGAGCCAAGCAAAGACATTAATTCTTTCTTGTAGATTTTCATGTCTCTTTTAGTAGGTGCTGATGCCTGGATGAAATAGTATGTGTGCACAAAAGTACCGCCACTTGTAGCTGTTTGATAGATATAATTATAGCTATCATAGTTATCTTTAATTCTATCTAACTGATGTTTTGTAATATAAAACTTCCTACCGTCTTGTGTGTAACCAGTGTGTCCAGTTGCCTGTTCAGACTGTGATAACTGATTAAAGACTGCATTGTATTTAGCATAATCATCCTCAGCACGGTGGAATTGTCTTTTGAAGACATCGTTATTTACATTCATTCGTAAAGGAACATTGTAGGTGTGTACAATTGTTTTTACCGTTGGGCACAGCTTAAACATTTCTTTACGAATTACTTCTGTTATGTTTAAATCATTATGTACAGGAAAAGAGTAAATGTACCAAGCCTTACTAATCATTTTATGTGTAACAAAACGATCATAAAGTGGTTTAATCCCTAAAAGAGAAATCTTTTCCTGATTTATCAGATTACCACCAGATAACCAATTGGCGAAGTAATCTGAATATAAATCTATTAATCTCAAATAATTACCTCCTATATCTAGGAATTGTGTTGACTCCCTCCGGCGCTACGCGCCTCCGGTCAAACAACTGGGTCGCTTCGCTCCCAGCTCTCACTGTGCTAAAGCTTAACTCAGTGGCTGTCGCTGTTCTTACGGGGCTAAAGCAACCGCATCAAATTGACTCAGCAAAGAATTTACTAAGGGCATAAATTCTTGTAATTACAGGACGTGATGATAGGAATAAAAATCTTCTTTCTCTGTCTTTCATCTCCTCTGTTTTTAATTCTGGATAATAATCCCATGAGATTCCATTTTCCTCATCACCTGCAAAATTAACTATTGTGTTCTCTTTTTTAATATTGTAGGACTCTAAATGTTTTAAGGTTCTACACAGGTTAAATTGTAAGTAGCTTCCACTAAAAATTAAGTCATTCAAATCTTTGTGGTCAAACACTAATAAAACATCTAAGTTAGAATTATTAGTTAAGAGAACATCGAACAATTTTCTGTAGTCTGCCGTTTTACAAATAAAATTATGTACAATGGCTTCTTCCGATGTAAATTTATTGTATAATCTGTAGTAATAGTTTGGAAGAGTTGAAAGCTTTCTTGTCTTCGCACTGTCATAGAGTCTAACAACTTTAACTGATTTGTGATACTGATTTGTAAACACATAATACAGTGTTTCAATAAAAGTATCCAAATAAATTAAATCTTCGAATTCTTTGAAATAAATAATTAAAGGTCTGTTTGTATACTTGGTTAAATCAACCTTTTCATAAACATCTGCGGAAAGGACCGATTCATAAGTTTTTAAAGAAGTGTTTAATTTAAATACTTTTTGTACAATGTCTGCATAACCTTCTACGAATTTAGAATTCTCTTTTTCTAATTTAAGATTTTTTGCATCCGATACTTCATACAATTCTTTGTATCTATCGCGATCAGTAATCGTTAAATCTAAGGTATCTTTCAATGACAAGTATTCATTAGCGAGACTTCTTAATCCTGCATTATAATTAACTGTGTCTTTTAGAATTCGCTTAGCTAAATCTCTGTTGGTAGTCTGTGTCACATCTATCTGTAATTCTTCAGGTGCCTTGGCTAAAGTGGTGTCCCCGTAGACAGCACTTTGAACGAGATCAAAGTCAAGAAAAGTAATATCACAACTGTAAAGAGTTGCAATTCCATTAAGTCTTCCCTTAAACTGTTCAACATTACCAAGACAAAAGATATCTAAATCAAAAAGCTCTTTGTACAAGATAAGGTCTGATACTGAGTTAGCTTTGTTGAAGTATCCTTCAAGAATAATTAATGTTTTGGTTTCTGCGATTAACTCTTTTGTAAGTTCGCTAAAATTGTTTATGAAACTTATTCCATACAAACCAATTTCAGATACATTTGTTTTGATTTTTAATCTACTTGTATCATCCAAATACAGGATTGCCCGTAAGTGTTTGGTACTTTCTACACCGAATTCATTATCATAATTTGTGGTTGAATTATTTTTCTGTAAATTCATTGGCATTCAATTACTCCTTTCTTTATTTTAGTAAAATACGTAACTTTGCTAAAGCTCTTACACCTCAAGTAGCTTAATGCAGAAGTACGCACCTAAATGTAAGTCTTCGAATTTAATTGGAGATACAACTTTACACTGATTTGCTAAAATTTCTTTACAAGTCTTGTCATCAAGTAAGATTGAGTCGTCCATCACATTAATAACATTATTTAAAATTACCATTGTATGTGCCTTGTCAACCACTCTACTAACGTAAGTATTCATCAGCTCAACGTCGTGCTGTATTACGGATGTACAGAGAAATAACTTTGATAGCATGTCACCAACAATTTTCACGGCTTTTTCCATGTAATTGATTGATGTTACAATAAAAACATAATCATAAGTATCTACTCGGCTAAAGAAATTCTGTAGGAACTCTGACTTAACATTTCTCTCTTTTTCGTTAGTTAGACCGCATACTCCAATTACTCCCTTTTCAACTTTACAATTCTGCAGTAATTCAATCATACTGTACTGTTTGCACTTAATTCGATTTAATACCATTGTGTCATAAATATCCTGATTATCTGTGTAATCCAATACCAACAGTGACTTCCCTAAATCGATTGCAGACGTGGCTAAAGCGCAGGTCCAAGTTGTAATGCCTGACTTGGCTAAACCGGAGATACAAATTGTTTTGTTACCATGTAAGATAGAATCAAAACTAACTGAACCAAACGAAGGTCTTACAAACTTCTTCATTGGTTTCATACTGTCAACGTATTCAATACCACTTTCAGTCCTGCTTGCATTTTCTTTTGCCTTTTCATAGTTTCGGTTAGACTCATAATCGAATGGCTCAATGGTTAAACCTGTATCCAACTCTGGAAGAAATACTTCTTTTGACTCATTGGAATTCTCAACTCTGTACACATTTTTACGTTTATTTTTAAATTTAACGCTTTCGGTAACTCCAAGTAATTGATTATAAATGTCCTCATAAGTCATGGTACTTTCAGACCGTTTGACCTGATAATTGGTGTAGCCAACGTCCTCCATTACTGATTTAAAATACTCGATTGCTTTTGTATTCTCATCTGGATTACCATTCACAATGCATGTAATTTCGCCTGGATCAAAAAAGCTTGACTTGGCTAAAAGGTTCTTAAGAATTCCCATATCATACCTAATACTGATTTCATCAGGTTGATACAAGTACAACATTTTATCGACTTTAATGATAGAATTCTTTATTTCATTAGAATTTTTACTTAAAGATTCATAGTAAAAAGGAACTTCAAATGTACCTCTTTCAGTCATAAAATCTCTAAGATTTTTAGAATTCTTTCCTGCTACGATTAATAATTTACTCATAGCTAAACTCCTTTCTCTTTTAATTTTATTTAAAAATAAAAATCCTAAAGAGCTTTGACACTCTCTAGGATTAGCACTTTAGCTAGTTATCTTGGCTAAAGTCTCCTTCGTCGTTCTGAATTTCTTCATACGTTTTAACTATTTTTTTCTCACCAGTTACTAAGATCGCATCTGTATTTAAATCTGATTTAAATACCCTACCATCGTTTGATTTTAATGAAATAATTTTTACGATTTCACTAAAATTGCTATCAATTCCCTCTGACAGTTCGATAGCTTTCATCATGGCTAAATCGATGGCTTCAACACTGTAGAACTCTCTATAGAAGTCTAATGTCTGACTTAGGTCTAAGAAAGTTATTTGTCTAAAGCAGGTGATATGCCCCCTAAAGATTTTTAAAAGATGTTTAATAACAGCTTCCAAATCTTCCAATTGATAGCTCGATGCAGTCTGAAAACTTAAGTACAGCTGATCTACATTACACTCTTGAAGTGATACTCTGATTATTTCGTCAGACATAGCTAAAATGTGAGGCTTTAAATCCTCATACTTCGTAGCATTTACATTGGCAATGTAATTATCAAACTCTCTAGATTTCTTAAAGTTTTCTGAATCACTTACTGTTCTAAATGTGAAATTATTATTTGTCAAAACTTTGAATGCTTCTTCTAAACACTGCTTTGTTTCATTAGCTTTATAATTTTCATTAGAACCGAACTTAAATCGAATAGTACATGTAGCTTGTCCATTATCGTACTCAAAAGCATGCACGTAAGCATTTCGGCTTACTTGTATCTCATGCGTAGAGTCTTTTCTTAAATGCATAAAACGTGCAAAAGAATCACTATTCTTATCTGAGTATTCACGCATTTTAGCTTCTTCATTAAATATCACGTATCTAAAGATAAAGATACCAAAAAAGATAAAGATAGCTAACTGGACTAAAACGAGTACAAACATAGGGAGTCCAGCCATAATTACAAGTACTCTATGTAAGATTATAAATAGAAAGAAATTTGCCATTAGAAACAATGAAACTATAAAGGTAGTTTTATCTGCACCAACCAATTTTTGTCGATTTGCAACCCTTTCGTAAATGTCTAATGGATAAATCTTGTCTCTTTTATCTCTCATCGTCTGTTACCCCCTTTGTTTTCATCACCTTCGTAAATCCCTTCAATCAAATCATTACTAGCGTTATAATTGCTTTCATAATCGAAGGAACCAACTGAGTTGTCTGCAAAGTCATCAATATCACTATCAATTCGGTATGAGTCGAAAACACTTCTTTCTCCTTGGCTAAAGTCGGAGTAAGAATTTCTCTGTCCATAGTTTACGTTAGTTGTATTAACCTGCATATTTTGCTGCATACCTCTACCAAAAGGCAGATGCTTGGCTAAACCGGTGATCTTTGCATTAATTGTTTCATTACCTAATGTTGCAAAACCTTTTACTAATGAACTAAGTAATACTGCTAAAACATAGGTTATAAGGGCTAGGACTAATAGAGTTAAGAGCAGGGCTAAAGGACTGCCATTAAGCTTTGAGACACCTACAAGGCACAAGCTTAAAATGGTAAACAATGCAAATACGATTACATTGCACTTTAGATAACCTGTAATAGGTGCTTTCAAATCATTTTGAGTAAATAGTTTAACTACAAGTAACGTGGCTAAAGCTACATAAAGCACCGACACTAAAAGTTTCAAAATAAAAACAACGAGATACATAAGTACAACATCAATATCAAAGATAACTAAGAAAAACCATCCAAGATCATTTCCAACATAATTAACAATGTCCATATCTAAATTGACATATTTATTATAATCACTTGTGTAAATACACTTAGCTATATCTCCAAGATTATACTCATCATAGTTAATACAGTATGGATATAACCAGTTTCCGTATTCACTTGCCTGCTGAGTGAACGCAACCAAAGCTCTTAATGAAATAAGTTTAATCATAGTATCATCAGACATTGAACCAACCTCGTCAGACATATCATAAATAAACTTCTTTGTTTGATAATTTACGTATACAACTAAAGAATTCAATTTATCCTTGACAGGTTCCCAGTCTGCGGTGTAGTAACCATTCTTTCTTAATGTTTGTGCCCATAAAGTCTTTTTCTCACTATCACCAAGATTGTATACTAAATCACCAATGCCTAAGTAATCAGTACCACTGCCAAACTCTTTAGTTAACTCTTCTTCAACAGTCTTGTTATTTAAAGCCTCTTCCTCTTGATCTGAATCAGACAAATTAGTTTCTTCAACATCATTTTGCTTGTAATTACCAGGAGTTGTGAAAACTGGACTATTTACAAAACTGTAAACTAAGTAACTATCTTTTACTGTGCTCTGTGCATACGTTGTTGTTTTTCTCGGAATGTCGTAGATCTGGGCTAAAGCGTTTAGCTTGCCAACAAACCCATCGACAATTTGATAGTAAGGAGCATAGTAATCTAAGTTATTACTAACTGTTTTGGTAGCCTTTAAAGTGTAAGTACCTTCGCCACTGTCTTCGTAAGAACCAGTAATTGGTAATGTATTAAAGAGAACATCAGCACTTATCTTAAGTTTATCACCCTCAGCGTAAAGACCAGAAGCTTGGTCAACGATGTATTTTTTACCACCTAATAACTGTGATTGCTCCACATTAAGAGAATCCGCAAAGTCTGCAAAATCTTTCGTACTCACTTTATACAGTGTTAATGAAGTTGTTTGATTTAAGAAATCCCCATCATTGCCAACACTAGAAACATGTGTATCCTCAATATCATTGATTTCAGCAGACGTTCCTAAAACTTGATAAGTAAGATTTTCACTTACATTATTAATAACAGAATTGTAAGCTAAAGGTAAATATACCGGTACAATATTAACAAAAGCGTAAGTAATAGCCAAACTAACTACTACCATAACTACTGACTCTATCAAATCTCTTCGCATACGCATGAACGCGGCTAAAAAGATTAATGCAACAATAAAACAGAATGGAATCCAATACTGCCTAATCATTCCAAGAAGATTTCCAAGAATTGGATCAGTGTAAGTATTCTTTAGTCCAATGACACCATCCAGTTTACCTAACTTACTAAAGATTGAATTGCTCAAATCAATCAACTGTGTTGTAAATCTTTCAAGCGTATTCTTTACATAAGTATCGTATTGCAACTGGAAGTTTTTCGCATAACCAACAGGATTGTTTGTACCATTTGAATTACAAAAGATAAAGTTATGACAAATATAATTATCATTTAATTTAGATGTACTACCACTCTCGCTGGCATCTCTTGTATAGTAAGTATATAAATTACTAGCGATGGATGCACCAACCGAACCATCAGTATCATCTTTAGGTACATACGGAAAGATTATCTTATCGTCAACCAATGGTGTCTTTTTCATTACAATAGAACTCCAATTATACAAATCGGAATTCTTCCAATTTTGGTAAGAACCTATTGCATAACGTCCAGTGGATAAAATATCTAAGCTGTCAATACTGTTAGCATAAAACTCTCGTTGGAGCTTGGCTAAAGCGATCTCGCTTGTTTCATCAACACTGTCATCACCATTAATTAAATAAGCACTTACATCAGCATCGGTATAATCTTCATCCATCGTATTAGCCATGGCTAGATATTTACCAACATCATTCTTCGAAGTGAATTGTAAGTTTTCACTATTTGTGATATTGGATGGATAATTATTCATCCAAGCTGATGTATATGGATTATAATTTGCATTGTCACTATACAACAAAGGATTGGATGCTCCTGGTAAAATTACCAAGTTATCATCAGTAACAATATCTCCGTAGCAATTCATATACAAAAATCTGGATGACTTGCTCTTTATGATACTTAATGCACTTGCATTCTTAAGAATGTTTCTAAGCAGCATTGATGTTGTGTTATCAACTGCTCGTTCATAATCTGTGCCGTAGAATAAAACAGGTTGCGTCATAATATTTTCATCAGTCACTTCATCATATGAATAGGTGGCTGTGTCTAAATTATATTTCTTTTCCTGCGTGCTTTCTACAGCTGGAGTTGTGGTTGTAGTTGTTGCTGCTGTTGTACTTGATTCTGTACTAGTGTCATTGCTAGCATTGTTAGAATCAGTGTCTTCATCATTGTTAGAATTCGCATCTGTGTTTGTATTACCAGAAGTCTCTGTTGTCTTATTTTTAGCATTTTTTACAGCATCATTAACTTTATTTTTGACGTTTTCAATTTGATTATTATTGTTATTATTCTTGTTAGTTGTGTTATTATTCTTGTTAGTTGCATTATTATTTTGATTTGTTTTAGCAGCGTAAACCTCCAATGGTTGGAAGTTCTTGGCTAAAGCTTCTAGAATCCTGTCGTTGCTAGCTTTTGTCTTCTCACCTTTAGAGAAGTCATATTTTGTTAATATTACATTTTGTTCTTTCTTCTTTGTGTTTGATGGATAGTAATAACCGTTAGCTTTATACTCTGCTATAATGTAGTTATACTTAGTTCCAACACCAGCGTAGCTTGCTTCTTTATTTCTTGTGTATCCTTTAATCTTGCTTTCTTTAAAGTCCTTGGTTAAAGTGATACAGTTTTTAGTAATGTCACCTGTGTAAATGAAAATGCCTTTGTTGTTTCCTTTACTAATAGCCTTTTTAGTGTAAGCTTTAGCATTGCTTTTAGTTACTCCATTATTACCGTAAAGCTTACTTAATCCACTGATGTAAGTAGCGATTGGTTTTTCAGTTAAGTAGGTTTTTGCTTCTTCATAGCAGGTTCTACCACTCTGTCCCTTGAAAGCTTTATAAGCGTCGGTAGCAAGCTGAAGATTATTAATTGCTGTGTCCAAAGTAACTTCTTTGTACTTAATGTTAAGCACCGTGGCTAAAATGGTTCCAGTCGTTGTTGTAATAGCTGGATTATTGAAATTGGTCATGCCAGCCATCTTTTTAAGATCTGCACAATCCTGCTCAAAACGTCCTTTGATTGGATTAAGAACTGACTTGTTTGCTTTTAACTTTTTAGCCGATAAGTAATCTTCATGTGTTTCTATTACATCAATTAAAAGTTTATTAAATGTACCTTGGTCATTGTAGTCATCTACTTTAATTTCTTTCTTTTCACCATTTTTGTAATCTTTCTCTAAAGAATCTAATGTTGTTGTATCACCTGTATCTTTAGATTTATTTACTTCATCACCTTCTGTATCTGTATTATCATCTGTGTTAAAGGACTCTTGAACCTCCTGTGTAACTGTATCGGCTAAATCGTCTTTGTAGTACACCCAAGCATTTCCTTCTGTGCTAAAGCGGAACTTACCCTGAATTGCTACTAAAGCTCCTGAGTTACCTTCTTCAATATCTTTGAAAAATTCGCTTACAGTAAGAAGTTTTGCTGTGCCTGTTGGGTTACCATTGGAGTCAATGCTTCGTTTGTAAAGAGGTTTTCTATAGTCTTTTGTGTTGTTATACAAATTAACAAGATTTTTGGCAGTTGTTTCGTTTTTGGTTAATTTAATTAATGATTTTGTAAAAGTATCATTACCTGCATAACTTTGTAATGGCAAGTAAGTACCAGATGCGGCCAAAATAGCAAAGTAAGCTCCTTTCAGAGCATAAGACTCCTTTGACACAATCTGTCCATGATACATCTCAGCATCACAGAGTTCAGTAATGTAATCCTTAGTATCACTAACATTTAAATCAACAGATTTTAATGTTTCTTCGTAAGCTTCTTTACCTACAGTAAGAATTTTAGAATAAGTCGTTACTAATTTATTAATCTTTTTCTTTGCAGTTTCATTGTTTTTCTCGCCTTCTACAATAGAAAAAGTCTTACTGGTATCATCAGCTTTTAACGGTGTTAAAGATGTAAGATCTCTCTGAACATCCTGATAAGTGATTATGATTTTGTACAAATTTGACAAAGTAACTGTATTCTTTTTAAGAATCTTTTCTTTATCAGTATTATCGGTAGCATTATCGTAATCTTTTTGGATTGCTCCGAGTTCCTTGTCTAAATAGGAAGGAATTACATTAATGAGATTTTCTTTCACATTCTCATAATTAAAGTTCTGTTCTGATAGAGTTAAGCAATCGTACTTAGAGAACTCTAATGAGTACATCTTATTAAACTGTTCTACTAAAGTTTTGTACTTCTCACAGTAGTAAGTTTTTTCAGCTGTGCTAAAGTTTAGAGAAGTCTCTTTCTCTATCAGTTTTGAATACATTCCAATCTCAGTAATAATACGGAGATTGTATAACAATGTGTATTCACTTATAGCTTTCGTTGTGTATTGATTTTCCAATTCTACACAACGATTTAAAATACTTTGACGTTGATCTTCCACGGTTCTAGTGTCTGCTCTAACCGGTATGCTGTATGAAGAAATTACAGAACTCGCAGTCAAAATTAAAACTAAACTGAATACAATTAATTTTTTGAATTGTCGCATTTTACCTCCTTTTACGCCAATTCATTAATCTGTATAACACAAGGTTATTATTCAATTAAAATTGATTAACAACCTAAAAGGGATTAATAGCTTTTACACTATTAACCCCTGAAATTATTGTAGTAAGCAAAACTTGGCTAAAGCATTGTCTGACATTACTTAGCTAAAGCTGTACCTGACATTACCTTTGCTAAAGCCTTGCTACTGCATTGTTACTGTTTTCCACTATTCTTTTTGCTTGTACTAGAATTTGATTTTCCACTAGATGTTCCATTCTTAGTTGGTTTTGCTCCATCATCAGCTTTGTGCCAATACATCGTCTCGTCGGAATTCTTCTTTCTACTGATGGTGACATGAATGTAGTTACCATTAGCGGAGGAATTTAATCCAACGTCGTATGCAGAGATTACCAGTTCGACTGCATTGGAGATCTTGTAGCTATCTTTAGTACTGTTGGAGATTACAGTGTATGTTAAGTTCTTAGCATCGTCCTCGCCCTTGAAACCTGTGGTGTTTCCAATTGCCTTTGCTAACGTGTCAGCATCTGTGAAAATAGAACCTTTACCCTTACCGATAGAAATTGTCTTGTTCGTTGAACCCTTGTAAAGTTTCATATCACTTTTATTGTAACCTTTACCTGTGAGGAAAATGCTATCAACATAACTTCCGACTGACTGCTGAGTATCGCTTGTGTAGTCCCTACCATTCTTGAGTGCCTGCTTGTAGACAGCTTTGACCATATCTTGCATAAAATCACCATAGTCACTGTCACTGGCATCCCATGAGAACTTATAAGCTTTACCTGTGTTCATTGCAGTACTAACAATTGAATTAAGATCTGTAGAAACTAACTGATCTGCAGCAGTTCCCATTGCATCTACGATAACTCCGTATCCTTGCCAAAGAGTTCCATTGTAACCCATAGCAAAGAAGAAAATCATCATGATTGTCGGGATTGCTGTTTTTAACATGTAGGTTGTACAACTGTCATCTTCCTGCACATTAAAAGCCATTCTTTCTGGATTATAGTCAGAGTACTTTTTAACGTCTGGAAGTAAACTTAAAAGAAAACCTACAATAGCATCAAGACCAGTTCCATACTGTCCTCCACCTTGCATAGCATTAGTAAACATTGAGCGAATACCAAAAGCATCTCTTCCGCTACCACCACTAAGGCTACTTTTGATTTCATGAACCGTATCAAAGGTATTACGCCCTGCTAAATACAGCAATGAAATCAATCTTTGATAGCAAACTAAGAAAAGTCCAATCATGCTGAACACTGAAATGATGTAGCTCATGAGTTTACCAACCCAGTTAAACTTATCGATAGTTTTCAAACTTCCGCGGAAAGCGTAGGAATCAAACAAATCTAATAGGTTATCTGCTAAAGCTAAATGAATAGTATTTAATACTAAGTAAGCACACATTGCGATTAGAAGTAGTTCTAGGATTATGGCTGTGTCTCGTTTCTGTCTTTCTAATTCTAAATTAACAACTTCTAAATTCAAAGTGCTCAACCTCCTAATGCGGTAGTACAAACATTACCACATAAATTATTGCTACGTTAATGAGTGACGTTGTGAAGAACCTTGCTAAAGTAGGCTCTGTGTCCAAGTTGTAAATTCCAAGAGTAAAGACTTTGATTAAATCGATTCCTCTAAAAGATTGCATTCTTGTAGGATTTGCTATCATCTCTAACAAGTGTCTACCAATTCCATAACGCAGAATACCGTATACTAACCAGCTAATTACTGTTAAGTACGAGGCTAAAGCAATTATGATATTATAAATCAATCCACGAGAATCATCGAAAAATCTATCTCTAAATCTCTTAAGGAATTCCTTTTTGGCAACCTTTGCAAACTCAGAAAGATTAAACTTAGACATACTTAATGTAGCATTTACGTTGCTAAATCTGTCATAGTCTAATTTCTCACTAAGGAATGGTAAGTTACCAAGAGACTCGGAACCAAGGTATGTGTTAGCATACAGTAATGTGTATGCGTTACCTTTATCATTAATTGGTCTACATAACAAATTGTCATCGAATTTTACTTTAATGCAAATTTGTTTGGCAGCAATTTCTGTTCCCTGTGCAGTATTATCTTTCCAAACTTTTACAGTACCGCCCTGCTTATAGACAATTCCATTTTCACCATTTCCTTCATTAAACAGTGTTCCGGTATCCGCGTCTATAACATAGTCGCTGAGATTTCTTTCTGCTCCATCAACTCGGACTTTTAATCCCATAAAAATACCTATGGCTTGCCCTTTAATGGATGTAGTTCCAGCATCCTTAGCTGTTGCTACCAATTCATCGCTTGTAATAGGTGATGATACAAAGTACTCACCTTTTTTACAAAACAAAGTTGTACCAATGTAAATGGTATCATTATCATTCAATTCATTGATTTTCTTTGTCTTCATGCTTTTGTACACAGAGTAATCAATTACGCTTTGATTAATATTTTTTAAGAAAACATTACCATAATGAAGTGCTGTTCCTTTGTAACCGGCATTAGCCTTAAAAACAATATTATTACCTGAACTTGAAGTCGTAACTGAAATATCACCAGTTGGAATATACGCAATAGGAACTGCCGCTACGTTCATATCATCGCTAGGATGTGACACCTCGGCTAAAGTATTAACCCTTTTGCCATCCTTAGAAACTATCTGCCTAGAGTAAACCTTTCCACCGCTAAGATAGTACTGTTGGTCTCTTCCTTGGCTAAAGCCATTGTCACCAAACATACTAGCATTAACTTTCCATAGCTTACTGGAAGCTGTTTTAGTTGTGTATCCAGAAACATCTATTTTGTCCCAAATGTCAGGAAAACCAACTTTGTAAAACTGCTTAAGGTAATACTGAATTGTATTGTCCGTGGCTAAAGAACTTATTGTGTATGCACTTCCACCAGCTGTTTGTAAAACAGGAGAACCTTTCTTCCAGGTGGACGAAGCGTTCTTCATTAAATTAATATCTGGCATCAATACATAATACCCATCTTTAATACCGCAGTAAGTCCAGGTTGTTGTCTTTTTATTCTTATTACCATCTGAATACTCGTATTGAATTTTATCTCCAACCGAAGGTTGTGTTGCGCTATCACTTGTAGTCTTTGTAGTTAAATCAATTCGTTTACTACTATGGTCAATTTTGAGATTTTTTGTAACTACATCATCTGCATTGTCAAGACTTCTATAAATTGTATTAGCATTTGTAATGAAAAACTTACCTTGGTAATTAATACCTGATGTTGAGCTTGTTCCTACAATTTGTTGGAATTTACGAGAATCCTTGGCTAAAGTTTTTGACAGATTTGTAAGTCCAGTGTTCGCATTAGCATCGAAGTAAAACTCCCAAAACTTGTCTAAATCGTTACCGAAGAATTTCTTGTAAGAAATTCCATTAATGTCATACAATCTAAAGTTTTTGAAAATCTGTGAAACCTGTTTATCAGTAATAGCATCTGAGCTTTTTAGAATTGTCATGCTTGGTGCCAAGTATCCACTCTCAACGTAAACAATACCATTTGTACCATACAAGAAATTGTACAATGCGTTAGAACAACCAATATTAGAATCCCACCAGTTTTGTAAGTCTGGTTCAGAGTCAGAAGGTCTATTGAAGTACGATGCTGCAATGTTATTTGCTGTAAGTGGTCCATTAAGAAGATTGGTTGATAGTTTACCATCAGCAAAAGCTGTACTTGATGGTACAACAAAATCTAAATCAACAATTACTGTAACGCTTGCATCTCTTCCTTGTGAGTCTTTTAGTTTAAATACTCTTGAAGCAGTATTCATTCCTCTACACATTGAATCCATGTTAAAAAACTTTGTACTCTTTTCGGCACCACTGTTATTTTTTACTTTTAACTGAATTACATCAGTTTTGTTAAGTAAAGTACTGTCAGAGTACACCTTGTATCTGCTCTCATTAAGACTTGAGTCTGAGATGTATAAACTTGTAATCTGATTACCAATCTTCTTATCTAATTCTTTTAAGTATGCGTTAGTAAGTAAACTTGTAATAATCTCAAGATTGTAGTAAACATCATCTCCTGCATCGTGTACAATTAAATCATCACTGACAATCACTTTAGTACCAACAATTGCGTATCCTGAATCTCCCATTAACATTGCTTCACAGCCAGTGTTAGTGTTTTCTAATAATTTATCATGCACAACTGAAATTTCTGGGAAAAGTTGTTCAATACTTTTCTGAGAAATCATGTTAGTTACCTTACCATTTGAATTTTCAATAGAAGTAAAACATGGAACCTCTGTACCTTCCGTACTTAATTCACATGAAATTTTTCCATCAACTGCAGAAACAGCATCTTCACTACTCCTTGCTTTTACAACAAAAGTAATTCTAGTGTAGTCATTAGTTTTCTCAATCTTTTCTACATCTGGTGACGATTCACTTAACTGTTCTAAAGCTACATCATTGTAGGTGTACTTCATTTTGTTATCAAAGAGCTTTACAACTTTGTAATTGTTGTAAGTAGTGGCTTTCAAAGCGTATGCAGATTTAACTGGGCTAAAGCTGCCTAGTGCAGCTTCTAACCGCTGCTTTATCTTACCAATAGTTTTCCAACCATCGTTCTCTTCTAAATCTGTAGTATCTTCATCAGGATTGTTTGACTCTACAATGTCTTTGTAGGTAATTCCAGACTCCACAGTTTCTACGGTTGGGACAGTTGTAGTCCTAATGACACTTAACGTATTTTGTGAAAAACCTTTCTTTGCCCAAAATGACTCTTCATCAGTCAATGCGACTTTGCTAAAGTCATAACGAGCATCTTTGTTAGCAAATCGGTAAATTAAGTCGTAAGCAGAATCGGTGCTAAAGGTGGAGTAATAGTTAGGGAAGTCTTCGTCTTCAAAATTAAGAACACCTTTAGCAACTAAGAATGATACTGTGTCAGTGTCTTTCTCGGCTAAGCCGGACAGAGCATTGGCTCCATACTTGTATGTAATTATGTTTGCTTCTGTCTTTGTCATGTTTTTCTCAGTAAGCCGCATAAAGTCCTCAATGATTGAGAGTGCTTCCATCTCATCGATTTGTTCGTCTACAAAGTAATTGTACTTCTTATGTTTGAGCTTACACTTACTATTGTAGGTGAATGACTTGCCTAAAGCCTTGTTATTCTTACCAGCGTAGGCTACAGTTCCATCATTGTACCATGCCGGTTTGACTGATTTCTTTGAGAGCTTTCTGTATTCTGATACAAAAGTGTGGTTATTATCTTGAATTAATTCGGACTCATCTATCAAACCTTTGTCAAGCAACTTTGCTAAATACTGCTCATAGACATTAGGGGATACGTATGCCCAGTAGTCACCCTCTGCAAAAGAAGCAGTACCTTCTTTGCCTTTGTAATTAACAACATCGGAAACAACACTATTACTTCCATTAACTTTTCTCATGGATGGTAAATTAAAGACAACAGGCTTTGAATCTATTACACCATAAACAGCCTTGTACAAGGCTACATACAGGTCAGATTTCCTGTAAATCTTTGAAGTGTAGTTAGTGTCTGATGGCATAACTAAAGGATCTGTACTAAAGTTAATTTTACCATTCTTGTATCTAAAGTTCTCGAATCTTGAAATGATGTTATTACTAATCAAGTATGACGTTGTTGAATCAGTATCAATTAAGTTTTGCCTGGTGTCTTCAGTATTGTAATCCTCCACAGTTTTACTGCTTGGATTAATTTTACTTTTAATCTTATTGTACTTATCTTTTGTTAATTTGTAATCAGAATTCTGACACAAATTGTTAATCAAATGAATACCAGTTACAGACCTATATTTTGTGTCTTCGTTATCTTTATCTAAAGGTGAATCACTTTTATCACCTTTGTTGCCATTGCCTGTTATTTCGCTTATAATGTCTGAAGCCGATCCAGACGTAGCTGCGTATACCGTTTTGGGTACTGCTTGGCTAAAGCAGCTTAAGCTGGGGAGTTCTGGGCTAAAGCTGACAACACTTAATGCCACTACTGCTCCAGTCAAAATCTTTCTTTTAACATCAAGCATTTTTAATCATCACCCCCAACAACTTTCTTTGTAATTTTTAATGGGATTGGCATGTTATTGAATGCTTTCCGCATGTCACTATTTTCTTCTATTAGTTCTAAATTGTATGAAATGAAATCTTTACGCTGCATCACTCTGCCTAAGCTTTCTTTGTATTTAGCATCGATGGCTAAAACGATTTCAACACACTTAGTGTCGTGCTTTGCTAAAGATGCATTCTTATTAAGTTCAGCATGCGTGAATGCTAGGATAGTCTCACTTAGTTGTTCATCCATTTTTGTAATCCTGGCGAACTCTTGTTCAGACTCTCTTTTCACCATATTTTTATAGAACTTTGTTTGGTGCCATTGAGATACAAATCCTGCAATTACTTTATCTACTGGTTTTAACTCATTTAAGTTTACTTGCTTATCTGTATCTACAATGCTTCTTACTTTGACTCTAATTGTTATCACCTCCAAGTGAATCTTCAATGTAAACAATTAATTCTTTACGTAAACTCTTTAATTTAGTTTTAAATTAATTTTTATTGCCACCTCCAAATTTATATTTTGTATTGCCTGTTGAGAATGCATGCAGAGAACTTAATCCTTCTGAGGATTTCTCTACTTCATTAGCAGAAACTGCTGCAATACTTTTCTGTGTTATCACTGATTGCTTCTTTTCTCTCACAATGTCAGAAGTTTTCTTATTATGAAAGTATTGATAGAGATTAATTAAAAAGAAAGAAAGGTCAACACGCTTTGCATTGCTCGGTAACTTGTTAATTAAGTTTCCTAGGCTAAAGCGATCTACTTTTTTCAGAATTTCACTAACAGATGTAAACTCCATTACGTTAGAGGTCTGGGCTAAAGTGTCCACATTTCCCTCAATCTGAAAGAACATATTAATGTAAAACTCTTTTAGACCATTAATGAAATTTCTGATATCGTATTTATCGACTTCTTCCTTTAGATAACAATTTAAATCATAGATTGTACCTGTTGCTAAAACTTGGAAAAGTTCGAAGTAAACAGTATCATTAATCTGTTGAATGTGATCGAGCAATTCCTCTAATGTTTTAGTGTTCCTGCTTAAAAACTCAGTTGAAGTTACTATTTCACGTGGAATTCCCTTAGTGTAATTAAGTATTGCTAATTTAGCTTCTTCTTCCATCGAAATTCTGTTATCCTGCAAATACTTATCTAAAAGTAATCTTGACTCTTTGTCAGTTAATCTTTTAAATTGAAAAAGTACAGCACGACTTCTTAATTCCGGAATTAAATCATTTAATTTAGTTGTACACAGGATAATGTAAGTCTTGCTATCTAACCTGTCTATTTCCTCTAACAAAGAAGTTTGTAAAGCTGTAGACAATGCATGCGCCTCTTCTAAGATGTACACACAATTTCTTTCTGAAGACTGTAATGTGAAGATTTCTTTAATCATTCTATCAACATCTGTTTTTGTGTTTTCCCTGCCTAAATTGATTTTGGCCACTGTTGAAGATTTAGTGCCGCTTTTTATGGCATCTAAATTACTTTTGCAGGATGTACACTCTAAGCATGGAGAACCATTCATTGTGTGCTGGCAAGTCATGGCTAAAGCTGTGATTTCAGCACATGTAGATTTACCTGTACCACCAATGCCATGAAATATCGTAAAATGTGGCAATGTCCCTTGTGTAATACAAGTTTTTAAAATACTAATACAGTGTTGATTACCAATTAGTTGGTCAAATGTGTAAATTCTCACTGAATTAACTCCTTTCTTGTTCTTTTTACATTGTCTCTAAAAAGTATTGATTAATTATTAGTCAATCAATTCTTGTTGAATTTTTACTAAGATTTTATAAGTGAAATTTAAAAAATCTTAGTTAAATCACTGGATGTTTTAATTTCTTTATTAAAGTGTTGTAAAAGGTGTTGTAACCTTAAATTAATAATATTTTTGGCTAAAGCTAGTAAATCTTGGCTAAAGCTCTTAGTATTTTAACCAAAGCGACTTCATGTTAGAGCTATCTTGGCTAAAGTGGATTTCAAAAGAACACCCACAAAATGAAAAAAGGGTATCACCCTACTTGAGAGTGATACCCTTTGATTAGTCGATTTTGAAGAATTTTTTCTTGCTGCTTTGATTAGTTAAAAATGTCTAATAAGTTCTCCTGAATTTTAGAAATTGGTGAACCAACTCCCTGAATGATGTCACCACCAAGCAGTGCTGCTCTCAGGAAATCATCGTTAGACAGTGTAACCTTGGAAGAGCTGGTACGAGTTGTTTTTGTAGATTTATCTACTGCTGAGATAAACTTATCCTCGTCAATGTGGAAGCTGTCAAATACTTTCTTGAATTCTGGAATAGCAAAAGGTCCCTGCTCACGATCATCAAGTTTGTGGTAGATGAATGGGTATGTGAATACACCGGATTTTCCTTTACTAGCTTTCTTATCTCTCTTAGCAATTTTAACTTCTGTAAGATTCTTTGTCTTATCGTAGTATGTTGGAATTTCTCCGAATGTTGCTGGTCCTGCAGATTTTCCTTCAGCAAATACATCAGATGTAACTCCTGTTGCTGTACGAACAATGTTGTTTGTGCTGGATTCATTAAGCTGTGCTAAAATGGAACCATCATCATCGTTCTTAAGCATGGATTCAAAGTTGTAGTTAAGCTCAGCTGCATCTTTTGCAGAAAGGTTCTGGTATGTGATTGTTTCGTAAACCTTTGCTGGGAAATAGTTTCCAGGAATCAGTAAAGATTTTCTCACATCTTTGTTCTGAACTAATTTTGCTCTTACTTTAGGTTTAGAAGTTTCTTCATTTTTTCTAGCTGCTACGACTGTGTTAACAAGCTGTACTGTTGTTGCATTTGCACCCATGTTAACTTCATCTTCTTTAATCTTACCGTCATACCATGCACTAAGAACAATGTATGTCTCTTCGATTGGATGGTATTTGTACTGTAAGTCAGTGTGCTTCTCATCAAATTCGTATCTCTTTTCTGGATTAGAAAGGTCATTAAGATCGAAGCAGCCTCCGATAGGTGTAGCGATTACTGTTCCAATTACAGAACCAGGATTTGTATTTCTTAAGCACGCACTTGTACGTTTCTGAAAATACTTAGTAGGAACTTTCTTACCTGCATCATGTTCTGCTTTGATAGTTTCTGGTGCATCTGCTTTCAGAGCTGGTTTACCCTGAAGCATTTTAACTACCTGCTTTTTAGATACTTTAACTGTAGAATCTGTTTTTGTAACGTATGCAATTAATCTACCAAGTTTCTGGTTCTTACTGATTACAGAAGAACGGTCAGCTAATTCCTGTCCGGAAACTTTTGTTTTGATTTCTGCAATTTCCTTCTCTTTAGCTTCTCTGTTTTTCTGAGCTTCTGTTTTCTCTTTTGCATCTGCTGCAACTTCTACGGGTGATACTGCTGGTTTTGATTCATTTTTAATGTCTTTTAATGCGTTTTCTCCGAACTCATCTAATAAGCTCATGTTAGTTTCTGCCATAGTACTATTCTCCTTTACTTTGTTTTCTTCTGGAGCTTTTGCTCCTGTACTAGTATCTGGTTGCGTTGAAATCTTTTCGACAGTACAAATTTTTCCATCGATGATTTCAGTAAGAAAGTATTTTTTAGCTTCCCTATTCCAAACTCCCACATGAAGTCCACCATCACCTGAATAGATTTTCTTGGCTAAAGTGGGATCAGCTCCACGAACTGTTGCATACCACTGAGCACCGTCAATCACAACGAGTCCTTTAAAACTACATTTTTCATCCTCGTTCATTGCTTTGAACTCTGTTTGACTTGCCACACGTCCTGGATAACTGTCTAGGGAAATAGATTGTAGAGCAGATTTTAATGCTCCAATCTGTATGAGATCGTGTAAAGTAGTCACTCTCTCCATCTCCTTTCTTTAAAAATTTATAATGCAACACCAAATTGTTTTTGGTGTAACAATCGAAATTAAAATTAAAATTCTGATAGAATATCACGAATAATTTTCGCACTAGACTTTAGAATTTCCTCATTAAATTCTAAAGAATTTGAAATTTTAGACTCAATCTGAAAATCAATCACATCTGTTAATTCATCAGTGTCTTCTGAAATTGTGTATGCGAATTTTGAAATATCAGTGTGTCTACTGTTTACTACGACTAGCTTATCGGTGTCTACGCCTGCCTTGGCTAAAGCGTAGAGATTATCATCTTTTGTACCAACGCCACACGTGTTCCTGAAATACACAACAACTTCAATCTCGTCATTGAGTACGTGAAGTATTTCAACATCTTTTTCTCCAGGAAGAACAGCTTCGAAGGAATTTCCCTTCAAATCGGAAGCCTTTAGGGTTTCTTTAACTACTGTTCTAAACTCTACAATCTCGCCGGCTGACTTGCTGACAAAATTAAGAGAGTTAAGATTTGTTATGATTTGTACCATGTCTTCGAGAACACTATCGCCTGCTGAAATCACATCACAGTGATTTCCAACTCTAATTGCTACAGGTCTCAAAGAATCCAACGATGTTAAGGCTATTTGTCTTACTGCATTTGCAATAACATTGGCACAGCCTTTTCTTACCTTTTTACGCATAGTTTCCTCCATGAAATTCTATTAAATTGTCTATAGTTACTCCTTGTGCTAAATAGGATAAAATTGCTGTAGCTAAAATCCAGCTATTTATCTTATTTTTTATATCATCCATACTCAATACGTAATCAAGTATGAAAGAGTACTCACTGCTCTGAATTATCTGAAATAATTCGAGATCTGTTTTGGCATTAAGTAAACTTTCTAGAAAGTTTTTCACTTGGCTAAAGTCCTTGTACTCACTAATGTTACCAAGCAAAAACTTTAAATCAGTCTCACCTTCTGGATTGAGTGTTACACAAAGTTTCATATTTAGAGGATTTTTAATCAGAAAGTTCGCAATATCTTCATAGAAGTAATTTAGTACTTTTATTGCTTCATCCTCTAAAAAAATCTCACCTTTTAAAAATTTGTAAGTATTTAAATACGCAAAAATATTGCGACCAAAAAAGTCAGTCACAACATTACTGTGCAACTGACTTTTAACATACTCAATGAAATTGATTGTGAGATTGTTTGCTTTTACCTTAAACTTCTCTTGGTAAATTGAATTATCTCCTTTTGCGGAGATTACTATTAATTGATTCATTTTTTCAAATTTTAACAATTTCATTTCATCCATGTTAAATCTCCTTTGCTAAAGCTATTTACTAATCTCCTTTGCTAAAGCTCCATTAAACATCACGTAGGAATAAATCCTCTTCAAAAACATCCATGCTATTGATACTACATTCCTGACTCCTATCAACCTCAAAAGCACCAGTTAGTAAATCTTTGGAAGCCTTACGCAATAAATTAATATCGTCCTGGGCTAAAGTTAATTTACTATACTTCAAGCACCTAAGAGATTCATAGTCATTAAATAATGTAAGCATGTAGCACATTTCATTCGCATTAATTTCTTTTAGACATGTGCCGGTGATAGTAACACCTTCTGGACACTCCGCAGGGTATACAAGTTTTACTCGGTTAAAGACATCTAATCTTTCTTCATCGGTGAATAATCCTGACATTGCAGCGAAAATATTTACTAGTTTACTATTTGTGATAATATTGTAATCAAAACTTATTTCCTGTTTTCTTAAGAATTCTATGTACTTGTCATAGATTTGCTTTCCTTTAAGACCACACTGTAAGGTTAACGATGGTATCTTATCAGAGGTACATCCACAAAAAACTTTGTATGCAGAGATGGTATTGAAGTAAATTGTTACTCCTTTTTCAATAGCTTTTTCGAAATTAATCATGTATACGCTTGTTGTATTAGAACTAATACTTTTAAATACTACATTACGTTGTACATTATGTAGCAAGTCATGGTCATTTCCGCACATCTCAATTTCGAGGAAATTATTAACATTTTGCTGTACTGCCCATGCAATAATATCATCTGCTTCATAGCCATCGTACTTGTAGCAAGCAACGTTTGCTCTCTGTAACATTTCGTATGCCATTTCTAGCTGTGACTGTACTCTCTTATCATGCTTTCTGCCTGCCTTGTACCCATCTAATAAATCTTTTCTAAATGATCTGGAATCAAAAGCGACTATGACATGGGAAGTCTGGGCTAAAGCTGTGGTAACATACCGAAATAAATAATGTAGCCCACCTACAGGATACCCATAGTAACTTTTGTCTTTATGACGTTTTGAGCACATTCCTGTATAGACGCAGGCAGAAGCATCAATGATTACTAACTTATTAAACATTTTTTACCTCCTGTTTTTTAATAAAGAAAATGATAGGCGTTGAAACCTACCATTTCTATTGTGATATTAACTTATAAATATCAGTCCTCTAAAATAGTACCTATTGGTTTAATGGTACTAACTAAGTCTTTAATGTTATCAAGAACATTTTTAAACTCTAAAATCTCTTCATCAGTTTTTACGATGTAATAATTTGAAATAAAAGTCATGTTTCCAATTGAATCTTTAAATAAGTTCATTGAGAATAAATTAATACTACAAATTCCAATTTGATTAAGAGATTTAATAAATTTCTCCCACTCAGATCTAGTGTAGTTTAAATTAAAGATTTTATTTAGTCCAAGTATTCCAATGCAATCTACCACGTCGTAAATGTTAGAAAGTAAGTTAAAAGTCTCATCAACCAAATCATCTGGCTTTACAAAACCTAAAGAATAGATTTCAAGGAAAAATTGTTTTTTCTCTTGGCTAAAGCTATTGATTCTTTCAAGATAAATTTTATTGGACAAAGAAAGATTTCCGGATTTATACTGCTTTTTAGAAATCACTTCTGTCTTTAAAGAGTTCTCAAATTGCTTTAAATCTATTCTCATTTCTTTAAGAAGACTTGTTAAAAAACTTTCATTATTTTTGGATTTAATAATATCAAAACGTTCTTGCGTTGCCCAATACAACGATGTTGGTTTACGCATCATTAATTCACGAAAAGTTTTACCAAAAACTCTATTTTCGGTAATCTCTTTTACCTTCAAATGCGAAAGCAATTCAAGAATTGTTTCCTTAGAGGAGACAAAGAATTCAATCACTTTAAACTCTTCTTGGCTAAAGCTTACTGAATTTCCATTTACAATAAGATTTTCTGGAACTTTCTCATTTAGTAGGAATGACTTGGCTAAAGCCTTGTAGTCGCACCCTCCTGCACCAGTCATCAATTCTTTACTAACTTTTCTATAAATCTTAGTTAGATTTGAAAGATAGAAATCCTCATCTTTAATGATTTCTTTTATTTTATTAATTACTACTAATCTATTATTAATACAAACAGGGTCTTCAATTCCTGAGACTGGTTTAATTTCAAGATTAAAATCAGTTCCAGATTTATTATGTTTCTTTAATAAATAAATAACGCATCCTGTTGCCAAGCTCATGTAGAAGTCTTGCTCGTCAACTCCTTCTGCATAAAGTTTTCCATTAGCATACCGAATGCTTTTGTCAAAGTTTTCAATTGTAGGGAAATTATCAGGAGGAAAGTACTTTTTTGGAATTTTATCTACAGCACGTAATAAATAAATTAATTCTGCTTTTAAGTCAGTAATAATTTCTTTATTAGTACTAACAGCATTCAGCATTGGAAGAATACTTTCCATTCCATTCTGTTTGGTTGCAATTACAAGCATAGGTGCTGTAATGCCCCAAAAACTACCTAAACGCATACTAATCTCCTTTCATCATTTATTTGCTAAATTGATGCTGTAAAGTAAGTAACCACCTTTGTCACTTTTTTCTTCAGTTAATTGCTGAACTTCGAATGACTTGCCTAAATCTTTCTTAAGCTGTTTTGTAATAAGATCTTTAGGATTTGATTTTTTCTTTTCTTGTTTTTTCTTAACATACAATTCGGCTTTCATTACACCATCTTCGTAAGAAACGTTTTTAACATCTTTTCCGTATGGTGTCTTGGCTAAAGTGTTGTACATCTTAGCGTATGTAGCAGAAGTATTTAAGTTATTTGTGAATCCCTGATAATCTGATAAAACTGCATTAGAAGTATCAATCTGGTCAAGGATTTCTTCATTCTGTGAGCTAAGTGCTCCAATCTGCTGTGTGTATTTTGTAACAGACTGTGTGCTGTATGCAGTTGAACCAAGCATTCCTATCGCTAATGCTATTCCTATTACGTTTACAGCTGTTGTGACTTTGTTTGCAGCCTTCTTTTCTCTCTTCTCTTTCTTTTTCTTCTTCTTTTCTTCTTTAGGCTTCTTCGGTTGTTTCTTTTTCTTAGGAGTTTGATTAGCCTTCTCAAGAATCTCTTTTGAATTACTTTCTTTATCTTCTTCGGAATTCTTAGCTAAAGCTTCGGCAGCCTCAGTGTCCTCTGATTCCTCTTCAATTTCGTTCATTAAGTCTTCTTCGTAATCATTCTCGTAATCATCCTCACTATGTATTGGATTAGCGTTTATCAGTGTAATTCTATCCTGATTAAGCTCAAAGTAATGAGCAATCTTTAATTCAGAGTAGGCAAATGTTGAAAGTGCAGCTAACACCATAATTAAACTTTTGACTCTACTTTCATTATTATCCCTAACTGATTTCTCAAGATCTTCCTGAATCTTATTTACGTTTTTAAAGTATTTAAGATAACGTTCATCGTAGTAGGTTGTCATGTCAATAAAATCACTAACAGCAAACTTTTTATTACAGTTAATCAAGATTTTTTCAAGATTCTGATAACTATTGTAACTAATGTCTCTAATCTTATCTTTAAAAGTGATTACGCTGTAAGCATTGCCTAAAGTGTCAATCATACAGCAATCCTGCTTATTAAGTGAGACGTAGTAACCAAACTTGTCTAAAACTCTTACATTATTAACACCGGCTGTGTTAAGTAAATTAACAACTTTATTCACATCAAATTTACTAACGTAGCAATTGTGTTCTGAATCCCTGATGCTAAAGCTAAACACTTTGTAGCTTTCATTAAAGAATTGTTCGCTAAGAATTCCTTTTGTAATAACAATTGCTTCATCAACATTGTGTGCAGCAATCTTTGAATAGAGCTGGTCTAAAATGGATTCCGTGTACTCATACTCTTTGTAAAGAATGATACATCTATCCACAGTAATACACAGTTTTAATTCATTATCAAGCAATAAATATAATTTTTTCATTACTCATCACCTCCTATGAATTTCACTGATAAATCAATTTTCTTTCCAGCTTTATCGATACTCATTGAGGTGACGTTTAGCTTTAAAGCATTAATTGCGCTAACTGTTTTATCAACGTCATCGATCTTAAGTTTGTAATCAAGTAAATTAACATCTGACGTTAACTTGGCTAAGCCTTTGGGATTCTTGAAGGTCTTAACCAAAACGTTACCACTCTCGTCACTACTGTTGTAAGCATCTACGGATTCGATTTTTACACCTTTTATTTTTTGTAAATTCTTACTAACTTCTTTTAAATCGTAAGGACTGCTTTTAGTTTTTCTAATACTGTTGATGGTGTCTTTCTCAGCATCTATTTGTTCTTGAATGTTATCCAACTCACTTTGATTTTCACTATTACTTTTACGTAATTCAGAGCATTCTGTTTTTAAATGAGTCATTTCCTGCATTTTTGGTACACCAAATACTAAAGTGAAACAAAATGATACTGCAAAAATTCCAATGCCTAATTTTCTCATGAGATGTGCACCTCCTTTGCTAAAGCGGAGTAAAACATTAATACAAATACATGTGACTCGTTATCTAAACTTTTCACAGTATGTTCACCTCCACTCTGTTGGTGTCTTTGGAAATTGAAGCGTAAGACGACTCAATCTCCGGATCCATGTAATCTAAAGGTACATCTTCATTCATAAGTAAATCCTCAACATTTTTTATTACTTTACTGACAAGTCTCTCATTAATAGAACCGTCCAGCCGCGTATCTAAATTTATTAACGGTGCTAAATCTTCTTTGTTTGGTAAGTTACACAGCATAAGTTCATAGGAACTATCTACGGCTAAAGAGTAAGTAAGCATTGTACCTTTTAGCATACTTAGCATAACATTATGTCTGTTATTTTGTTTTTGTTCTTCCGTAGGAATACGGGAGGCCTGCTCTTCGAAGTCTGGTTCATCAAAAACATCAGCTTCTTTACGTTTTCTACCTAACATTTCACACTACCTCTCTTCTATGGTTATTTAATTTGGTCATTATAAAATATAATCAAGAGCGTTATAATCAAGAACACCTCTTTGAATACCATCAAACATAGTATCTTCTAAAGTATTCTTATTTTCCCTAACAACTTCTTTAATTATCTCTTCCATCTGCCAAGCATGGTCACATGCAAGCAAACGGCTTTTCAGCTTATCATCAAAACGAAGAAATTCAACGTAAGGTTGGTTAGCACCTATTACACTTCCAGTTTTATTGTGTCCTGAATGTTTTACAGTGCTTATGCATTTTTCACAACCTTTAGCAACCCAAACATTTTGAAGACCTCTCTCTTCGAGAAATGCTTTCTTGGCTAAATCCCTAATGCTTGACGTTGGATAAGCTTCTCTACAATTGGGACACATTACATCAAACATTTTTTGATTCATTACTCCATTTATCTGACTAATTACATCTTTATAGCTATCTCCATAGTACTCATTCAGTTTGTATGGTAAATGCCAGATTCTATCCATGTGTATTGTTGTAATAACGTGGATGGATGAATTAACTAAATCTTTTACCGCAAAAGCAACCTCTTTGCTTGGAATCTCATTTAGGAACGCAACGTTAACGTCCTGCTTCTTGGCTAAACGTACACAAGCTAAAAGATTGTTTTCATCGGCTAAGTAATCCACTTGGTTAAAGGGCATTAAGACTTCAATTGGTGAAGAGTAATCAATCATTTTAATAGGGTACTTAATCATTTCATTCGCTAAAGCAAATGCCGTTGTGTTTTTACCTGTTCTGATAGCACCTGTGATTAATGTGATTCCGCTTCTCTTCTTGCTTAACCACATTAAGAAATCCTGAGCTTCTTTGCTAAAGCCAAGTGAATCAATTGTGTAAGAGAAAGTCTTTTTCTCCTGTATTCTGATTACGCACTGTAAACCATCTTTTACTTTATTGGCAGCTATTCGTAATTCAACATTACCATTATCAAGAATATCGCTGCTATTAGCTGTGATTCCATCTGGAAGAGATAAGTCTAAGCTATTTGCGGAGGTCTTAGTTTCGACTAATGTAGAAATGATTGAATGATTTAATTCCTTGTCTAAAGTGAATAAATCTAAATCATATAAATCTCCATTAACCCTGTACTGTATGGGATACTCAGCTCTCATGTTTCTGTGAATAACTCCAAAATGTAAATCTGTACCATTCAATTTAATAACTTCAATCAGAATTCTCTTAAACAGAATCATAGGGTCATATTTTGGTCTGTACCCATACTCAGACAATTCTCTAAAATTAACATCAGTGATGTTAACAATTTCGATTTCTTTAAACTGCTTTAAATCTAATTCAAGGTTTGTCTGGTCTAAAGTTTGGAAAACACTCTTTATAACTTTTACAGACTTACTGTCAATGTGGTCAAGTAGAATTCCATAACGACCTTCAATTGTTAAGAACTCTTCTTTGCGATTAACACTTTTCACATTTTCAAAGATAAGTTCTGGGAATTCAAACTTCAAATGTTTCAGTATTTCATTGCGTGACATAAACTTATAAATCTCTAAATCTGTGATTAATTCTGTATTATCAGAATAAATCTTTGATTCAAAGATTTTAACTACTTCTTTTTGTAATCCAAAATCCCTTACATTTAATAATGCATCAAGATTTCTTGTCTGACCTCTCTTTTCATCAACTTTTTCTAATTTTATCAATTTTATTCACTCCTTCCTGTGTAAATTAAATCATGTACTTTAAGGAGTTCCTTTTTGAGAATAAAAATAATACTCTTAGCTAAGGTGTAACTACTAGCATCTAGTTCAGGTAAATTATTGCTAGTCTTTTCTAATGTGTCATTAATAGAGTCTAATAAGTTTTCGTATAGTTCTAATGATGGTAAAGACTTAGCTAACGGTGCACTATCTTTAATCCGATAATTCATCTTTGCTAAAGCTGCCTTATTATTCAAATCATTTTGTACATACTGAATACTTAAATGAACTCTTCTAAGTGTGGCATAGAGTTTATTGTACTCTTCATAATCCTGATAGATTTCATCATCTTCAATTGTTCTTTTTAAACTGTCCATCATGTGAAAAGATTCAAAAACATTAAGAAAGTATGGATTAATTGGTTGTATGTATTCTAGACGGTTGAAGTCATCTAAAAGCTTAACTAAATCTGATTTAGTCATACTACCATCCTCAACGTTTTTTAACTTACTTTCACTTTGCTTACCAACTACAATCGATCTATAAGGGTCATAGTTGTACTTTAGGATAGAACCAAAGATACCTCTATTAATTTCCAAATCCGTATAAACATCAGCGTCTGGTAAAAATGAAAATTCTAGATTTCCAAAATCTTGGCTAAAGATATCTTCAAGTCCTGTTGTATCCTGTAATGCAAATAAAAACTTCTTAGGTCTATCATAACACTCTGACAACATACCACATGTTTTTATAAAAAATTCTAAAGGTTGTGTATTACTAGGTAATCTAGTATTTACATAAGCAAACCCAAGAATGTCATCGATATTAGTTTTAAGTAGACCTTTTAAAGCATTTGTTACGTTACCATAACCCTGCAATTTAAAATCATAATGTAAAGCTTCTTTATACAATGATTTTAAAAAGGTAGGGCTAATAACATAAATTATTTTCAAGTTATCACCTCTTTCTGAAGTCATTAAAGTGCAGGCACTCTCTGTTGTTAAATGCAAAATACACCGCTTCGCCATTAACTTGGCTAAAGTTGTTAAATGCAAATATACCGCTTCGCCATTAACTTGGCTAAAGCGGTATACTCTATTACATTTTTATAGCTATTGCCCTTAATGAGTTATTTCTTATTGGCTGTAATAGAATAGTATCACCAACATTAAGAGCAAAGGATGACTGTATAGTGCAGCCATCCCAATTATATAAATAATAATATTTAGCTTTGCCTCCTGTCATATTGACAGAAAATACTTTTCTTAAATAAACCAACGGAATGTCTTGTCCAGCAAACTCATTGTACAACGCCATATCCCTTAATAACTTTGTATCTGCTTTAGCATAGTTGTAATCAAAGATAATTGGTTTATTCTGTAATTCTGCAATTGGGAAATCACTGTCTAATCTTTTAAAATTATGTAAAAAAGATTCAAATTCCAAGTAAGGTATTTTAATACCAAATGCAGCTCCATGTCCTCCTGCACTACAAAACTGTTTAAAGATTTGTAGATAATTTCTACCTGAAATATCTCTGAAAGAACCTTTATAATAATTTACCATTGGACAATAAACAACTGCAGGTTTACCACACCTATCCGACAATTTATTTGCAATCAAACCGGTATAGTTATACAACTTATTTTCGTAAATCTTGAAATAGTCACTAACACTTTTCAAGTCTGCTAAAATAAAATTATTCAATTCAATATAATCTATTGTGTCTGCTACGGCTAAAACCATGTTTCGATTAGATGTGTAAATGTCTTCGATTGTCTCAAGGCATCGTGCTTTGTCGGCCGCTTCTATATCTTCGTTAAAAAAGCAATCATTAATGTATTCGAACTTTTCTGTTCTAAAGATTGAATTTATTTTAGGTATTAATCGAAATTGAATAAACCTTGAATAGAAGTATGAATTAGCATGCATGAACATTTGTATTTTTGTTGGTAGCTCATCTCTGTTAAATGTTTGTGCCAAAAAATAGATTGAACGATTTATGTCATTTCCCATATTCATGCTATCTGCATAAAGAGCGACAGTAGCGTAAGCAGCAAGTGATTTTAAATCTTTATTGATGCTCTTTGCAAATGTGTCAAAGACACAAAAGGTTAAAGCCCCTGCGGAAAGTTCATAAACCTTTTTTCCTTCTTTTTGATTCTCTATTGTTGTATTAATTATAGCAACTGGGCTAAAGTCCTGCTCAGCATAGTAATCTTTACCGACTTGGCTAAAGTCCTGATAATCATAAATAGTATTGTGATGATCCAGTACTATTACCTTAATACCATAGGAAACAATCGTTTCCAGCTTATCCAGTTCTGAAGAACCAGTGTCACAAATAATACAATAATCTGGCATAGCTTGTATGCACTCTATTACGGCCAATTCGTCTAGCATGTGAGTTCTCTTTTTGTACCTATATACAACAACATTATCACATCCTAAAGCTATGAGAGAATCGTGTGCAGTTAAGACACTAAACAAACCGTCTGGATCGTAATCTCCGTAGATAAAAACTTTTCTATTATTTTTTACAATATCTAATAAAAAAGAATTAACCCTTTCAGTTCCATAAAATACCAATTCATGATAAACTGAAGTTCGTAAAAGTGCATGATTATTCATTTCATACACCGTACTATAAAAATCTTTACTCATTGTTATAATCTCCAAAAAGCCTTGAAATGTAAGAATCACTACTCTTAAATTTTTTCTTGTCTTTGTTTAAGTTTTCTAAATGCATTTTTGGTAAATCAGTAGCAGGAATACTAACCTGTTTTGTGATTTCCTGCATTGTCTCACCAAGTTGAACATTTGTAACGTCCTTAATTTCTTCCTCAATTTCTTCCTTATAGTCACGATTTGTTTTAGCATTTTCAATTTCATTCGTTGCATGATTAGATGTTAAATTATTTAAAACACCATTCATTTTAAAATTACCATCATCATCCAAATAGAAAGTAACGTCATCGTCGTCCTCATCGAAATCAAATTGCTGTTCTGTCTTTGCTAAAGTGGAATCAGCGACTTCTTCTGAAGTTGATTGATTGTGTGTTACATTTGCTATGGAACTATCGGTTTGTGTATTTTCATCTGTTGGAAGTGAAACAATAATATCCTTTGTTTCTGCTTCGTCTTTGCTAAAGAGATCCATCTCTGCTAATGGAGAATCTACTTTAACGGCAACTCCTTTTCTACTATTCTTTGCTTGAATGCTGGCATCCACTTCACCTGTACTCTTTGCTAAATCGGAATTATCGGATTCCATCCCAATGCGAACATCTTTCATGAAAATACTAGGATTTTCTTCATTGTAGTAAATTGTTAAATTATCTCTTGCACGAGTTATTGCTACGTAAAATAAACGTCTTTCAGCTTCTTTTAATGAAAGATTGGTCTTCTTTGGATACTCTTTACTATCAATTAAAGAAAAGTTAGGGAATAAATCATCGTCCATATTAATGATAATAACGTTATCAAACTCTAATCCTTTCAAGCCATGTAAGGTCGATACTGCCAAACCAGTTTGCATTTCTGCATAACGTTTTAATAACTCCTTACGTCTTGAAATCTCCTCTAAAAACTCTGGATAGGTTAAATCTGAGTTAAAGAGTTCATAAATAAAAGTTTCGAACAAATCATCGATTGGATTATTATTGATTTTCTTTTTAAATTTCCAGAAGTAAATTTTAACATAATGAAAAAGTCTTTTGAAATAACTTTTCATTGGTGCTGTTTCAATATTATCTGAAATATTAGATAAATCCTGCATTACAGTAGCAAAGTTAATGTAGGAATAAAACTTACCATAATCAATTTTTTGGAAAATATTTCTTTGATATTTTGGACCGAAAGAAAAAGTTCTTGGGTCATAATCCAGCAGTTTGTAATTTTCAGCTTTCTTGATAGGTAGTACTTTGTATAAATTCAATAAGCATAAGCTATCGCCTGGCATCATCATTAAATCAAGTACATTGAATAAATGTTTATATAGTTCGTGGCTAAAGGGTTGGTAACCGCTTATAACATAGAATGGAATATCTGCATTGGCTAAATAGTCAATGAAAATGGCTGATGTATCCTTTTCTCTGTAAGCTATTACTGTACTTGCTAAGGTGGTTTGTTCCATCTTTTTAATTCTATTAAGTAAATTAAAGTACTCTCCCTGCTGCTTTGTATATTTAATTAATTCTACATTACCACCTTTTTTAACACTTTGGATTTCTTTGCTAAAGCGTAATGAATTTTTATTTATTACGCTTTTGGCCACATTAAGAATGTTTTCTCTACATCTTCGATTGCGTGTAAGCAAGAAGGTTTCTGCGTCGCTAAAGCGTTCTTTAAACTGTAACGTGTCATAAATGTCTGCTCCACGAAAGCTGTAAATATTTTGATCCTCGTCACCTATACAAAGTAAAGGAATGTCATCCCCAGAAATTAAGTGCAGAATCTTCCACATTATTGGTGTAAAATCCTGCACTTCATCTGCAACAATGTAATCATAGTAACTTCTTATTTCATTCAGAATGTCCTCATTCGTTCGAATTAAATCGTAAAAGCTAAGAAGCATATCCGTAAAATCGTATAACCTTTTATTTTTCTTTAGAGAATTAAAAAGTGTAAAAACTAATTTTACGAAAGGAATACTTTGTCCAACGTCAATAAATTTATCAGTCTCAGTTAACTGTGCTAAATCAAGCATTGTTTCTCTTTGGTAATTATAGAGCTGTACAAAATTATCCACTGCACTTACTACTGAAGAGTCAATGTTGAATTTTTTGCAAGCAACATTAATAGCTGTTGTCATCATGCTTTCAATTCCGGATTCTGTAACTAATCTAAAGTTAAGAAATCCCATTTGCATGGCATAGGTGTTTCCCCATAAGTTACAGAAAGCATGCATTGTCAGTGCATTAATGTTTGGATCAAGATTAGTAGAAGGGTTCGTGGCTAAATTGATTTTGGTTACAAATGTTCTTTGTTTTTCTAACATATCTTTACGATTGTGCTTATTATAAACCAAGCAAAGAACATTTCTACCATCTATCTTTTGTGCCGGATTTATGGCTGATTTTCTCCATAACTTTTCTAACACTATCTTAATCTGTGAAAACGTTGTTTTACCGCCACCTGCTGTTGCCAAGCACAGTTGTGCATGATTTTCAGAAAGTAAACACAGTAATGCATCATTACTTAAAGTAAAACCAAGTATCTCATAGACCATTTTAATTATCTCTAATCTAACTTTTTTATCAGGTAATCCTGATTTATTTTTTACCAGGGCTAAAACTTCCTGCTCGCTTAGGGAATCAATGTTACTAGGTGTTAATGCTTTGAAACGTACTGGTTGTGTTTTTGTTGTTTCAACAATATCATCGTTCTTAATCATCATTGTCCCCCTTATACTTAATTAAATTAGGTCTCAATGCTATTTGAGTCGTTACATAAGGGTGCGGGCCTCCGAAGAAAGTTAAATAGCTTTCTTTTCGTAATGCGTCTGTATCAAATGTTCTGAGTAAACTGTTATAATAAAAGCTATCACCAGTTCTTGAATTTTTTCTAAACTGTCTTGCTGACTCACACCAAATGCCTAATTCGTCAATAGTTGCAAATACAGATTTATTACCTACATGCTTTAAATCAGGTATCTGTGTTACAATAAAATACTCGTATAAAATACTTACGAAAATAATTCCATCAGCGTAATCACTTAACTTGAAATCGAGATTACTAAGTGAGAATTTAGCACCACTATTTGCCAAATAATTTAAAGTATTTTTCCAGTCTAAATCGGTGAAAATACTCTGTAATTTATTGATTGACATTTCACTTCCAGAAAAAGAATTACTTAAATCAATTCTAAACGGTTCATAGTTTTCATCCATTGGATAAAGGATAAAAGGAAGTTTTCTAGAAATTGAAGAAATAAATCCAATGTATGTATTTCCTTCATACTCGTATAAAAGTAAATTTCCTTGATGGATTATTTCTGATGGTGTAATTCCTTTGTTCTTTAAATTACTATGAAATTGCTTGACTAAATCGGAAAGTGAATTAATTACTTTTTTAGCATCTTCCTTGCTTTCAGCATCTAAGCTAAAATAATCATGAAAATCCAAAGGTTTTATGGAATAGTAGTCGTAATTAACCTCTTCGACGTTTGTACTTAACCAATGTTTTGTTGCAGGGTCGTATTTAACATTAATAATGGTAACTTCATACTTGTAATCTCTTTTAAAATCGGGATCAACTCTCTTAAGCTTATCATAATCAATTACGCAATAATAACCCATTTCATCGGAATAATAAGTCGTAACATCAGGAAATTTATCTAACATTTCTAAATAATCTTTAGCATACATGTTATCCTGTGCTAAAAGCCATGATGTACTGGAAGCAATATCATCACCATTATTTGCGGTTTTAACGCAGCTACAACGATACTTTGTTGTCAGCAAAGAATAGAACGAAGCATAAATATGATCCATATTACTAATTACCGTTTCAATATCCTTGACAGCATTTAACTTAACACTATGATCGATTTTATAGTAAAATACCAGATTATAGCCTTGCTTATTACACTGAGATTTCTTTCTTAATAAATCATAAAGTAATCTACGTGCGCCTACAGCATTGTCAATACTATTTGTATTTTTGATACAATTCTCATAAATTGGTTTATACAAATTTAAAAATTTACACCTTCTTAAAGACCGCTTATAAAAATTAATATCAATGTTTTTAGTAGAATTAATACCGCTTTCCTGTATTATGTGTAGATCTCTATTAAGAAATATTACTTGTTTGAAAGTTCTTTCAATCTCTTCTACAATTTTATTACAATTGTACAAATTCTTATTTCTTAAATTATTATCTACGATACAGCATGCACATTCTCGGCTAAAGTCAATACCAACTCCCATTTTCTTATCCTGGGCTAAAGTTGATTTAAGAGTTCCCTTTAAACTATCGTAGTTATTACACAGATTTTCAGTGTACATATTATCTAGCACAACATAATTTATTGTTGGTTCAACATACTCTTTTGGATTATTTATTCCTTCAAAATAAATACCAAGTGCATTAAACTGTTTGATGCGAGCCACCGAATGCTTACTAAAGCCTCGATTACTGTCAAACTTCAATTTTAAATCTGTAATAACTTTTGCACAATTTTGTAAAACGTACACATCTCCAAATTTTTGTAATTTAAAGAACTCAAATAAAGTTCTAGCAAAATTGTTAATTAATTCATCATAACAGCTAGCCTCCTCTCCATTGAAAATCTTAGATACAGTGCTGTAATCAATCTTTACCATTTCCAACACTCCTTTTTATTATTTTTAAAAGAATTAATAATCTTTGACAATTAAAAATTCTGTTAGCAATCGTTTTCAATCGTTTGCAATTGTTTTCACACTTTTACATTTCTTTTCAGAACTTATCACTTCTTTACACTTCTTTACACAACTTATCACACTTTTACATTTCTTTACACAACTTATCACTTCTTTTCATTTCTTTACACTCCTTTCCAATCAGCAAACTTGGCTAAAGCTGGATTACACTTTCATTTGAAGTTTGTAATAATCCAGCTTTAGCCAATTAGATTTGTTATTTTAAAACTTTTATTAATTTTTCACTTATACTATTTTTTATAATCATAATTTGAGAAAATACAGTTAAATTGATTTAATGTTTGCAAAATCAATAATCAGTGATGCTATCTATTACAACACTCTGTGTAATGCTATCTTTATGAAAATAAATTTCTCTGTGCGGAATATTTTCGTAAAGACTACTATTCTGTGACACTAAAATAACTTGTATTCCGTTCTCTGCAATATTTTGTATGATTGGTCCCATCTTTTGCGTATTATCAGCCGATGCTGCTCCAAAAGCTTCGTCAATAAACATTGTATCGCTACCCAAAGCTGTTGTTACCCCTTTGACTGCAGCAAAGCTTATTAAGTACTGACACATCTTTCCTTCTTGTACAAAGGGCATTCTTTCATTGCCATCTCTGTCATACAAAATTAATTGTGCATAATTTTTACCTCTTACCACATCGCAATCTATCTTGGCAATAAATTGTTCATTCGGAAAGATCTCGGCTAAAGCTTCTGTAATACTTTGATTAAGATAACCAAGTCTACGTTTTTTGAAGTTTGTTTCCTCAATGTTAACCACTCTTAAAAGAAAGTTTAAATTTTTAACATAGTTTTCCACATCATCAAGAAGTAAATTAACATGTTGCAATCGCTTTCTTAAAATTGTAATCTTATCATTCATCTCTTTAGCTTTTTCGTAATCAAGCTTAAGCCGGTCTAAATACATTTCGTAAAGTTTTTTATTATTTCTGAAATCTGTCATTCTTCATCCTTCATCTCCCTGAATTCGTCATTGTGAGTGATTGTTCTTTGCTAAAGTAATTGCTCTTTGCTAAAGTAATGCAGAAGACATTACTCTCCATTCTTCATTCTTTTGAGCATTATTAACATCATTAGCATTATTAGCATTACTAACATCATTAGCATCACTAACATCATTTAGAATACAATTAACAAATTCTTTATTCGTATTTGTGTAAAAGTTCTTTTCTTTGCTAAAGTGGCTCCTTTGGTTTCCATTGAGAAAAGAACTTCTCGCACAATACTTTCTGGTATTGAAACAGTATAATCGGCGTTAGGTACTCCTTTTAGATCACTAACTTCGATTGGTACTTCATAAGAAATTGTTCCTAAATTAAAATGGGACGTTCTGTTTTGAAGATTAAGTTTAATGTTAGAATTGTCTGAGTGCATTTTATTTAAAAAGTACTTTAAATCTGTCAACCCAATGCCACACACAATTGAAGCTTTCTGTTCAGTAAATAGAGTGTATTCACTGTTGCTAAAGCTTTTGCATTTATTTACGATTACAGTTAAACCGTTCTTTTGTGCAATTAAAAAGTTATCAACGTTGTAAACAATTTCAGAACATCTTTTTAATAAACTGTATGCAAACTGTGTTACTGCAAATTTATAATTACTGCTTACCTCTTTGTAAACTCTCCCATTAGTGGCTACAATCATTGCTACCCCGTCGGAGACATTTAAGATTGATTTGGTAGTTCTCATTAATTTCTCTAAAGATTCGAACTGTGCTAAATCTATCTGAGCTTCGTCTGAAAGATTTCTAATCACTTCCATTTTAAATTTATAATCGTTAACCGGAAAATCCTGCTTTAGAAACTTTGCTGTACAGTAACAATTTTCATGTTCATCGAGTAACTTCATTTCAACAATTCCGTCCGAAATTCTCAATTCAATAGAACCTGATCGTATCAACTTGGCTAAGATGACCTTTGGAATTCTAACGTGGCAGTCAGACTCCGTTGTTATTGTCTTTAGGTCAAGGACATTAAATACCTCAGCCTGATTAATTAATAAATGTGAATTTCCTTTACCAATGATTGCATTAACATAATCTGTATCTGCAGCAGCAAGGAAAGTATTTAATAAAGCTACATCCAGAATAAAAATCTTATACATATCTACCACCCATCACTTACCACTTACTTCGCACTACTTACTTCCTACTTCTTACTTCCTACTTCTTACTACCTACATTAATCAAGACCAAGCTGTTTTCTCACATTTTCATCAATCTTTATGTAAGCATCGTTTAATGTTTGCTGTTTCTTGGCTAAATACTCTGCATCCGTTGTCAATGCTTCAATGTCTACATTTAATAACTCTTCCACATCAATTCCGAATTCATTTAAAATCTGTATATGTTCTTCAGTAACCTGCTGAAGTGTTTCTTGAATCTCTTTGGCAGCAATTTTATTATTTTTTACTGCTTCATTGTAAGCTCCAAGTTTTAAGTTTAATTTATCCCTAAGTCCTGCCAAACCTGCTGTGTTTGCTACCTTGTTTGCTGCTGTGTTTGTTCCTTCCATCATTGTTTAAGTCTCCTTTCAAACTATAATAGTATTCTGTTCCTCTTTAACTTTTCTATCTTTTCTTGTAAGCTTTCTCCGATTTGATCTATATTTGAATTTTGTAAATCTAAAAGAATTTTAGTTACTTCTGGATTAGTAGAAACTTGTTCGTACACATTTTGAACTGGATTATCAGAGGAGGCCTTGTAATCTTTCAATTTTTTGAATTCTTTTACTTCTTTTCTCTTTTCTTGATTCTCTTTTACAATCTCTTCTCTAATACACTTAGAACGTGGTAATAAATTAAATTTATTGTCTTCCACTTGGCTAAAGCAGCCATTCTCCACAAGAACTGCAGGGATATTTCTTTCTAAAAAGTTATCCTGTATTTCGCTATGATTAGTACGTCCCAGACTTCCTAAATAGTATAAGGTAGTTTCATCACCAGTGTTTTCATCTTCCATCTCAAATTTTCCATACATTTTGTGCATATGTCCAAGAAAGCAATAATCATATCCTCGGAAAACATTATCCTTGTCCAAATTAATTACGTCATTTGCAAAAATATCCATATCAAAACGTTTCTTCATCCAACTAAGAATTTCACTGCAAACAACTTCTTGATGGAACAAACCAATATTTACTTTTCCTTCCTGGGTTAAACCTATGCCGCACCCATAATGATTAAAGTTAAAAAGCACCTCCCCATCTTTCAGAATATCAACAATATTGATAATCTGCATACGTCCTTTTGGTCTGGTTACTCTGTCATTAACACGCTCTAATCTAGTAGAGTTAGCTTGGCTAAAGAGAGTGTAAAAGGGATTATTACGATAATAAGTTAATTCGTGATTACCTACTACGGTGTACATTCCGCTTACCTGCTGCGATAGATAGATAAGTAAATTATTACCATCAATCGATGCAGATGGATCTGTATAACCTCTGTGGTAAATGTCACCCAAGAAAAGTAAAATAACCTCGTAACCCCTGCTTTTGTAGTTTTCTATAAAACCAAACAAAGCATCGTTTACAACTTTCATCTCTTTGCTATAATCAATACGATTTGAGACTAAAATTTTATCAATAATATGTAAATCAGTTACAATCAGATAGGCTCGTTTCATTCCTGTTAACCTCCTCATTGCTTAAAACACCATGGAAGCACTCTTGCCCATTGTACAATACTTTACCAAAACGAGGGCATTCTAGAATAGTTCCCTGCTCTGTAATTGTATTTCGCAATTCCTTGATTTCTTTATCAAGATTTCTAATTGTTTCATTACCATTTACTATACAATTAAATTTCTTGGCTAAAGTGGAAAGTAACTCTAATGTGTCAAGATTGCTCTCTGTTTTATCAAGCCTGTTAACGATTTTAAGTTTATCCAAATCTCTCAAGTATTGCTGGAGTAACTCTAACGCCTTTACTTCAAATTTCACTTTGCTAAAGTCGTCTTCGATAGTTATGATTTTTTGAACTTTATCAAACAGTTCTCCAACAATTTTTAGCGTTTGATAATTTTTCGATGCCATTTGTAGATTTGTTTTATCAACTACTTTAAGCTGTTTTAAAGCTGCGGAATAGTCTTTTAAAAACTTCATGCAATCTATTTCTTGAGTAAGTTTTCCGTAATCCACTTGCTGTACAGGTTTGAACTTAGCTAAAGCATTACCATAAGCAATCGCCCAGTCCATTGTTTTAATTTGCTCTTGCTTTACTTTCTCTCGGAAAGTAATGGACTTGGCTAAAGTGATTGCGTTAGCAAGAACTTTTAGTAATTCAAGTTGCTTAAGTAATTTTGGATAGTCAAGATGTTCTACCCAATTGTTTTGAATCTTGCCATACAATGTATCAATCTGATCCAATGTTTCCATTAGCTCCATCAAAAGCTCTGTCCTGTTGATTCGTGCTTTAATCTTATTTACATCTTTGTATTCTGTGTTTTCTAGTAAACTTTCAATATCTAACGATTGAAAACGTAAGTCACTCTCTTTTACTTTGAAGTCTTCCAAATTGAGTTGTATTTTTGTTTTCAATTCATTTAATGATTCATCTTCAGTAAGTAATTTAATTAATTCATAGTTCTCATGTACATTTGAATCAACTAACAATAACGATTGATCCATGTCAATTATGTTTGCCACAAACTTATCTGAATTATGAATAACTCCCAACTTCGTTATCATCTCATGCGGAGGTTCTTCGTATTTTTCAAAGTTCTTTCCATCTGTAGCGTAAAGATACATTACCCTTGTTGGGTAAACTGCACAAATACCGATACTTCCATCTGTAAATGCATAAAGTATATTTGCACTATCGCACCCATTTCTAATTAATTTTTTCCGTTCTTTAGGTGTGAAATATCCTGGACATGCTGTTATTTTTAACATTTTAAAAAGTACACTTTTACCGCTATTATTATCTGCTCTTAAAACATTAATTCTATCCTGGGCTAAAGGTATTAAGCCATCAGCCCAGGACTGGCAATTAATGAGTTTAACGGAATGTATCAAAATGTTTACCTCCTTGTTAAAAGTCTTGGCTAAAGTGAATTAACCAAAATCCATTAATTTTAAGTTATGCCCTAGTAATGTAAAAAGGCGTACAGCAGTTAAACTGTACGCCTTTGCGTTTATGTTATTGTACTAAGCCTGTTGCTAAATTAGTCAACTTTTACTTCGGCTGTTTCGATTTCATCTAATGCAGAATCAATTTCATCGCTAAGTCTTCCTGCAATGTCAAACTGTTTTGCAACATCCTGTGCTGCCACTGCATCAAGATTACCTTTTGCCTTGTCAGAAATACCGCAATCAATCTCTGCTTTGAGTTCATCGTACTTTTCACCAAGTGCAAGCATTAAGAAATCCTTGTTGCTTTCAATCACTTTCTGTGTGAGGAAAGGATTATTAATGTCAATCAGAGAACCACACGCTTCGAGCAACTTTGACTCTACGCTAGAGTCATACTTAGAAACGTAGCTACTTCTGAATACTGTTTCTTCAAGGTTTTCAAAGTTATCTAAGTAGTCGATAGTTGCTGCCTTAAAGTTGTCGTATCCTTCCATTTCATTAAGGGATACCATTTCCTTTTCGTAAGCAGTTCTCTTACCTAACTCTGTAGGTGTTTCAGCATCAGCTGGACAAGACATGTCTACAACAAAGTATTCTGGATACTTGTCGATTGCAGAGTAATCTCCATCGATGAACTTGTCTAAAACATCTGAAATCATTCTATTAATTCTAACGAGAACAGTCTGCTTGTCAACCCAAGTCTTGTCACTCGTTGCTAAACACTTTGAATCGTCCAGATTAAATTTCTGGTCTAAAGGAATCTCAAAAGCCTGAATGAAGTTGATTGGCTTTAAATCCGAAATTGGCACTTTGTTAAAGATTGCCTGACGGTACTCCTGCTGCTGCTTTTCATCGTGTTTAATTTCTTTCTTATTAAGTCTATCATTGTAATCAGCTAACTCTTCGTATGCCATTTCAATGAAGAATTTGTGTGCCTGAAGAATCCGCGGTACTTCTCCAATGTACTGTCCAGTAATAGGATCACTTTTAACGTTTACTGTGTAATCTCTTCCAAACGAATTATTACACATTGATGGGATTGTTACATGTACAGCAGGAATACTAAAAATTCGTGCTGTAAGATAGCAACTAAAGATTTCGTAATCCTCTTTTGTTACAACATCCGGATTTGATGCATCCCACTCTGTAACACCTGCATGCTGCATTAAAGCCTGCTTAGCATCATCACTTACTGCTGCATAGCTCTTAGCTAATTTAATTACTGATTCAACAGAAAATGGTGGTCTCCACTTTGAACCTGGGTTAAAGGTATCATCCTCTTTACCTGTCTGTGGATTAAAAGGAATTGCAATTTCCTTTACGAAGCACAGCTTAGATTTCTTTCTCTTTTCTTTCTTAAGGTGATTAAAACGTCTAGGCTGAAATTTCTTCTGCTTCTCTTCATTTCTCATGTTTAATTTAGAAACACCATTGTCTCCTGCTGTCTCCATTTTCTTCTGGAGTTCCTTAAAGTTAATACTCATGTCTCATTGTCCTTTCTTTTTTGATTTTACTAAATTTTTCTTCACAAATGGATCTCTTCAATCCATTAATTTTTTATAATGAAGGAAACTGAGCTAAATGGGTTTACAACTTTAAACAAAGATTAACAATGTACATTAAAATAAATTCATTGCTAATTCTTTCTTTTGTATTATGTTATCTAACATAGCTAAATAATTGTCTTTGTAAGAAGTTTTAAGTAAATCATCGACATCTTTAGTATACTTCTGTTTAACACAAACAACATTGTTTAACTTCTTGGTTAAAAAGCGAGCAAGTCTTAACCCCGCTTCATCGTTGTCATGTGCAAGAATAATCCTATCAATAAAAGTAAGCTGGGCTAAAACTTGTTCATTAACATTTGAACCTAATAAAGCCGCTGCCAGATAGCCATAGGAGCTTAAAGAAAGACAATCGAATAAACCGTCAGTAATAATGAGATATCCCTGGGCTAAAGCTTTTTTATAAACTCCGTCCAGACAGTACAAATAATTACCTTTAATGAAAAGATCTTTATTTGAGTATCCATAATAGTTTAAACTCTTATCACCTGTTTCTTTTGCTTGTAAGTAATTATGTGGATTATAGCCTGCCAGACCGACAACATTACCTGCCAAATCTGTGATTGGAAAAACCAAATTATTTAGCCATCGGCATGTACCATCAATTAAGTAGCAATCATACTGACTGTTTTTTAGTATTTCACCAAACATAACAATCATGTAATCATCGTTTGGAACATAGAAAGCATTGGCACGGTGTACTATTTCGGAATCCATTCCCCTAACATCTTTACAGATTATATTAATAAACTCATCTTGAGCTTTACTATCAATCTCTCTTATTTTTTGAATTCCTTTTTTTATTACTTGGCTAAAGAGTCCGAAATCTTTCATTCAATCACCTCTTTTAGTCATTCCAAATTATATTTGTAATCTTACTGACAGATACTTCGTAAGTTGTTTTGGTTAATTCTTTCTTATCTACTCTCTTAATGTAATTACGGCTTTGTAATCTACCAGTAATTTCAATTGTAGTTCCTGCTGGAATGTCTGCTATTTGGTTAGCATTCTTTTGCCAGAAAATGCACGGAACGTATGAAATGTTTTCCATACAAGATACACGTAGTATTATCGTGGCTAAAGCTAGATTAGCTGCGGTGATTCTGAAAGTAGGTTTTTTACAAATAATACCTTCAAGTCTCACTTCGTCTACATCAGGCTCATTTCTATCCATTCCCGCACACAATTTAAAGCTCTCACAGATAACAAATGTTATTGTGTGATTTTTTCTAGTATTTTCGTCATTCATACTATGTACACAGATTTCACCTGTAAGTTTTAATTTAACACCTTTTTTAAGCAAGTGCAGCCCACTCATGTCTCTCTGGAAATAAACTTTTAAAGTATCTTCTCCTTTTGAAAATCTATTACATTTCATAGTTATTTGTAAGTAATTTTCTTTAAAGTTTTCATGGCATTCTCCTAAATCACTAATTGTAATTCCTTTTAAAATAATTTTATTATACATTGTTAAATCTCCATTCTTCATTCTCTCTTTTCTATCTTTTATTTTCTCTTTTTATTTTTTATCTTTTATTCTAAGTGTGTTTGCTTACTTGGCTAAAGCGTTAGCTTTTAGCCGAAATTACCAACCAGTACTACCTGGTATGTAATGCTTGAATTAGTAGTCTCTAGTAAATACACTTCTTCTGTATTAATAAAACTTCGTTTAAATAAATCCGTGAGTCCTTTATTTTTTAAATCAAGACATGTGATTTTATTTTTACGAAAAGTTAGTTCACCGACTTTGTAGCATGCTTTAGTTTCTGTAACTAAGTCTGTTGAAATAAAAACGTATGGAAATTTAAATCTTACTTTTTGTTTCTTGGCTAAAGCATACATTTCAGTCAGAAAAGTATACACAGCTTTTTTAAATCCATTTATGCTGCTTAAATTATTTGATGCATAGTACAAATAATTTAGGAACGATGCCTTGTCATCAATGTAAACGTATTCATTACAAATGCTTGGTGCACACATGTATCGTATTTCCCCATCTACGCTTTCAAAATAGTTTGACAGTTTTCCTTTGCTAAAGAGGTCTGTAGGCAAGCACGTAACCTTACTTTTTGTGATATAATAATCATGAGCATTAAAAGGAGCTACGGCTGCGATCTTACTAGCATTAGGCTGCTCTCCTGCATCACCGGCATTGCCGACATCATCGGCATCACTGAATAAATCCATGTTATCAAGTGTTTTTAAAGCTTCAGACTTGTATGCCTTAATTACTTCACGAATTTCATTTATTGTTAAATCATCACTGATTTCAAACAGCTTTTTTTCTTTTTCAGCTGGTTTACAGTAGGAAAGTATTTCAAGAATCTCTTGTACATCTTCAATCAGCTGGTTATACTGGACCAATTCATAGTCAGTGTATGATTTAATCTCGTTTGAGAAAATAGCTTTAAATTTAGTAATGTCGTCAATAGTTCCTGTGTATCTAACAAGCTTGGCTAAAAAGTCAAGCCGTGTTATTTGCGGTTTTGAATGTGCTAACCGTTTTTCACTGTCGTTTTCGTATGACTTGTCTAAATCATTCCAAACAGCACAAACTTTATGTAATCGTTTCATTGTTTAATCCCCTTTCACGATTTTACTTCTTTGGATGTAACTTCTTTACATATTTAAGATGTTTACTTCTATACTCATCACTTCTGTTTGAAATTATATCCAATGCTTCTTTAACGTAAACCATTTTCCAAAGTGTTGGAATCTTTTTCCTAGAGGTTGGAATGTTCTTGGCTAAAAAGTCAAATAAATCTTCAATTTCAACCAAAGGCATTAAAGCTTTATTAACATCTGTTCTAGCATCAACTATTTCTCCTTTTGCTAGGCTAAAAAGAGCCAATTGTATTGGAAAAACTTGTGAAGATTTATTACAACGGTATGGTGTGAATTGTGCCAAAAATGTCTTAGCATGTAGATAATTCTGTTTGTAAACATCGAACGACCTAGCAGGCGTTGTAATTGTACACTCATTAGTGAGTACCTTGTTACCTGTATATGATTTGCATTCAAACAAATATATCATTTGTGGCGTGGCTAAAACCAAGTCAATCTCAGTCATAAAGCCATTGTTAGGATCTTCGATATCTTTTATTATCAAGCCTTTCTTTAGTACCCAATGCTCGCATGCTTTTGGATATCGTTTCATGAATTCTAGAATACCAATTTCTAAAACCGTCTCGCACACTTCACCATTCATATCAGTCTTAAAATTTTTCTTAGCATTCTTTAAATTTACGTTATACATACTTTTTGCAACGGCTACAGTTTTCTGAAATCCATTTTCTTTATAATAATCTAAAAGTACCTCATTAGTACTGTCCTTGTAATTAATTGTAATCACCTCCACCTTGGCTAAAGCTTGCCAACACCGTGCTGTCATACTGATTGGTATGTAAGTGTTGCCAACTATCTGAGCTAAAGCTTAGCTCCGCAAATAATTTAAATCTCCAACGGTACGGAGAAAATCTAAATCAGTTTGAATAGGTTGTCTATATTTATCCTCAATACCTAATTTCAAAGCCCTTTTGTATGCAATGCATTGCGTAATTTTTTGTGCTTTAGCAGGCCCTTCTCCGCTAGCTTTAATTAATTTAAACAGAGTTCTATCATTTAGATACAATTTATCGTCGTAATAGTTGTTATAAATCATTACTGCGAAATAACCTTGGCTAAAGGCTTTTTCTTCTATCACAGGAAGTTTACTGTACACATACTGTTTAATCACGTCATCGTCTAATGTTTTGATTATTTTAGCATCAATACGATTTTTATCTATGTCGCAGAAACAAAGTAATGTACAATCCTCTAACTTCTCATAATAAATTGACATATTTAAGATAGGACTAATTGGATAGTACTCCTCTCCATTGTTCTCTTCATCACTTTCAAAGTATTCAATCTTATCAGCGTTTTCTTCATAACTTTGCTGCATCTCTTTTTGCAGATCTTCATCTATTTCTCTGTAGTAGTATCCTGGGCTAAAGTCAATACGAAGTGGAACCCAGTTATCTACAATAATATCCGTAGCCTGCTTGAATACCCATAAATCCTTTTTAGCTGTCTCTTTAACTTTGAAGACAGGCTCATCATGACGTACCATGTAAACGCTAACATCATCTTCTGTGTAACCTAGCTCATAAAACATATCCAAAATCTTATTTACTGTTAGAATTACAACTTCTGATGTACCAGCTTGTATTGGTGTATTTAAAGCTTTAAAAAGGGGATTTCTGTCATAGGAATCTACATTAATTATCTCTTCGTGACCAAAGTAGCTTTTTACTGCAAAAGGCATTCCTAACGCAATACGTTCATTAATTCTTTTTTCATACTCAACGTATTTTGTACAATTTTCTAAATAATTAGAAAGCATTTTAATAAACTCTTGCTTTGGTTTTTCAATTGAATCTCTTGTTCCATACATTGTAGCTAAAGTTAAAGTTTTGTACATTCTTCGCATTTCTCTAAACTTAGCTAAATCAAATGTAGTACCTTCATGCTGTGCAATTAACCTGGCTAAACCTTCATACTTATCTTCAATGTCACTCATAAATTTAGTGTTGTTTTCATTACGTAAAAGTAGATTGAAAGCAATACGGAAATCAGACTGTGCAAAGTCACCCCAGACTAAGAAATACCCATCCTCAGTTGTAAAGGTATTAGTATACGTTTTAGGGAAAGCAACAATATCACGATTTTTATAGTTAAACCGTAAATTCTGTTGAACATTTACATCATAGTAAATGGCGTGTGTTTTGATACCGAATTGATTTACTCCTCGTTGCTCAGTGCACTCTTCTAAAACTTTTCTGATAGTATTACAGTAGGATTCGCAGTTTCTGTATCTTTTATAATTCTCCAGAAATTCTTCTGCATAGCCATTAGAAAGTAATTTATCTATTACTTTTTTCATATCTATAGAAATACCTTTTACTCCTTTTTTCTTAAAATAATGCTCAGGACAATGTTCACAATAAGTTAAATATCTGTACAAGGGTTCCTTTGCTACAGTGCTATAGAAACCATTACTGTGATGTGACATTACGTCTACAGCAAGATTTTGATACGTAATCTTTTTTGCACTTTCATAATAAAAGATATCTTCCATCTTTTTTCTATCATACAGAATATATCCGTTATAATGTAAATGCTCATTGTAAGTATCTACATCAACAAAACTATCTCTTGTAAATTTAAGCATAGCTTACCTCCTTCTCTTTGTTATTTAAATAAAGCACTTAGAAGAAATTAATCGTCTAAGTGCTGGGTTCTTACTTATTTCAGCGAATGTTTCTTGGCTAAAGCTTTGGACAATTCACTTGTGGATGGGTGCTTGGCTAAAGCTTTGGACAATTCACCTATAGATGAGTGCTTGGCTAAAGCTGATTACCCTACAGGTGGCAATTCACCATCAAGAAACATCTTTTTAAATTTACAACATCTATTCTTTGACAACGATGGCTCAAACAGTACTTCAAGACCTCCGCCTACTTGATTAGGATAGTCGTCGGTAGCTTTAATTCTACCAATATTTTGTGCACTTAAATCTTCACACAAATACCAACGCATACAATCTTTCAGGTCGGTTAAGTTCTCAAAAGTTGTCGTAAACACTAGATAACGAATATTTACCTGTGAGCAGTCCATAAGAGACTGTTTAAGACTATTGATAAATTTACTCTTCATATCTCTACCAAGTCCCTGAATTTTATTAAGCCCAAGAAGCCATACATAGACTTTTGGTAGCTTTTCGTAACTTGCGTATTCATTAGCCAAATTGTAAGATTTGTACAGGCTAAACATTGCTTTTATAACCTTTGCTAAATGGTCATTTGTGACTTTTGTAATACCTGGGAAGAATGCTTGTCTAAAGGTTTTATCTGTACTGAGTGTTTGAAGCATGTAATAGCAACGTGATTTATTTAACTCATTGTCGAAACCTACAGGTACATTAAGAGAATCAAAGAACTCATCACTTTTCATGTCTGAATATCTTCTTGCATACACTTTCTTATCAATCTCCAATGCAAGCTTTCTTCGATCTATCATGCTTTGTGCGATTGTAAAACCTTGATTAGTTTCATAAGATTTACTATCAAAAAACAATGATATTCCATTACCGGTCTTTGTAGCGATTTCAGATGCTTTACAGTCATTTTCAAACATGACATCACCACAAATCACAATATTCATAATATTGCCTTTTCTTGCCTTTTTAAGGCTTTCTTCTTGTAATTTAACATTTGTTTCTAACATCTTAAAATTTCTTTTGAGATTTTTGTTAGTTCCTGTGAATACACAAATATTTTCAATGTCCTCTCCAGTTAAGTTCAGTTTAACTATCTGTTCATCGTCATTCATTACAAAAGACGGTTCACCCAACAGAAATCTGTTTGGATCTGGGCTAAAGCTACGAAGATATTGCTCATAATCTTTCTGATAAACATGTTGCTGTTCATCATAAAAAGAAAGAGTTCTCTTGTAGCCAAGTGTATCCCCATTTCTTATGATACTTGTACCAATTTCTGCAAGCTCATCGTCTGGTGCGAACGGAACTCTATACCTAACATTTTTTTCTTTGTTTTTGTCCTCATTAGCATTAGTATTGATGATTAATGCTCCTTTTGTTCCATAAATTGCTGCAGCACCATCATTACCCAAAATTGTTGTACTTACAGCTGGAGAACAACCCATGGCTGCTCTAACTTTAATATTTCCAAGCATACCTTTTGGAATATCACTACCCAACTCCTGCGAAGCTAAAAGTAAATGATAACCAGTGTTTCGACCAAGCCTTCCAAAGCCATCCAAAATATCAATGATTTCTTTAGTTCGTTTTGCTGCCATCTTGAACATTGTCTGGAACTCGTCGATTACAATTAAATTTTGTGGAAGTGCCAAGTAGTAAACGATCTTTCCGTCTGCATTTCTCTTAAGGAATTTCTTTCGGAAGCTTTTGATGTTCTTTACACCAGCTACAGTGAAGACTGAGTTCATTACTTGCATTTCATTGTGAAGATTAGCAAGGACAGAAATTAAATAATCTGCATCTCCTGTAGCTGCAATTGACCTGATGTGAGGCATTGGGAATTTTGTGGCATACGTCTTAAACTCTACGATCTTAGCATCGCACATGGTTAAATTCAGCTCCCACGGAGCATACTCTGAGCACGCCGTAAGAATGATAGAGTTTAATGTTACAGACTTACCTTGTCCAGTTGCTCCGGCTAAAATCATGTGAATGTCAGCATCGTCAAGTTTCTGCTTGGCTAAATACCTGTTGTCACCATTGACATAACCGCAACCATGTAAGTAAAAACCATCTATTGTATCGCCAAACCAATTCTGTGTGTAAATTCCTTGTACAGGTTTGGTTACTGTAATTGTGTAGGCTGGTTCGAAATCTCCTTCTAACATAGCGTTCAAAGATTTTGGAATTCCTACCTTATACGGATAAGCAAACTCAGTGTGCTGGGCTAAAACGGGAAAGATCTCTTCAAAGAAATTCTTTTGCATTAAAGCACCAACCTTACTATGTTTAAGCGAATCCATGTACAAACCATGTTGTCTAACTGCTCCCATGTTGTCTATTGTTAGCATACTAAACCTCCTAACTGTTTGTTTTAATTTGGTCTTAGTAATGCCTCAAAAATTTATTTTATAATGTCTTTTCTAAGTATTTAAACTTCTGTCTAATGTCATTAAAACTTCCATCTTCATCCCCAATTTCTAAAATGTAAGGTACCTGATAAAGCTTACATTTATCTTTGTCTTTAATGGCGATCTTTGTTTTATCACCAAAGATAGACGTGGCTAAATCATTGTCAAGGTATTCTTTACTTTTCCATGGGGATGTTCCTCTAAGTCCAATTATTTCACAATGGTCTTTTATAAACTCTGAATTGCAATACTGTATGTCGTCCGATGTTAAAATGAAATGATAACCATACTTAGCCCCTGCTGACATAAGCTTGGCTAAGGCACTGAGTATAGAATCCTTGTATTTTTTGATTTCATCATTCGTCATAGTATCAAGTATTTTGTCTGCTGTGCCATTAAGTTTGGCTATTTCATCACCATTTTTACCTCTTGTTTTTGCATACTGCTCTAATCTAAATAGGTTTTCGATGTGGTCGATTACAATGATTTTTGCAGGCATTGTAGCAGAACTCCCTGTGTTAACTCCATTGCATTTTCTTCGGTACTCATTGAAATCTTTTGCATCGACATCAGAAAACTTATTCTGTCTTTCTTCCATTTCTCTTTTGATTTCTTTGAGGACATTTAAAAATATTATTGGGTTATCTACTCTAGTTTCGGATTCACAATGTGGAAAATCAACCAAGGATGGCAGAAAACTCCATTCATTACAATGTAACTCCCTGTATTTTAATTCGTAAGGTGAATACTCGTGAAATAATCCAATTATCATGGTAAATAAGGCAGCGTATGCATTTCCACCTGAAGAACATCCAACAAAGAGATTTCCATCCAAAGTTAACTTGGCTAAAGTGCCTCCAGCATCAATTCCAATGCCATCCAAATCAATTCCATTTACTGCTGTTTTAAACCAGTATTTTGTACCGCAGGCAGAGATACAATCTGAATCGTTTGCTTGTGGCTCTATAAATTTTTTGTAGAACTCTTTAAAGAAAATTAACAAGATTATTACCTCCCTTTAACACAGAGTCAAAACCTAGATACTAGGCTAACACTAGAATACTTGGCTAAAACTCTGTGGTCACTAAATTTAGAGAAAGCTAACAAGTACATTTGCAAAATTTACGTAAGCTTTTAAACTATTAAAGTAAACGCAATCATCGTAGTTTTCTAAAGAACCAGTATAGATACACTGTTTTACAAATTTTTCTACTATTTTCTTTAAACGAATAGCTTTACTTAAATTGTGATATTCACTTTCTCCAAAGATATTAATGAACTCGGCTAAAGTGAAAACAGTAAAGCTTTTGATATTATCGTCCTGTTCTACTATTAAGGCAGCGAATGGTTTATTATTTTTGTCAATTAATAATTTAGGAGAATAGTGTGCATTCTCTTTGTTTGTGAAAGCTCTAATTATTTTTACATCTGGAGTTGCCTGCGGTTCTGTTGTCCTAGAAGTTGTCTCACTGTTAACTTCTTCCACTTCTTTAGACTCTTCTTTAACTGATTTTACTGGTTCTGTAGCATTGTTAGATATTGTAGGCTTAACTTTGTCCTTCACCGTGCTAAAGCTGTCCATCTTTCTGACCTCAGCATCGCTCGCAGTGTTCTTTGCTAAATCGTTGTTTTGATTTGCAGATTGGTAGAAAGCTATCTCTGAAACAAAGTTTTTATCAATTACTTCTTTGTAGACATTAGCAATGTTGTCCACGTTACCAGCATTATTTGTTGCATTAACTTCAAAGAAAATAGGTAAAACTTCTTTCAGAATACACACATCGATTGCATTCTGTAATGAACCTACAATCTGATAAGTACGTTTCTTTTCTAGTAATTCTTCTTTAGAAGAAAAACTAATTGTTTTAAATCCCATAGCCAAGCTTGGTGAATCAAATTTACTATTTAAAATTGTTAGGATAGATGGTGGAAGTTCACTGTCCATTTTTGCACCAATCTCCATGTAAATCCCTGTAAGTTCTTCACTTCTGAAGAAAGGATTGTAGCTTTCAAGCATACTACTGTTGTGAAGTTTTTCAAGAATTGATGTAATTGTTTCTACGTGGTCTAACTTAGCTAAATTGATTGATGTACCATCATAGGTAACTCCAGAAAGATTTTCAACAAAATCTTTATCATTTTCAATCAGTTTAACAAAATCAATAAATGAATAGTATTTGTAATTTGTTGTCACATCATCTTTGCTAAAGCTTTGTGACTTGGCTAAAGCTTCTGGAACATAGTCCGTTGCGATTCCAATACCAACTGGCACAGTAATTCTTTTTGTGAAATTCTTTGCTAAAGCTGGTAAGCTTTCTACACTCTTGTCAGTAATTTCTTTATCTAATACGATGTACTCTGCCACATAGTTGTCACACCCGTCATGCTTAGCAATTACACATGTACTTAAATCAATTGCTTTACTTCTAACTTCATTTGTACCTAAAACAAATACCTTATCGTAGTTATCAAAAACTAATGCTGTTGGTTTATCAAGTCCCCAACGAGATAACTGTAAGACTGCATCTACATACACCTTATAACCACATTTAGTACTAACACTCTTCAGGAAATTTTCTAGAAGAACAAGTGCATTAATATACCCACTTCCTTGTCTTTCATCTAAATAAAATTCGTATTTAGATTCAGCAGAAGTAATATCGCTATCTTCTGAAACATTATCAATAGCTATTGAGCATGGAACAGCACGATTGTGCGACCAATGAAGAGAATACAATCTTTTGCACAATTCAAGTAAGTAATCTTGCGAAAATGGATCAATGATTGCAGTGTCTTTGACATCACCATTCTGGTCTAAAATCTGAATATTGTTGCTAGCATCTTCGTAGTATGTTTTAATGTTTTCTTTTATCTGGGCTAAAAGAGATTTGTAATATCTTTCGTTGTACTCATAAATTAAATTACCATTGTTACTGCTCTGTCCTTCAATTAACTTGATTGGTGTGTATTTAACCTGTTTGTAATCAGGTGTGTATGCAATTTTTTCTGTGTAAGGTTTGCACACATCGTTAATTAAATCAGGGATTAAGGTACCCATGTCATCAAGTTCATCATTAGATAAAGTGTAGTACGATGGGATATTAATAAAAAATTCATTATTATAAGCATTTTGTTTTAATGTCTTATTGTCTCCTATAATAATGATCTTTTTAAAGCTATTGATGAAATCCTGTGTTTCTGCGAAACAATCTGCATCAATAATGTTATTAGATAAATTATCAAAATCTTTAAGTGTACAGTAATGTGTATAGCGATAGAATCCAAAAACGGTATCAATAAAGAAATTGAAGTATTCCCCAAAGCTTTTTGCAAGAGCAGATGCGGCTAATTGTTTTTTTGCTGTATTTACTATTTCTTTAAAAGCTTCCATGTCGTTCTTGGCTAAAGCCTGGTTAAGCCCAAAGTTATCGTTGAAAATCTTAATTAATTTAGTATAAACTGACGTAACACCAGTCATTCCTAAATACTGAATTACATTTTGTTCAACTGTAATCACTGGTGTTGTAAACTCTTTGATCTTACCAATTTTAAAATCACAAACATCATGCACAAGACCTCTTACCTCTTTATTCTGTATTAAAGAGAATGCGTGTACATCTAACTTCTGTCCACCTATTGTGAAAGAGCCTCCGAGTAAAATATTTTTCTGTTTAACTCCTTCTGGTGTTTTTAAGTCGTAGGTAATATAAAAAATCATAAATCCTCCTAACTTGGCTAAATAGCCATTTTAATTCTTTTTATTTTGTTAAAAAGTTTTCGTATCTTTGACAACATGAAAACTTAGCTAAAGCCTTTCTATGCAAGGTATTCACGGAAAGCTCTTAACTGCTCAGCATTTCACTTGGCTAAAGCCATTTTGAGAATTATCTCTGGGAATGCAAAAAGGGGATTACCTTCGATTGAAAGTAATCCCCGTGTGCAACATGTAATTACAATAGGGCATCACCACTACTGATTAATGTTCACCTGTTAATTAATTAAGCTTGGGTCAAGAGCATCAACACCAAAAGAAGCATCTGTGGCAGAAACTTCACCAATGTCAAGCTTCTTGACTCTTTCGTTAATTTCTTCTACTTTCTCAAACTCTTTAATAGCAGCTGTTGCTGATTCTGTGAAAGAGTTGAAAGTAGTCTGGAAGTTTTTACAGCACTCTAAAAGCTGTGCTGATACTTCGTTATCGCCTGCTTCAGCAAGCTTACCTGCGACACTCTGGAAAAGATCAAGAATGTCTGAGTTCATAACTTTCTTACAATTAGCCACTACTTCTGCAGTCTGGTCTACATTTAACTTAATTGCCATTCTTTATTCCTCCTTTCCTAGAGAGCACCTGTAGCTTCTCCAATCTTTTTGTACTTTTCAATAAATGCAGTAAAAGCTTCAATTGTTTCACCAATCACCTTAAGCATAGTGCCTGCACCATCTTCCAAGCCTTTACAAGTTTCAATGAGCTTTGGCATTTCAGTGAATTCACCTGCAGCTACGATTTCATCTTTAACTCTGATAAATCCAGGTTTAATCTCATCTTCTAACCGTGTGACTGCTTCTTCCATCTGAGGGACAACCTCAAGATTAATGTCCTGCATGATGATTCCTCCTTTCTTAATTTAGTAAATTTTTATAACTTACTAAATTTTTAAAAGGGGTAGAAGTTTTCAAAAGGTTAGTTGCAGGATTTTGGTTTTTTTAGTACAAAATCAGAAATTTGGAATTAATTTTAATCATTAAAATTAAAGAATTTATTTTTATTAAGGAAATCTTGACTAAAGCTGTTTAGCTCTCTTCTCCAAGAATTCTCTCCAATACAAAATCTTTAGCCTTACGTTTTAAGATAGTATTAGAGCCTTCGTATTGATGCGTAGCATCTTGGTCAAAGGTGTAAATGTTATCAAAATATTTAATCAGCTCTTTGGCGTCGTTACCACCTTGGCTAAAGTTCTCCATACTCAGGAAAACAAAAGGGTAAATACCAAGGTCACTTCCGTTTAATAAGATCTGTCTAAATGTTGTTTCAAGTAAAGTGTTAAGTACAATGTCTTGTACAAAGAAAAAAGTATAGGATTCTGGTAAGGAATTTTGTGAGAGCATAAAGTTGTTGTACTCAATGATGTTATTAAATTCTCGTTTAATATTTGTTGTTCTTGTTATTGATAATTCAGAAAGTTCTCCGACATAGTTTTTTAACTCTTCCTTATTTATCAATAATCGCATGATATTATCATACTTGTCGTCTTCGGTCTCTTTAAAGCACAGATAATCTCTTCCCATGAATTTATCATCAAAAATAGTCATATTAATGCATGATGGCTTTAAACGTGCTCTTACCTGCACAACAAATAATTTAATAAAATTAATGACATCTGTAATATCAGAATAAATAAACAAATTACTTCCGAAATTAAATTCAAAGAATTTTGGTTTCTTTGTAACTGCATCTATATCTAACAAAAAATCTTTATCCATAACGTAGGAATCACCCACCTTATCAAAATTAATATACTTATTCTTTAAATTGTCAGCCGCTTGGTCAAATTGTTGTTTTGTTACTTCAAGTTCCTTAAGCAGGGAATCGTACTTTTGTTTTTCTTGTAATTTTAACCGTTCTAATTCTGATTTTTTATTTTTATTAACAATCAACAAATTATTTTGATTTTCTCGTAATTTATCGTCATCGTAAGTAAATCTTTCCTTGGCTGACATTAAAATTGATTCTAATTTGTTTTTAGTGTCACTTAACTCATTTTCTAATTCATTTTTAGTTTCTTTGTAGCTTTCCTCCAGTTCTCTCTTCTCTTGATTTAACTGGGCTAAAGCTTTGTCCCTGTACATCTGTTCAATAGCAGAAATGTTATCTTCAATCACTTTTCTTAACAAGCTTGTTGTATAGATTTTACTGCTAAGTTTGACATTGTAGATAGTAAACATGGCTAAAGCTATGACATAGATTGGAAATACAAATTTGAAAGCAAAGTAAAAAATAAAACAAAGAACAAGCATAACCACTAAGGTTAACTGTTTATTCCCTGTTTCCAATGCATTTCCAATAGTATTTAGTTTTTTAACAATGTTTTCGATAGAGGTTACCTTGCTATTATTGTTTTGAATATTATCAAAGTACTCTGTTAATTTTTCAAAGTAATCGCAAATCTCTTCTAAATCATCCGCTTGTATTTTAAAGCTTACAGAGTCTAATTGTTGATTTAATTCTTTTTGGAATCGTTCTCCAATTAAATTTGTAAGGCGTTCGTTTAACATGGCTAAAGCTTTATGAACATCTTCTAGCATCTCTGATTCACTGTAATAGTAATCTGTTAAATCTTCTTTTGAAAATTTAGACATTTCTTCCTTAAACCTGTCTTCTAATTCAAGCAGTTCGTCCTCCAATTCGGTGACCTTATTCGCAACGGGTGCACTTAGATTATTAACGTACTGATTTAATTCTTTGTTGGACTCTTCGCTTAAAGTTCTTTCAAAACTTTGTTTAATGTTTAATTCTTCGTGCTCTAAATGTTTACTTTGACGTTCATAATTTTCTATGTTTTCTCTACACTTAGCTAAATCTCTTTGAAGATTAGTTAATTTTATTTTGAGATCATCGTAGCTTAACACTTCTTGTTGCTTTTTGTCTGTATTCATGTCTACATTCAGTTTATGCATCTCCTTTCAATCTACAAAATTTACCATACTAAGATTACTATACTAAACTTACCACACTAAGGTCACCACACCAAGATTACCATGCTAAGGTCACCTTACTCCTTTCAATCTACAAAACTACCAAAGCCAATGCAGCCAATGTAGCCAGTATGACCAACATAGCCAGCGTAATCAACGCAGTCAATGCAGCCAACGTAGCCAGCGTAATCAACGCAGTCAATGCAGCCAACGTAGTTATCTGAACATACAATTAATCTGTGTTTTGTAATCAAGTAGTAAACACCAGTAAATAAAAGAATCATAAAGTGAATTATGAAATTTACTAATTTCGTTTTGCTTGGCTAAATCTTCAGAGAATCCTGAAGGCATTCCTACATTTTTAAATATAACATCGTAAACTTCATTAATCTCTTTTAAGCTTTTGAATTTAATTTGTTTAATTGTATCGCTAAGTTTCATTTTAATCCCGTGGTTAAACATGGAAGACATTGGCGACATCAAGTCAAAATAATGACGTCCTTCTGACTTGGTTAAAGCTGTTACCTTACTACCAAAATTAAAAGGCTCATAGCCGTTGTTCTTTAAAGTTTGATTAACAAGTCTGTTATCGAATGGAATGTTGTACCCAACGAAAGTAATGTCTTTCGCATCAAACAGAAATTCGTACTGAAAGATTTGTTCTTCAAATGTTTTTCCCTGTGAAAGTTCCCATAAAAGTTTCTTATCTAAATGATGAACTTTTAGGGCATCTGGATTACTTTCAATCTGTGTGTAGGCATAAAAATTAATAATATGTTCATTTCTCAAATTATCATCCAGCAAATATCCTGAAAACTGTATTACTTCATCACGTCTAGTAAATCCAGTAGTTTCAACATCATATAAAAAATATTTCATGTTTTTATTCCTTCACCTATTCCTTTATATTTTACAATTAAAAATTACATTAATTAAACATTAATGATTTTTCTTTATAAGGACACTTGATTTCATCGCAAGATGCGTCAATAACATAAGACTGATCTTTTGTTAATTTAAAAAGTAAAACACCATACTTATTAAATACAGGCATTTGATCAGGCAAATGAATTCCGTAAGTACTTGCAATTTCCTGATAAGTAGTTCCAATAGCTTTTGCAAAATCTAAAACCTTCAAGTATTTACTATTGTCCTGAATTGAAAGAAATAATAAGTTTTGAGATGTTTTGAATAATTTATTAAGATTTGCAGAGTATGGAAAACAAGCAATCTCAAGTGCTTTTCTTTGTATCAATAGTTTATCTTCATCAGAGTAGTTTACTGGTGTTATACAATATTTTCCTTGAATAAAAAGTTTAGAACCCTTTTTGTATTTTATCTTTGCTAAAGCCCTATTGATCTCCTTGTCTGCCATCAATACATCTAACATCTTTTGTATATTTACACTTTTTGTTGTTAAGACTTCTAAGCTGTAGAACATAGGTAATGGTCTGTTATTAATAACACAAAATAAATTGGTATCGTTTTTGTAGTAGAAAGATAAGAGTTTTACAATTTCTTCATACTTAGGGTCCATCTTCCAATCCTCTAATCTGTAAGATAAAATTGGAATTCCTGCGTCTTTAAACATACTATTGATGTTACCAGTTTCCTTCACATCAAGCATCTTAGCCAACTCTTTATTTTGCCTTGTAATGTACAAAGCTCGTACTTCACTTAACTCTTCGAAGGATAACTTGGCTAAAGGACCATGCTCAATCTTCCTGTACCCAAGTTGTGAATAGAGAAAATCACTATAAGACATTTCTGTCTTAGCTCTCATCTCTTCAATCCTATTATGTAGTATTGTATTTTCAATACCATTAAAAGTGCCATGCACTTCGTAGTAATTTCGTATCATCATTGTTATACAAAACATTTAATCACTCCTTCACTCTTCATTAAAACTACTATAGGCTTTTTCAGAAAAGTCATTGCAATCATCACTTGCATTGTAAGCCTTCTTGGAAAAGTCATTGTAAGCGTTGTCGCACATGTTTCTAAAGTTCTCTTCTAGTACATCATTTAGGGAGATTGTTGCTAATGTTTTACAATTATTTTCCCAATTGTTATTATCCAGTAAAAACTGAATAATCTCCTCTTCTTTGCTGAAGATGTATTTAATCTGTGCTAAAGCCTCTTCATCAATTAAGTTGTCATTAGTGGCAACACCGCTGGCATTAGTGGCATCAACGCTGGCATCAGTGGCATCACCGGCAATACCATTAGTAGTAGTGGCAATACAACTATTGCTTGCTAAAACAAAATCAGCAACATAACTGTAATTGAATACCTTACGGAAAAGGTCATTTCTTTTAAATGTCAGCATCAACATTTTTTCCCAATGCTCCCAACTAATATTTTGCTGTTTACATAAATAATTCACGAAGTCATTAATTCTCTTTGTATTATGTTTTGGAGTGCCTAAGCTAAAGTAAAGTAAAATACTTTCTTTCTCAAAGGAAGTAAACTTCCTTGGCTGCATTTCTAAGTTCTTGTCAACACTAATAGTATTAATACACAACTTTTTAAACTGTTCTAAATCTTTAAAACCGTTTTCTGTGTACATAGTCGTTACTCCTGCAAAACTATTACAAATGTATTCAATCTGATTTACAACGTCAGTAAAAATACTATAGTTGTTCAACAGGTATTCATAGATAGAAAAGATATTACAAAATCTAGAGGACTCTAATTCCACCAAAGCTGCGTTAATGTAAGCTGTTACCAATTCGATCGACTGTTTTGAGCATTTTCCAAATAATGGTGAGCACTGGACTAAAACTCTGCTAAGCTGTGTGGATGTTATTTTAGTTAGAGCCTTTGCTAAAGTTAGCATTTCATTTACTTCTCTATCAATTTCGCTGTCTTCCTGTAATACAACTTCAACATTAAATTCTTTTTTTAAATAATTGGCTACATCTTCAAAGTCATACCCAGCGTCGAGTGTATTTAAAGCAATACTGGTACACAGCGTAGACATTTTTGATGTTTGTTCCGATGTTGGTTCTGATGTTTGTTCTAATGTTGTTTTTATTTTCTCAAATTTAAATACTTCGGCTGCAATTACTTCAAAGTTTTTACAAAAAATGTAAAAAGCATTTGTATTGTATGTCACTTCAATAGTATCTTTTATTTTAGATTTAACATCTGAGTGATAAAATGGTAATGCCGGATTTTTTATTGGAATAATTCTATCTTTCAATTTACTATCTCCTTTAATCTATTTTATTCATTTTTTGATTAGGCTGGGTTGTGTTGAATGCCTCCGGCGGACGAGGGCGGGCATAAAAACTTTGCTAAAATTGTTGTCTTGGCTAAAGCCTGGGATTCACCTGAGCTAAAGCAATCTCATCTCTTGCAGGTATGAGTAAACTGTTTCGACCGTTATTTTAGGAGGGTCTATCACGCTTGGCCCATAGTTAAAAAGGTTTTTAATATTTCTTTCACAGCAATAGTACAGTGCATCTTTCTCTATATACTGTCTTAAGATTTCAAATTTTTTCTGTGCTGCTTGGTCATTTTTAGCTTCATTACATCGCTGCAATTCAAAAATATAATTCATTCTTGTATAGCACCTTGGAAGTTTATTTCCTAACGGGTCATCCAAAATTTCTGGTTTGACAAATATTTTATTTGTGACAGAAGGGAACGTGTCTAAAGTTGGATTAAGAAGTCCAACCAATAACTCATAGAAAAAGCTAGGAGTAAATCTCATAAAATGTGTCATTGAGCATGCCCTACATATCTCCTCATGGGTTAACATGTAAGCATGTAAACCTTCTGGATTACCTGCAATTCTACCCTTTTCAACTGCTAATTTGTACAACTGTAAATGCTCCACTAAATTATCTGGATTATCAAAGATAGGATTATACAAATTAGGGTAATAAATAAATACAGGTATGAAGCTGTATAGTATCTTATAAAAGCTATTGGCTCTTGAATAAAATCTAGCAATGAACTTATTTGAGAGTCTACAAAAGACAACTGAGCTAAAGTTTCTATAAGATCTCTCTTTAAAGATACGTACTAAATTCTTAAGTGATTCACGATCTGTTATTTCAATCTTCTCAACAGTGTTTTCATTACTAACATTTACTATTATTTTACTTGCAGTAAGAGAATCTTTATTACAAGCAAATTCTCTTGCAATTCTGTAAATACCTGTTTCTATTATCAACAACGACATATCTTGGTCAATTACGATTTTACAATCATTCCAGTTGAATGGTATTTTTAAATCAATACCGTATAATTCGGTTGACATGATTTCCTCGGCTAAAGTGACATCAACAGCCTCTGCTTTCATTTCTCTTGGTTTGTCAACACGTTTAATAAAGTAGCGTAATTCATTTATACCAAGTTCAACATTACGTGTAAGCTTTACATAAACCATCTTAGAATGGTAAAGTAAGTATTTACCATTTAAAATGATAGATAATCTGTCAACTCCTGTCTTTTCTAATAAAGAAAGAATCTTTTCATTAAAAATGTGCCTGCAAGCTGCAATCGAATCTGTGTACTGCATATCTTCACCTCATTTTATTTAATTATAAGCCATATAAATTATTAACTAATGTGTAACTATTTTCATCACTACCTTCGAGTATTGTCGGGGCTAAAGGGTCATCATTAATCGATTTAAAAGATAGCTTGGATTTGTATGCATTAACACGTATTTCATATAAGTATAATGTCATCAATAAATCTTTCTTCTCGATTAAATATTTTTGTCCATAAGCTAAGGAGAGTAATTCTGTAGGAATCACTGATTGCTTGTACAAATTCAGAAAAAGATAAATAATAGTTAATTCATCTTTTGAATAAAAACTATTTTCCATGTAAGTACAAACTGCATCTATAGAACCTTTGTCATTAATACAACTTACGACTGCATTGTAAAGATTTGTGATTTCCGACTGTTTAAAAAACTTTTTGCTTGATTTGAAATAAACTCCGTAAGTGCTTTTGTAACTTGAAGAACCTCCTGCCCATTCTGGTGTTTTGTTTTCCTTTGCTAAAGCTTCGTGCTGCGTTGCTATAAAAAACTTCAATGCTGCAATAGCATTAGTCCATTTAACATGCATTGAAGTCGCCTTATTAACAAAAGAATTAATAATATTTATTTTAGTGTAAAGTTGCATCATTTTTGCATAATAAATATCATAAGTTTGTGAATTGATTGTTTTCGTTCCTACAAATGTAACTCCAAGAAATCTATTTTCTATTTTATTTAAATTATCTGGGCTAAAGAAATCCATCTTATTGATTTCTTCGCCATCGCTAACACCACTATTTTTATCTCCCTTTGGAACTCCGAAGTAAAATGGATGGAATTTAATTTCCTCTCCTTCTAGTGTTACTAGCATTCGATTGTAGATTTTACTTTCTGTTGTAAATCTACAGTATGCAGACATAGTGCTATTACTTAGTTTAATGTCGAGAAACTTAGCTAAACCCGGACCAATAAGATTATCCTGATCTCCGTTAATGTCAATTTGTTTTTCATCTATAATGACATAATTGTTGTTAGCACCTTCCTTTGCTAAAGCGTAGAATGAACCAGTGTCTTGCTTAATCTCTGTCAGTTTGTTTATCTCTGATTCAATACCGTTAAAAGCAGGTACAATTTTAACAGTTGTGCACTTTAGTAATCCATCAACAATTTTAAAATCTTTTATTAAATCATCCATTTTTTCGATTTCGATTAAATGTTCCGAATCTACTAAATAAATAGCACAATGTTTAAAAAGTTTATCGGCTAACGCCAATTCAAAAGCAACGACATCTTTAGTCCTGTAAATGTTATTTAAATAACAATAGTTAAAATCACTTAGATTCATAAAATACCTCCATTTTGTAAAATTATAACTTATTAGCTTTGTTTAAGAGGTACTCTAACAACAGCATAAAAATCTCTAGCATTATATTAATGCTCTAGTAGGAGCGAAAATACCTCTATATTTTAATAAAAACTATTGTTAGCTTTGACACTAACAATAGTTACAATGTACGCTATTCTGTTTTAATACTTAACGTATCCCCCGGAACGTGTAGATTTTCGATAAACAACCTGATTAGCTGTCTCTGAATTCTTAAGCATGTAATACTTAACTAAATTGGATAACTTAAGATTATTGCACTCACCAGTTTTATGTGTGTAATTTAATCTACCTCCGGCCGGATTAATAAAATTAAGATTTCCATTATTCTGGAAACCGACTAGTAGAATACAGTGATTGTTGTCAGTAAATTGAATACCATCTCTTTTTGTACTATTCACATAGACTGCTACGCATTTTCCCTGGGCTAAAGCTGCTGTAATGTCATTGATTGCATCCTGATCTTTTGACCATGTAGCAACATAATCGCAGCTTAATCCCATGTTACGCATGATTGCACTAATACCAAAACAGGTTATCGGCATACCATTATTGAAGGCATCGTAGTCACTGTACTTACCACTTTTCACACCATACTTCTTAATAGCAGCTTTAGTAGAGTAGTCTTTATTTACACTCGCACTATGAATTTGATCAGCTGTGTAGTTGTACCCTGCGGAGGAAAGCATCGTGGCTAAAACACTGGCACTACAACCATGCGAATGGCACCAACTAGAAGTACCTTTTGACTGTGCATACATAGTGTATTTACGCCCTGCAACAGAATAGGTACCATTTGAATGTTTACCATCGATTTTCCTGTACTTACCTTTTTTAACGGTCTTCTCTGCTTTGGATACATTTTTTAAAGTCACATTACTAGTTAAAGATGAATTTAACTTAGAAGAACTTGCTTCTGTAACATTCCCCTTTACTGTTGGTTTTGGGTACTTAGTGGCAATGTAAATAAAAGCATCGTAAAAACTTTTTGCATACTTTTTCTTATTCTTTTTTAATGCTTTGGCTTCTGTAGGATTACTGAGGAATCCTATCTCGGCTAAAGCAGCAGCAGCTTTGTTGTTGTTTAAAACTGCTAAGTGTGCTCTATCTGTCAGACCTCTATCTGTAAAACCTGTAGCACGTTGCATGTACTTTTGTATAATTTTTGCATACTCAGTATTGCCCATTCCCAGACTAGTCTTTCCTTTTCCAGATTTATTAACTTCGGTTTCTGTACCATGTGCGGATGGACTTTCCCAAAAATTAAGATGTATACTAAGAAAGCAATCAGAGTTAAACTTATTTGAGATTTGAGGTCTTTTTGAATTTGCAACACCTGCTGGCGAACTACGTGTTAAATGTACTTCAAAGCGTGAATCGTTCTTCATCATGTTGTACAGTAATTTCCCTATCTCTAAAGTGTACTCCTCTTCCTTTATTCCATTGCCTGCTGAACCAGTGCTCACTTTACTATGTCCTGGATCAATAGTGATAATATATTTTCCGCCATTAGAATTAACACTATCGTTGTTAACAGTTTCTTTAATACTCTCTGAAGTTCCACTGGCATTAACAACTGTTGCATTTTCAAGTTTAGGACCTGTTTTATCATAGCTTTGATAAGAGTCTTTCTTCTCTTTTTCTTTTTCTTTTACGTCATAATCTCCGATAATGAAACCTAAAGAATTGGATCCTGATTCTTCCTTTGCTAAGGCTGTTACAACCAACTGTCCTTGAGTTACTGTGCTAAAGCAGAAAACTTGGCTAAAGCAGAGAAGAAGGCAAAGCACTTTACAAAATAAACGTTTCATTTCAATGCCTCCTAATCTGTAAATCTTAAGATCGAACCAATTTTATGGCTTTCACCGTATGTAAATCTGAAAGGACCACAACCGTATGGAAAATGTGGGCTTGTTTCTTTACGAGCAGCACCTCCAGATTCGTAGTTAAGAATTCTTCCTTTTTTATCTAATCCTGCGTAAACAAAAGTGTGCTGACTTCCATTACTTAAATTAAGACCAACAATATCACCATACTTTAAAAGTCCTTTTTTGCTTGCTTCTTTGACAGACATGCCGTTTGCTTTGTTAACTCGTTTTGTTACTCTAGCAAGTTTTGATGTAACGTTTCTAAAACCACTTCTGTGTTTAAAATACAGATTACAACTATCTATCAGCCCCATGTCCTCCAGAGCGTAATTAATACACGTTACACAGTTTGCACCAGTAGTTTTATGTTTTTTAACACTCTTTAAGAAAGAATTGTAAGTACGTGGTACATACCCATTTGATCGAACAATGTATTTTCCATACTGTTTAAAAGTAGGACTATAACTATTTAATAGTTCAATCATCTGATGTACATACTCAGAACTTGTCTTGTTGGTAACCTCATCGGTTGAAGGATCAACTACTGTTGAATCTTGTACAGTTTTAGTTCCAGTTGGATTGCTAAAGAAGCTACCGCCATTAACAGACTTGGCTAAAGCACCGTTCCACTCACTGTGAAAACTTTTAGTTCCAGGATTAACATGCTTCTTGCTTGCATTTCCACCTTCATCAACTGGATACCATATAGCTCTATCAACAAAGAAATCTAAGACATCTTTTCCACTAGAAGTTCCCCACTTGTTAGAACTATTTTTAATATCACCAATTATGCACGGAATTACAGTTCCATTCTCCTTATAGAAATCTACGTAATCTCCAACATCACCGAACACTTTTGTACAAATTACAACGTAACGACCTCTAATTTTTGCAAAGCCTTCATTGTCAAAGTGCAAACCTGTTTTCTTTACTAATTTAAAGGCATCTTTATTAGAAGAATTAACGGACTGCCAAGAGGTGTAGCTGTGTTTCTTACCTAAACCTTTTGGTATTTTTGTTTCTGAACCACCAACAATTTCACTGTAGTTACCTAAGCTATTAGAACCAGTACTGTTATTTGTTGTTAGATTCCCGGAAAGATCAGATAAGTTACCAGTTGCATCGCTCTGTTGTCCAGACTTATCGTAACTAGTTAACTTTGTTTTACTTGTGTGTTCGACTTGTTTAGTATCAAAACTTTGTTGCATGAATCCTAAGTCATTACTGCTTGCTTCTTTACTATTTTGATTGTCTGCGTACACAATGTGAATTGTACACAGTGCTAAACCTATTAAAATAATAACCAACGCAATCAAAGTCATTTTAGATTGTTTCATTTCTCACCGCCTTCCGAAGAAAGGTTAGTACTTGGCTAAAGCGCTAAGACCTCTCTAATTAATAGCATTTCTTATGTTATCTGTAATTGCTTATTAATTCGCCATTGATAGTTAGTTCGCAATGTCTTGACTAAAGCTGAATCACTTCTTTCTAATCAATAACATTTCTTATGGTATCAACTGTCCGATATTTATAATTACTACTTATTTTAATACCACCTTTTGGGTATGCAGCCTCATTGCTAGCGTGTACAATTTTTCCATCACCGATATACAAAGCAACGTGACCGTCGTAGCAAATAATATCTCCAGGCTGTGGTTTTCCCACTGCTTTACCATTATGATGTTGGTCATCCGAACTTCTATCTAGTTTAATACCAAAATGTTCCATTACTCTCATGGTAAACCCAGAGCAATCAATGCCCTTGGTTAAACTGGTACCTCCATAATGGTATTTATTTCCAACCCACTGCAAAGCGTAACTTACAATTGCTTTTCTTTTTGCAGTTGTGTTGGCCAATTCTTTATTACCTTTGATAGCTTTTTTAACAGCTGCTTGTCCGTTCTTATTTTTAGTTATAACTTCAGTTTCTTCTCCAGTTCCATTGTTTTTATCTATTCCGGATGTGACTCCTTCAACTGTATTTTGCTTGGCTAAAATGGAAGCTCCACTTCCACTTGCAATTTGTGCATTAGCTCCAATTACTCCTGTTGTGTTGTAATTTATGTAATTAACAGTTGGAATTGACTCTTTTTCTTTTACATCGTAATTTCCTAGTATTACACCACCAACGGAACTTTGAGAAGAACCTCCAAAACTTGTGCAGCCTTGGCTAAAGCTAATAGCAAAAAGGCAGCCCATTAATAAGACTGCCTTCTTTTTAAATCTAATCATTAAATAAACTCCTAATTGATCTAACTGCCCTATACTTGTAAGAACTACTAACCTTTATTCCACCTCTAGGATATGCATGATGATTGCTAGCATGTATAATTTTACCATCTCCTATATAAATGGCTACATGTCCGCTATAACAAATTAAATCACCTGTATTTGGTTTATCAACACTTTTACCAGAACTACGTTGTGAGTACGAATTTCTAGGTAATTTTTTACCAAAATGTCTCATTACATAGCGAGTGAAAGCAGAGCAATCAATACCATCAGTTATACTTTCACCACCATACACGTACTTATTTCCTATGTATTGCATAGCATAAAGTATCACTTCTTGACGCTGTTTAGAAGCTTGCCTAAACTCTGTATTTCTTCTGAGTGCCTGCATCATTACAGTCTTGGCTAAAGTGGAATAGCTGTATCTGTAATTAGAGTATTCATCAGTGCTTGAAGATTCATTCGTATCGTCGTCACCATTACTACCATTTGGGCTAACTGCCGTACCATCTGGGGAATAGTATGTAATGTCTGCCGACTTATAATTTTCATCGTTTTCATCCATTGGTAAATTTGTATGTGTTGTTTTACTATTTTCTTTTGAGTTCTTTTCTGCGTCTTTTTTGCTATCCTTTGAATCAGCAACTTTGTCATAATCAATGCCGTAATTAGATGATACTTTTTCTGTGTTGTATGAATCTAATTCTTTCGAAATTTCTTCAGCATCTTTTACATCATAACTTGCTAAATTCATCTTTGCTAAAGAATCGTCTTCATTTGTCATCAATGGAGAGTCATAATTAATGTCTGTTTTGTCTTTTTTATTTGTAGTATCAGCCATTGCTATTTTTACACTAAAGATTCCTCCAAATGTAAAACTTAATGCCAATACCGCAATCGCTATACGTTTCATTTTAAGCTCCTATTCTTTGTGCTAGAAGAAGTCACTTTGCTAAAGTGTATTGCTTTCCATCAGGGTGTTCCACTTCCCATCATGGTGTATTACTTTAGCTAGAAGAAGTCACTTGGCTAAAGCGTTCTACTTCCTCACAGCTAAGTACACATTAGCGTAATCAAAACCTAATGTAAATGTTTCAGGATGTGTATTGACAAAAATATCAATTTTCTTTCCTTTTACAGCACCACCGACATCCTCTACCCTGTAAAGTTTATTATTAATGATTATCCAAGTACCTGCTTTCAAAACTCTATTATCCGCAGCAACCGTGTGATTTGCCTTAGCTATTGCACCTGTAGAAGTATGCCTTCCATATCTACCACTACATGCTCTACATGGGCAATACCCGGTTACACGAAATGTTCCGAGATTTTTTCCTTTCTTGTACTTACCAAGATTGTTTGCAGTTATAGCTTCATTGTTCTTTTCTTCTTCTCTTTTTTCTCTTCTAAGTTTGACATGATCTGCTATGTTAGAAAGTACACTTTCTGTTGCATCCGTAAGTGCTGACACAATAGAAATATGTGTAACATCTGTCGTATCTGTATCATAAGTCTTTACAACCTTTTTCGCTTTTTTATCTGGTTGTTTAATATCATACGAGTCAATTATGTATCCAGAACCATTTCCAGATGCTGCAACATGTTCTTCGGCTTCCACACTATTTGAATCAAAACTATTTAAAGGATTACATCCAGTTAAAAAGAATAGGAGTAGAAAAATAAAACATTGTAAATACTTTTTTGAATGTTTACTAATTTTTCTAACCCCCTTCACCTTTAATATTTCAATAAAGTTATTTTATCATTATGGTTAGGTACAGACTTTGCTAAAACTGCTGTAGAACCATTTGGCATTGTTTGATTTTTATAAATCAATGTCAGCAGTTCTTTAGTCTGATTCACTACTCCACAAATCAAATGACTATAAATGTGTTGCGGCTGGGCTAAACCTGTTAAAGATAAAACTGTGTCAGTTATCTCATTAAGGTACGCTGAATCAGAATACTGAAAATGTATTGAATTAACAATTTCAAATATCTTTTGGCTTGGCACAATTCCGTATTGCTTCTTTAGTTTAAGAAAATTAAAGTATGCGTCCATAACAATAAAGAAAATCTGATGCAAATCCTTAACATTGAGACTTTTTATTTTAAAAGAATAAAGTTGTGTAAAGGACTTCTCTAAAACTGAGATAAATCCACCAATTCTTCCATCGCACAAATCAGGAAAGAACTCACTGTAGTATTCTGGATTTAAAGCTTGGCTAAAGAGATTACTGTAAACAGCTTCAAGAGCATCTGCTGAGTATTCAGCCTTTCCCACATAGTCCTCATAATTAAATTCTCCTGACCATGCTTCAATGTCATTTACAATTAATGACCAAGAACCATTCCAAATTTGTGCCATGAATTTAATCTTTACAGCTTTAGATTTCATTAGCATTGCAGTAAATCCTGTATTAACGTAATCCTTCGGATCGAACATTCTTGCTGCAATTACATTAGCATTTTTATCCTTTACATAAAAAGTGTAAAACCCTTTTTCCTGTTGTGTGACGCCTGCCTTATAATTTAATAAGTAACAAATCTTTTCATACTCAAAACCATCCTGTAACTCTTTAATATCGAGATCCATAGTTCTATCAGCGTCTGCCGCCTTGATTATCATTTTGTTTCCTCCTCTGCCATTTCGTTTTCTGAATCATCTGAATCATCTTCTTCCTCTACATACGAATAATTACGTTTATCCATCAATAGAAAGAAAATAAAAAACACATCCATCAGTACTAACACCAAGAACCCGTACCAATTAAAATTTTCAGGATGTATTAAAAATTTATAAAGTCCCTGAACAATTCTAAGAACACCTAACCATAAAAATGGAATATTGTGCCTAAAATATCCCAACCCTATCAGTAAGGCATAAAATAGAATGCCTAATGCAATTATGTTAAAAATTGAAATAGAAAAAACATAGCCACCAGTACTCTTTTTTAGTGGAACAAACAGATTGGCAATTACAAGTACTATGTAGAATACTTTCATTAATTTTGTATTAAACATAATTGCTTTTTCATACTCGTTTATCTAAATCACCTCTTTTCATAAATTTTCTTAGCTAAATTTAGTGCTTCTTCTTCTGAATCAAAGTTATTAAAATCAATTCCATCCTTTTCTAAATCTTTTGAAAATTTATCCCAAGCATCTTTCTCTGCAGTGCTTTCTGCATTTGCCATTCTTTCTGCATCTTTTTCGAAATCAAAATCCAAAGCTTCCTCTTCTTCATCCGATTTCTCTTTAGCCGATTTATCTTGGCTAAAGTCTGCATCATCACTGACGTACAATAAATGTAATTCATTTTCTGTTAGATTAAGACTTGAAAGATTAATTGTACAAACACCAAAAGTAACAAGCACCAATACTAGAAACATTAGCATTACGCAGCACCTCCACCACCGGTACCACCGCCGCTACCGCCCTTACCTTTTCCGCCTTTATCACTTGTAATGTTATCTTTGCCGAAAAAGATAATTGCAGCTATGATCAGAATACCTAAAATTTTGGTTCCTTCACCCATGATTCCACCTCCTTTCCGAAATGGCAAAAGGATGAAATCGCTATTAAACGAAATCACCCTATCTACTATAATGAAATAAAATTACTAAGAATTTCAGGATCATCTAATTTTATTTCATTTCTTTCTGATGTATCCGAATACAAACTATACAATCTGTATCCTGGCATTCTACTTAAAGTTAATAGAAATTTAAGAGTCAACTTAATGTACCCAATTTCACAAACACCCTGAGCGGCTTCACAATACAAATAAATCGCTTTGCTATTGTTTTTTTCTGTGCTAAAGCTTCGAAGAAAATCAACTTCTTCATTTGTGCTTGCACCATTCAACAACAAGCATGGGTACTTTATTTCTGCATACGTTGACTCATCTATAACAGATTCAAGATTGACATCATCTTCTTGGTAGTACTTATCAACATTTTGTTCTTCTGCAGATTGCTCAAAATTATCATCAAAATCTTCTGTGCTAAAGATTTGATTTAATTTGTCATCAAGTAATGAATCAATTTCATCGCTTTCGTCTTCTTTGCTAAGGTCGTCTACCGTTGGCTCTTCAGAGTCGTCTTTGCTAAAGTCACCTACTGTTGACTCTTCTGAGTTGTCTTTGCTAAAGTTGTCTACTGTTGGCTCTTCTTTGCTAAGGTCGTCTGTCATTGGCTCTTTAGAGTACTCTGTAATGCTTTCTTGCACTGTGTCATTTTTCACAAAACCCTCTAGGTCATCTGTCATTGGCTCTTTAGAGTACTCTGTAATGCTTTCTTGCACTGTGTCATTTTTCACAAAACCCTCTAGGTCATCTGCTAATGAACTAGAATCAAAATTTAAATCCAGTTCACTATCTAAATTAAAACTCACCGATTCTTCACCTCCACCTACATTTAGTCATCTTCATATAAATCAGTGTTTTCTACTGTAGGTTTGTATTTGTTCAATTTAGCCAATCTAAGCAGGGTGTTCCAAATGTTACACAAGGTTACGCAACGAAATACAGGTATGTATAATGCGACATAATAAAGAACTTCTACAATTGAACGTCTATTAACTCTTCCACTAAAATCTACGTCCATGCGCATAACGTCTTTTCGAACATGCATAAAGCCAGCACCTGTTGCAAAGTTACTGATTATTAATACTAATGCTAAAATGTTTGCTAAGGTATCTCCAAAAGCGTTTTCAATGTTTATTATGATTTGTAAACCAAAAACTGTACCAAGAACTCCACTCTTACTTCCTAAAGTAATAATTAAGAAAAGAATAGCAGTTCCTGCCCACATTACAGCGAGGAACTTTGCTAAAGCTTCTGGAAAAATAGTAAGTTCCTGATAGAGTGGAATAAACCTATCATAGCCTGGTTTTAGTCCATTTAGTTCATAGTAGTATTTACATATTGCTGGTATGATTATAAAAGTTTGCACAGCTAAGATAATACCCACCAGAACAATAAAGTAAATCTTCTTTGTAATGAAATTAAAAAAGAAAAATAGTAAAATACAGCCAACCAATGTCCCTAGAATTAACATGTTATCCTTATCTTTTTTGTTCATTTCAATACCTCCTATTCAAACTCATCGTCGTCTTCTTCATAGAAAGCATTGCTGAATTTTTCTTGCAAATTATTTAAAGAAGAAATGATTTCTTTACAGCTTTCTCTCATAAGTTGAATTTCGTTTTTAGTTTCTAAAACACTATCAGTGTTAACTTTAAATTTATCACTTAAGTTATCTTTTAACTCTGCTAAAGTTCCCTTAACATCTTTAATCTCAGCCAGTACATCTGAATTAATTGTGAGCTTTTCGCTAGTGTCTTTGCTAAACTCTGCTAAAGCTCCCTTAACATTTTTAATCTCAGCTAATACATCTGAATTGATTGCAAGCTTCTCATTAGTGTCTTTGCTAAACTCTGCTAAAGCTCCCTCTACTTTTTTAATTAAAATAGTTAACTCTTCTTTGGTGTCTAATTGATCTTTAGAAATTGTGTTACTAACTTCAGAAATCTGTTGCAGAAGTTCAGTTACTTTTTCAGAGTTATTATTGTCAACAATGTTTTCTAAAAGTCTTTTGGTATCTTCTAAATGCTCTTTAGTAATAGAAAAGTCTTCGTGTATTTCAGTTAATTGTGTTTTGTCAACTATTGACTGATTTTTTAAACTTCTTCCTAAATTTTCTTGAAATCTATTAAAGCTTTCTTCAAGATCTTCATTGAATTCTTTCTTGAAATCTTCTTTAAATTTTTCTTGAAGTTCTTTTTGAGTGTCTTTTAAATCTTTTTTTAAATCTTCTTCCGAATTTGCCATCAATTCAGTTAAATGTCCTATTAAGTGTGGGACTTTTAAATCATCAGCAATCCCACCATTTACACCAGCTGTAGCATCTTCAACATCTTCATCATTTAACTCTTCTTCATCCATTTCTTTACTAAAGAGATTTGTTGTAGGGTCTTTACTAAAGAGATTTGTTGTAGGGTCTTTGCTAAAGAGTTCCTGCCCTGCATTTACTTCTTGGTTTTCCGTTGCAATCTTCTGCTCTTCCGTGCTTTCTTTTTGCTCACTGATTGGCTTTGGTGGACTATTGTTTTGGCTAGAGTGGTACTCCTTGTCGTCTGATTTTTCTTTAAAAGTGTTTTTCCTGGGAGAAGATTTATCAACTTCGCTACTAAACTTTTTACTCTTCTCCTTCCACTTTGCTAAATCCCTGGCTGAAATTCCGAGATTAAGTGAATCATTATTTACATTGTTTGTTTTGAGTAAAGAGTTAAGTTCACTATGTAATTCTCTTTTTTTCTGTACCAGTCTTTTCTTCTCTTCTTTTTCTTCTTTTTCTTCTTCCTCAATTTCTCTCGAAATTATCATTGAATCAATAAAGTCTTCAATTTCTTTTGCTTTATTGTCAGCAACTTCTTCGTTAGTTGCTTGCTTGGCTAAAGCTTCATCAACTTCTGGCACTTCATTTAACTCCTCAACTAAAGCTTCATCAACTTCTGGCATTTCGTTTAACTCCTGGGCTAAAGCTTCACCAACTTCCGAATTGTCATCAACGCCAGAACTGTGATTGTCGCCAACTTCAGAACTGCAATCAGCATCAATACCACCATTGACATCATCGGAAAAAATACTCTGCTGCTCTTTAACCAATTGATCAGTTTTTCCCTTATTTAAGTAAACAAAAATATTACTAACACTACCATACTGATCAATGAAATAATCTGTAAAAGAACTCCAACCACTACGCATTAAAATCATTTTGTACGCTTCTTCCGGAATTTGTGTAAAAAGCTGTGCACAATGATGTGCTTCTGGAGTTCCTAATGCAATGATGGCATCTTTAATATTTTCTATATCTTCATTATCAAAATAAACATAAACTCCGCTCAACTCTTTGCTAAAGTCTTTACACTTTTCAACAATTGTGATTGGAAATTCAATAGGTTTATTTGCAATTTGTAAATACTTTAAAATATTCTGATATTCCAAATTAATTACCTCCTTAAGTATTTGTTTGTCCTCTTGTCTCTTTGTTCCTTTAAGTTTTCATTTGTCCCTCTGTTCCTTTAAGTATTCGAAAGCTTTTTGGCAATCGTCTGTAGTCATTGTGTAACGTTTACGATTGAACGCATCTAACCTCTTTTCAGAAGTTTTTAAATCTTCTTTAACTTTTGAAGAGATTTTTGTATTTATTTTTGTAGAAACTCTGGCTTCAACTCCTGGTTTAGCATTAATTTTTAACAAAGCTACAAAGTCAAAAACTCCAGAATAAAATTTCGGTGAGATTTGTTGCAACTTTAATTGTAAAAGTATTAAATAATCGTATGAGATTTTATCAAAACTCTCTACAATTTTATAAAGTCTAAAATCATGAAGATTAGAGATTTCTTTATCCTGCAAATCTTTCTTTTTAATTTTACAATTGGCTAAAGTTAATTCACCATCTAGAATTAGATTGTAAATTTTAATGTACATGGTGATCTGGGCTAAAGTGGTTTTTAGTAAATGTTCAAAACCATAGCGATACTCGTATACCAATTGCATGCAGTCTTCGTAGGTTGTTTTCCCGCCAATTCCAATTAAATAGTTTACTAAATCATAAACAGCTATACTACGTCTGTCTTCCGTGTATTTACGTATAATTGGTTTTGTAATTCTAGGAAGAACTTTAAGAGTTTGTACATTTTTAACCACTTCTGGCAAATAGTATCCAGAACGTGTACATAAATACTTCGCATCAACTTTTGTTATACTTAAATTTTTGCAAACATAGTCAATGACCTTTTCCTCTTTTAATTTGTAGTTATTTATAATTCTATACTGCACTTTGTCGGCTTTTAGAGCCGATAGTAACTCACTACATTTTTGTTCGCTTGTAATTCTAAAAAGGACTAGATTAGATTGATCTAGCCCTTCAAGAAATTTCAAGTATGAATTTTTTATAGCAGTGTCTTGACAAATGATTAACCATCCAATACTAAGTAAAGGTTTATTGGCTAAACTATGCAATTCTTCCAGTGTAGTGTATCTAGTAATACGTTTAATAGAACTTCTAGGATAATGGTTTGTGAAAGTATCAACTTCAGAAAGAACAGTATTGTTACTATTCTCTAACAAAATAACAAACACTTTGTCTCCTTTCCTAAATGTACTGTTTAAGTTCCTCGTCTTCTGAATATGTGTATAATTCAGACATAGAATCACTATAATCTGTAATTTCTGGAACATCTTTGTAAGGAGTGAAATTTACTTCATCGTCAGATGCTATCTGTAATAACCAATTCTTTACATCAAAATAATTTAGAGACTTGGTTAAAGCGTCTGTATTCTTAACAACGTAGTTGTATAAGCTCTCGTACAACGCATCTACACGACGTTTTACAGAAGTAATGTAAATTCCAGATATTACCTTAAGCAATAAATTAATGTTTTCAAAATTAATCTCTGACTCGTTATTTGCAATCTCGTAATCAATCAGATTTAAGACTGGGGTAGAAATTCCAAGTAATTTACCGGTTTGCATTTTATTACTTCTACTAGCTACAACTGTTTTAACAAACTGTGTTACAAAAGTAGCCGTTGTAAATGAATGATATGTGGTTTCATACAAAGCAGAACAACTAAAAAGTAAACCAAAGTATTCTGCGTAAGTATCGAACTCTTTTCCGTAATTCACCGAATTGTACTTGGTTAAATCTCCGTTGTGCAACATCTTTTCGTAGCGATTAATATAATCAATAATACCTTCATCTGGAAGTCTTTTTGGCATATAACGATTAAAGTGTAACTGCTTCTTGTATGTCTTTGCTAAAGTGATTTCATCTTGGCTAAAGTCCTGTAAGTAATAGCTTTCAGGACTTTCATAAGCATCCATCACTGTTTTTGCATCGTTCAAGAACGTATTAATGAATTCATAGAATAAATCTGTGTATTTATCTGAAATTAACGTATTTAATCTTTCAGGCAAATTACTAACTTTTATTACTAACCTACAGAATTCATAGTAGTCTGCATTGGTAAAAGCACTGTTTAAATCATTAAGAATTCCGAGATTACTTTGTGTTAAAGCATCCACCATTCTAAAGTTATTGTACAGTTCACCTTCACTAATTGTAATTCCTAAATCATCACTTTTATTCATAATAGTGTTCATAACACTTTGTGTAATATGTTTAGCCTGTGTTCTTACATTTAAGCTATTCTTCAGTGAATTTCTGTTTAAAATATTAAATGTTTTGTATCTGTCATAGAAATCTTCTGCATAGTTTGTAATTATCATTCTGTCAGTAATTAAGTCGAATAACTTGTAAATTGTTTTATCAGTTACAATATTTAAAATATCACCAAGTTTAACCTGTGAAATATTAATAATTTGTGTAAAAGCAAGAGACTCAATTACATCATTTAATTCAAGAATTATCTTTTTTCTCTCATTTTCGTATTTTTTTAATTCATCTTTGATTAAAACTTTTTCAGATTCCAACACAGATAAAAGCTCTTGGCAATAAGCAGGCTTATCATCTTTAAGAGATTCTAACTTTGCTAAAGTGTTGACCTCACCATAGTAATTAGCGATATACTCTAATTCAACAACCTGTTGATCATCAGGCAGTACATTCTTTTCAAGAAGTATTGCACTGCTATCAATGAATTTTAAGATAGATTTAAGTTCATAAATATTTGAACAATTCAGATACTCATTTAGAACTTTATTATTATTGATTGAGAAAATTAAACTGAATAGTGCTTTATTTTTTACTACAGGATAATCAATACTCAGGATTTTACAGAAATACACTGCAATTTCCTTATAAGTAAGTAAATCAGATCTGTCATCTAAATTTCCTATCTCTTCGTATTTGGCCGCAATGCTATCATTGTTGTCATCATTAATTACGTCTGCTTCTCCACTGACAGACTGATTTGCACCGAGGTCATCGAGGTCGTTATTACTATCTGCGAAGAATGAATCTACTTGGCTAAAGAAGTCATCGTCTTGTCCAAATAAATCATTCTGATTGAAATTAAAAGAGATATCATCAAGTTTTTCTGAATCGAGTATATCTGTTTCTTTCTCTTCTGCGTCATACTTAGAGATTACTTTAGGAATCACATTAGGATTAAAAGTATTTAATAACGTATAAAAACTTTTTACAGCCTGTTCAAATTCTGTGTCAGAAACTGTGCTAAAGCTTAGTTCGTCACTACTTTTCGATTTACCCTCTTTACGTAATTCGTTAGAATTTGTTGCAACAATACAATAACTCCAATTATCTTTTACTAAGTTAATTGGGATTTCGTATTTTAACAATGCGGAACCTTTACTCATATCGATTAATTTTTTTGTTAAATCGTTAATACCAGATTTAACAATAGGTTTTATTGTTTCTTTTAAAAGATTGATTTCGATATCAGTAAAGAAATGCTTTTGTCCGCACTTACATCTAAAAATCTTTGGCAAAACCAAAGAACGTTTTCCAGCTGCACCGTTTAACGGAAAACTAAGATTTACAGCAATTGACTTGTCTAAATAAACCTTCTCACCACAACTTTCACATTTAAAATAATACTTATCACCATCTGTAAAAATTTGTTTAATAAACTTAACATTAAGAGAACTAAAGTCATTATTAGCAGAAGGCAATAAATCCTGAAACATCTGCAATTCATCTTTGAGTAAATATTTAGAAGTATTATCTCTGTACAACTTATTAGTTTGGTTCTGGGCTAAAGCTCTTCTATTTACCTGTAAAATATTATGCAAAGTACTTTGTACATTTTGAATAAAAGAATCAAAATTATTATCAATTCGCTCAGCTAAAGTCGGATCATTACGTAAACGCTGGTAAACAAATTGTATGATTTCTTCAATCTTTTCTTCGCTAAAGTTCTCGCCGGTTTTCAAGCACACATCAACATCGTGCATAAAATTACTTGTTATGCACTCTCTTATTCGTTTCAAATATAACCCAGAAGCCCCTTCATAATCGATATTATAAGATTTAAAAACTTTTACATCGTCATCATCGTGAATGTAGTTGATTGCTGGGGACGCTTTGAGGTCTTTATAGAATTTAGCGAAATCATTAATTACTTTTCCACAAACGTCATTAATGAATTTTTCAATGCTTTTTCCATTTTCATCAAAAACCTCTGCACGATTAATTAATACCTCTAAGGTTTCGTATGGTAAATCATCGATGTTTTCAAAACCTTTTACTTTTAAGCTATTGACTATATCATTAATCATAGCTTCGTCAGCATCGGTGCTAAGTGCGTCTTCCAATTCACTTTCAAGTGAGTTTTTTAATGATTCTGTTGTATCTGTATTGTTTTCGGAAAACTCTTTGAGTAATAAATCAAATACATTATTTGCCTGTTCGTTTACATAATTCTCTGTTGAACCTGTTATTGCAGCGTCTTTTGCTAAATCGGATAAATCAATTTCATCATCTTTTGCTGAATCGGATAAATCATTTGATTGCAAAGACTTGGCTAAAATAGCTTCATTCCCTGTACTTGTAAGTTCGTTTTCTGTTGTTCCACTTGTTTGATTTCGTCTTGCTTCTGTTTCCATTTTTCCAACAACTCCTTTAAATAATCAATGAATTCGGAGGAACTCATTAAAACACTTCGTTTGACTCCGTCAATATCTACTTCTTCTCCTCGTCTCAATCCTGCTAAGTATTTTGCACTATTTGATGGTGCGTCAGCTATAATATGCACAGCACCTACTTTAGCAGTATTTTGTATTACTTCAAAAACCTGTGTACCATCTTCGCTAACAGAAATCTCATTACAAAATTTCACGAATTCATCTTTTGTAATTCGCTTACCGTTTAAATGTAAAAATCCAGTAATACAAATTTCGATCTTAATTTTACCTTCTTTTCTAACGCTATTCTGCATAATTAAATCTGCTAACCACATATCAATTAAACTTTGTTGTATCCAAAAGAAAACCATTGGATCATGAATACCTCTTGAATCACAAAATTTCTGTAAACTTCCAGCTGCTTTAACGTATGCTGCAAATTCTGCAAAACTGTTAACACCCTGTAATAACTTCAAAGCTTTATCGCCTAATGTCGGAATAGCAAGATTACTTATTAAAGTTGGAAATGTTATTTTCTCACCTCGAATTTTCACTATTGCATTTAATAAATCCACAGAGTAAGCTTTCTGGGCTAAAGCGATAGGAAAACTATTCGGATTCATATCAAGAATTTCTATGTAAGAATCATATTTAAATTGTGGTGATAAGGTCTTTACAATTTCAATACAGCGTGCTGGTCCAAGTCCTTTACATTTAAATCTTGTTAAAAGTTCACTAAGTGCATATCCCTGTTTAATAAAACATTTAGGATTACAACATTGTGGTTGTTGTAAATTTCCAGTAAGAATATTTTCACTACCACATTCGCAAGTATCAGGAAAATAATCCCAGTACTCTTCTGGTATACTTCCCAATCGTTTTGCTTCTTCAACAGTCATAAAATGTGAAAAAGCATAGTACCTATCATGGTTTTCTTTTAGTTCTTTTAATGTCATGATTTACCTCCTTTTTTAAATTAATTAAAATAAAAGCACATATAGGATTTGACACCTAAATGTGCTGTGATAAATTATCTCCACTTCCTCCGGCACTACCCTAACGGGATCTAAAGATACGCGCCTCCAATCACTACGCTCAGATCTAAAGATAGTCGGTCGATGCTGACGCAGTTAACCCTAACGGGTAGTCGCATTGCTTCCTGATGGCTGCTTTGCTAAAGCTCATGCTGGGCTAAAGCGATCGCTACGCTCATTTGAAGTTAATGATAAGCTAATACGTTTGTTTAAAAATTAAAATCATTTTCGGCATCATCAACTGTGTAGTCTTCTGATACAACTTTCATGTAAGAAACAACTTGCTGTCCAGAATCTAATGTTAAGATTTCAACTGCTACTTTACAGATACCTTCGGACTCTAAATTTCTGAACATGTTGTAGCTACACTGTGCCCTGTACTTTTTACCATTGTAATCAATCTCTAACCAATAGAATTCCATACCATCATCAATGGTTGCTCTTTTTGCTTGATAATTTACATGGGCTACATCGTATGTAACGTTTTGAACAGTGTAGACTGCAGGTATCTCATATCCATTCAAATCTTTAAGAAAATCGGATGAAGAATAGTGTTCTGGAGTTGTCTTGGTTAAAGTGCCTTCTTCGTATTTTCCACCCTCGCTGTTACTGTCTCCTGTTTCAAAACCTTTATCAAATGTAGTCCCTTCTTCGGGAGCATCTTCATCATCTTCCTCTTCCTCTGCATTACCATCATCTTCGGATGGTTTTGTCAGTAGTTTTGAATTGGTTGGTATTTTATTGTTCGCTGATTTCACTTGATTCATGAGATAAAAAATTCCACACCCTAGGGTAATTAATGCAATCACGGCAACTATTAGTATTGCCTTTTTATGTGATTTATTGTTATTACTAATTTGTGATGTAAAATCTTCCTCTTCTTCATAAGGTGAATCTGTGTATTGAGAATTTTTATACTGTGGATTAACCCTTTTACTTCTATTGCTATTTCTTTCTGTATTATTTACAGAGTGCCATTGTGCATCACTAGCACGTTTTCTAGGTCTGCTCTGCATCTGCTGTTGCTTTAGAGACTGATTTGGAGACTGCTTTGAAGATTTTTGTGTATTGTCTTGTTTACGTTGGCTATTTACCCTCTTTTTAGGTTCTTGATTAAATGTTCCTTTATCAGAACTATCATTTCTAGTTTTCATTCCTATTCCCATAGTTATCTCCTTTGGTGTCAAAAATATTGAGAATATTTATTATGTTAAGTGTTCCTTTGTTTTTTGGTCTAAATTGTTAGTGCTTGGAATTCTTAGCTAAAGCTTGGTAGTTCACTCGCTTGGCTAAAGCCTAGTCTTGTAATGAACTTACTTGACTAAAGCTTAACCGATATCAAGCACTAATGGACTTGCTTGGCTAAAGCTTAACCGATATCAAGCACTAATGGACTTGCTTGGCTAAAGCTTAACCGATACCGAGCACTAACAATTAATTCTTAATGATGCGTTTTAACTATTTGATTAATTACTTCGTTAGCTTTTGTTAACCAATTATCTAATTTCTTTAAATCTGTTTTTTGTTTAACGGTCTGCCAGCGCTTCAATCCATTTGGTTCATGAAATACAATCCGTATTCCAGACTTAGAAATATAAGGTTGTAAGTACTCTTTACATTTCTGTGTTATTTTATAGTGCTTACTTTCGATGATTGCTTGTTTATTAAGCATTGTAATGTTCTTCATTGGTTTTTCAATTTTAATGCACGCTGCTACGCTAGAAGCATTTTGGACATCAATGAATTCAACATCATCCTTCTCAACCTCACTATCGTCGTCTTCACCGTAATTATCGTAACTAACACGTAAATCGTTATCATCAAATTCCCAATAAGAATTATCTACGTTTGTATCATCATCAAACAGCATACCAAATGTAACGTCTTCTTCATCGTCTAATGCAATGTCATCAAATACTATTGCTTGCTTAGAATTTTCTGCCTGATTTGGCATCTTGGCTAAAGCATCAGCAGTTTGGGTCTTATCATCCTGCTTGCTATGTAATGTTTTTAAATTACCATCTATATCAATCATTTGTTTACCATCACCAAACACAGCTAAAGCCCATGTTTCAAGACGGCTTGTCCATTCATCATTACTCTTTTGGATTTGTTCGTCAGGGTCGTCTGGATCGTACTGCTTTGTGATTTTGTAATTCATATCGTAATCATCTACATAACTTCGTACAGTGTAGTTGCTAAAGGTTTCTAAAAGTAAAGGTACATTAATTGGTTTCTCCATAACATCTGGCTGAAGTCTTTGTATAATTTCAAGAATTCTATCTTGGACATACTGATCCCTATATGGTTTAATAAATCCCCAAGGATCATCGAACCAAAAAGGTCCTTTTCCAAACTCACCGTTATCCCATTTCTTAATCATTCTTTCTACGAAGATAACAGGAGCTTCTCTACTATCATCCTTACATTGCGCCCATGTATCACCTATGTTAATACCAACGAAATACTTAGTATGTCCTGGCATAGTAATCATACACGACTCTTTTACTAATTTGTAAATATAGAAAGGATGTAAACTCTTGTGTACTGAACACAATAGTTCATCATGAATTAACATGTGCCAAATTATCTTGTCATTAATTCCCTCTTCCTCACAACGATTATAGAACCGGGTTAAAATGATTCTAAATACTTCTGCTGCAAACGACTGTATTGGAAAGTTACCAGCAGCACGTTGAATTCTACCCTTCTTTGCCTGGTCTAAATCCTGCAAATCGTAAATTCGATAGAACCCTTTTTCATTGATGGACATTCCGATAGGTGTTGGAATTCTTTCACCTTTAGCGTTTAATTCGTATTGACCAAGTTCATCCTTTTTCCAAGCATCAATGTAATTTCTGAAATCGTCTGAAATGTTTTGCTCTACAAGAGCATCTTCTCTATACTGATTTAACATGTCTGAAACTGGTTTATTACTCTTAAGCCATTTCTGTAATAATTCTCTTGTTGCAAACAATGTATCGTTATCTATTTTGCCAAATAAATTATCACAAAGACTTCTGTCTGACAAACCGTATGGAATACCGAAGTTAAAGCACTTTGTACTCTTACGAAGTTTTTTCGAGACTAAATGTGCAGGAACACCATGAAGTAAGGAAGCAGTCTCAGTGTGGTAATCTCTTTCAGGATTGTTCATGACATTAACCATGGAAACGTACTTGGCTAAAGAGATCATGATTCTATATTCGACCTGTGACATATCGAAGTCTAGCAAATAGTAATCATCAGTATAAGACCGTATGAGTGCTTTTAGTTTACCTTTCATTGTTTGTCCAGGATTCATAATTCTTCGTGTTTCAATCCTGGCTAAAGAGTAATTCTTAAAGATTTTACCTTCCATGTTGGTCTCTCTGATAGGTTTGAAATAACTGGTATACTCTTTGTTTAGCTCAGCGTACTTGGTTAAGACGATAGCTAAAGGATTTTTACACTTGTTGAAATCATCCGCTTTGATTAAGCACATATCGGCCGCTTTGTACTTAAACCCTTTTGCAACGTACTCATTATATTTTTCTCTGCTAGCTCCATAAACCAATAAATCTTCTGTCATTGTTCCGAATGTATGACTATCACTCTTACGTTTCTGTGAAGCTAATTTTTTCATTACGTATTTATCGGTCTTAGGTAACTTCTTAGCACCCTCAGTCCATGCATAGATTTTATAACCAAGAATATCATACATAACATGTCGAATCTCGCTTGCTTTTACATCAAATTCATACTTAGCATTTTTATCAGCCTTAATATTATCAACTGCCTTATTGTATTGTTCTTGCGTTAACTTTCCAGATTGATATTGAATACTAAGATGTTCTCGCTGATTAACGTAATTAACGTATGTACCAACGTAGGAATACATAAAGTCTTTGAGAATTTTCAAATTCTCTTCGGATTCCTTGGCTAAAGCTTCGACATCTTTTTCGATTGTCTTCATGCCATAATATTCACTAATTGCTAAAATATTTAGCATTTGCACATCCTGCCTCTTGTACTCTTTGTACATCCTTTTTGACATGAGTTTTCTAAGAATGTGAAAGATAGTTAAAGTGTAGTCAGCATCGGCACAACCGTACACCATTGCTACTAAAATATCGTAAAGGTATCTATACTTGTCCTCATTGCCCTTGCCTAAAATGTCTGATAACTCTGGAGTTTCATGTCCAAGTAAACGATGTGTTAAACCTTTTAAGGCAACAGAACCACGTACAGTTTTAGGATTAAGATCAAATCCCATCTGCAGTGTATCATCGTCAAAGTAAAATGATTTTCCAAACATATAGAAAACTCTACGGTCGAACATAATATTATGACCAATGAGGTTAATTAGATTACGTACAAATGTAAATTTAATTTGTTTGGAGTTCTTGGCTAAATCGGAATCACCGGCAGACTTTTTACTAGTTTTCTCATAAAGCTTGGCTAAAGCGTTATCCTGCTCGCCTGCATTAAAGACTTGTTTAACTACATCATTTTTGTCTACTGCAAATAATGTATCGTCACTGAATAATTCATCTTCGTTAGAATTTATTTTTCCAAATAAGTTCATTTTACCAAGAGATGATTTGCTTTTCTCTGTTATTTCAGCTGAATTTTCTTGTACTTCTTTTATTACATTGTTTTGTGATTCTTCTTTTTTCTTTTCCTCTTCATTTTTATTTTCCTGAATTAATGTTACAACATCGTTATCATTCCAATACTCCTTTGGAGGTTCATAAACTGTAATTGTACGTTCTCCTTTGAAGTTTTCAAAGAGCTGTGCTAAACGGTCTATAGCGTATTGATTGGGTACATTGCTAAAGTATTCCATATCGGTGAAAATAACGTATGCAGTATCAGGTTTCCATGAGATTGGAATAGCCACGCAATGATCCCTGTCCTCGTTATTCTCCGAGAGATTGTAGATGTTAAGACCTGTTGTCTCGGTATCGACAGAGATATTAAGCTTTGTACCATTTTTCTTACAATGTTCTAACTCTCTGTACAACTGATACATTATCTTGTACTCAAAATCAGTAATGGTTTGAATAACCTCATAATGCTTTTTGGTTTTACCGGTTTCACTGTCCCAGAACCATGACATATCTAATAAGTTACACAATTTATCGAATGAGACTGCATCTAATGTAAGTGTACTAATCTCTTTTTTCTGATAGTTTTCTAACTCTTGCATGTTAAATTCTTTTAAAGAAAAGTTAGCAAGCTTGGTTGTTAACATTAAGTTAAAATCATTATGTTCGATTTCAATACGTTGAAATTCATCTCCAGACTTCTCATATAAATAGGAAAGATTTTTATCTTTTGCTTTAAAGTCTTTTAGAATTTTGCCATTTACGAAAGTACTTTCATTTGTGTAAGTATTTTCTTGGCTAAAGCTGTATGTTCTTGCAAAGCTAAGTTCCTTCAATATCTTATTAAGCAAGCTAGTATTGAACCTAGAGTACCTCTTCATTCTTCCAGATACTTTAAGCTCTTCTACGATTTCCATAACGTAATCTTTTGTTGCGAAATTAGGAAGTTGTGTTGCAGATTGGATAATAGGGAATTCATGCTTATTCATAATTTCATACGTTGCTAAATCCTGTGCATGTACTTTGGAGAATAAAACATAAGTATTTGACTTTTTTAATGTTTTCCAAGCAAAGTAGTATTCAACACCCTCTAAACGTACTAATCCAGCTAAGACCATATTATTCCTCCTTTTCTAACTCCTCTAAATATTCATATTTTTTGTACACATGTAAAGGTAAATTATAATCATCGAAACCATCTACTTTTAAAAGTAAATTAGTGTCAGTAATTTCAGTTTCTGTTGTGCCTAAAGATGCAGCATAAGTTTTACTTTTATAACGGAAATTATTATCAAATTTTCTTATGTATGACATAATGTAAGCTTTGGCTGCTCTCGTTTGTTCTAGGATTTTCTTGTAAAAAATGATAATGTACCGGTTAAGTAAATTTTCATTGTCACTGTATGTGTATAAAACTTCTAAATAAAGATCACTCATATACTTGGTTAAAGCTGGATCGCACTGTATAAAGATTGAATATGTTTCCTTTGCTAAAGCGTCCATATCTCCATTTAAAAAGGCTTTGGACACCTCGGTATAATTTGGAATTGCCCTGATATTTTCCATATCGCAATGAGAAAGTAAATGTAAAATGTAATCAAGACTTTCGCTGAAATCCACTAAAACCATGTATTTTTTACTATTCTTTTCTAATCCTAGTAGTTCTAGGCTAAAGTGATTATCGCTATAACTACCAACGAATTCTTCGCAATCTCTTTCACTGCATGCTGCTTTAACAACTTCATTTCTAAACTTAATAAATTCTGGTTTATTGCAATTAACATTTAAATGTTGTTTTAACTCCTCTATATCTGCATTTAATGTGAAACTACGTTTATTAATATAGTTGTCTGCACGTGAGAATTCTTTATTTAATTTATCATCATGGAATAAATCAATTACCACACTCCTACCTCCCTATTTCCCTATAAAACACTATTAATGAATGAAATTAATTCATTATTCTCATAAATATTCTCTTTTGTAATTTTAATCTGTGTACAATCATCGTCATCGTCAATTCTAAAATAGCGATATCGATCTAAATCAAAAAGAGCATTCTCTTTTTGATATGTAAACTGCTTTGCTAAAACTTTGGGATTTAAAGTTGTATGCAATACTAAAACACTTCCGTCGTTGTATATTATATTTACAAAACAACTCTCTGTTTTTAGCAATTCTAGCTCTTCTGCAGTTCTTACTTTCTTTTCTAATATTGACATTAAAGAGGGGTGTGCTGTGCTGCACACCCCATCATCGCTTTCTTTGCTAAAGCTATTGGATGCATACTCGTCTGGATTAATTTCATCCGGGTTAAAGCTGAACCCATCACCAAAAGCATTTTCCAGTTCTTCAATCAATTGTTTGTTTTCCTTTAGCTGTTTGTTTTCCATTTAAATTATCACCCTCATCTTTCTTAATTTAACGTCCTGAGCAATAGAAAAGTGCATACTCTGATACATCTTTATCTGTAATGGGTGATATAATTTCTTCGATACCAAGTATGTCTGGCTTAACCGAAGCACCTGTATGATGTAAGAATTTACCTGTACTTGATTCAAACAATTCTCCATTCTGAACAGCGAACCCATCCTCATTAAACTCTGCACAAGATCTAAAACGATATAATAAATCCTTGTCGCAAAAGAACTTTTCATGCGCCTGTTTTACGTATGAAATATCTCTTGAATCCAACTTACGTGCAATCTTTCTTAAGCTATCTCTCTTTGCAGGATCAACATTTTGTAAACAACCTTTAGGTTTGAAGGTGTCAAACATTTCTGTTTTCATCTTCTGTAATAAATTGTAGTAAGTTTTATTTTCTTCATCGGAAAACAAAGTGATAAAGAATTTTTGAATGCATAATTCAAATTCTTTTTTAACTTCTTTTGCTTTGTAAACATCAATTGAATTTCCAGTTTGATAAATTAATCTTGTGTAATTATACAGTCTGTACAGTCTTGGAACAGAAATCTTGTCTAAATCAAGATTTAACACATCTAAATAATCACACAGAGAAATATACACACTAACTGGATTATCCGCATAACGATCAAGAATATTAGAAATCCCACACATTGATTTCAGAAAACAAATTAAAAAATTATTGATAGAAAATAAAATTCGTAATTTCTGCCAGTATGGTAATTCCTGGGCTAAACCGGGAATCAGGGTATCAAAGATTTTATCAATAAATACTTTTCTATAACTATGGTCAAATACGTAGATACTTTTAGTACCATGCTTACTTACATAGCACTCTTCGGTACCCTCTTCATCCATGTAATTTAAAATGTAGTCCGTATCTTTATAATCAAAAAGACCCTGTTTATTTAGCATTGGAACCCCATCCAATGCCATAATGCATTCAATCGCAGCTAAATACTTTGAGATAACAACGAACTGAAATTGTTCGTTCAAATCAAAGTCTTTAACGTTGCTAAATAGTATGCACATTGCTACTATACAATGTTCCATCTCTGCCCTATCTACATTAGTTCCCCCACGATTAATATAATCGCATACATAGTCTGAAGGACATGCGAAGTTCTTTGGGATGAATGATATTTCTGGGTTAAAGCTATTTACTTTATTTTTGAAAGCGTTGATTTTTAAAACAAGAGAATTTTTCTCTTGTTTTTCTTTCTTTTCTATTTCTCTTATTTTCTGAATTGAATTTAAAGGAGTGTCCTTAAGAATTTCAAACATGTCTATAACTTTAAGTTTATTTAACTCATCTTTAACTTCTGTGTTTGACTTCATCATTACGCCATCGTAATCACTTGAAACTTCTGAAACTAATTTTGAAGTTATGCTTCCATATTTTACATACGATTCTAAATCTGTGATGGTATTCGCAAGCTCCTGATTTCTAAACACTTCTGTATTAAGATTGTAAAGAGTAACACCCAAAACGTTATCTGAACTGTTAATAAAATTAATAAGGTCTTTAAGTGCAATAAATCCATCATAGATAGTTTTAAAACGTTCGCTATTCTTAAAATTTCCTTTTACATTTCCACCTTCAACTTTATAAATACATTTCTGATCACGCTTTTTAACTGATAATGATACTTCGATTTGATTGTCATAAATAGTTTTAATATCTTTCATTGATACTCCACCAGATATTAAAATTTTATCAAAAATATATAAATAGCGTTCTCGACTATTACATTTGTTTCTAAAAGAATCATTGGCATCTGATTTCTGCATATCAAAAGCATCTTCTAGTCCATAATCGTAAACAAAACAACCACGAAGTTTTTTTACTGCATTTATTGCATTTTCATCACTCCTAAATTTTAAATCTCTATAACGTGAAAAAATATCATAGAAAGCTGCGCCGCCTTTATGTGTATAAAGTATTTTAGAAGCTTTGCAAATTTTGATTGCAATATCTCGAAAATCTATTTCCGATTTTCGTAAATGTAAATCAATACCTACAAAATTAAGAGCCGTTGTTGAAGAATCTGCATCACTACCACTAACTTCTCTATCCTGCCCATGCCTATTCATAATTTCAAAGAACTCATTAACTTCTGATTTCTTGTCATAATTACCATCTTTGTCAGGTGAATCTTTGAAATACATATTTAAAGCTTTGAAAATATAATCATCTAATCCAATAGATGATTTATTGAAATTATTAGTAAAATAATTTCTACAACGTGTGATTACTGGATTGAGCAATTCTTTACATTTAGCATCTGTAAAATTATTAGGTCTATTAAATTTATCCTTTGGATACTTATTTTTCAACCATTTTCTAAATTGCACAAAGAAAGTATGTGTTCTCATATAATGAATTAAAATGTGTTCTTGTGAAGTTTGTAAAATCATAACATCGTTATAAATTTCTTTCTCACTAATGTTAACATTTAAATCCAGCAGAGATACTTTATTTGCTAAACTATTATTTCTATTTCGACCATTGTCTAAAACTTTATTATTGTACATATCATGAATTACTGTGGCTAAAAAAGACTTCTTTTGTTTCTTGGCTAAAGCGAGATACTCAAGATATTTCTTTTCACGAATTACAGTCACTTCATTCTCATCACTACTAACGTACTTGTAAAAATTTAATACTCGTTCTGCAGCTTTGTATTGACTGTGATAATCAAGAACGATAGCAATGTAAGCTTGTGCAATATCTAAATCTAAATTTTTAAAACTATAAACACCTTTTAACATATTTCCTCCAAAATTGACCAAAATAAAAAATATTTACCTATTCTTAGTATGGCTGATATCATAGTTTACTAAAAATAAAAGCAAAAATTATTACAATAACTACAGCATATGTTAAAAATTTGCCATTAGCTAAAGTTAATGGCATTGTAACCAATATGAATAATAAATTAAAAATTTGATAAGCTAAGGATACAATTAAAGATAGAACCAGGGCTAAAGCGTCTGGAAGGTGTGAAGTAAACACTTCGAATAGCTTTGCTAAATACCCTTTTACAACTCTGTAATCAACACTGTCTGACTTTGAGCTATTACACTTCTGGCAGATAGCAACTGTGTTAAATGTTCGATTAACTCCTGCCACATTATTAAGTGGCATAATGTGGTCAATAACAACATTGTGCTTACCTATTAGTATTTTTCCACATTGTGAGCAAAACCAAATATTACCGTAAATACCAGGATTCTTTTTAAAATATTCATTACGATAATTAAACGAAGCCCTTTTCTTTTGTGAATAAGTCATTCCTTGTGTCTTTTTTCGTCTAGAACTATTAGCTACCCTTTTAGTATCGTTGGTTCTCTTTTTAGTATCGTTGGTTCTCTTTTTAGTATCGTTAGTTACCCTTTTAGCATTATTGATTCTCTTTTTAGTATCATTGGTTGTCCTTCTAGTAGTATCATTTACTACAACACTGTTATTTAAATCTTTTTGTTTATTACCACTCCTTTGTTTCTGCACTGCAAAAGTCTTATCGTTTTCACAATTGTTGTTTGCTTGCTTGGCTAAAGTTCTTTGATTGTTCTCTCTCCAAGCTTTTCTTAAATTAATAATGTAAAAACGATATGCATGTCGTTTTCCCAAATTCTGATTGTGTTTCACATTATCACCTACATTAAATTAAAATTAAAAACAAAATTTAAAAATATTTCCACGCTGTTTAATTAACTCTCTCCTTTCTAAAGCGTGAAAAAGCCCAGCTTTAAACTGGGCTAAAGAAAAGAGCATTGTGACTTTTACATCGCAATGCTCTGCATTAAAATAATTTTATGTAGCATTAAAATAATTTCATTGTAGTGTGATTCTCTTCAGAAGTATTGCTTGTTGCAGCATCAATATCTTCATTATCAACAGCTGTGGTATCAGCATCAACATCTGTAACATCAACATCGACATCTTCTGAATTGCTGACAGGCGTAGCATCAACATCATTACCTTTTATATACTCTTCTAAATCGCTTTCATTGATTTCGTAGTCTTCACCATCTTCATCATCAAAATCGCTATCAACTACTTTTTCTTCTGCGAAATAACCTGTTAAATCAGGAGTAATTTCCTGATTAGTATTAATTTCAGTACCGGTTTCAATGCTGTGGTTACTGTCAACTGGTTCTTTTGTTATTTGGCTAAATAGATCCATACCGCCAAGCATGGTATTAGATTTAGTAAAATCGTTGTCGATTTTACCAGTGAATTCAACTTCGTCATCGTCCTCTTCATCATCAAAATCGAAATTAAAAGTGGACATTGCATCTAAGCTAGTACTGTTTGCTTCCGATTCGTTTACACCTGTATTGTCATCATCATTTTCATTATCAACATTAAGTTCGCTGCTAAATCCATCCGAAGCCACGCTACCAAGTGAATCCATGGACAACAAATCATCCAATGCTTGTGATAAATCCAAATCATTCAATGCTTCTGTTTCAGTGTCAGCATTGTAAAATGTCTCGACCAAAGAATTGTTTTTATCTGGTAGTTCTACCTTGAATTTCTGAATTACTGCAGGTTTGTGTAACATCTTTGGCTGAGTCTTTAAATGTTCAAGGTCTGCTCCAATGTTAAGACCACCAATGATTGCATTGTTATAACGAATATCGACCTTGCGTTTTTCGTTGGCAAACTGAGACAGAAGTTTTGGAACATCTTCAAAGCTTAAAGCTGTTAATAAACCACTATTGTCAGTCACAACTTCATCTATAGTAGATGTTCTAATAGCAAATTTCTTTGGCTTATTAGAATTTTTTGCGATTTCACTATAATCATAGCGACCACCCTGTAAATAATTAATTTCATTATTTCCATCATTGTTCTTAGCTAAAGACTTACTATTACTGTCAAGTACTGTGACCTTAAATAATTGCAATCTGGCAAAGATTTCAAAATGACGAGGATTAATGAAAATATTATTCTCTTTAAATGTATAAAAATAACAATCCAACCAAATGATTTGCTTTGTTCGTAGTAACTTGGCTAAATCTGGAATATGTTCAGAAGTAATCAAGTTAGGATGTACAAATCGTGCATTAATTTGTTCTCCTGATGGTTGTAAGAAACCATTTGTAAGCTGGTCTCCTGCATGAACGTACTGTCCATTACCTACCCTTAAGCTTGTTGCTCTTTGCTTATTAGTTACTAAGCAAGCTACTTTGCTGGCTCGCCCATAAGGGCAATCTAACATCTGATTATCTTCCATGCACTGCTTACACACTTTACTTGTTTCCGAATCTTCTGGTTCGATTCTAATACCTACGGTATCATCATAACGAATAATGTTAATGTAACCATCCATGTTAGCAATTTCCGGGGCTAAAATGCTACCAGGTAAATTGCCTTGAAGCATAGCACCAACAATCTCTACACCGTTAGCCACGGATTCCCCTGCAACACCACCAGAGTTAACTAATGACATCGTAAGCTGTGCGGCTGGTTCTCCAATAGACTGGGCTGCTTCAATACCGACGTTAGCACCTATTTCTTGGAACTTTGCATCTGAGAAACCAAGTCCATAGCAACGTGAGCAGATACCATGCTCTGACTCACAATCTAACATTATTCTTGCTTCAATAGTATCTTTTCCATTCTCTTCAACCCAATCAAGAGTTTTTTCTGTGATTAAATTTACAGCCATCAAATGACCTGATGGAAAAACTTCTGAATGTAACTCTAAGAATGGTAAATTACGCCCTTCTCTATTAACAAGTAAATTACGTGAAAGTTTTGCCATTTTGTATCGGAAAGTGAAAATACCATTTTCTGTCTTGAGTTCTTTAATGTGCTTTTCTTTAATCACTGTGACGCATCTATCATTAACGTAGTAATCTTTGCCACCGTCTTTAGATGTTTTTGCTAACTTTTTGTACTCTTTAATATTACCAACTATTTTCATACCTATTGGTGTAAAAAGTCCTTTACCTTCGAGAGCAACGTCCCAAGTTAAGATTCCCTGGGCTAAAGCAACACCACCAAAGAACTCCGTGCCATCGTTGTCATCGTCATCATCATCGTCAAATAACTCATCTAAAGCTTGCACTGCAATGTGATGAAAACCATTTGCAAGTTTATCGTAGCTATCCTCAGTAATAATTCCTCTTTCACCGTCAGACTTTGCTAAAGTGGAATCAAAGATTTCAAAGGTTTCTTTATCAACCGTGACTTTACCAAGTAGATGCTTATTAAACCACTCTCTTGTTGGAATGAACTTATCCAACTCTGGGCGATGATTTGCCCATTCAATGTCATACCACCAGTCCTTCTTACCACAGTCGTATTCAACAATCTCAAGTCCGGCTGCTTCGTACACAGCATGACGGGTAGCATGACCTGCTGTAGCTGTTTCGTTCTGTGTTGTGGCAACACCGGTACGTGATGAGTACGTTGACAAGTGCATATCAAAACTGCTAATTCCCTCAGTGTAGTTACTTGTAAGGGAAGTTTCCAAATCCTCTGTAGCTGTCTTCTGAAGAATACCAATAGCACCGCTTGTCTGCATTAACTGACTGGCATTTCCACGTGCACCAGAATCAAAGATTATGAAGAAGTTATTGTTTCTTGGAATGCTAGAAATTAAATCTTCTTTAATTTTGTTGTTCGTCTCTTTATAAAGTTTAACAACTGCATCTTTCTTATCTTCTGCGGAAATGAGACCTTTCTGATAGTCCTTTTCAATTAAAGCTTTAATTTTGTCTGCTTTACCAATTAACTCTTTCTTTTTAGTCTTTAAATCCAAATCCTCTATTGAAAGCGTAATTCCAAACAAATCACTGTAGAAGAAACCGAATTCAAGAATCTTCTGATAAATGTAAATGCAAGGTTCTCCCATCTCTTTAAATAAATCTTTACAAATTTGAGAGATACTACAGTATTTAATTGGTCCTCTTCCAGATCCTGATGCTAAAAGTCCATCGTAGGCTAAATCGTAATACTTACTACAGTCTACTCCAGGAAAAGCTAACGGGTTTGTAAACTTCTTGTCTGTGAATCCGTATGGAATAAGTGAATTGAACAGAATACGACCTGCTGTTGACAGGTAGTGTCTTCCCGTGGCTAAATCAGTGTAACACACAAAGTTGTAGGTCTCAATGACAGAGTTCTCTACGTCTGTTTGTAACTGGGCTAAATCGCTGTAATAGAACAGATCATTAACAAAGTCTTTAGTGTCTTCATAGATCTCACCAATGTTGTCAGCATTGTCTTTTAACATCGTAGCGCAGTAACAACCAAGAACTTCATCCTGGCTATGCTCCAGAATAATGGTTGAATTCTTTGGATTAATAAAATTGTGTTCTGGAGACATCTTTTCGATAGCTTCTTTTTTTGCTTCTTCTGTGATTAAAGCTACTAACCACATGGTATCACCATCGAAATCGGCATTGTAACCTTTACACGAAAGTGGATGTATCTGAATAGCCTTGCTTTGAACTATCTTAACGTAAAATGCACGTACACTAAAACGATGTAAAGAAGGCTGTCGTCCTGCAAGCACAACTTGCTGGTCTAAACCAAGACTGTCGTCACCTTCAATGAATTCTGTAATCCAATCCATAAACTGTGTGATAACTCTATCTTCTTCGATATCAAAATATTTAGCATAATGCTCCCAATACATACTTAAGAATTTAGTTTTATTCTTCGCTGCTAAAACGTCGAGGAATTTCTGTGCCGAAGCTCCCTTGAAAATGCCATCAACAGAAGTGTGCTGTCCAATGTAGGAAATAATTCTATCTCCCCACATCTTTACAACCATTGAAAGTGGTACACCCATTTCAGTAGGTTTCATTTGTACGTTCTGCATTGGAATGATTACAGAACGTCCTGAACAAATTGTTCTCTTTTTCTGTACAGCTTCACGAATCTTACCATGATTTTTATTGGTTGAATTATGGCCGTAGAACCAAAGTAAAACCGTCTGGTACTCAAGTCTATCGACCTTCTCGTACCCAATAAAAATAGAAATTGTTCTATACAAATTAAGTAAAGAATCCTGCGACTTATTTTTATTTTTAACATCCGATACAGCATTCAAAATCTGTTTATAATGCCAATCAAAATCAGGTACTCCATTAACATTAAGATTTTTCATAATAGGTCTGAATGATTGTGGCATAACTGGAAACGCTGAAATAACATACTCGGCTAAAGAGGTCTCACTACTGTCTGAATGAGATGCAAGGAAAGTATCACAGTAATGTAAACTTTCAATTACACCGGAATCTGCTTCTTCTCCGTTATCTACCTTTTTATCAATCAGTCTTTGGTAGTAATCTCTTGTTGCTCTAACATCAATTCGTTTGAAAATCTCTACTAAAGCTGACATTCCAGTTCTGTACTGTTCGCGTTCTTTTTCTGTAAGTGTTCCAAGAATTTTAGAATCAATTAAAACAACAAAAGGTAATCTAGTCCCATCTTCAGGAAGTTTGACTAAAACCTCGGACCTAATGATGGCTGCTAACCTATCTTTAGAAATCTTTCCTAAAGGCATTTCCTCTGGAGCTTTTTCTGAATCAATGTTAATTTCTCGTTTATATCTACACAGAATTAACTTGTCTAAAGAACCTTTAACAATCCATGTTGGATGTATAATTTCACATTTTAAATCAATGTAACCCCATTTGCTTCTGTTTCGAATTCCCATCTCTGGTCTTGAAGCATCTCCAAAGATTACTGTAGAATGTAAATTATCAACATGATCTACAGGAATGCTCGATAACGAACGAATCATTTCGTCAGTAAGTGGGCTAAATTCGTAGCCGTTCTCTACCGTCGTGAGTTCACAACCCATTGAACGAATAAAGGCCTGCATAATGAAATCACTGTTATTAGTTCCGTCAATGTGTATATCACTAGGGTCATCTCTAATTTCTCCAGCCAAAAGTTTTTTCGAAGCTAAATCGTCTGACTGTACAGTGTACATATCCTGTAAGACTTTAGTTGCACCTACACCAGAAACACACCAACAGCACATTTCCTCGAAGGACTGACCACCTTCATTTTTCTGTCCATGTCGTGGCTGTCCAAAAATAGGATCGACCTTAACATGACTACCAATTGAGTGTGCTTTCTTATTTACCATGTGAACTAATTTAAACATGTGAAGTGTACCAATGTTAATAGGTCTTTTAAACATTTTACCAGTACGACCATCACACAAATATTTAGGATGCACATCACACTCCTTGGCTAAATCGTTTACGATTTTCAAATCATCCTTGTAGAAAGGACTGATTACAATTCTGTGATCTTTCTTTCTCATTGCTTCCCCAACTACTAAGTCAAGTAATTGTGAAATGTTCATTCTGGAAGGAACTCCGAGTGGATTTAAAACTACCTGTACAGTTCGTCCAGTAACAGGGTCGTAAGGCATTTCTTCAGCAGGTTTAATTTTAGCAATAACACCTTTGTTACCACAACGTCCAGACATTTTATCTCCCTCTTCTGCTGTGGCTCTGGTAGCTAAAATTACCTTACCAATTTTAGAACCGTCTTTTTCATAAATGTATGAGTCTATTACCTGTCCTTCTGTGTAACCTGTTAAAGTGATTTCTTTTTGCTTGTACGAACTATTACTCTTTTTAATAATGACAGTCATAGCAACATCACCATTACGAAGAATTGTTCCTTTTTCTGGTAAACCATCTTCCTTGATGTATGAAAAATTGTTTTTGTTATCAGATGTGCTTAACTTACCGAATACTTCTTCTCGTTCCTCATCAGAGTGTAATTCATGCTTAATGTCTACCATGTAAATAGAAGACAAAGTATCGTCCATAACAATTTCATTACTAATTGTTACAGCATCATCAATTGTTGAGCTTTCGTAAGTTTTAAAAGCTATGGTTAAATCCATACCCATGGCTAAACCTGAATTGAACGTGTCCTTGTCAACCTTAAAACCACCGTAGTCAGCAAATACTTCAGTTGGTTTCTTGTCTAAAGAGTAACCAAGAGCATACGCAACAACATCGTTTGGTTTGTAAACATTATTCGGTACTGCATTAATTCTATAAGAGAACATATTTTTCTCTGTAGTTTTCTGTGCAAAAGGAACTACTAATTTTGTAGTCTGTGGGAACTTCTCTTTTAGAGATTCCATTGCTACTACTTTAAGTACTAATGTTTTTGTTTCACGACTTGTCTCGACACTAAGTAATTTCAAATTACTATTGAGAATTGCATCTTCATGATTTTTCATCTCCGGAAACATCTGTACATTACAATCGTAGAAATCTTGTAGTAAATTTTTAGCCGTGTAGTTACCTGTATCGAGGATACTTTCGCACCCAGTCCCTACTCTTGCTCTACAAGCACCAAAGGTTGGAACTGCCTGTTTTTGGTGATTACAGCACATTAAAAGTCTCTTACCATTCGAATGATTCTGAAATGGAATACAGCTACGTGCTGGTGACATCGAGGCTAAAGGCGAATACTCCTTGTATGTTACTAAACGTGTATCAACCGTTAAAACGTTACCGCAATACTTGGCTAAAACCCTCTGTTTTTTACTGCCGTCCTCATTTTTAAATGTCTCACACCATTCTGCAACGTACTGGTCTTTTTCTTCAACCGCTGTTAAATAAACAGGTTTGTCACTAACTACTTCACCATCTCTGACTGGTAAGAATGGTACCAATAGATTACCATCATCGTCATCTTTGGTTAAAATAGTTCTATGGTGAACAATACCAATCTTTGAAGACTCTGGGGAATCAATCGGGTCTAAACGACCATTCTGTAAATCTTGCACACTTACAAGTGCATCAGTGATTGATTGTGCACTAATGTTTGCTGTTACCTTATTAGCTCGTTCCAAGCTAGCCATGATGTTGGTTGTATCAGCCATCTGTCCTGTGCCAGTATCAGTTTTTGTAATACTTGAAATAAATCTATTCAAGTCATACACATTTCTGCTATCTTTAGCTTTATCTAGGCTAAAGTCATTAAAGAATTCTGGTAATGCTGTATTGCTGCTACTAGCCGCAGACAATGAATTCTCTAACGTATTACAAATCATTTTAAGATGTGATGTAAGAATTTCACACACCTTTTTATCAAATGGAACTACAACACGATTTGTTAACTCGTAGTCACTTCCAAATGTATCAAAGCCATTAATGTTATCAAATAGAATACTTATTGCCGTGTATAAATCCTCAACATATAACTTTGAAGCATCTGTTCTTCGAATAACTTTAATTTTATTATTGTTTGTATCAATTACTTCAATACAGCTTAAATCGCTATCATTTAGAACCTGTAAGTCATCCATTGTAAACGTATGACCTTTGCTAAAGCTTACATCACCTACAGTGATCGTTTCCGCTGCTTTTAATCCAAGCACTCTAAAGTTAAAGATTGAAAACTTTTTGAGAGTGTAAATTTTATTGTTATACTCAACTTTAAGTGTATCAATCAAACTGTTATCAATCTCTTTTAGTAAAGGTTCCATTAAAGTAATTCCAGATTCATAAGTCTTTCCATTAACTGTAATGGTCTGTGCTAAATACTTGTTGCTTGCACGGTTTACAAAAGATTGTGTGTTGTCTAATCGTTCAAGATTTCCCTGACCTAAATCAAAGTAATTTTTATTAAAGAGAGATCTATCAAGCATAGCTTGTAAATCTGTAATAACTGAATCTTCATGGACTAATTTATGTCCAAAGAAAGCATACGCTGTCATGTAGATACAATCATTCCTATTGTTGAAATTCTCTTTTTTAATTTCTGTCTGTTTCTTTCTATCTGGGTTAAAGGCTTGTAAAACAAAAGGATTATCAAAACCAAACATCTGTATTAACTCGATCTCATTCATACCAGTGATAGCTTTAAGAAAAGTACAAATATCAATATCTGCATACTTATCATTCTTATCTTTGTTCTTCTTTGAGACCATTATACCTTTATTTTGATATTTAATATTTAATGATCTAACATTATCACCAATTGGAAGTAAAGTAGCTTCTACTTGCGGGGTACCGTCTCTATTGGTTGATTTTGAAAAACTCCAACCAGATTTACGATTGTATGAGTCCAAAACCTGAATGTAATTTCCACGTATTTTAAAACCAAGCTCTTCTAAAATAGGAAGATTTAATAAATCTAAATTAAAAGAAACCTTTTCATCAGTTTTTAAAGAAGTGATAACGCAATTCACTTTAATTACCTGATAAATTGTACCATCCTTAGTTAATGGTTCACTTACATTAAATGGATAAGGAAAAAATTCAATTTTATAATCATTCTTTACAAATTTTGTGCTTTCTTTTAATAATTTAGGAATTTCTTTGTAAATTAAATTATTAAAATCTACACGTTGTCTATTTTGTAATTTAAAACTCATATTTTATTCCTCCGTTAGAATTACTTGGTTAAAGTTGTGTACAACTTTAAAGTTTCAATATCATCCATATCTATCCATTGTAAAAGAATGTCTTCAAAGATCTTTATGGCATCCTCATTTTTCAAAGCTACAGCTGTTTTAAATTGCTGATAAATAACTTTCATGTCAATAACATCTTTATATTTGTCATACTTACATAAAAATAAAATCTGCTCATCAAGAGCAGTAATTTCCATTTTTTTGTATTCTTCTAATAATTGTTTAGACATAACCATAAAAAACACCTCCTGCTCTCCTGTCATCTAAATTTACAGTTCCATCTTTAACATTTTTCTCTTGGTAGACGCCTTCAGTATCTTTCTGGCCTAAACGACCAATACAAACATCTTCGCCATACTCATTTCTAAAATTAACTGCTTCTTTAGGATTGTCTAAAAAAGTCTCAAAATCTTTATCATCAATGAACATTGTTGGTTTTCCAAAATCAACAATAATTCCATCTTTAGTAATTATTATCATTAGCATACAAACTCACCTCCTAAGTTTCTCTTAGTTAAAGATTGACATGCTACCAAGTACAGATTTCTGTTCAGTGTCTTCTTTTTCAACTTCTAAGTTTTCGCTAATGTTGTCTTTGTTGTATTTTAAATCTTCGTTAATGTTATCTTTGCTAAAACTGGCATTAATCCTACCTTTAGATGGTGTACATTTGTATACCTTAATTCCTCCAATGGTAACGTCTGTGAGTTCTTTAATCTCACCATTAACTAATTTTTTTACCATAAAATCATTCCTTTATTTTTTCTATTCTTTTAAAACACCATCATAATCTAAAATTTTACATTCATTTAATAGTGATTTTATTTTATCTTTAGTAGCTTTTATAGTTTTTTTATCTGAAGCATTAGAAAAATACATTTGATTTTTTACAATAAAATTGTAGCAATCAAAGTCTTCAAAATTCTCAAAATATTTGTAAATGTAATCTATTAATTCATCTACTAACTTATCTCCGATGACATCTCTAACATTGTATTTACTATACTTTTTAATCATCTCTATCATTTTGAAAATTTCTGAATAATCAGATTCTGTTTTAAAATAAAATTGATAGTACTTTGCTAAATCGTTAAGTATTCGCACTGCATCCATTTTGGATTTACCGTAAAACGATTTAACTACAGTATCTATAAAATCTTCAACAATCTTACTATCTTTTTCTGTCAATATTTTTGTAACTACTGTGGCAATTACATTTGCATCTAATTTAAAGTTGCCTGGATTACCGAAAGCTTGCAATACTTTCACATCGCTATTAGTCATTTCCGTAATCAATTCACTTATAACATAATGATACGCATTTCCAATAATAACAATATCCTTTTTACTTAATCCAGCTAAAACACTGAAATCGTGACATCTCACATAGCAATTAAAAAAGTAAAAAAGATCAAAAGTTTTTTCCTTATCTTTGTTTGAAACAGATTCTAACAAATCATTAATCACTTCTCTTAGAAAAGTGCAATCACTCTTTGCTAAAGATTTTAAATACCCATAGCTTTCATCCAAATAAATCCGCAAGCTTCCTAATTGCTCAACATTGCAAAAGAATTCGAAATTAGTTTTCATGATTGAATACATAGAAACGTACACTAATTTAGGAGCATGTATTTTAATCTTATCTATTTCATTACAAAAGTATTTATACTGGTCTAAAGTGATTTCACCATTCCCCAGTCCAAATTCCAAACTAAGTTGTAATTTACTACAATGTAAATTAAATGTTGGATAGTATGGTTTTAAGTTTTTCAAAGATTGTAAATCATCCTGAATGCTCATAATGATCACCGCCTAACTAGGTTCATTACCTTTGACAATAACACCATTTACTTTTCCATCCTTTAACCTATCATTCTGAATTAAAATATTAACTGCATCACTGTTTCTTTCAAAATGAATTAAACTTCCTATACGTATGTGATTTGAAATTAAGATTGCTGGGTTAAAGACGTTAATAAACTGTGCGGTACAACCATCAACGGTTTCCATTGGTTCAATTTCAACTCGTATCGAAGCATGTACTCTATTCTGTCTCCATAGAATATTACGTACAATACCAGTGTACGTATTGAATGACCATTGCTCGAACTTTAATGCAATTTGCCTGTCAGAATATTGATCTTTTTGTTCGCCAAAGAAGGTCAAGTCATTGACTTCCACTACGACACCATCTGAAGGCATTTTCTCTCCAAACTGCCACATGTAGTCAAAGATTTCACTTTTTGCCCAAACTTTAAAGCTTTCGAAATCGTCTGGAATTTCTTCCCACTTAATTAGCTTATGCGGTACTACGTTAAACCCGCTTTCATTTAAAGTGTCAAAGGTCTTGGCTAAAGTTGTTGCAAGCCCTTCTGCAGCAAACACGACTGTTTTCAAAAACTTATAGTATTCTAAGTCATGCCTAACTCTCAGTAAAGAAATGGCAGATGACTTACAAGTTTTGTACTTAGTGTTATCAATGTCATTCCTAAGTTTTGAAACACCTTCATAAGTTACAAAGCTTTCACCTGTTATTTTTAAATCTTTCTTATTAAGTGGAATGCTTGATGGTAAAACTAATTTAGTTTGCTCAGTGAAATCAAACGACTCACTGCTTCTTCCTCTTGAGAGAGATAACTTTAATTTACCATTGCTGTAAATGCTCTTTGTATTAATCCCATCCATTTTCAAAGAAATCATTAAATCTTTCTTAAGTTCCCTATACTTTTTAAAGAATTCCCAGGCTTCTTCGTAACTTACTACAGCACGACAACTAAGACTCTTATCCTCGTTAAGTGCATCAAAATACCTACCGTATTCGGGATCTTGGCTAAATCTTTTAGCTTTGGTAAGACTATCATCAGCTTTTATTCCGAATTCCTGTAAAAGACCAAAAGGTATTGGATCTTCGTCATAAGTTCTTATAAAGTATTCATGCAAAACTTTTTTAGTATTTGGATGTTCTTTAAGTAATTTAGTGTACTGTTCATACAGCTCATCGGTTATAATAGGGTCACCTATTCTGTAGAAATATCTTGCTGCTATCCAAATTTTAATAGGATTTCGGCTAGCTATTAAATTTTCAACAGACATTTTTGAATACCTCCAATCATTTAAATTTAATGCAATGAAATTGCTAAAGTAATTTCTTTTTCTTTTTGCAATTAAAGGGAAAGAAACATTTGACTGTCTCTCTACCTGCTTTGTTAGATTTTTATAATTAAAGTTACACTAATGTAAGGTAATTAAATTTTAAATCTTTTTCTAATTCAAAACTAAGACATAAATCTTCTGCTTATCAATATTTTTCAATTATTTACAATGGTTATCAATGTTTTTCAATTATTTACAATGGTTATCAATACTTTACACTATTTATCATTATTTTTTAATGTTTATCAGTTATTATCAATGTTTGACAATAATTTACACATATTTTCAATTGTTTACATTTCTTTTCAATTAATTTCTAACATGTACCTACAAATGCAAAATGAGTAACCTACTATTTTAAGTAGATTACTCATTCTTATGTTCATAATTTAACTATTACAATACTTTACTAATTAAAGAAATAACAGCTAAACTGGCTTCACTTCCGACAAATGTAAATCCGGCTACAATGGCTGCAACAACTACAGAGCCAATTACTGTTAAAGCAGTAATGGAAGCTGTATGTTTACAGGTTGGAACTGTGAGTGATTTAAGATTACCAATCATCTTCTTCATTTTACTATTTCCTTTCTTTTCATTTAATTTATTTCCTTTGCACTGATTTTTGCACTGATTTCTTTGTACTGATTTCTTTCCTTTGCTAAAACAGAGAAATCTTACTATGATTTAACTCACTCTGAATCTCTGCTAAAAACTTATCTTTGGTCTCAATGAATACACCTGTAATGATGATAATTGAAGAACCTGCAAAAGAAAGTTTTGAAAGATCAAATACATTTGAAAGAATACAAGGAATAAATGCAACCACGCACATGGCTAAAGCTCCGAGACCAATAATCCATCTAAGTTCACTTTTAATGTAATCAACAGTTGCTTTACCAGGTGTAATATCAGGAAATACTCCTCCAGAACGACTTAACTGATTAGAAATCTCTAAAGGATTTAAAATGTACTGTGTGTAAAAGTAAGAAAAACCGATGATTAAGAGGAAATAAATCACTGCTCCAACGGAGTATGATGGATGTGCTGGGCTAAACCAATTTGATGTGTCCATAGCTTTAACAAACCAGTACTTACTACTCTTCTCCCAGAACAGTGCAACCATACTAGGAATGGAAATAATACTGGATGCAAGAATGATAGGAACTACAGTACCAGGACACAGCTTAATTGGAAAATAGCTGTCCTCGTCGCTAACACATCCTTGAAGTTTTCCAGAATATCTTACTGTTAATCTCTTTTCTGTTTCCTGAATTACTACAGTAAAAACAAAAAGTAAAATAACGCAAATGCTAATGAAAGCAATTCGTAATGCCATCTCTTTAGGAGTCTTACTTTTGAGAAATCTTGTGTAAACGCTGCTAAAATCGGAAGGATAGGATGACAGGATATTGCACAGAAGAATTAAAGAAATACCGTTACCAAACGCTTTCTCTTCTATGTACTCGCCTGCAAGCATTAATACAATAGCCATTACAAACCAAATTAAGCTAACACACAGAACCCAGTACCATTTGTAAGAAAGTAATAAACCTCTCTGACCGAATCCTACTGCAAAGCCTACAGCTTCAATCGCGGCTAAAGCTGCACCAAGAATTACAGTGTACATTTTAAATTTCTTTCTACCTGTTTCTCCATCCTTTTGAATTTCTCCAAGTGAAGGAATGATTGAACACATTAACTGTAGAATAATTGAACTGGTAATGTATGGTGTAATTGAGAGCATTGTGATGGACAGGCTCTGTAAGCCATTTCCTGACAATGCATTGAACATCCCTAGTGTACCGTTTGACTTTAACAACAATCTAAAATAAGCTGTATTTACACCTGGTGTTGGTATCCCTGAAGCAATCTGAATTACTGCAAGAATACCTAAAGTAATTAATAGTTTCTTTCTAAAATCCTTTTTGTTTTTTAATGCTTTTAACATTTAACAATTTAACCTCTCTTATCTAATTTTTTGATTTAAATCTTTATTTGTAATTTCTTATCTTTGCTAAAGCTACTACACCTCCTACACCTCTATTTTTAATTCTTTGGTTACAAAATTAGTTATTTCTCTAATTACATAGTCTGTAAATTCTATCGCACCTCCTATACCTCTATTTTTAGTTCTTTGATTACAAAATTAGTTGTTTCTCTAATTACGTAGTCTGTAAATCCTGCTACGCAATCAGCTGGTCTAAAGATGCAGTTGATTGCTCTGTTGTACTTTGTTAATGGCTCTTTTCCATACTGAATCATAGACTCCTTTAAACTTGTATTTTTACAACAAATGTTGTCCAAAATAGTATTTGGATAAATAGCACAATCAGCGTAGGATAACATTGGAGCATCTGGAGCGCTATCCCCTGCAACTACGATTGCATCTGGCTTTAGTAACTTGGCTAAAGCTAATGCTGCATCTCCTTTTGTATTGTTCATTGGTACAGCATAAAATCTGTCATCGCAGATGTAGGACTCCATACGAAACTCGCAGTAAAGATCTTCTTTTAATGAACTTTTATAATTATCAGAAACATCAGACTTAAACTGTGCAGAAATAAAACTATCACCACATACTCTACACTTAATAAAACAATTTTTCGATTTTAACCAATTAAACGCATTGTAAAGAATTTCATCATACTTACGTAAACCATAATCGTACTTTTCTTTATAGTGTTGCTCGAGTTCTTGGCTAAAGTAAACATCATTACCAAAGCAAAGAAGTACTGAATGCAATTCTAATCCAATTGGCCATCTAATTCTCTCGTACTGTTCTTTTGTTCTTATGGTAACCAAAATTACTTTGATACGTTTACTTAAACGTACTAAAGTATTTAAATTATCAGGATTAATGTAATTTAATTCTTTACCATCTTTTGCCCATTCAATGCACACATCTCTATCTCTTGCAAATCGTTTTGGAAAGATTAGAGTCCTGTCAATATCAGAAATGAATAACACATTTTCTTTTTCCATCAAATCACCTCCCATTTAATTAATGTGTTGGATAAAGATACTGTGCTAAAGCTGGTGGGGCTGTGCTAAAGCTGTCACTAGGCTAAAGCCAATACTGCCTAATGCAAAACTTTTATTAATCCAATCGCTTTATAATTCTGTAACGGATACTGCTCGACTGGAATTTCTTTTTCTCTTGCTAACTCCAGCAGTAAACGAAGTTCTTCGCTTTCCTCCCCATCCTTCTCATTCACTAAAATCTTCCATGGAGTTCTCCTTAATAAAACTCTAGTTGTCTCTCCAATACTTGGTTTGCAATACTTATCAGAAGGTAAAGAAAATTCTTTGCACACCTTTTCAATTTCCTCTTTTGGTGTTAGTTCTTTTACACTCTCGTCAAAAAGATATTTTTCACCATCATACACGCAAACTGTAATTCCATCTTTTACAGTGATGTATTTTGCTTTGCTAAAGCACTTCACTACTCCGTCAATAAAAGTATAAGTGTAATCACTACCCTTTAAATCTTTGTAGAAAGCACACCCGTGAAAATCATTTTTACCAACAATTCCGTCTTTTAAGAAGGTTCTACTTAATCCACCAGAAATGTTTGCATTCAAGCAAGCATTCGGAATTAAAACATCTTCACGAGTTCCCCACTTATTAGCAACTCTTGCTGGATCAGAAAGCACTGCTAAATCTGGTTTGATTCTATGACCTGTTTCGGTGTAGTACTTTGCTAAAGACTCATTAAGCTGTTTCTTAATTGTACCTTTACCTGTCCAACCATCTACAAATTGAATCCATTTTTCACCATGTTTATTTACAATGTAATCCATTGCATTCTTATCAATCCCTTTGTCTCTGATGATTGAAATAGTGTAGTGTGAAACATCAAATCCCCAACGCTCTTTAATGTAACGTTTAATCAAAATACCAATTGGTGTTCCTGCCCTTGCTAAGCTGACTAAAACGGTGTTTTCCCATTTGTCTTTAACAATCTGCGTTGACACTGTTGCAACTAATTGTGCAATTACTGGGCTAAAGCTACCCATGATTTCTTCAAACAACCGTAAGTACTCACTGCTAGGTTCCCACTCCTTTTGCAACAACTCGGAGTAATGAATACCACTCTGTATCATTCTCTCTTTTTCTTCAGTACCTACTGGCTTGACTAAGTCTGTCACATCTTTTAGCAGAATAGTAACATCATCACCCTTGTAAGTACCAAAAGTCTTCATAACAGAATTCTTGTTAATTTCTTTGTCTTCCATAAAGCCTCCTTATTTAAACTGTATTAACTGTGTATTATAATTTTTATAAATACTCATTAAATAACTCATGGCTTTGATAGTTTCTTTTGGAATACTTTTTGAATCGGTTAGAATAAAAATTAAGTCATAGTGTTCCATGTGATACAAATAACTAAGTCGTTCTACATCGTAAAAACTTGGAAGTTTGTAACCTTTTGTAATTGGATACTTTGCTAAGGTGTTATTAACTCCAATTGGGCTACGAGCTGTTGAATGGCAAACTACTTCCTTTTGATGTGATTCGATTTCTCGTGCAAAATAAATAGGCACAGACATAAATTCTTCTGTGCCTAACACTAAAATTTTATCAACATTTTTAATCTCTTCTTCGTACTGTTCGTAAAGTGACCGAGCTAAAGCTCTTTCTTCAATACCGAAAGAACACCAAAAACCAAGTCTAGCATTGTTACCCTGTTTTACCTCCTGTTGTTTAATAAAATCTGAAATTGTTTCAGATTTTCTGAGACAGGTGTCTAATGGTTCGAAAACTCTGATGTGTTTAACCTGTTCTGAAAAATTGTCATCAGAGAATGCAAGCAGAGAACACACCTTAATCCCAAACTCTTCTAGCTTTAGTCTGTTCTCACTGCTAATTCTGTCTACTGCAGTGACAGCGAATTTATTGCACTTGGCTAAAGCTGGCATTGCCTTTAGCAGTTCTGTTACTAAGTTCCTAAGTGTGTTGCCTGTAGTGAATTCATCGTCAACGAAGAGCACTTGGCTAAAGCTGCCAGCATTCTTGATTGCGTTTTCAAGTTCACCATAATAAAGTCTTTGCTCTACTACATGACTATGTTCTTCTCTAAACTCAATGCACTTATCATTCCCTAAGTTTTCTCTGGTTGTTGTGAGGTAGTAAGCTTTCCTAAAGTGATTTGCGAACAAATGTCCCAAAGCTGTTGCAGTTTCTGCAAAACCAATTACTAGTGTTTGTTCTTCGAAATCAATTCTGTCATCCGTAGTAATTTCTTTAGCCTTCTTGGCTAAAGTGGTTACCATTTCCAAGGTATCACTTGGTTTTGTTGGTAAATACTTAGATTGCTTTTTATTAACAATCAGGTAGTTACGTTTTGAATTGTTATAACGTTTTGCTACACTAAAAAGATCATCTCTTGTATAATTCATTAAAACACCCCTTACTTAATCATTTAAATTCCAACAGAAATCATCCATCTTAATTCTTTTGGAGATTTCCTTAAAAATCCAGGTTTTCTCTTTACGATAAAAATTACAAAGGTTAATGCACTTTACTCCCCAAGAGAGATTTAAAACCTCTAGAGATACTAATTCCCTACTGTGTGCGAAATCCATTAGATTCACATTAATACTGTCTAAACCTTTAATGGTTGTTCCAGTTTTTTTACCAAGTAGGAAGAATGCCAACTTATTTACTTCTTCCGGCATATCACGTAGATTTAATTCAAATTTACTTAATAATTCGGAATGCTTGGTTAAAGTGATCAGAGCTTTTGAATTCTTCATTTCTACCACGCTACTATTTCTAAAATCACACAAGTATTCTTTTCCTACTAATTTATTGTTCTTTGTTAAAGGAATGCAAATTAAGTTGTAGGATAACCAGCTTTCCATTGGATCTGTTACTACTTTAATTTCTAATCCTATCTTGGTTAAATCTGTTACAAGTTCTAAATTCAAAAGCTCACCTCCTTTGTAATAATTTATTACTTTGCTTCGTACATTTTGATTAAAAAATCTTTTATGTGCGTTGCAGTAAATCCTGCTTCATTCAAAACATTATTAATGTTTTTATCAAACGGACAATGTGTGTCTTCCTTAGCTAAAGTTGCAATACGTAAATTAATGCCAAGGTTTTCTCTGAGAATTATGTTAAGATTATCAAGAACAAAAACTAAGTAATTGATGAAGTTTGAATTGTAAATCTGTAATTCATCAATAAAAGCAATTCTAGAACCAACTTCGAAATGTGAATTCTTGTAGAATTTAGTTTTGCAAAGTTCTTCTGCCTTCTTTGCTAAAGGTTCTGATAATTGTTTACAAACACTCACTAATTTATCTTTACCTTTTATTTTATTGTTTATTTTATCTTCCTTAGCTAAAGTTAATCTTAACTCTAGCATTACTTTTTCCACCTCAACATCAATTACTTTTACAGCAATGAAAGTGAAGTATTGTTCTATTGTATCTACATCTTTGGCAGAGGTATGTAAAAAGTCCACGTCATCTGTAGTCCCTGCATTATTAGCAATCTCCTCCATCATCATTGAATTTACCGATTGTATAGTTATCATGTAATTCTTATAGCGTGATTTTGCTAACGTATTTACTTGATCTAAAGATACTAACATTAGTAACCTCCTCTTGTTCTGTGTTTGTTTTATTTCTGTTTTGCTACTATTTTATTTCTAAATTAAAAGAGAACCCAGCGTTTAAACTAAGTTCTCTTGCCCTTTCATCACTGGGCTAAAGCTATGCTCTTGCTAATCTTTTATTTCTAATCGCTTTGCGAACGAAATCAATTGGAATGATACACAGGGCTAAAGCTGCGACAGTCAGCCATGCTACTGGTGTCAGAGCTGCTGTGCTAAATAGTCCTCCTGTAAACTGGCAAAGTAAAAATGTGTCTAATACAATGAATAATCCTATCAGATAGAAAAGATTATTTTTACCAATACCGTCGAAAAGATTGTAATGTTCTGTACGGATATTAAGACCATTTACTACAGAGGCAAAGCACATTAAAGCAAATCTAGCTGTGTTAGCTTCGAGTTCTGTTCTAAAGAGGTTTTTGATCGGTGAGAAGATCAGAATAGCGTAGAATACTAAGAATGAAACTGTGCTAAGTGCAATTCTCTGTTTTGAACCTCTGATGAACAATCCTGCACCTTTTCTGATAGGTGCTTCCCTCATGTACTCCTCTTTAGGTGGTTCTCCACCAAAGCTAAGTGAATTAAGTGTGTCCATGATAATGTTAATAAGCAAAATCTGCACGGAAGTAAGTACTGGTATTGCCATCATAATTGGGAAGAAAATACTAAGTACTAATAAACTGATATTAATAGGTAATTGGAATTCTAAGAACATCATAATATTGTGCATGAATGTTCTACCTAGTTCAACAGATTTAACGACGGAAGCAAAGTTATTATCTGTGAGAATAATATCAGAAGCTGCCTTGGCTACATCACTTCCGCTGTTCATTCCGAAGCCTACGTCTGACTTTTTAAGTGCTGGTGAGTCATTAACACCATCACCTGTCATAGCTACACTACGTCCCATCTCCTGGGCTAAGGTGACTAATCTCAGTTTTGTATTAGGTGAGCAACGAGAGACCACCATTAACTTAGATAATACCTTTTTGACTTCATCATCAGACATTTCTCTGATTTCGTTATCAGTGAGGGCAACGTCTTTACCTTCTCTGAAAATACCACACTGTTTAGCTACAGCGAGTGCTGTTTCCATGCAGTCTCCTGTGAGTTCAATTACCTGAATGCCTGCTTTGTGTGCGACCTTAACTGCTTCAATAGCTTCTGGTCTTATTGGGTCGCTTACTCCTATGATTCCAAGGAAAGTCATTCCCTGTGCTAAAGTGTCGTCCTCATAATCGCCACTCTTAACTGCGATGGCAATACAACGGTTTGCGTTCTGAGTTAACTCGGAGAGCTTGGCTAAAGTGGCACTGGAATCCCAGTCTTTAACACTACCGTCTGCTGTCATGTATTTAGTACAGTTGTCAATGATTATCTCTGGAGCTCCTTTGTAGTACGAGTATCCATTGCTACAGTATGCAACTGAGTATTTAAGTTCACTGGAGAATGCCTGCTTTCTTTCAATACTGTACTTTTCGTTTATCATCTCGTACTCTTTTGGTACAACTAGAGAAAGTATAGCTCTGTCAATAAAATTGTTACCAATGATCTTATGTTCTTCATTGTAGAAGCTACTGTTGTTGAGTACGATACTTTCGTGAAGTGTCTTGGCTAAATCGGAGTTATCTCTAACTTCATTGCCTTCGCCATCAACGATGACTTCTGGAGACATTACTCCTGTTGTGAGTGTACCGGTCTTATCTGTACAAATGAGATTAACGTAAGCCAATTCTGGAATCTTGTTAGGGTTCTTGGCTAAAATGTTAAACTTCTCCATTATATTGACATTCTGCTTAGTAACTAACTTAACGATCAGTGGTAAGCCTTCTGGTACTGCAGCGACAATGATAGTCGCAGCATTACTTACATTGGCAGCAATCTTATTGATGATTTCTAATACATTTCCTGAGAAGTACTGGGCTAAACCAGCTTGCATAATGCCAGAGACAGTCATAGTTACAAAGGCAATGATTGCGGCTATAGTTCCCCATTTGTTAATGAAGTTAGCAAGCTTGCCTAAAGCAATGTCCAAAGCAGTTTTAGGAGCTTCTAAGGTCTGCATGTTAATTAAGGTTTCACCGTTTACAGTGTCTTTACCAACTACTGTTACCTTTTCAAGACCTTCCCCGGCAACAACTACTGTTCCTGCAAAGAGGTGATTCTGATTTTTGTAGGCATCGGTGGATTCATCCTTCTCATAGACATAATCTTGGATTACTGTTTTCTTGCACTCTTCTGCTTCACCATTAATGACTGCATTGCTTACAGAAATCTTACCATCAATCAAGTAACCGTCTGCGTGGATTTCCTGGCCTAAAGTGACCATAGTAATGTCACCGACAACCAAATCATCCGCATTGATAGTTTTGACTTCACCGTCTCTAATTACTTCACAGTATCTGATTGCTGTTTTACGTCTTAGATTTTCTGTTGATTTTTGTATGGCAGTGTTTGTTTTTACAGCAATTCCTGTGACTAATCCGATTACGATTAATGTTAGGATTGGTCCTGAAATGTGTTCAACACCTAGAATACTTAAGATCAAAGTAACGATTGTAATTACAATCAGTATTACTGTGATTGGTTCTTTAAGAGCATCTAGTGCGAATTCCCACCATTTTTTTAGTTCTGGATCTGGTAGTTTATTACTACCATGTTCCTCCCGACTTCGTCTGACTTCTTCTTCTGTTAATCCAGTGAAGTTGTTTTCTTTGTTTTTGTACACTTTTGTACTCCTTTCCTAGTTTATTGTACATTTCTGTACGTTTGTGATTGCTTAGCTAAATCCCTAGGCTAAAGCACCAGACTAAAGCTTTGCAATCAAAAAGGACATCTAGCTTTTACACTAAATGTCCTTGAATGGGTAGAGTAGTTTACCTATTGGAGAATACTGGGCTAAAGCACTGCAATAAAAAGAACACCTAGCTTTTACTAAGTGTTCTTGAATGATTGTAGCAGTTTCGTATGAGAATAGTATTCCCATAACTACTCATATCTCTTTGTATTTAATTATCGCACCTGTAGGCAATTGGGTTATTAATGGGTTATTTTTAAACTTTATGACATTTTAAAATACGATTTTACGCTAAATATCCTAATACAAATGTTGAATGATTAGACATGATCACATTATGGCAACCT